>Ga0137366_10003737_pt1 | contig 11859 bp, 15 predicted proteins | sample SagtaG_8_FD_104938 | JGI IMG/M metagenome (GOLD analysis project Ga0137366, IMG submission 104938) | Vadose zone soil microbial communities from Sagehorn Ranch, Mendocino, California, USA - Sage1_L_60_16 metaG | ecosystem: Environmental > Terrestrial > Soil > Vadose zone | place: USA... | reverse complement strand
TGGAATCTATCATTCCTATTCTTCTTGAGTCTACACCTGTATCTTTCTTTAATTGGCACCAATACTATTACTCTTTGTTTTTGGGAGTTAAAAATTTACATTCTTATTCTGTCGATAATATATGGTCGAAACGAATCGACAGACGAACTATAAAAGCGTTTCTGTCTAAATTAGATGTGAGTTCTTTTTTAGAAAATGATACAAGTAATTCTGCGAGGTGGGAACGATAAAAGAAGTTGAAGGTTTAACACTAATTTATGATAATACGAGGGGGAAGATTACAAAACTACTCTGTCAATTTTGGATGCCTTTGATTGCAGCATGAACATGTTTCAAAAAGGAGGTTCTTATGTTTATGCTCATACGGGATATTAGTTTTTAAAATCTTGCATCAATAAATGAAAAAAACCTTCTATAAAATTGTTCCCTTCGCCGGGAGACTTTAAGTCTATGTACAAATCAATATTATTCATGATTTAGGGTATTACTAATAATAATGAATAGGATAAAGAGAATCAAATTGACATTTTGATTTTCCCCTACACGGAGGAAGCTCTCCAAAATTCTTATCAATTTCAGAAATTCTTTTTTCCAAATGCTGTGTGATGCTGTCTTATTTATCAGCCTCTTTCTATCATTTTGGTGATTTCGAAGACGTTTACTCTTTTATTATTATATTTTCATCTTGATCTTGCTTGAGACTCCTCCTGATGTGAAGAGTAGTAACCTACTTTGCTCGATTATCACCTTTGACCACAGTGTGTAAATACGCGAACGCTCTATCATTCGAGTCTATCTGGGGTTTGGACGTTCCTGATGTTACTCGGTCGAGGAATTGCCATACTCAATCAGCTCAAAATCGTTTTACTAAGAATTATAACATACATACGACTTGTATTAAGTTCATTACATTGCATTTCTGGGCAGGTTCATATTGTTATGTTTTAGAGCAAGCTAAGAAACCACGATTTCCTAATCGAGTTACTGCCATATCAGATATTATAACACTAGTTGAAGATTTGGGCAATCAAATACCTGATAAATCCTGGATGCTATATTTGCTTGAGCTCTTCAATATTCAGAATGTAGCAGTTGAACTAAACCTGATATGCCAGTTTGACAGCCAGAATTACTTTGAGGCTATATTTCAGGGCGTAAATCAATACAGGTTCGGACACGTATTACCTATAGTTAGTCATTCATATTTCCGTCAAATTATTATGAATTCACAAAGACAAACTATTACTTATTTACTAGAAGATCAAAATTCGAAGCAAACAGAAAGATTTGAGTTATCATTGAATAGGGAATTTGGATTTGAAGCGTTAAGTCACTTTACCGGAATAGAATGGTGGAATAAGATGGGCAATTTTCCATATCTAATAAGGTACCTCGTAGAAATATCGCAGCTTGTTTATGGAATAGCTGATGAGCCTAGCGACGGGGAAGCTATAACCTATAGACCATATAACGCATTGATACCAAACAATGAAGATTCAGGTAAACAGTATCCAATTTCATTTGATAATGCGAGAATCAAAAAAGAAGATGGTTGTATTTGCTATAATGTTGGATCAGGTAATTGTAATACTGGCTTGACCTACAACTACTAGAATAGATTTGAAAAAAGTAGGTACGCAGTTAAATGGAAATACTGATGAAAGAAGCAAGTTTCAGTCATGATCTGCGCGCTATCGGAACGGCACTGAATACAGTTCAAGTAAATGATCATCACATTAAGGAGGTTACTTCGCATATGTAATGCCGGCGTGTCGTGTTATAATTATTGGTAAAACTTCGCAACTTCATCCTGTAAGTCTGCTAGAAGGCCATAACACTCAGCTTGCGTATTCCGTAATTTGCCATCAACAGTATTTCTCAATACTGCTCTCCTGACTTTTTTAATGGCATAGACTAACGTGTCTATGTCTTTTTCTCTGCTTATTTGCATTCTACCTCCAGATTCATTTCTTAAGAATTTCCTTGATTTGCTCTTTATGAACTAAAGTGTCTACTAGACTACTGACAATCTTGTCAATGTCTCCGTATACACTGTTATCACAAATTTTCATTTCATCGATTGCTCTGAATTTCCAAATATTATCAAGAGCGTATTGAATCGGTAACAGATTGGAATAAACTACTTTGCCAAGGGAACTTAGTATATATTTTTTACGCCCATCTTTCCTTATTATCAAACCATTTCGGATCAGAGCTGCTAATCTTTGATTATACTTCCTATGAGTAAGTTGTATGTTTCTGCAAATGATATGACTCTCCAATCCAGAATTGCCCTCTTCAGCTATCATTCTAAAAATTGTCAGAGATTTATCGTCTGAGATTGCTGACAGTATGTCTTGTATTGTAGTGCTAGTGTTATTGGATGATGAAGATATTTCCATATTGTTGGGAAGAAATCGTGAAATCTGAGCGAATGTGACACCCATGTATCTGTAAGATACAGATCTCCCTTATTCTAGTTTAGTAAGTAGCATTCTTGATTTATCATAAAAGTTGGTTACTAGGACATAATGTCTGTTCCTGATTATGTTTCACTAGACTGAGATATGTGAACATGCAAAAAACATATACTGCTTTATTGAAAAAGCATAAAAATAGTAAATATGACTTGGCTATATTTGATATCAAAATGCCAGTAAAGAACAGATTTGGTTTATATCAGTAAATTAGGAAATTGGATAACTAAGTGAAGATCTATTTCTTGACGGTAGCCACTGATGTCTATTATGAACATTTTCGGAAAGAAGGGGCTAACTTTGATGACAATTGCATAATTCGGATGCCAATCGAAAATAATCTGTTGAAAAACAAATAAACTCAATTACATGTTAGCTCATTAATTGATCTTGCTCCACTACATCCTAGAAAAAAGGCCCCGCACGTGATAATATAACAACCAAAGCTACCGATAATGCAGGCACTATTTTTCATAATATCAATAACCTTGGAACCTCATTCAGATGCTATCTTGCATCTGTTAGTTCATGAGCAACTATTCACATCTGAAAACTATTGGAGTCATCACCAAACCGCGTCGTTTCTAATCACATGTTTTAAATGAAAATGTAGGTTTTTATGTTCCAAAAAGATCGTTCGTCGACAGCAAACCGGTTAAGGGGTAAGAGGGAATGACCTAATTGAAATCAAGGAGTGATGCTTTGAGTATCCTATTGATAAAAATTGTAGACCTGCTTCGAGTATCCTGCCGCAAAGAAATTACTCGAAAAGAGAGGCTGCCCAAGAAGTTGTAACATATATTGAAAATAATAGGATTATAACTATGGTCAAGAGGAAAGACAATCAAAAGATATAGAATGCTTAATCCTTTGAGCAATTCCTCTCATAATTTACCTCACTTAAATACATATCGATATGAAGACGAACAATACCGCATAGGTGATATATACCAATTAATACATTAGACAAGTTAGGTAGAGTTACAATGACATATACTGAAAAAACAACAACAACAAAAAGGATAACAAAAGAAGAAAAAAAAATATTACAGAAGAAAACTAACGAAGAAAGCTTAGCCGCTGCAATAAGTACACTTGAAAACATTAATGCTAATTATTGTAAAGGTAACAGAACTTCAAAAGGCAGGATACATGAATTACTTCTCCTGTTGAAACATCAAGATCACAAAATTAGTATGTCTATTAGAGCGGCAAACGCTATTAGTATATTAGACAGCATGAGTCAAGATAAAAGAATAGAATCACATATTAGAACGATGCTATGGCAGGTTGTCTCAAACCTCGAAGGAATAAGAGAATAATATATCATTCAAGATACCCTTAGTGCTTGACAAGTCTGCCTTGAGCTAGCTAATTACGCTTCATCATTTCAATGATTTCAGCTGGCTCACAGAAAAAGACCAAATATCTCGATTTGGGACATTATGCTACTTGATTCAAGGTATTAGGCACTATGCTACTAACTGCACAAGGTAGCAGAATTAGTCCCTTTCATTCATTGGCTGTAGACCAAAAAAGATATGATTAAATTAAATTAAATTGAGATAATCTTGCTAAGTTATATCATGTAATAGAGTTACATAACCAAGTTTAAGTCCAATGTCTAATTGATATAATATGACAGCCTATTACCAGTTGGAAGGAGACAAAGGGTAAATTTACAATGTGATAATAACATCTAAAAATCGCAATAATAGGACAACTCGAATTGATGCAACTAGCACAAGCAAGAAGGAACAATTTTGGAAGAGAATTTTGATCATGGATGATGATCCCGATATCACTACAACCTTCAAGATGGGCATCGAAGATGCTAACAGCATTACCCACAACAGAAGAATTGAAGTGCATACGTATAACGATCCTGCGGCAGCTTTATCAGAATTCCAACCAAATTTCTTTGATCTTTTATTAGTCGACATTAATCTACCACACATGAACGGATTTCAAATATCTGAAAAGTTACTAGAATTAGACATCAATGTAAGAGTTTGCTTCATGTCTTCAGGAGAAATAAATCGTGAAGGATTAAGAGAGATATATCCAGCAGTAAGCCTAGGATGTTTTATCAAAAAACCGGTTAATTTGGATTATTTGATTGAAAGAATTAAAGCAGAATTGGAATAGAATTCCTGAAACGTTAATTCAGATGACAAGAACGATCGGAGATAAAGAATGTTCTGACGAAGAATAGAGCAACAACAGAATAAATGTACGTTCTGCGGTACATGCTGAAGTAATTGAAGGAAATTCTTACTCTTAGGACGAATTAATTGAAGGTTCTACGTATACTAACCCAATTTGAATTAGTAAGGAGTGTCTTAGCACGAGAACGAGGACAAGCCCATCCCTAAACTACAGGAACCATTGTCGGATTTGGAACAATGGTCTATCTAGAACCAGATAAGGTGCAGCTTTATATAAGCAGACTACGTATGGACCACGAAAACTATGAGAATAATTGGTAAGGCTAAGAAAGTCTTTAAAAATATGAATGCTTGAAGATCTACTAATGTCTAATGATGAGATGCGTGAAATACAAGCACAAGACACTTGCCCGCCGTTACTCATTCTTCTTGCTGTTTGTGGTATTCTGCGAGAATATCCCAGTGAGTATGCTTTAATAGCAAAACACATTTAGCGCAAATCCATATACCGCAAGCACACTTAATTCTTGTGTATTTGACTTTCATGTTGCATTCGTCGCATACAGCGGCATCCTCTTCAGACGTCGTCATACTTGTCAGCTCCTACGTCCATATATATGTAGAATTGTGCGCAACATATTAGACAAAAAAGACATTGGTAGTCTCACGGGAAATTGGTAGCACCCAGAAAATCCTTCGAGGCTCTACAACGAATTACTTCAATCATATTAATGACTCCCGTGTTGCTGCTTTCTTCTGCATTGATCTTAACTTCGTCCTTCACTTACTAAAAGATATCATGTATGTAGTCATTAGAGATTCTTCTGTAAAATTGTTATTACTGTAGCCAATTTCACGGATCAGAGATTTCATAGAGTAGAATCTATTGCTGATATTTCCGGAGATTCGTGGAAGAGATACTGTACACCGCTAATCTAGGAGTTGCAAGAGTTATAGCAAGAGTATCTTGGCCATTACTACTACCACCATAGCCATTCATTGGCCATTCATACATTTGGATAAAAGTGGGTTTGTTTTTATTCTATGATTGCTATACATACTGCATTAAGAGAATGTTTAACGTTAGATTACTTCAACGCTGGCTATTGGTTTTTGTACCAATTATGGGTGTAAGTATGCTGACGACTTATTTCCTTGGTTTTGTAATAGGATTTATACTAACTATGTTTATGTTTATTGTGGTAATCTTATACATTCAAAGAAAAAAATGGAAGGAATTTGGGTTTAGTGACGAAAAACAAGGCTACTATGGTGGTGCTAGTAGCAGCGACGGTACGAAACCAAGCTATGTGTGTTTAGCTTGTGGGAGTAAGATCAATGGTAGTACATGCGATAAATGTGGCTCCCACATGAAAAAGGGTGAATTTAAATGAGCCCAGAACAAGTTCTTGAAATCCGGCTATAGCAAATAAATAAAGATCTCTGAAAACAATAGCTAGCTACGCAGCAACAGCAACAGCAATTGGAATCATACTCTCAGGAATGCATGGACACTAATTCCTCTTTTTTCTCCTCTATAGAGGATAGTTAGATGTCCAGAGCATCGATTGACTCTTTTATATTATTATTCAAGATTTCTAAACTAGATTCTGTATTCTCCTTTTCAACCCGTAGCATTCTTGTCACCTTCTAAGATAATCGACTTTCTCTTGTAGATATGGTTATTCGTTATTATTGGGTATGACAATTGCTGGATCTAAAGATTACTAGACACATCCTGATGGATTTACTGAACATACTATGTGGCTAACTACCAGCGATGCCTTTTTTTATGGTAATTCCAATAATACTCTTCTGATTGGTATACTCTAGAAAAAATATGAAGACACAATCTCAGGCACAATGTGGTCTGTGGTAGAGCGGTACTGAGTCCGCATGTCAGTGTCTTGCGTTGTCTTTGTATTGTTAAATCCTTTTCTCTTCTTTATCGTTAGACCAGATCATATCCACGATGAACCATGACATGTCTTTTCTGAGCAATTTGATAAACATGTCTTGATGTTTAGGGGAATACCTTGTTCTCCCAGAGATCAACTCGTAGGTAACAGCAGATAATTCCTGAAAATGGAACTCTGCTTCAGCCTGCAGATATTTTTCCCATAGATCACCAAGCTTACCATGCGGATGTACCAGGATATTTCACTTTACTATCATAACCGGACAATGGGCGTGAGTTACTATTCCGGATGCTGTACTTCCAAGTAGTATCTTTTTAATACCCGATCTTCCCCTGGTTCCCACAACAATTAAATCAACTTTTTCATCTCGAGCATAGTCGACTAGTTCAGACGCTACTATGGGTGTTGAGGCTAGGATTACTTCTGTCTTTAATTTGACTTTTATATTTTCATCATCATGTTGTTGTTGCTCCTTAACTCTTTCTAACCAACGCTCTGCTTCCTGTTTAGACGTTTGTATAATATCATTTACGGAACTAGGAGTAGCTGGAAGACCAAATAATAGAGGTCGAGGGGTATGCTCATATCCTAATTTCGCAGATAATACATGAATGGCAATGAGTTCAGCATTGTCTTTTTTGGCCATCGCTAGTGCATACTCTGCTGCATCCATTGATGGCTGTGACCCATCTATCCCAACCAATATTTTGGAAAATTTGCCTTTTGTGGGTGGCAATTTATTTCTTACTAGCTCTTCTTGTTGAACCTTCTTATGAAATACTTCTAATTCGTACTGCGTATTGTCTAAGTAATGATTTTTATATTATTTGTATACTCGACAAATCGGATTTTTGCTGAATCGCCACACACAACAAACTTAATAAAAATAATATTCGACTAATAGAATTAGTACTAACAATGATAATACGAAATTACTCTTTTGGATTCGTGGCTTATCCACGTTCTTATTAGACAATTATTTACGAGACTGGGACAATAAATCTAGCACAAATTTGCGATCGATGTGAGATAACTCTTATCGATATTTCTTCGGATTTACCCATTCAAGAAAAGTGGCATAATTTAGAGAACGTTTGTCATATAGGTAATCTGGAAGAATTTTAATAAATCTAAATCCATTTTTTAGCTGAAATGAAAGGACAGGATCTGAGAATTTACCACTAATTATGTTCTGTACATATTGTAGAGCCGTCATTCTGTCAGCATATTTATAATAGTTATATAATCTACCTCCAAGGATCATTCTTTTTAGATTAAATTTATAGACAAGATCCTTTCTTGCTTCATATAGCATGGTTCCGATACCTTGACGTTGAAACTTTGGATGTGTGGAGATATCAGCTCCATAAAGACTATCTCCCAGATGGTCATGAGTGTTAAACATTCCGTATCCTGTAACCTCATGCCATGTATGTTCTCTATATGTGGGTTTTAAGGAAATTATTAAGCTGCTTGAAGATGCAACAACTATTTTTTCTTTGTCGAGCTCAGCACATAGTTGGCCCTCAGGGAAAACTCTAAGGTGATTTTCAAGAAACGCAGATGGCCATATCATGCCATAAGTAGCCATATCGGAAAATGATTTCCTCTGTAAAGCAATTATCTTAGGGATATCATTTTTATGAATATTCCTGATTGTAATTCTGTCCATTTAGTTATCCTTCATCTATCCTGTTGTTGGTCCTACACCACGACTTATATTTTTTAGAATTCTGTTTCACCAGGCTATGTAGCATACAGATTCAAATTCTTTTCTTATGACTAGATTGTCTGCTGACAATCTATCACTAGGCAAATCTGCTAATGCAGCCTCAGGAACAAGTTCCTTTATTTTTAGTTCAACCTTTATTCTCTTTTTCTTACACGTATATGTGATTCAGAGATGAAAATTTTTATAGTAACTCGAGCAGAGGCAGATGCATTGCCTGCTAGAATTGGAAGTCCATATGAAAATATAAACAGTTTTGTACTCCATGTGAACGAAGAACTTGCAAAAGGATATAGAGTACAAACTATTCAGAAGCTAGCAACAGAGATAGAGGATGAGTTAGAGCAGAAAGAGATGCTGCAAACAGGAACAAAATAGGACTCAATTTTATAGACTAAATGTTTTCGAAGGTGAAAGACGTAAAATTATGCTTGAAGTATCGAAATAGCAAATAAGTCTGTCCTGGCACTATCCACTGAACGTGCAAAAGTATATAATTTCTCTTCGAAGCACATCACATCATACTATAATAAGGAATAGTGAAGATTACAATTGACCAATAACCAACAAACAACAACAATAGCTGACTTTTTGAAAAACTTTCCATTTCCGACTAAACGTGAAAGACAAGCTCACGTGTTAAATGAAATATGCACTGGTTTTGCTTCAGATTATAAATACATTCTATTAGAAGCCCCTACTGGCTTTGGAAAGAGCCCTGTAGCTATAGCTATTGCACTAACTTTGGGCTCAAGTTACATATGTACGTCAACTAAAGATTTACAAACTCAATACTCACGAGATTTTCCATATCTAAAGATCGCAAAAGGAATGAATAATTTTCCGTGTCTAGTAAAAGAAGATTTTATTAAAAACGATAGCTATAGATGTGGGGTATGCGTTTCGGATGATGTAAATGAATGCTACCATACAACAGTAGAATACGGCCCTTGTATGAGTAATGAATCCTTCAAAGATAGTGGGTGTAAGTATAGAACATTTTCAAAAGACTATAAAACAAGCAATAAGGGGACAACAATTGAAAATGTATTCATTGATTATGATATCACGAATTATTATCAAAAAGAATATTCCCAGTGGTTGCATCTCGAAAATTTAAGAGACCAACGAAGAGCATGGAGGCCATGCGAATACTTTGATCAATTGAATGCAGCCTTAACTTCAAGTCATTCTATATTTAATTATTCCAATTTTCTAGCCCTACTACCAAATAAAAAAATTCTCCCGCCTAGGAAACTGTTAGTATTAGATGAAGGACACTTACTGGAAACAGAGATTGTAAAGTACAGAGGAGTATCTATTTCAAAAAAAAGATGGAAACGGTATATTCCCAATTTAAAGATGATTGATTATGGTTATGATGATATAGAAAAGTGGATTGATTTTCTCATTGAACTTGAGACAAATATGCTTGGTTTAATTGGCAATAGCCAGATGGTGGATTCACTATCCATATCCAGAAGAGTGAAGTATAATTGGATAAACAATACGACCTCTAAATTAAAATCTAAAAAAAGGGTGGTGGGTGCTTCAGAGATATTTGAAAGTGACGAGCAAATAGCAGAAAAATACGATGAAAATATCTCAAAAAGATCCTCATCTATTGGTGACGAACTTGCTGTTGAAGCAATAAGAGACACAGAAAGACTCACACGGGCAATAAACAGTATTCTTTCAAATACTAAAAACTGGATTGTTTCTGAGATAAGGAAGGAAAACTACGAAATCGTAAGAATCGAATTAAAACCACTTGATCCTTCTTCTTATTGTAAGGACATATTTGAGAAATGCACCAAAACATTGATAATGAGCGCCACAATCCTTGACAGCAAAGAATTCTGCAGAAATGTTGGCCTTACGTATAATGACGTGAAATTCATACAGGTTGACTCAGACTTTGCACTGCAAAATAGACCTATATATCCAATGAGTATTGCCTATCTAAATTTTAATAACCTTCAACTACAGGAGGTTAAAACTAAAATTTCTAGAGCTATTGACAATCTGATGACATTACACAGAAATCATAAAGGAATAATTCATACTACATCCTACGAACAGTTAAATTTTATCAAAGAAAATATTTCACAAACAAATGTACGAAGACTATTGGTTACAGATCCAGAGATACAAAGAGATGATGTTATTGCTGAACATACAAATAGTCCAAAACCTACGGTTCTAATATCGCCATCATTACATATGGGTCTTGACCTAAAGGATGATCTATCTAGGTTTCAGATTATAACCAAAGTGCCTTATCCTAATAAAAGTGACAGATGGACAGATGCTAAAAGAAAGCTGGATGAAGAGTGGTACTATTGGCAAACAGCATTGAAATTGATACAAGGATATGGAAGATCCATAAGGTCGAAGGAAGATTGGGCAAAGACATATGTCTTGGACTCAGCCTTTGGATACTTTGTTAGGAAGAATAGAAACATCTTGCCTGATTGGTTCACTCAAGCAATCCAAGGACGGTTGTGAATCCCTCTCATATGAAACAGATCAATTTGGTATCAGGACACTATTGATAGAGCCTGGTTGTGTGAAGACTAATTTTGTTAATGGAATTGTACATGCAAAGAATGCTTCAAATTCAAATTCAGCATATTTAACTCTATTAAAAAGTTTCAATCCAATTATTATATTGCCATGCAAAATGCCCCTACTCCAGAAAAGGTTGCAAAAGTGATAATGCATGCCATAACAGATGAAAATCCCAAACTTCGATATTCGGTAGGTGAAAATGTCGATATGCTTTTGGACGCAAGAAATAGGATGTCAGATTCAGAGTTTCACCCTTATAAAAATTAATTAGTCAACTTGACTTTACTATGTATATACTCTCGCAGATATGGGTGACTACTTTAACTATTATTCAGCCTCGAGACAGACCGTAATATACCAAATTATTGCCGCAAATTGGTATTTTATGACACGCAAGCATGGGCAGCTTCACAAATATCTTGGCTTGGGTTCAGAAGCCACGGAGATAGAAAGAAGATGCGATGGTATTCCGAAGCAATTAGGAAATTCCAAAAAGAACTTGGCTTAGAAGTAGAGAGGTTTCCCAATTTTGGCATGGTACGGAACAGAGATGATACTAAACAGGTTACAAATGGGCAATAAATAAGCAATAATAGAAATCAGTATGATATTGGCAGTTCTAACAGTTATCTAGTGTACCCAAGAAAGAAAAATGAAAACAAAAAAAATTATTGTTTGTGGAGGAACTGTTGTTGCTGAACTGTGAGGAATGAATTCAAAGCCTTTGTTGCATTGGTGTTAAATTCTGTCACGGACTCAATTGTTCGATTAAGCGTTCTGAAGTTTTCTGCTGCTGCATTTATCGCGTTGACTGTCAGTTGGTTGTTGATATGAATTGCTCTTACTACGTTCTCGGTGATTTCGTTTGATTGCTTTACAAATTCATCTGCATATGGTGGTGTTACCATAGGAACGTTTCCGTTACTCGCTAACTGCTTTTGAGCAGAAACCATATTCTGTATAGTATTCTTTGCTGCAGCAACATAGTCAAGTTG
>Ga0137366_10003736_pt1 | contig 11862 bp, 11 predicted proteins | sample SagtaG_8_FD_104938 | JGI IMG/M metagenome (GOLD analysis project Ga0137366, IMG submission 104938) | Vadose zone soil microbial communities from Sagehorn Ranch, Mendocino, California, USA - Sage1_L_60_16 metaG | ecosystem: Environmental > Terrestrial > Soil > Vadose zone | place: USA... | reverse complement strand
GCGGTTACGACATCTTCATGCGCACAACGGAGCCTTTCCATTACCAGGGAGTGAGCGAATTCTGGCGCCGGGTGGCGAAGGCTAAAACACCGAAGGGCAACGATGCAATCTACAAGGGTCATTATGAAGGCTGGTTCTGCGCAGCTTGCGCCGCATACAAGACTGAAGATGAATATCACAAGCCAGAGACCGAAGGAGCGGCGCCGACTTGCTTGATCCATGAGACTGCATTGGATCGAATATCTGAGGAGAGTTACTTCTTTCGGCTTTCGGACTACGACGAGGCCCTGTTGTCACTTTACGAGAGCCGTTCAGACTTCGTTAGACCGGAATCAAGAAACAACGAAGTAATAAGCTTTGTGCGTGGCGGGCTTCAGGATCTATCGGTGAGCCGGTTGAAGAACTCCGTAAGCTGGGGAATACCTGTGCCCGATGATCCGAACCACACAATGTATGTTTGGTTTGACGCGGTGGCGAACTACATCACGGCAATCGGGTTTGGCAACGAAGCGCGCGAACGCGCATTCGGTTTTGAAAAATACTGGCCGGCGCTTCATCTCGTTGGCAAGGACATTTTGCGGTTCCACGCCGTTTACTGGCCCGCATTTCTGATGGCTGCAGGTGTCCAAATGCCGCGCGCCATTGTTGCTCACGGAATGTGGGTGGACCCCGGCGGGCGCAAAATGTCGAAGACGATTGGCAATACCGTGGAGTTGGACGTGCTCAGCCGACACTTTTCCACTGATGCAATACGCTATTTCTGTCTTCGTGAAATGGTCTTCGGGCAAGACGGCCGATTTGGATATGAAGGCCTCATCGATCGAGCTAATAGCGATCTGGCAAGCGGTCTCGGAAATCTGTCGAGTCGCACGCTCACGATGATTTCTCGCTACTGCGAAGGGCGGATTCCGTCGGGTCATATCCCGGAAGAAAAGCTTCTGCTTGCCAAACGGATAGGAGTTGATACGGACGAAACGACGGTGGCCGGGTTTATCGAACATGCCCGGGATCAGTTCCTGCAGCACTTCGACAATCTAGCCTTTAGTCGCGCGTTGGAAGTGGCGTGGTCCGTCGTTGCTCGCGTCGACAAAATGATAACCGAGGCCAAGCCTTGGGACCTTTCGAAAGATGAAAACCAACGACAAACGTTGGGTGCGGTTCTTTATCGGGCGGCTGAATCGTTGCGGTGGTTGTGCGTCCTGTTGTATCCCGTGATGCCGGCTGCAACCGAGGGAATCTGGTCCCAGCTCGGATTGGATAAATCTCCCGCAACGACTGACCCGTCACAACTAAAGTGGGGCGGACTACTGGAGGCAAAATCTATAGGAGAGGTGAAGCCGCTCTTTCCACGGATCGACAAGGCAAAGACCCTTGGAGAAATAGGGGAAGGCGGGCCACTACATGGCGTTCAGCTCACGGAGACGCATGCCGCATCGGCTGCTGCAGCTCAGGAAAAAACTGCCCCGCCGTCGACGATGAAAAAAGCAACAGCGGCTGACGCTGTTGCCGGCACCGAAGGCGTAACGAGTTTCATCGAAATTGCTGACTTCGCAAGAGTAGATTTGAGAGTGGGTGAAGTACTGTCGGCGGAGCGTATGCCCAAGGCCGACAAACTCCTCCTGCTAAAGATTGATATCGGCGAAGAGACGCCTCGCCAGGTCCTTGCCGGCATTGCGCAATACTACGAGCCAGAAAAGCTTGTGGGCCGGAAAGTAGTCGTAGTAGCGAATCTGAAGCCTCGAAAGCTCCGCGGTTTTGAGTCGCAGGGAATGGTTGTCGCGGCCTCAATCGGTGAAGAAGGTCGACCTGTCATAGCTACGTTTGCTGAAGATGTACCGAATGGTGCAAGGCTGAAATAGAAGCACTCGCAAGTCCAAACCGAGAGTTCCGTGAGCTGGTCTGTGAATCAACAATGGTTCTCGGGCGATCGACTTTGGATGGACCAGTATGTTCATCGATTCCCACGCTCACATTGATGGTCCTGAATACGACACCGACCGCGAGGATATGCTGGACCGCGCGCACGCTGCCGGTGTTTCCATGATTCTCAATGTGGGCACTGGAGACCCTCACAGCGGCGTGCTGGAGCGTGCTGTGGCGTTAGGCGAAAGACACTCAGGTATCTACACCGCCATTGGCACTCATCCTCATGACGCTCGACTATATGACGATCAGGTTGAAGATCGAATCAAGACGCTGGTCAAAGATAATCCTCGAATCATTGCCTGGGGCGAAATCGGGCTTGATTTCCATTACGACAATTCGCCGCGCGATGTGCAAGTTGCAGTGTTAAAACGTCAATTGATAGCAGTACGTGATTGCAATCTTCCCGTCGTAATTCACACTCGCGAAGCTGAACAGGAAACGATAGACATCCTGGAGAAGGAGTCGTCCGAATCCAAGCTCAGCGGTGTGTTGCATTGCTTCAGCGGGAGTCTTCGGCTGGCAATGAAGGCAATTGAGCTTGGCTTCTTGATCTCGTTCTCCGGCATCATTACTTTTAAGAAGGCGGATGAATTGAGAGCAGTTGCGAGGCAGGTGCCTCTGGATCGGATGCTAATCGAAACTGACTGCCCCTATCTTGCCCCTATACCGTTTCGCGGAAAGCGCAATGAGCCCACGTACGTGGTTGAAGTAGCGCGCTGCCTCGCGGAGATTCACGGCAAGAGCATTGAGGAGATTGGAAAAGTGACCTCCGTCAATTTCACGAATCTCTTCAAATGCAATCTTGTGTAGATGGAAGCAGACTTTAATATTGCTCGACCCCACGCGGGTCTTGCCGTCGCGAGCGCGCAGCGCGAGCAAGAGTCGCGGCAGAGAATACCAGCATAAACAAGGTTAGAGGCGCTGACGCACGCTCGGCGGGCGAGATACCCGCGGTTCCAGTAAAGACGTTGTCTTTGTTGAGATCCGACTGTCAACCTGACCATCACATCGCCAAGAGATAACTTTCACATGCTGCCTGTTTGATGTTATGCTCCCAGCCAAATAATCATAACGTCAGTTAAAGAACACAACTTATGGCCCAGCAGAATTCGTTTGATATCGTTTCCCAGGTTGACACCGCGGAGGTCGCAAACGCGCTTAATCAAACCATCAAAGAAGTCCGACAGCGGTTCGATTTTAAAGGAAGTTCGGCGAATGTCGTACTGGAGAAAACTGAGCTAGTTCTGACTGCTGAGGATGAGACGAAGTTGCGAAACATGAATGATATCTTGCAGCAAAAGCTGGTGCGCCGGAACGTTCCCTTGAAGGCATTGACGTATGGCGCGATTGAACCAGCCGCGGCCGGTACTGTGAGGCAACGCGCTCAGATTCAACAAGGCATTCCCCAGGAAAAGGCAAAAGAAGTCGTAAAGTTTATCAAGGACACCAAGGTCAAGGTCCAGTCTTCGATTCAGGGCGATGTGATTCGAGTCTCAGGACGGGATCGTGACACGCTGCAAGAAATAATTGCCGCATTAAAAAGCAAAGACTTCGGTATTCACATGCAGTTTACAAACTATCGCTCCAACTAATACGACACGAATTTCAATCTCGCATGACTTTGTCAGGTCACACAATCGCACTGGAAGAGGCAAGGATTTCCGCTCGCCGGATCTTCAGCCTTATTTCAACTGAGCTACAGGAGGTTGAGATTGAGTTTGAGCGCCAGGCAAGATCCAACGTTCAGGTAATCGCCTACATAAGTGATTATCTCCGCTCTTCAGGTGGGAAACGCGTACGTCCAGCGCTGACAATTCTCTCCAACTATGCGGTCGGTGGAGATGGGGCACGGTATAACTCAATCCGCATGGCCACCGTAATGGAGTTTCTCCACACTGCAACCCTCGTCCACGACGACATCATCGACAGCGCTGACAAACGTAGAAATCGCCCCACGGTCAACGCGCTTTACGGGAATGAAACGGCCGTGTTGATGGGCGACTGGCTTTATATGTCGGCATTCGAAACAAGCCTGGCGGAAAGGTCCCTGCCCATCCTCGACATCCTGACTCGTGTCACACGAAAGATGACGGAGGGCGAACTACTGCAATTGACGCTGCTGGGTCAGGCGGATGTTTCGGAGACGCAATACTTGGATGTTCTCCAGCGCAAGACCGCCCATCTTTTCAGCGCCTGCTGCGAAATTGGCGCAATTCTTGGTACGGCAAGCGAGCAACAGCAGACATCGCTGCGGGAGTACGGCTTGAATCTTGGCACTGCCTTCCAGCTGATCGATGACCTGCTCGATTTCAGTTCCAGCGAAGAAGCATTGGGGAAAGCTGCCGGCGTCGACCTGCTCGGGGGTAAGGTCACTCTGCCTTTGATCTATCTGGCCGAAAACGACGACACCGCCCGGGAGATGTTGCGCAATGTGCTCCGCGAAGGTAGCTACAACACGGTTACGCGCGAAGATCTGTTGCTCGCCGTCGATCGGGTTGGAGCGCTCGAGAGAGCCCGCGCTCGGGCTGATGAATACGCGGTAAGCGCAAGGGCTGCACTTGACGACCTGCCGGACTCAGAATATTGCGATTCGCTCCGGGCTATTCCGTCCTACGTGCTTGACCGCGATCGATGAGACCCAACCCCTGTTTTCAAAACTATTGTGCAAAGTACAAAATCCCTCTAGAATCTGGCGCATGGACAGGCTGCCAAGCGAAAATCTACTTTCCCGCTTAGAACAAAGCCTGCGGCAATCGCGCGCTGCGCGGATGCATCTTGCCGCGCGCCTTCGAGAGCTGGAGGTGGAGGCTGATAGTGTCCGTGCGGAGTTGGCTGAGATGGATACTCTGGCGAGCCAGACTGAAGCCGCTATCTATCGCTTGCTCTCGTCCGTCCTTGCTTCGAGTAACTTGTCGGTTGGTCTGCCATCTGATGCCGAACTCGAAGCCGCCATGCGCCAGGCTCAACCTGCCGGCCGGGGACCAGTCTCAGTCGAGAAGAGACAGCAAATTCCCACGGTACGCAATAATGTTGAAGTCATGAGCGATCGCTTTATGGATCGAACGATACCGCAAGCGGTGACCTTGTTGCTTCGTGAAGAAGGCGGACCGCTGCACGTAAACGAACTCTACAATCGTTTACTGGAAGGTGGGTTCAAATTCACAGGCCAAAACCCGACAATCAGTGTCGCCGTTTCGCTTAATCGTAATACTAGATTTCGCAAGGTCGCGCCAGGAACCTTCGACCTGATAATGCGTGATGCATCAAAGGCCTCTTAGCCTCGCTCGGGTCCCGCAGTTTCTCCCGTGTCCAAACTTATCTGCTATCGCAGGTGGTACTGACTCCAGCCGTTATCGTCGGTAGAATAACCAGCAATGCGCGCAATGGTTCTTTCCGCCGGCTACGGCACACGCCTTTGGCCCCTAACTGAAGACCGCACAAAACCAGCTATTCCGATCCTTGGGAAGCCTCTGGTGGGTTATGTCGCTGAGTATCTCGCCGGGTACGGTTTCCATGACATCGTTATCAACCTTCATCATCGCCCGGAATCTGTTCGCGCGGCGCTCGGCAATGGCAGCAGTTTCGGAGTCAATCTTGAATACATAGAGGAACCTGAGATACTGGGAACGAGTGGCGCGCTCGATAACGCACGTACACTGCTTGGTGATCAAACCTTTGTCGTCATCAACGGAAAAATAATTACTGACATCGATTTGGGCGCGGCTCTTGAGACCCATCGGCGCACCCACGCACTGGCGACTCTCATTCTTCTTCCCAATGTTCGCAGGGAACGTTTTAGTGTAGTGGAGACTGAGAACAACCTTGTCACGGCATTTGGGAGCATGCCTGTCTTTTCAGCTCACGACGCCTCAACTCCTCTGATGTTTACCGGTATTCAAATCCTGGAGCCGGAGATCTTCGAATACATTCCTCGGGGTGTTTTCTCGCATTCAACTACAGATGTTTATCCACAGGCTATAGCGGCAGGTGAGCGGATCGCGGCGCATGTGACCACCGGGAAGTGGCATGAGCTTTCAACTCTCCAACGTTACCTTGCTATAAGCCTTGAAATGCTCAAGGAAAAGCAAGAACTTGTTAGCACCGGGTCGGATTCCATCATCTCGCCGCGAGCCCATGTAAAGGATGCAATCTTGTGGGATAACGTGGTTATCAGTGCTGGAGCACGGGTCAGCAGGGCAGTGCTCGCCGACAACGTGCGCATTGCTGGTAATGAAACAATCCAGGATGCTGTAGTGGTTCCACGTGCGTTGGTGGAGGGTAAGACTCCTCCAGCTAAGGCTTTGCAGGGTGGAGTTCAAGGCGACAACTTTGTCGTGTCCTTAACCGAATGATACAATCCGGCACCAATAAGATTATTAACCCGGCGGGAACGATAACCGGTCCCGTTGCTTTATGAGAGACGGCTCCCCGACTTCATTTCGCTAATGAGCTCCGTAAAACACGTGGTCTCCAACGCATTTGAAAGCTCCGCGTCCGACCGACTCGCGAGCTTCATCGTCGCGGAGGGTCTTACGAACCGGGGGATCGTTCCTCTCACGCCCGACGCCTCAACCCGTAAATACTTTCGCATAGACTGGAAGAAGGGAACGGCAGTAGCAGCGGTGTATCCCGAGCCCTTCGATCCGGAGTTTCATCCCTATCTGGATGTAACTCGTCTATTTCTGGAGTGCGATATTCCCGTACCTCATATATATGCGGTTAATGGGGCGTCGGGAATCATAGTCCAGGAGGATCTGGGCGATCAGCAGTTGTTCCGAGTTTTTGAAACGGAAACTGAGGAACAATGTGAAGAATACAAGGAGCAGGCTATCGATCTGATCGCGAGGATACAAACGGCGACTGAGAAAGCCTATCAAATGCATTCCATCGCCAGCCGCCTTGCCTTCGATGAGCCAAAACTGTCGTGGGAACTGAACTTCTTTCTTGAACATTATTTCGTAAGCTTGAGACAGGAAAAGCTGCGGCACTCAGAAGCGGCTGAGCTAAACGCAGAACTAAACGATATTTCAGCGGAACTCGCTGCGGTACCACGTGTGCTTTGTCATCGCGATTTTCACGCGGCAAACCTGATGATCGACCATAGGAGTAGCCTGAGGGTCATGGACCATCAGGATGCTCGCATGGGTCCGGCGAGTTATGATCTGGTTTCCTTCCTGCTGGATCGGCGGCCAACACCGCCCTCTCTTGCGGAGTTGCGTGGCTACAGACTGTTTTTTTTGGAAGAGCGCCGGCTGCGGGGTTTGAGCGCTCTCGACCCTGATGATTTTGCCCGCGAATTTCGGCTGATGACCATCCAACGTGGTCTTAAAGCTACCGGAACGTTTTCCTATCAGACTGCGGTGTGTGGCCGCGGCAAGGCTTATGAACAGTTTATCTCACCGACACTTCAGATCGTTTTGCAGGCCGCGGATTGGCTGGATAAATTTCCCACTCTGCGGCGCATGATTCGAGAGCGACTTAATTGAAATCCACCAGCGACAACCTCAACTTATAGATGACAACCCAATCATTGGAAACCACTTCAGACAGACAGACCTATATCAACCAGCTCTCGTGCCACGTCGGCGGCGAAGTGACTTTGAAAGGCTGGCTCTACAACTTGCGCTCGAGCGGAAAGATTCTCTTTCCGCAGTTACGTGACGGTACCGGTGTGGTGCAATGCGTAGTGTTGAAGAATTCGATCGCGGCCGAAGTTTGGGAGACGTTGAAGGGGTTGGGTCAGGAGTCGGCACTGATAATCAAGGGAACGGTGCGCGCTGACGCCAGAGCACCTGGCGGCTACGAGATCGATGTCCTCAATGCCGAAGTGGTGCAGGAAGTTCACGATTATCCGATCACGCCGAAAGAACACGGCACTGAATTTCTGATGGACCACAGACACCTTTGGCTTCGCTCCAGAAGACAGCATGCAGTCCTGAAAGTGCGTCACACGGTGGTGCAAGCGGTGCGCAATTTTCTCGATAATGATGGGTTTACCCTGTGCGACGCCCCGATATTTACGCCTGCTGCGTGCGAAGGAACCACCACGCTTTTCGAAGTCGACTACTTTGAGGGTGAAAAGGCATATCTGACGCAGTCAGGTCAGCTCTACAACGAAGCGACGGCAGCGGCCTTTGGGAAGGTATATTGTTTTGGCCCTACCTTTCGCGCCGAGAAATCCAAAACAAGACGACACCTGACAGAATTCTGGATGGTCGAACCGGAAATGGCTTTCGCCACGCTTGAAGACGTGCTCACCCTGACTGAGAGAATGCTGGCTTATATTGTTGCGCGTGTCCTCGAGGACAGGAGTGAAGATCTCAAATTATTGGAGCGTGACACCAGTAAACTCCTAGCCATCGTTACGCCTTTTCCACGGGTCCACTATGACGACGCAGTCAAGATGTTGCACCAGGGATATGAGAAGGGTCTGGTCGAATCTAAGTTCGAATGGGGAGGTGATTTTGGCGCCCCCGACGAAACCTACATATCGAGTCAATTTGATCGGCCGGTAATGGTGCATCACTATCCGGCCGCTGTTAAGGCTTTCTATATGGCGCGAGATCCGGAGAGGCCCGAGCTTGCCCTTGGTGTTGATGTACTCGCACCAGAAGGTTATGGCGAGGTCATTGGAGGTGGTGAGCGAGCGACGTCGCTGGAATTTCTCCAGGAGCAAATCAAGTTGCACGGTCTCCCGGAGGAAGCGTTTCAGTGGTATCTCGACCTGCGTCGGTACGGCAGTATTCCCCATGCGGGCTTCGGTATGGGCATCGAACGATGCACAGCCTGGATATGCGGCATCGAACACGTGCGGGAAACGATTCCGTTTCCTCGGATGCTCTATCGGATTCGCCCATGATTCTGATCATGAAGAGTGCGTACCTCCTATTCGCCTCAGGGTTAATCCTTCAGAATGGCGTTGTCCGACATGCTTCAGATTGTCAACTCGTTCGGCTAGGAGTCCTGCGTGAGCAGTAATGTTTCGCAAGCAGGTGACCAAATCAGTAACCCATCTCAACACTCGACCAGACGTAAAGCATTATTGACGGAAAATAATCACAAACCACGGCTGAGGAAGAATGGACGAGCATCTGCGGTTAGAATTCAATGAATGGGCGCGCGCCGGACGCGGCGAGGGAATGGAAAAAGGCCACCGCCCCGTCGGCGAGCAAGCGCTCGAGCGCATGCAAGTGCCAATTGACGCTCGGGTGCTGGACGTCGGCTGCGGGTCTGGATGGGCAACACGCATTTTGGCAGAGAAGGCGAGCGATGGTCACGTCATTGGTATTGATATCGCTGACGAGATGGTCCAACTTGCACGCGCATCGTCCAAATCGTTTTCCAACATCGAGTTTCGCGTCGCGAGTTCAGAGGTCCTGCCTTTCGGAGAATCTGAGTTTACCCATGCGTTCTCGATGGAATCGCTTTATTACTATTCCAACATGGTGGGAGCCTTGCGGGAGATATATCGCGTGCTGACCGACGGCGGGTTGTTCGTCACCGTTATCGACCTGTATCTCGAAAACTTGCCTTCTCATCAGTGGATCGGTGAGTTGAAAGTTCCGGTCCACCTCCTGGGCATTCCAGATTACCGCAAAATGTTTGAACAGACCGGCTTTGTGAACGTGCGAGATGAGAGACTCCATGATCCGACTCCTGTTCCGGAAAACTATTCGGGAGGCTCATTCAAAACACGTGATGATTATGTTCTTTACAAAGAGAATGGCTCGTTAATGCTTAGTGGTGAGGTCAGAAAATGACCGAAATCCCTGAGCGCATTGTTACCATATTTGGCGGCTCCAAATGTGGTGAGACTGATACCGAATACCATCAGGCCATGCGTACAGGCGAACTCCTCGCCGAAGCGGGATTCACAATCTGTACCGGCGGTTATCTCGGCGTTATGGAGGCGGCCAGCCGGGGCGCGCGTGAATCTGGCGGTCGTGTGTTGGGAATCGTGATGAATCAGTTCAAATCGGAACCGAATCGTTTCCTCACCGACAAGGTTGCGACGCCCCATTTCTACGAGCGCTTACAGCAACTGATCACACGCTCCGTGGGATTTATAGCGATTCGCGGTGGGATGGGAACAGTTACGGAGTTGTCGCTGGTGTGGAATAAGATTCAAACCAGGGTCATTGGGCCGCGCCCGCTCGTTCTGCTCGGTGAATGTTGGCGGCCCGTCGTTGCACAATGGCAGAAATCCCTCGCGGTCAGCGATGCAGACGTTTCCGTACTGGACTTTGCCACTACGCCGGAAGAGGCCGTGGAGATTATTAAAGCAAAATCTCAAGGAGTGGAATTATGAATTGTCCAAAGTGCGGTGCTCAGATGTTGGAAGGTTCAACGTTCTGTGGTGGCTGTGGCAATCGCCTTGAGGCTTCAGGATCAATTCCGCAGAGGCCGACTCCCGGTCACAGCATTAACATTGACGAGGACTCGCGAGGTCAGGGAGAAGGTTATCAGTATCAGATACTACATCAACCGTCGTTTTCATTGGCCGTTGTGCAGCTTCAATCCGAACAGTCAATCCAGGCAGAATCAGGTGCGATGGTGTCAATGTCGGCAAACATTGAGCTTGAGTCACAGATGAAGGGCGGTCTTTTTGGAGCAATTAAGCGCGCGGCTGGAGGAGAGTCGGCGTTTATTTCAACCTTTACGGCGCGCGGAGGACCCGGCGAAGTTACACTGGCCCCTGGTGCGCCCGGCGATATAGCAGCGATCGAAATGTCGGGCCAGACATTTTTCGTGCAGTCGAGTTCATACCTGGCGGGCGACGCGAGTCTAACAGTCGATACAAAGTGGGGTGGCGCGAAATCGTTTTTTGGCGGCGAGGGATTGTTTGTACTGATGGTGCAAGGTCAGGGCTTGCTGCTGGTCTCCTCCTTCGGCGCTATTCATCGAAAGCAACTGCAACCAGGAGAACGGTATGTTGTCGATACTGGGCACCTGGTGGCCTGGGAAGGCACAACGCAGTACATTCTGCGCAAGGCCGCAGCCGGATTCATCAGCAGCATGCTCAGCGGAGAAGGGATCGTCGCTGAGTTTACCGGACCGGGTGAATTACTGATACAGACTCGGAACCTGGCTGCTCTTGCTGGTCTTTTGAAACCCTTCTTTCCCACACAATCGGGTAGTGGTGGGGGTTTCAAGATAAATCTGGGCGGATAGTTTAATGTCAGTCTGATTCGTATGACATCAGTTGCAGACAAAGTTGCGACGCAACCTGAAGTTACTCATGAACTAAAGAAGGCAGTCCACATTCTGGGCGTGCCACTGGGTTATGGGGCAAGCATGGCTGGCGTTGACATGGGTCCGGCTGCTTTAAGAGTAGCGGGCTTAACTCAACGAGTGGCGGAACTCGGATATTTAGTTAGTGACCTTGGCGATATGCACCTTGAACGCCCGCAGTCGCCGCCAGAGCCCAACGACAAGCTTAAATACGTCCAACAAATCAGCAGCGCCTGCGAACAGCTTGCTCACGACGTTGAAGAGGCGGTTGCAGCCGGCCAGCTACCATTGCTGTTGGGGGGAGATCATTCGATCGCAATCGGCTCGATATCGGGAATAGCGTCTCATTGTCGCAAGCAGCAAGAAAGTTTAGGGCTCATTTGGTTCGACGCACACGCTGATATGAATACGCCGGAATCTACCCCTTCCGGCAATATCCATGGAATGCCTTTGGCTGTGCTGCTCGGATACGGCGTCCCGGCACTCACAAATATAGGCGGATTCGCTCCTAAGCTTGACCCAAAACTCTGTGCCCACGTCGGCGCTCGCGACATCGACGCGGGCGAACGCGAACTGATTCGCAAACTGGGAGTGCGCTTTTTCACCATGCGGGAAATTGATGAGCGGGGCATGGCCGCTTGCATGGATGAAGCGATCTCGATCGCTTCACATGGAAATGGAGGTTATGCCGTTACCTTCGATGTC
>Ga0137366_10003731_pt1 | contig 11868 bp, 9 predicted proteins | sample SagtaG_8_FD_104938 | JGI IMG/M metagenome (GOLD analysis project Ga0137366, IMG submission 104938) | Vadose zone soil microbial communities from Sagehorn Ranch, Mendocino, California, USA - Sage1_L_60_16 metaG | ecosystem: Environmental > Terrestrial > Soil > Vadose zone | place: USA: California... | reverse complement strand
GCCATTGAGCTCAGAGGAAGTGCTGTCGAAGACCGTCCGAGGTCAATACGGTCCCGGCATCGAGAATTCGCAGCGCGTGCCCGGCTATCGCCAGGAAGAGGATGTTCCCGCAGACTCTCGCACCGAGACGTTTGTGGCCATGAAACTCGCGATCGATAACTGGCGCTGGGCAGACGTTCCCTTTTATTTGCGGACGGGGAAATGCCTTGCTTCGCAAAGCACACAGATCATGATCCAGTTCCGGCGCGCGCCTTTTGTTCTGTTCCGTGACACGCCAGTCGAGAACCTTTTGCCCAACCAACTCGTCCTCCATATCCAGCCCCAGGAAGGAATTTCGTTGCAGTTCGCGGCGAAAGTTCCTGGCCCAATCATGCGATTGGGTGCAGTGGACATGAATTTCAAGTACGCTGATTACTTCGGCACCCAGCCCAGTACCGGTTATGAGCGTCTGCTGCACGATTGCATGATCGGTGACGCTACGCTGTTTCAGCGCGCCGATATGGTCGAGGCGGGCTGGTGTGTGGTCAGTCCAGCACTCGACGTTTGGAAGGCATTGCCGCCGCGCAATTTCCCGAACTATCCCGCCGGGCGCTGGGGGCCTAGGGATGCCGACGAACTGCTCGAGCGCGACGGAAGACATTGGAGGAACTTCGACAGATGATCCTGGCAGGCGACATCGGAGGCACCAACGCAAGATTGGCTCTCTTTGATGTGCGTAATGGGAAATTCAATCTCGTAACCGCAACCATATTCCCCAGCCGAAATTATTCCGGCCTTGACCAGATCGTCACCGAATTCGTGGCGACCTCGGGTGTGCATCCCGCCCAGGCTTGCTTTGGCGTGGCCGGTCCGGTGACAAACGGCGAAGTTGAAACCTCAAACCTGCCATGGAAAATCCAGTCGCGGCGTCTGGCTGACGAACTTAAAATCAAGCAGGCATTGTTGATTAATGATCTTGAGGCGACCGGATGGGGCGTCGGCGCGCTTTCTGCGGACGACCTCGTCGCTTTGACGCAGATTTCAAGCACAGCCGGAAACCAGGCCTTGATCGCTGCCGGAACCGGGCTTGGGGAAGGCGGCCTCTATTGGGACGGCTCTCGCCATCACGTATTTGCCTCCGAGGGCGGGCACTGCGACTTCGCTCCCACGAACGAGCTGCAATTAGAATTATTTCGTTATCTGTACGCCCGCTATGGACACGTGAGCTACGAGCGGGTGCTCTCCGGGCCCGGCTTAGTGAACATTTTTGAATTTCTGCGCGACACGGGCCGAGGCAAAGTTCCCGGTTGGCTTTCGGCCGAAATGAAGGTCATGGATCCAGCGGCAGCGATTTCAGCCGCAGCTATAGATGCCAAATGTCCGATGAGCGAGCAAGCCATGGATATTTTTGTCTGCATCTTTGGCGCTGAGGCGGGAAATCTGGGACTCAAAATCAAAGCCACTGGTGGAGTATTTCTTGCGGGAGGAATCGCTCCCAAAATTCTTGCGAAGCTGGCGACGCCTCTGTTTCTTGATGCTTTCCTGAGCAAAGGAAGATTGCGGCACTTGATGGAAGTCATGCCAGTGAACGTCATCATCAATGACAAGCTGGCTCTGCTTGGCGCAGCGCGCTGCGCGTTGATGGAAACAGCGGCTTAAGCATGCCTTCTGCGCCCCAGGTTCAGGTCTTCGGTTCTGCGCAAGAGTTGTTTCGCGCTGCTGCTCAGGAATTCTGTCACATCGGGTTGCAATCAATTCAGCAGCGGGGCAGATTCACAGTCGCGCTCTCCGGTGGATCAACGCCGCGCGGGCTACATCAGGAATTGGTCAGCAACTTCTCTTCCGCTCTGGCTTGGGAGCATGTGTTCTTCTTCTGGGGCGACGAGCGACACGTTCCTCCGGACTTTCCCGAAAGCAACTTTCGAATGTGCAATGAGACTCTGCTTTCAAAGTTGTCCATTTCGCCTGACCACGTCGTTCGCATGCCCGGCGAGCTGCCCGATGCCAATCAAGGTGCTGCTCTCTATGAAGAGAGGCTGCGTGAATTCTTTCGTCCCGCCCAGAACGGATTTCCGTGTTTCGATTTCATCTTGCTCGGCATGGGGCCGGATGGGCACACGGCATCGTTGTTTCCGGAAACTAAGGCGCTTGAAGAGAAAGAGCGTTTCGTAGTCGGCAATTGGGTCGAGCAACACAGCACCTATCGCATCACGTTAACTTATCCGGTCCTCAATCAGGCCGCGAACGTGATGTTCCTCGTCAGCGGCGGCGGGCATAAAGCTGAGATGGTGAAGAAAGCGTTGCAGGATCCCGCTGCCAACCTTCCATGTCAGGGAATACAGCCGGTAAACGGCAAGCTGATGTGGTATCTGGATCAGCAGGCGGGAACTGAACTCTGATGCGCAGCACCTGCTGTCCGCCATGCCAACTCTAAACTCTCTGTCATTCCGAGTCGCTTTAGCTGCGAGGAATCTGCGGTCAACAAGAAACGCATTGATTTCTTATTCCGAGGATCTTTAGGTGCGAGGAAACGGGGATTTGTTTAGCTGATGGCTGATAGCTGACCGCCGCTTTCAAAACACCGGGGCAAGATTGTGCTGCTTCTGATACAGCTTTCGATCCACCGTCCGCAGCACATCATCGAGACTCGTTCCAGTTACATATCCGGCCATGCCCCAGGTAAATGAGAGCTGGTAGTGCTTGCCGTTTTCAGCGTTCCACTGTTCAAGCGATTGAAGCAAGCGCTGCAACGGATTTTCTGCCTGCTGCTCGCTGGTGTCAGGCATGACCGCTAGAAATTCGTCACCGCCCTGACGGAAGAGCAGGTCGCCTCCACGAAATACTTTCTTTAGGAGCCGGGAAAATTCTCCGAGCACGCGGTTTCCTTCCATGCTTCCCAGCTTGGAATTAAGCTCGCGAAAACCGTTTAGATCCATTATCAGGATGGTCAGGGGCGTGCCGTTGCGGTTCGACCGCGCCAGTTGGTGCGAAATGAGTTCGTTCAACGCCCTGCGGTTGAATAATTGGGTCAGTGGATCGATTAGAGAAAGACTTTCGAGCCTCTCATTAAGTACCAATTCGCTGATCAGCGCCTTACGCGTCGAGTTCAGGGTCACGCGCTGCGATAACAGATAAATATTGAACAATACCACCAGGCAGATCAGACCAAATACGAGTTGCGGCAAATACGCCTGCTCAATCCGGATGATGCGTTGCGCCCACACCAGGTTGGGAGCGATCAAGGCGAGAAAGCCGGCGGTAAGAACAAGAATGATGAGACTGACGATGGACCAAAGTTGCAGGTCGCGACTGGATAAATCGTGAATCTGCCTTTGGATTTCGTCGGCCCGCGCCAACATCGACGGCTGTTCTTGCCTGACCTCCGACATCAACTCCCCTTTCGCGTTGGACACACTTCTGGTGAGCCTGCTCGATAAAGGTTGTAATCCATTTTCCGCGGGAAGTCCGTTAAAAGCCGCTAGGACTCGTTACCTTGGTAAGGTGGCGACGGCGCCGTGGTCCAACCGGCAGGGACTGAAACCGCGTTCGAGGATTTTGACGATGCTGGAAGGCTGCAGATCGCCGACTCAATGATTGGCCAATTGCTCCACGCTTCGTACCAATGTGGCCAAAGATTGCTCATACGGCGCTCTTGCAATTCCGCGCTCGGTCACAATGGCCGTGACAAACTTCGCGGGGGTTACATCGAACGCGGGATTTTCGATTTGCACACCCACCGGGGTGATAGCCTTTCCGGCTATGTGGGTGACTTCCGCCGGGTTCCTTTGCTCGATGGGAATCTTACTGCCGTCCGGCGTCTCAAGGTCAACGGTAGAAATGGGTGCCGCGACATAGAACGGAATGCCGTGCTCCTTTGCCAATACCGCAACCGTGTAGGTTCCAATCTTATTGGCCACGTCGCCGTTGGCCGCAATGCGGTCAGCCCCGACGATTACCGCACCGATCTTGCCTTGCCGCATCATTGCACCTGACATGTTGTCAGAGATCACCGTCGTAGGAATGCCATCTTTGACCAGTTCCCACGCCGTCAGCCGTGAGCCTTGCAGGAATGGGCGCGTTTCATCCGCATAGACGTGGATTTTCTTGCCCTGCTCGACCGCCGCGCGAATCACGCCGAGTGCGGTGCCGTATCCTGCGGTCGCCAACGCTCCTGCGTTGCAGTGAGTCAAGACTCCGCCAGAAGCAGGCATCAGCGCAGCGCCGTGACGGCCCATCTCCTGATTGATGGCGATATCTTCGGCGTGCATTCGCTGTGCTTCTTCAACCAGTGCCTGCTTGATTTGCGCGACAGGACGCACTCGCAGCGATTCGAATTTCTGCTGCATCCGGCGAATTGCCCAGAACAAGTTCACTGCTGTGGGACGTGTCTTGCCGATAACATCGCAAATTTCATCAAATTCGGTTTTAAGTTGCCCCACAGATTCAGCGTTGGAACTCTTCACACCGAGAGCAATCCCCATGGCTGCAGATACGCCGATCGCGGGAGCACCGCGCACAACCATGTTACGAATTACGTCCGCGACTTCTTGGTAAGTCGTGCAGTTGACGTAAGTTTCTTCCGTCGGCAGCTTCGTCTGATCAATGAAGCGTACGCCGCTGTCAGTCCATTCGAGAGTCTGAATCATAAAAGTGGCCACGTGGGACAGCCGCCCTCGGCTGTCCGGTTTGCAGAGCAGCCTCGGTTCCTTTCGAAACAAGTTGCGTCGAGCTTTGCTCGACCGGACAGCAGAGGGCGGCTGTCCCCACATCTGTTTTTTCCGTTGCCGCCGGAAGGCGGTTAGCTGACAGCTGACTGGCGAGCGCTGAGGGCTAGATGTTTTTCCCTCACTTCACCCGCCGTGAACAGGGCTACGAACGGCGCCGCTCCTGCGGCTTTCTCTACGCTAGCTCTTCCACCAGCTTCTTCCCGCTCCACCAAGCACATGACGCCAACAACTTCAAATCCAAATTCGCGCGCCGCTTCGATTGCCTGCACCGTTGATGATCCCGTCGTACAGACGTCATCAACGATCACTACGTGCGCGCCTTTCTCCCGGAAGCCTTCAATTCTTTGCGTCATGCCATGTTGCTTCTCGGCCTTGCGCACCAGGAATCCGTCAATGGTGCCGCTGGTCACGGCCACAGCAACCACGATCGGATCCGCACCCATGGTGAGGCCACCGATCGCCTGCACATTCCAGCCTCGCGAGCTGATTTCTTCCAGAAAAACTTGTCCGGTCAATTGCGCACCGCGCGCGTTTAGTGTGGTGGTGCGGCAATCAACGTAGTAGTCGCTGGTCCCGCCCGACGAAAGCTTGAACTCGCCGAGCCGAAACGACTTGGTTGCCAGCAGACGGAGCAATTCCTGTCGGGCAGAGGACATGAATTTCTAAAACAACAAAAAGGCTTACTGGGCTATTTTCTCCAGGTGCTGGAACCCGCGCGTTGCAACGAATGCCAGCCCCATTTGGATCCCGTTGTAAACGGCATGCACAATGAAGCTTGCAGCGACCGAGTTTTGCCGGGCCCGCACGTACGTCAGGACCACCCCAACCAGAAAAATTACTAGCACAGGACCCCATGCACCATATTCAAAGAAGTGGATCAAGGCGAAGGGCACAGCGGTGAGGAAGACTCCCATGATCAGCCCCAAACGCCGGGCCAATACTGGATAGAGAAATCCACGGAAGAAAAGTTCTTCCAGCAGGGGGCCAAGGCTGATGGCCAGAAAAGCAATAGCGTAGGCATCGAGGGGACGTTTGAAGAACTCATCAAATGGGCTCTTCTTCGGCCATGGCAATAAACGTGCCAGCCCCTGCAATGCAATCAAACTAAGCACGCCGGTTGCGATGAGCGCGCCCAGTCCACGCTTCGGCCAATTCCAGTGAATTGCTGACCAGAACCCTACTGTGCCAGTTTTGGTAGCGGTAGAGAACATCACGGCAAGAAGCACTCCGTAGGCGCACACCTGAGCGACGAAATTCACCAGCGGAAACGTCATCACCGTCATGAACTTCAGCTGAGGAAACAGCACCCGCTTCGAAACGAACGTCACGAACACAAGGAACGCGATCATCAAGACAAATGCCAACAGCGCCAGGCGCAATACATCCCAACCGTTCCAGGCCGGATTCTCCGACACAATTTCGGGAGCGTTGAGGGGAGCCGCACTTGGTTCCGGTAACATCGAATTGTCCGGCGCTGCCGGTGTAGCCTGCGGCCACTCTGAATTCGAGGACATAAATTGACTTTACACGAAAAAACTAGCTTGCCGCCGACGGCCGAACAATTGCCGCTTCCCTTCCGTTCCCGGCAAAATAATTCGCCAACGCCTGCCCGGTGTACGACTTTTTGTTGCGTGCCACCTGCTCCGGCGTTCCTTGCGCGACCAACCGTCCGCCCTCTTCGCCGCCCTCCGGACCAAGGTCAATAATCCAATCGGCGTTTCTGATCACGTCGAGGTTGTGCTCAATGATGATGATGGTGTTGCCCAGATCTGTGAGGCGATGCAACACGTCGAGCAGTTTCCGCACATCGTCAAAGTGCAAGCCTGTTGTCGGCTCGTCGAGCAAGTACAGCGTACGTCCCGTCTGCCGCTTGCTCAACTCACGCGCCAGCTTGATGCGTTGAGCTTCCCCGCCGGAAAGCGTCACGGCCGATTGCCCGAGGTGCACGTAGCCCAAGCCGACATCAACCAACGTTTGCAGCTTCTGTTTCACCTGAGGGATGTTTTCTAGAATAGGCAGCGCTTCTGAAACCGGGCTTTCCAGCAGGTCGGCAATTGAGTAGCCTTTGTATTTGACTGCCAGCGTTTCCTGATTGTAACGGCGGCCCGCGCAGACTTCGCAGACCACATAAACGTCAGGCAGGAAATTCATTTCGATTCTGCGCTGCCCTTCGCCTTGGCAGGCCTCACATCTCCCGCCAGCGACATTGAACGAGAACCGACCCGGCTTGTACCCGCGCTCACGCGACTCCGGCAGCATGGCATAGAGATCGCGGATGTGCGTAAACACTCCGGTATAAGTCGCGGGATTTGATCGCGGTGTGCGTCCGATGGGTGACTGATCAATCCGGATGACTTTATCTATGCTCTCAATCCCGGAAATCGCCTTATGTTCACCTGCCGGTTCACGTGAGCGATAGAGCGATTTCGCCAGCGCGCGATACAAAATGTCGTTGACCAGCGTAGATTTCCCCGATCCCGAAACTCCGGTCACCACATTGAGCAGGCCGAGTGGGAAAGCCACATCCACATTCTTCAGATTGTTCTCGCGTGCGCCGAGGACTGTGATCGCCTTCCCGTTGACGCGACGCCGGAGGGAAGGCATTTCAATCCGGGTTCGCCCCGAAAGGTATGCTCCGGTCAGCGAACGCGGTACAGCCGTGATCTTTTCCGGAGTTCCATACGCAACCACTTCGCCGCCGTGCCGCCCCGCGCCAGGGCCAAGGTCGATCACATAGTCTGCGCGGCGAATGGTCTCTTCATCGTGCTCGACCACCAACACCGTATTGCCGAGATCGCGCAGGTCTTCGAGCGCATTCAGCAGCCGCCCATTGTCGCGATGATGCAGTCCGATTGAAGGCTCGTCGAGCACATACAGCACACCACGCAATTTCGATCCGATCTGTGTGGCGAGCCGGATCCTTTGCCCTTCTCCTCCAGATAGTGTCGCCGCCGAGCGGTCGAGCGATATGTATCCCAACCCGACCGCATTCAAAAATTGCAGCCGTTCGACGATCTCGTGCATGATGCGCCCGGCGATTTGCAGCTCACGCCCTGCCAGCTTGACGCTCCTGGCTTTCTCCAACGCCCGCGAAACCGGCATGGCAGTGAAGTCCGCAATGGACATGCCTTCCACGCGAACGGCCAGGCTTTCCGGTCTAAGTCGCTTGCCGCGACATGCCGGACATTCGGTGGCAGACATGTGCTCCATCAGCCAATCGCGATACCCTTCAGATGAAGATTCATCCAGGGCGTTCTTCAGATATCCGAAAATGCCGAGAAAACCGGTTTTGCCCCGCCCTTCCGGTTCCCCGTAGAAAAACAGATTCTGGATCCGCTCCGGCAATTTCTCGAACTGCGTGCTCAGATCAATTCCATACGCGGCCGCAACGATTTTGATCTGGTGAATCAGATTCTGTGAAGCCGATCCCGGCCCCAATGCGCCATCCAGCAGCGGCTTCGACCAGTCATTGATGATTTTGGCAGGATCAAAATCGTAAGTGCTGCCGAGCCCGTGGCACTCCGGACAGGCACCATAAGCGCTGTTAAACGAAAAGGACCGAGGCTCAAGTTTCGGAACGTCAATGCCGCAGTCCGGGCACGCCAGCCGCTCCGAGTAAAGCTGCTCTTCACCACCGACGATCGCCACCAGCACTAGTCCACCGGCAAGCTTCATTGCGAGGCCAACCGACATTTCGAGGCGCTGCTCAATTCCAGGCTTCACCAGCAACCGGTCCACCACAACTTCAATGGTGTGGTTCTTGCGTTTGTCCAGGGTGATCTCATCCTCGAGATTGACCAGTTCTCCATCCACGCGGGCACGCGTGAAGCCGTGCTGCATCAGCTTCTCCATCTCTTTCTTGAACTCGCCTTTGCGTCCGCGAACAATCGGCGCCAGCACCATCACCCTGTCTTCAGGCGTAAGCGCCATCACTCGCTGGACGATTTGCGCCGCGCTTTGCCGGGAAATCTCTCGCCCACACTTGGGACAATGCGGCGTACCGATGGATGCAAACAGCAATCGGAGGTAGTCGTAGATTTCGGTGATCGTTCCAACCGTCGACCGTGGACTGCGGCTGGTGGTCTTCTGCTCGATAGAGATTGATGGGCTTAGGCCATCAATTGCGTCTACATCAGGACGCTCCATCTGGTCCAGAAACTGCCGCGCGTATGCTGACAGGGTCTCCACATAGCGACGCTGCCCTTCGGCGTAAATCGTGTCGAATGCTAGAGATGACTTGCCCGATCCGCTCAGCCCGGTGATTACCGTAAGCGTGTTTCGCGGAATCTCCACATTGATATTTTTGAGATTGTGTTGCCGCGCGCCCCGTACTGAAATTTCCCTGATGGCCATTGTTCGAACGAGCGATGCACCTTCGTAATGTGGACGGGTCCCCTAGAAATGTTGGAGAGTGGAAGTGCGCACTTCTACTCACGTATCCTATTTGTTAACAGCAGCAAGCGTCAACGCGGGTAGAGTGAAAGCGCACCGGTACTTTCGATAGAAAAGTCGGAATTCCGGAGTCAATCCGTTGGTAAAAGCTGCTGGCAACGGGAAAGTGGGCCGAACTTGGGGAGTCTGTTAGCTGCTTTCGTACTGACGTTCACCGTTGCGGGATCGTTTGTTCTTGGAATTGCCGTGGCCTACACCGGCGTCCTCGCTCTGCTTCACGCTTTTGCCCACGGCTCACGCAAGCCTGCACCGGCCTTGGTCTTAGTTCACAGCCAGATTCAATCCAGCGGCGACTGAAAGAGCTATCAGTCTTCGGCTATCAGCCTTTAGTTCTCGATCCCTGTTTGTTTCCGCAACACAAAAGCCTTCGCATATTCATCGTAAAAACGACTTTTTTCATAGGTGACATCAGAGAGCTGAAAGCTGACAGCTTACTGCGGTGGCTGCCCCGGCCCGCCTGGTGGCGGAGCATTTTGCTGCTGTTCTTGTTGCTGTTGCTGCTGTTGTTGCTGCAGCTCTCGTAAGAGCTGTTCCGGAGTCTTTACAACAGGTCCGTTCGCTCCTGGCTGAGGTTGTTCCGGTGACTGTTCCTGTTGCTGCTCTTCTTCTGATGGTTGCACATCCTGAGAGGTGTCAGGATTGTTTTCCTCTACCGGTTGATCATTCTCAACTTCCGGCACGGCCTGCAGATTGGGATTCTGCTGGAAATTTGGCGGTTGTGGTTGAGTCTGCGGTGACGGCTGAGACGGTTGTGGCCCGCTTGCCCGGGCCATGAGAAGAACCTTTTTCAACGCACCCGGATCGGCAGGCGAGCCGAGCAATACGTAGTCGAAATGCGATCCGTTCAGCAGTTGCGCCATAACGTCACGTGGCGCCCCGGGCCCAAATTTTCCGACTACGCGCTCGCTGGAACTTGCGGGCATTTCAACCGATGCGCCCGTCTTCTGCTTGACGGCATTCAGCACATCTCCCATGGTTGAGTTCCGCGCCACAATCACCAATTGCCCTCCCTGGTAATTCACTTCCGGAGGAGACGACGGTCCCTGCTCCGGCGTTGGCGGTGGAGCCTGCGGCGCCGCCGGAACCGCATCTACCAGTTTTTCGGTTGTGACCTCTGCCTTGGCTTGTTTGTTATGCGGATGCGCCTTCTTCTGTGATACTTGCGCTGCAAACGACGATCCCCAAGTGAGGGGCAACAGTAGAAGAAAAGTGTATAGATGGCGCATGTTTTCTGATATTCGGAGTTGGCACGCTCTCTATATTCGAGAACGCGGAAACTGCCTGCTCTTGCGTAAATTTCCCAGCCACCGGTAGCAATCACCGGCCACTGGTTCTGATGCGATTTTAGCACCCAGAGAGATTGGAATTACTGTTGAGGGGCGAAATATCCCTTGCGTGCCCTTACTTGCAAGTCCCTCTTGAGAGAGGTGATCTCAATAGTGCGGTAGCGGCCATCGGCGTCAAAATTCGCGGGGTGATACGAGACGACGTATTGGCTACGCAGCTCATCTTCAATGGCTGAAAACGAGTTTTTGATGTCCTTCATCTTGTATGGAAAAAACGCGCGACCGCCAGTGGCATCGGCGAGCTGCTGCAGGTTCTTGTCGCCACGGAGGATCAGCCCGCTGTCATCCGTGGAAATCGCATAGATAAGTACCTGCGCGCGTTGCGCCATCTCAATCGCCTGCTGCTTCGAGACCTCACTCTGATTGTCTTCACCATCGCTCACGATAACGAGAGCACGCCGCATTGGCCGGTCTGAATCATCCTTCAACAATCGTTCCTTGCATGCTGCGTAAATGGCCTGATACAGGGCAGTGCCTCCGCCATCCTGCAAGTTCTGGACGCCGGCCGCCAGCAGACTTACATTGTCCGTGAAATCCTGCACCACCCTATTGCGGGCGCTAAAGCCCATGACAAAAGCGTGGTCGTAATGAGGACGAATCGTGTGTTGCAAAAATCCGACGGCAGCGTCCTGCTCAAATTGGAAACGCCCTCGCACCGAACCACTGGTGTCAATCAACAGTCCCATTTGCAGCGGAAGATCGGTTTGCTGGGAAAAATTCACAATCTGTTGCGGCGGCCTGTGATCATCCAGGAAGCTGAAATCGTTCTGGCTCAGATCGCGCACGAACTTGCCGTGTTTGTCCATCGCGATGAACAGAACGTTAACTTCATTGACACGTTTCCGGATGGTGATTACAGAATTTGTATCAACCGCAGAAGTGATTGCGGGAGCGCTCGACGCGACATAGGCGTTCTGCGCCGCTGCGGGGGCGTTTGCCCACTGCACCGCCATCGCGACACAAATACCCACGCCTATGTACTTCATTCCCAAACCATCCAAAAATTGCACAAATAGCCACGTCTAGCAGCTACATCCACTCTTTAGATGCACGTGCCTTGCCGAAGACGCCCACGTCGCTAACTCAACTAATTGCCTGAATTTAGGCGACTAGCGCGCCAGCGCCAAGTTACAAAAGGAGCACGCGAACGGTCACATCTGCAAAAAGTGCTCGCGTCCTGGCGTTCCCAGAATTTTCGAAATCCGCTACTAGTGCAAACCCGAGCAGAGAGTAAAATGTTGCCATTCAGACATCAGAGGAGAACAAATGAAAAAGCTGATTGCATTGTTCGTGGGACTTTTCTGCCTTCCGTTGGCCACCGCCGCGAACAACAGCACCGAAGTCGATCGCGTGAAGGATGCTGG
>Ga0137366_10003727_pt1 | contig 11877 bp, 9 predicted proteins | sample SagtaG_8_FD_104938 | JGI IMG/M metagenome (GOLD analysis project Ga0137366, IMG submission 104938) | Vadose zone soil microbial communities from Sagehorn Ranch, Mendocino, California, USA - Sage1_L_60_16 metaG | ecosystem: Environmental > Terrestrial > Soil > Vadose zone | place: USA: California... | reverse complement strand
CGCGACCACGATGGTACCGGGGGGGTTCACGGCGGCGCAACCTAGCGGCGCTCGGGGGTGGGAGCAAGCTTGCGGCGCCCCAGGCCGAGCAACTCTTTCAACTGCGTATACAAATGGCCGAACTTCTCCAGGTCGCCGGCGGCGAGGGCCGCGTCGGCCTGTGCCGCGAGCTGCTGCGCCCGTCGCCACCGCGCGGCGAGCGCCGTGTCGGCGGGCGCGTGCGCATCGCCACCCGAGGCGAGCAGGCTGCGGAGTGCGGCGGCCACGCTCCTGCCCTGGCCACGGTGCTCTCCCCATGAGAGAAACACCGTGTCGATGCCGGTCGGCGGACCCCCGCTGGCCGGTTGACTGAACAGCGCCTGCTCGAAGAAGCAGGCGCCGGCGACGTTCCAGAGTCGGGGCACGCCCGGCGCCGTCGTGTTGGGGGAGCCGACCAGCACCGGCGGCAGGCGCGGTGGCGGGCTGGGCCGCCACACCGACACGCGAGGCCCATCGGGCGCCATCGTCGCCGCCACGAGCGCGGCGAGGGTGCTTCCCGCTTCGAATCCCTGGGCCATCCAGACGCGGGACGCCTCCGTCGACCCTTCGCCAATAGGCCCCACGATCTCGAACGGGTCCCTCGGGCGCGCGCTCCACGGAGTGGTGTCGGGGCGCCAGCGTTCCAGGAGCGTCATGGCCGCGCGGAACGCTCGTCCGGGGAATGGGAGCTGCGCGCGCAGGGTCGCGGGTACGCTGTCGAGCGGTCGAATCAGCGGCGTGAGCAGCCTCGCCCACGCGGCGGCGAGCGAGTCGGCGCCCGGGGCGAGGTAGATGCGCGTGTCACCGCTGGCGGCTTTCACGACGCCGACGAGGCCCGCGCGCAAGTACCGCACCGAATCGCGGCCGCCGTCGTCGACCGGCCGGGCGAGGGGAAACGCCTCCCCTTTGAAGTACCCGTACGCCACCCACCACAAGGCGCTGTCGGCCACGACGGGAACGGCTTCGTCGAACGAGGCGGACGGCGCGAGCCGCCCGAGTCGCTCCAGCACGTCCCGTCGCCACAGGAGCACCAGGCCGTCGGTCTCGCGGCGCGCCAGCGCGGGGCTCTGGAGGGCCCACGCGAGCGCGGTTCGGCGCCACCCCCCCGCCAGCGCGATTCCCGCGTGCCGCAGCGCCGGCCAGGTGTCGGGACTCGCGACCGCGAAGTCCGTGAACCGCGGGCCGAACCAGGCAGTGGAGTCGCGCGTCGCGACCGGCGCGAACGCGAGGACCGTATCGTCCTCCACGGCCGCCAGCGGCCGCCCGACCCGCGCCGACGGGCCGCGATGGATCGCGGCCCAGTCGGGCGGCGGCTGTTGGAGCACGATGCTGTCGACGTCGGGCCTGAGCGCCACCAGCCAGGTGGCTCTCCCATCGCCGAAGGAGCGCGGCAACAGGCCCGCGGCTGTGGGTGTCGACTGCGGGCGGAGGAGATCACGCCGGGACCCGGCGGCCGCGACGACTCGCTGGGCGTCCCACATGGGCACCGCCGCCGCCGCCGCTTCGGGGCTCGGCCAGCCCGGCGGCGGGCGCTCGGGGAGCGTGATGCCGAACGCGAGCCCTTCGAGCCGCCTCCGTTCGGCCGCGAGCGCCGTGTCGGGATCGGCGGCACCTCGCCCGCGCGAGCCGGAGGGGGAACTCGACAGCGAGCCGGGAATGATGGCGAATCCCAACAGCGACGCCGCGACCAGCGCGCTCCAGGCGGTGACGAGCAGCACCGGCCGTTCGCGCAGACCCCACACGAGGCTCACCAGGGTGGCGGCGGCGCCTACGCCCGCGACGATCGGCGCCGCGGCGAGACGCACGTCGAGCGTGCGACGCGTGAGCGTGCCGTGCAGGCCCGCGACGGTCTCGGCGGGATCGAGGACGGCGCCCCAGGTGAGCGTCAGCGCGAGCAAGGCGAGCAGCACGCCGAGGTGCGCTCGGGCGTGCGCGTTCGCGTAGGGCAGCCAACGACGGAACCGCAGCGAGCCGATTCCGACGTACAAGAGGGCGACGACGACGGTGGCGGAGCACACCGCCACCAGCGCGAGCCCCCGCAGGCGTTCGGTCCAGGGCAGCTGTCCCAGGTAGTAGCCCAGGTCCTGCTGCAGCACGGTGTCGGTGACGCCGAAGGTCGGCGGGCGCGACGCGAGCGCCGCCGCCATCCACCAATCCCCTGTGCCGAGCGTGAGGAGGAACCCGAACACCAGACCACAGGCGATCGTGCCGGCGAGCAGCAGGGGTTGCGGGACCGCCTCGACGATCTCCAGGTCTCCGAGCCGGCGAGACAACTGCATGGAGCCGATGGAGCGGTAGACGAACAGGAGATTCGCCGTGCCCCACGCGACCGCCCCGATGAGCAGCAGTCCCGACACCAGCCGGGCGAAGTCCCGGGCCGTGACATAGGCGCCGCCGCCGGGCACGCTCGCCCCCCAGGCGCGCTCGGCGGTCTCCAGGGCAAGCCAGCGTCCGCCCACGAGCACCGCGACCAGCAGTCCGACTCCGACGAGCAACGCCCGGCGGCGGACGACGCGCTTCACGCGCCGGGGCTCTGAGCGGCGAGCCAGCTCTCGACTTCGGTCCGGTAGGAGGCGAGCGCCGCGGCCGTGGCCGCTTCGAAGCGGAGCACCAGCACCGGCTGTGTATTCGACGCACGCAACAGTCCCCATCCGTGCGCGAACGTGATGCGCACGCCGTCGAGCGTGGACACCGGGTACTTACCGGCGAAGTGCTTGGCGGCGCGCTGCACGATCTCGAATTTCCGGTCGTCGGGGCAGTCGACTCGCAGCTCCGGGGTGGCGACCGTGACGGGAAGGTCGGCGAGCAGCCGCGAGAGGGGCCCTCCCTGCTCCGCCACGTACCGCAGCAACCGGGCCGCGGCGAACAGCGCGTCGTCGAAGCCGTACCAGTCGCCGCCGAAGAACATGTGGCCGCTCATCTCGCCTGCGAGCGGTGCGCCGCTCTCTTTCATCTTCTGTTTGATGAGGGAGTGGCCGGTCTTCCACATCGTGGGCACGAGACCCACCCGCTCGAGCTCGCGCGGCAGCACCTCGGAGCACTTTACGTCGAAGATCACCGCATGGCCCGGACCCATGCGGCGTGCCAGGTCGCGGCCGAGCAGCACGAGCAGCTGATCGCCGAACACGGGGCGACCCTGATCGTCCACTGCGCCGATGCGGTCGCCGTCGCCGTCGAAGGCGATACCCATCTCTGTCCCCTCGCGGCGGACAGCCGCCTGCAGGTCGCGGAGATTCTCGACCACCGTGGGATCGGGATGATGGTTGGGGAACGTGCCGTCGGACTGGCAAAACAAGGGGACGACGTCGGCGCCCACGCGCCGGAGCGTGTCCACCGCGACGAGGCTCGAGACGCCGTTGCCGCAATCCACGACGACTTTGACCGCCCGGGGCAGCGGGCCGTTATGCTGGACGATCGCGTCCCGGTAGCGCGACAGGACCGAACCGTCCTCACTGCGCCCGCCGCCGGGGCGGCCGGGGGTGCGTCCCTCTTCGATGAGACGTCGGAGGCCCTGGATGTCCGCGCCGGCAACCGCGTCGCCACCGAGGACGCACTTGAAGCCGTTGAACTCCGGCGGATTGTGCGAGCCGGTCACCTGGACGCCGCCGTCCACGTTGAGCACGTGGGTCGCGAAGTAGAGCGCCGGCGTCGGCAGCTCGCCCACGTCCACGCCGTGGCCGCCCACGGCCTCGATGCCGGAGAGCAGGCCGTGCGCGAGCACGGGTCCGGAGGGGCGGTTGTCCCGTCCCACGGCGAGCCGGGGCGCGCGCCCCAGGCGCTGCCAACCGAGCGTCGCGACCGCCTGCCCGATGGCGCGCGCGACCTCCGCCGTGAGCTGGTCGCCCACGGTGCCACGGATGTCGTACTCGCGAAAAATGGCGGCAGGGAGCTTCATGGGGGCCCCCGGCGTCAGCGGCCGGTCGACGTGGGTGAGGGCGGCGCGGACGTCATGACCGCGGGCACGGCGCGCAACCCGTCACCGCTCGTCTTCGCCAGGTCGAGCAGGCGATTCGGGCGAATGCCGAGGACGAGCAAGCCGGCCACCGACAGCGCCACCACGGCGCCACCGAGCCGACCGATGCGCATGCCGGCGTGGGCCTGCTCGAACGGCTCGGGCTGCATGTACATCGCCATGATCACAGGGAGATAGTAGCCTGCCGAGATCACACTCGTAAGGACGAGGAGCGCGGCGAGCGGGAGCTGCCCCGCCGCGGTGGCGGCGACGAGGATGTACCACTTGCCGATGAATCCGGCCGTCCCGGGGAAGCCGAGCAGGGACAGCATGCACACCGCGAGCGCGAAGGCGAGCCATGGCCGGCGGGTCCCGAGCCCCGCGAAATCGTCGATCCGTACGTCGCGCTCACCATCCCGACCCTTAGCGGCGAGGAGCGCGAACGCGGCGAGCGTCGTCAGGGTGTAGGCGACCAGGTAGAACACGAAGGCCGCGGAGCCGGCGCCCGTCCCGGCGGCGACGGCGACGAGCACGTACCCCGCGTGGGCGATCGACGAGTACGCGAGCATCCGCTTCACGGTCCGCTGGGCCAGCGCGACCAGGTTCCCCACCACCATGGTCGCGACGGCGAGCCACCACACGATCTGGTGCCATGCAAGAACCCCGCCGAACGCTTCGCCGAGGACCCGCAAGAGGGCCGCGAACGCCGCGGCCTTCACGGCCGTCGCCATGTAGCCGGTCACCGGAGTCAGCGAGCCGTCGTACACGTCCGGCGCCCACATGTGGAACGGAACGGCCGCCACCTTGAACCCGAACCCCACGAGCAGCAGCCCGAGGCCGATCAGGAGCATCGGACTGTGCTCCAGCCCCAGCGTGCGGATCTGCACGCCGATCTGGCTCAGGTTGGTGGTTGCGGTCGCGCCGTACACCAGCGCGATCCCGTAGAGCAGAAACCCCGACGCGAACGCCCCCAGGAGGAAGTACTTGAGCGCCGCCTCCGCCGCGGCAGCGCTGTGGCGGTTGATGCCGGCGAGGGCGTACACCGCCACCGACATCAGCTCGAGCCCGAGGAACACGACCATCAGATCCTCGCCGCCGACCATGAGCATCATGCCCAATGTGGCGAAGAGCAGCAGGGCGTAGTATTCGGGGGCGAGCAGGCGCTCGCGCTCGAGGTAGTCGAACGACACCAGCACGGTCAGACCCGCGGTGCCGAGGAGCAGTCCATCCGCGACGAAGCGGAAGTCGTCGACCGCGATCATGGCCGGGGCGCCGATCGCGCGCGCCGTGTGCCACCACAGCCACCACGCCGCCGCTCCCGCGACCGCGAGCCCCGCCAGGGCCACCCACCCCGCCGCCCGCAGGTCGGCGGTCGTGCGGTGCCGCCATGCGATCACGAGCAGGAGCACCATTGCCACCAGCGTGAGCGCCAGCTCGGGCAGCAAGGCCCGTAGCAGGTCGCGCGAGTTCGCGAGGTCGAGGCTCACCGGACCGCCGTGAACGAGGCCGCGTTGAGCCGGACCGACTGGATGAGCTGCCGCGCGCTCGGCTCCATCCGTTGGAGGATGGGTTTTGGGTACACGCCGATCCACACGATGCAGGCCAGCAACGGCACGAGCACCGCGATCTCGCGCCACGACAGGTCCGCGAGCTTCTCGTTCACAGGCTTGTCGAGCGGGTTGAACATCACGCGCTGCAGCGCCGGGAGCAGGTACATCGCCGCGACGATCACGCCGGCGGTGGCGGTGGTGGCCGCCAGGGGGTACGTCCGGAACGTCCCGAGCAGCACCAGGAACTCCCCGACGAAGCCGTTGGTGGCCGGCAGGCCGATCGATGAAAGCGAGACGATCGTCAGCACCGCTGCCAGCATCGGCACGACCTTCGCGATCCCACCGAACGCCTCGATCAGCCGCGAATGCCGCCGCTCGTACAGCATGCCCGCGAGGAAGAACAGCGCGCCGGTCGAGATGCCGTGGTTGATCATCACCAGCAGCGCGCCCTGGACGCTCTGCAGCGTCAACGCCCAGATGCCGAGCATCACGAAGCCGAGGTGCGCCACCGACGAGTAGGCGATCAGTTTCTTGAAGTCGGGCTGGACCATCGCCACGAGGCCGCCGTACAGGATGCCGATCAGCGAGAGCGCCACGATCGCCCGTTGCACCGCCGGATGCACGGCGACGGCCGGGAAGAGGGGCAGCGCGAATCGCAGAAAGCCATAAGTCCCCATCTTGAGGAGCACCCCCGCGAGCAGCACCGACCCCGCCGTGGGGGCTTCCACGTGTGCATCGGGGAGCCAGGTGTGGAACGGGACTATCGGCACCTTGATCGCGAACGCGAGGAAAAAGGCCCCGAACAGCCAGAATGCGAGAGACCCGAGGCCGCCGATGTGCGCGGTCAGGTGCGTGTACGAAAACGAGTACACACCGGTGCGCTGGCCCACGACGAAGACGAGGGCAAGGATCGCCACCAGCATGAGCAGCGAGCCGAAGAAGGTGTACACGAAGAACTTGATGGCCGCGTACAGCCGACGCTCCCCGCCCCACACCCCGATGATGAAGTACATCGGAATGAGCATGACTTCCCACATCACGTAGAAGAGGAACAGATCGAGGGCCACGAACACCCCGATCATCCCCGTCGTCAGGACGAGCATGAGCGCGTAAAACCCGCGCTCGCGCGTCGTGATGTAGGCGTAGCTCCCGAGCACCGACAGGGGGACCAAAAACGTCGTGAGCAGGACCATGAACAGCGAGATCCCGTCCACGCCCACCGTGTAGCGGATCCCCCACGTGGGGATCCACGGCACGTCGAGCATGAACTGCATGCCCTCCGCGGGCGCGAACGTCCACCACAGCGGTGCCGAGATCGCGAATTCGATGAGGCTGGCCGCGAGCGCCAGGTGTTTCGCCCAGCGCGCCGGAGCGAGGAGCACCATGAGCGCGGCGAGCGCGGGCCAGGCGAGCAGCGCAGTGAGGACTGTCGATTGATACATGGGCTAACGCACGGCGGCGCGCAGCACCGCCCAGACGCCGATCACGAACAGGACCACGTACACACCCACCTCGCCAGTCTGCAGCCGGCTCCCGAGCCATCCCACGGCCCGCGATGCGGCGGCGGTCCCGTTCACGAGCAGTCCGTCCACGATACGGGCGTCGACGATCTTCCACAGGACTTCGCGTGAGAGCCACATCACCGGTCGCACGATGATCGCGTCGTAGAGCTCGTCCACGTACCACTTCTTCCAAAGGAGTCGGGCCAAGCCCGTTTCGGGGGGCGCGAGCCGCGCCGGCACGAGCGCTTCCGGCTTGAGGAAGCGGAACGCGCCGACGATGCCCAGTGCCGCGACCAGGACCGCGCCCGCCACGAGAGCCCACTCTCTCGCGTTCGCGACCTCGACCGCCGGTTGGAGGCGGTGCGCGAGACTCGTCACGGGCTCGAGCCAGCGCTCGAGGAAGGCCGTGCCGCCGAACAGCTCCGGGACGTTGAGGGCGCCGCCGAGCACGGTCAGCACGCCGAGCACCACCAGCGGTCCCGTCATGACGGGCGGCGCCTCGTGCAAGTGCTCTCGCTCGCGCTCGCCGGTGCGGTTCGGCCCGTGGAACGTGTAGAGCATGAGCCGGGTCATGTAGAATGCCGTGAGGAGGGCGGCCGCGAGGCCCATGCCCCAGAAGGCGTACCACAGCGGTCGGACCGCCGCCTCCGCGAACGCCGCCCCGAGGATTTCGTCCTTCGAGAAGAATCCGGCGAACGGCGGGATCCCCGCGATCGCGAGGGTCGCGATCCACATGAGCGCCGCAGTCCACGGCATGTAACGGGCGAGCCCACCCATGTTGCGCATGTCCTGCGCGTCCTCATGCGTATGGGTCGCATGGTAGGCCTGATGGATGGCGTGGATCACGCTCCCCGAGCCGAGGAACAGCAACGCCTTGAAGAATGCGTGGGTCACGAGGTGGAACATCCCGGCCGCGTACGCGCCGGTGCCGACGCCGACGAACATGTACCCGAGCTGGGACACGGTCGAATAGGCGAGCACCCGCTTGATGTCCCACTGCTTGAGGGCGATGGTGGCGGCGAACAGCGCGGTGAGCGCACCGATGCCGGCGACGACGGCGCTGCCGAGCGGGGACAGCGCGAACAGCACGCCACACCGGGCGACCAGATAGACGCCCGCCGTGACCATCGTGGCCGCGTGGATCAGCGCGGAGACGGGCGTCGGGCCCTGCATGGCGTCGGGGAGCCAGGTGTACAGGGGGATCTGGGCCGACTTGCCGGTGCAGCCGAGGAACAGGAAGAGGGTGATCGCCGTGACCGCCGCGCCGCCTGGTATCAGGGCGGCGGGCGCCTTGGCGAACACCGTCTCGAAATCGAGCGACCCGAAGCGCGTGAAGATCAGGAACATCGCTACCAGGAACCCGAAGTCCCCGATCCGGTTGACGATGAACGCCTTCTTGCCCGCATCGGCGTTGATCTGCTCGTTGAACCAGAAGCCGATCAGCAGGTAGGAGCAGAGCCCGACCCCTTCCCAGCCGACGAACATCACCGGGAAGCTCGCTCCCAAGACCAGGATCAGCATGAAGAACACGAACAGGTTCAAGTACGCGAAGTAGCGCGCATACCCTGGGTCTTCATGCATGTAACCGACGCTGAAGACGTGGATCAGCGCGCCGACCCCCGTTACGACGAGGATCATCACGGCCGCGAGCGGGTCGAACTGCAGCGCGAACGCGACCTGCAGGTCGCCCGCGGGGATCCACTCCCAATAGCGGAACACGAGCGGCGCCGCCGCATGGAAGCGCGCGAGTTGGGCTACCGCGATCGCCGCCGCGGCGAAGGCCAGCACGAGCGTGCCCACGCCCACGATGGAGACCGCGCCCTTCGCCGTCGGCCGGGTGAGCGCGAGCGTGCTGTTCACGACGAACCCGAGGAGCGGCAGCGCCGGCACCACCCAGAGCAGGGACAGCGGCGGCGCGGGCATCAGCCTTTGAGCAGGTTGATGTTCTGCAAGTTGACCGTGTGCCGGTGGCGATAGATGGCCAACATGATCGCGAGCCCGACGCCGGCCTCGGCCGCGGCGACGGCCATGACGAAGAAGACGAAGATCTGACCCGCCACGCCGAGCTGCTGGGCCAGCGCGACGAACGTCAGGTTCACGGCGTTGAGCATCAACTCGACGCACATGAAGATGACGATGGCGTTGCGCCGCAGCAGCACGCCGGCGACGCCCAGCGCGAACAGCACGGCCGACACGGCCAGCGACGGTCCGAGGAGCATCACAACTTCCGCTTGGCGAGCACGACGGCGCCGACGATCGCGGCGAGCAACAGGATGCTGGTGATCTCGAAGGGGACGAGATAGGCGCCGAACAACGGTCGCGCCACGGCCGGAACCATACCCTGCTCCGCCGCGGCGCGCGCCACCGCCCCGGGCACGAGCGCCAGCCCCGGCGGCGGCGCCGCCTGGCGCAGCCCGAGCAGCTGCACGAGGAGGAGCCCCGCGAGCAGCACGCCCACGCCGAGGCCCGCCGGGCCCTTCAGGTCGGTGGGTCCCGGCCGGCCGAGATTGAGCAGCATGATCACGAACAGGAACAGCACCATGATGGCGCCGGCGTAGACCAGTACCTGGAGCACGGCGATGAACTGCGCATCGAGCAGGACGAACAGCGCCGCGAGCGAGAACAGCGTCACGACCAGCCACAGCGCGCTGGCCACGGGACTCCGCCGGGTGATGCAGGACAGGGCGCTCACCACGGCCAGTCCGGCGAACGCCCAGAAGATGATCAGCGTCCCGTCCACCGCTTACTCGCCCTTCGGGTCGGAGGGATCCCACAGCGTCGAGACGGGGTGCGTTTGCGCGCACAGCCGCTCGAGATCGTACACGAACCGGTCGCGCGAGTACTCCGAGTTCTCGTAGTGCACGCCCACGTGGATCGCCTCCTCGGGGCAGACCTCCTGGCAGTAGCCGCAGAACACGCAGCGGAACTCATCGATCTCGTAGATCAGCGGATAACGGTTGCCCTGCTCGTCCTCCCCGGGCACGAGCTTGATGCAGTTGGCGGGGCAGATCTGGGGGCACAGACCGCATGCGACGCACTTGGCCCGTCCCTGCTCGTCGGTCAGCATGCGGTGCGTGCCCCGCCAGCGCGGCGAGAGCGTCCAGTCCTTGCTGCTCTTTTCCTCGGGATACTGCATCGTCACCTTGGGCCGCCACAGGTGGCTCAAGGTCAGCGCCATGCCCTTGAGCGTGGCCCGCAGATAGGACACCTCGGCCCCGGGCCGCTTGATCAGCTTCACGCCGATCGCCATCAGGCCCCCCCCGCCCCCCCCGCCCCCCCCGCCTCCTCCGCCGCCACCGAGCTGGCGATGATGTGACCGCGGTCGAGCACAAAAAACAGCGGCACCGCCAGCAGCAGGTTCAGCCCGAACAACGCCAGCGCGAACCGGGTGTCGTACGTCCAGCCGAGCTGGTCGTGTAGGAACCAGATCGCGGTCGCGATCACGGTCACGTAGCCGAGCGCGAGGGGCAGCATGACCTTCCATCCGAGCGCCATCAGCTGATCGTAGCGGAAGCGCGGCAGCGTCCAGCGGACCCAAATGAACAGGAACAGGAAGCAGATCGTCTTCAGCGAGAACGAGCCGAGCGTCAGCACCGTCTTGAGCGGCGTCCACGGGGCGGTGTTGTCCCAGGTCGTGAACGGCACGTCCCAGCCACCGAAGAACAACGTGGTCATGAGTGCAGACGCGGTGACCATGTTCGAGTATTCCGCGATGTAGAACATCGAGAATTTCATCGCGCTGTATTCGGTGTGGTAGCCGGCGATCAGCTCGGCTTCCGCCTCCGGCAGGTCGAACGGTAGCCGGTTGGTCTCCGCGAACGCCGCGACGATGAAGATGAAGAACGCGAGCGACAGCGGGAACACATTCCAGGTGAACAGCGAGTGCGATTGCTTGGCGATCACGTCCGTCAGCGTGACGTTTCCCACGAGCAGCAGCACCGCCACCGTGCTCATGCCAAGGGCGATCTCGTAGGAGATCATCTGGGCGCTCGCCCGCAGGCCGCCCAAGAGCGAGTACTTGTTGTTCGACGACCACCCCGCGAGCACGATGCCGTACACGCCGAGCGAGCCGAACGCCAGGATGTAGAGAAACCCGACCGGCAGGTTCGCGACGACCATGTCCACATCCCCCCACGGTGTAGGGAGCGGGGCCGCGAACGGGATCACGGCGAACGTCAAGAGCGCCGGGATGAAAGACATCGCCGGCGCGAGCATGAACAGGACCTTGTCGGCCTGGGCGGGAAGGGTCTCCTCCTTGACGAGGTTCTTGAGCCCGTCCGCCGCGGGTTGCAACAGGCCCTGCGGGCCGACGCGGTTCGGGCCGAGCCGGTCCTGCATCCACGCGCAGATGCGGCGCTCCGCGAGGGTGAGCAGCGCCACGCCCACCATGATGACCGTGAAGACCACGACGATCTTGACGATCGAGCTGACCAGGAAAAAAGTCATGCCGGCACCGCTGTGGCGGGCGCCGCTCGTCCCGCAAAGCCGAGCTGCGGGTACGAGAGCCCGTGAAACGCGTCCACCGACGCCGCCAGTCGGTCGAACGCCTCGGCGGCGCTGCCGACGTGCCCGCCCTGCCCCCCGCCCAGCGTCGCGACCAGCTCCGAAAACACCCACCAAGCCGGCCGCGCCATTCCCGGCGCGGACTTCGCCTGGAAGTAGCGCTGCACGCGACCGTCCCGGTTCACGAACGTGCCCTCCTCTTCCGCGACGTTCGCGATCGGCAACACCGCCTGGGCGTCCCGGGCGCGCTCGGGCAGCACCGTCCCGACGTAGATCAGCGCCCCCGCCGTGCGGACCGGGTCCTTCTCGCCGCGGCTCGCAGCGAGCCGGACAACATCGCCGCCTGGGCGTG
>Ga0137366_10003714_pt1 | contig 11889 bp, 9 predicted proteins | sample SagtaG_8_FD_104938 | JGI IMG/M metagenome (GOLD analysis project Ga0137366, IMG submission 104938) | Vadose zone soil microbial communities from Sagehorn Ranch, Mendocino, California, USA - Sage1_L_60_16 metaG | ecosystem: Environmental > Terrestrial > Soil > Vadose zone | place: USA: California... | reverse complement strand
GCTCGTCGTAGCGACGCAGGCCCGCCGGTGCGCTCGGGACAGAGACGGGAGCGGCCGCGGAGGTGTCACAGCTGTCGGTCAGTATGACCTCGGCGGCGCGCGGGCCGGCTCGGTCGGAGTCCAGCCAGAACCGGACGAAGCCGGTTCTGACCGTGGAACCGGCGTAGCTCCAGCCGACCGGAAGCGGTCGGATGCACGGGATGTACGTCGCCGACGGGACCGCCTGCGCCTCCAGGATGAAGATCGACTGGCGGCTGCCGGCGCAGGAGACCTGCCGGTAGTGGCTGGCGGCGCAGCCGGTTGCGGCCAGGACCAGCACCGCGGCGGCGAGCCAGGCCTTCACCGTGGCGACCTCCGGATCCGGCGCGTTCATGCGACCACGGTCCAGTTGCGCAGCACGACGAGCACGGCCAGCGCGGCGACCGCCAGCACCAGCAGGCTGAGCGCGACCCGCCGCAGGCTCCAGCGTTGGATGGCGACCGGGCGGCGGTGCGGCGCGAGGGTCCGGAACTCGGCCACCAGGTCCCGGCCGTCCTTCTTCAGCGCCGCCCGCAGCTGGGTGGGGCTGGCCACCCCGCGGGTCGCGGCGAACGCCTCGGCGATCTCGTCGTCGGTGAAGTAGCGCAGCGCGTGCTGGTACACCCGGGCCGCGTCCGTCCGGACGGCGAGCACGAGCATCATGTTGGCCAGGTCCACCGCCTGCCGCCACGGCGACGGGCGGACCTGGACGAAAAACACGTCGATCAGCACGACCTGCCCGTCGCGGACCATCAGGTTGGCCGGCTTGATGTCCCGGTGCGCCAGCCCGGCGTCCCACAGTCGGCGGACCAGCAGCAGGCCGCTGTCGATCACCTGGTCGTCGACCTCGGTCTGGCCGATCTCGAGCGCGTTCTCGACGAACTCCATCACGATCATGTACTCGCGCTCCGGGGTGATCTCGACGAACCCGAACGGGGCCGGGGTCGGGATGCCCAGACGGTTGAGCAGCAGCAGCGTGTAGTCCTCGTACTCGACGAACCGGCGCACCGACCCGAACGGCGCCTCGTCCTCCAGCGCGCCGTACAGGATCGTCCGGCCCAGCTTGTAGGAGCGGTCGGCCCGGACGTGGCTTCTCGCGTAGAGCTTGGCGAACAGCAGCCGCTCCGGGGGCCCGTCGGCCGCCGCGACCCGCAGCCGCAGCGGTGTGGAGCCGGCCGACCCCTCCAGGCCGATCGGGGTCGCCTCCAGAACGGTGAGACCGAGTTGATCCTGCACGGCCGCGCGGATGGCCCGCCCGCGCCGGCCGCCGACGTCCAGGTGGGCCGCCCTGGCTCGTCGGTAGCTGACCGGGAACACCTCGTTCGGGGCGAAGAACCGGAACGCCACCACCGGCACGCCCACCCCGAGGATGACCGCGGCCAGCAGGTCGGTCGGATGGTCCACGGCCAGGTAGGTCCGGGCCAGGGCAGCGGTCAGCAGCACGGCGCCGGCCGCCCACTTCCCGTACGAACGCAGCCGGCCGGCCGGCAGCAGCGCGTAGACCATTCCCACCAGCGTCACCGCGAGCGCGGCCACGGCAGGAGAAGGGAACGAGAAACCCTCCCAGTGCCCGAGAATGACCACCCCGGCCGGTCGCGGCGCGGCGACCAGCAAGGCCAGCTGGTAGGCGGCCAACTCGACCGCCACGACGCAGCCGAGGAAGATCCACAGGTGCCGCCACCGCCGCAGCCCAGCCAGTGCCAGCATCGACGCCAGCCGCAGGATTCGGACCGTCCACCGGGACAGCACACCGGTGTTGATCGCCGACATCACCGTTGTCAGCCAGCCGGTGCGGACCACAGCCACCCGGCGCAGCAGCGCCGAGCTCCACCGATCAATGCCGCCGCCCAGGCCCTGGTAGCCCAAGGCGAGGACGGCGAGCACGACCACCGACACGGCCAGCACGATCCACACCCTGCCGCTGACCCCGAGCCGGCGCGGGAGGGGAGGCGGCTCACCAGACGGCCGGCGGCGCCTACCCGCGCCGCGAGGGCCCCGCTCCGGGACAACCCTGCGGCCGACCGAACCGCCTGCCGCGTCCATGGGCGTCGCCGATGCTACCGGACCGGTCCGCCCACAACCCCCCGCCTCCGCTGCCCCGACATACCGAAACACCGCCGGTCGGCCGATCATGGCCGTACCGGACGCGCCTCACCGGTGGTGCTCACTCCGGCCGGACGCCCTGCCAGCCTCACCCAGCAAGCCGCCCGAGCGGCGCCCTCGACCAGCCGCCGACCGGCCATCCGACAACCGGGCACGCGGCACTCACAGCCCGCACGGGCGGGACGCGTCATTCCTCCGCCAGCGGGCTGATCTACGGCAGCGATGCCGCGGAGCGCACCGCTCCGGTCCTTCACACACGCGCTCGACCTTCGACGAGTCCGACCAGCCGGTGGCCGCGTTCCGCGGGTCGGTGTGGCGGGAAGGCGGCCAGATCCTCGCCGGGCCGCAGCGCTGCCAGCTCCGCCGAGACCGCCGGCGCCAGTTCCGGCTGGACCGACCGGCCGGGACGGTAGCGGGCCGCTTGAAAGCCGAGCCTGGTCGACCAGCTGGCAGGTCGAGGTCGGATCGCTGCGGTACGAGTTGGTCCGGGCCGGCCGGATCGCCCGCGCCTGCCAGCTGCGCGGGCGAGGGCAGACGCCGGGCCGGATCGCGCCATACCGCGGGTCCACCCGACAGTCGATCGACGATCTCCCAGCCGGAGCTGTCGCCGCCGGTCCTGGCATGTCGTCGCGGTCGTGCTCACGCTCTGGCGTCGCGACCAGGCCGCCGCGGCCGGCGCCGCCGCGCGGCCCGCAGCCGCCAGCAGCGGCAGCAGCTGACTCCGGTCTGGCCGACCAAAAGCAGCCGAACAGAGGGCATTCGGCGATCCCTGCCGCCGCCGACACACGTGCGTCACAGCCCAGCCCGCGCCACACAGGCCAATCCTGCAGGCAACTCTCCGGCGCCGCCGCGAAGCGATTGCGTCGGTCCGGAGACCAGAGTTCCCCGCTGCATATTCATGTAGACCCAGGTCGCCGCACGCCGCGCGCTCTTGCCGCGGACCGGTTGCGGATGCTGAGTGGTACGAGGCGTGTGTCGGGCACTGGTGGTAGTTGGAGCGGACCGAGGGCGTTCGGATGTCAGTCGATGAAGTCTGCGGCGTCGAGTCGTCGACGGTTAACGACCAACTGCAGCACGTCGGGCCTGCTGTAGTGGCCGGTCGGGTCGAAGTTGTGCCGCTCCTGCCGTGTCCGCTGTAGGTCGATGTCGGCGCACACCAGCCGCTCCTCGCCGGGGACGGGCGGGACCAGCCACCGCCCGTCCGGCCCGGCGATGCAGGAGCCGCCGTCGTAGATGAGCCGCTCGGGATCGTCACCGTGGTCGGCGACGATGGCGTCCTTGACCGGGAAGTCGTCCGGGATGTCGGCGAGGGAGATCAGGGTCGACGCGGACAGCACGAACACCCGTCCCTCCCGGGCGATGAACCGGGTCAGATCCTCGGTCGTGCCCACATCGCCCGGCCAGACCGCGACATGCAGGTCCTCACCGCCGGCGTACATCGCCGCGCGGGCCAGCGGCATCCAGTTCTCCCAGCAGTTCAGACCGCCGACCTTCATCCCGCCCGGACCGTCGTGCACCCGCAGCCCGTGCCCGTCGCCGGTGCCCATACCAGCCGCTCGGCGAACGTCGGCATCAGCTTGCGGTGCGCGCTGACCACACCGAGCGCCGGGTCGATCGCGAGCAGCGTGCAGCGGACCGTGCCCCTGGCGGCGCCCGCGCCCCGCTCGGCCACCCCGAGGTAAGTGAAGACCCGGCGATCCCGTGCGCATTCGACGATCCGCGCGATCTCCGGACCGGCCAGCTCGACCGCGCCGTCCAGGTACCGGGCGAACGCCCGCTTCTGCGCCGGGTCGTCCCAGGTCGTGGCGCCCGGCACGTCCACCCAGACGGGGTAGCCGCCGAGGAACGTCTCGCCGAACGCGACGAGCTGGACGTCGTCGTCGGCCGCGGCCTCGACCCAGTGGGTGACGATGCCGGTCGTGGCCGCTGGGTCACCCCAGGCGGCGTGCGCTTGAGCAGCGGCGATCCGTATCCAGAGTCCTCCCCCGCCGATGTGTCGGCCACGCGGCGTAGGCCGCGGCCACCCGCCCATCTGCACAGTGTCCGCCTACACCCCCACCGCACCGACCCCAACGTGACTGCGAGCGCTCGGCCATCCGACTTCGCCGCGCCCCGCGCGGACCGCGCTCATCTGCCTGGTACGGCGACGTGTCGGCCGCCAGGAGTCGGTCAACCTGCTGTTCGACTACGCCCACCGTGAGCATTGCGTGTGCGTGCTGATCGATCACCGGCTCGGCGCGGGGGTGAAGGACTGCTGTATCTCTGAGCGCCGGGTCGCCGGCGGCCTGCGGCCCCGTTCCGCGGCAGGTTCCCCGGCCGTGGCTCGGGCAGGGCCCGGCGCGCCGCCGGGCGATACCGACTGGGCGTCCGGCACGGCGGCATGCGCTCAGCTTCTCGACGGACTCGGTGCCCCGGAGGCGGAGGGTGTCACCGGGAGGCTCGCGGGAGCCGACGGCGCACCGACCTCGGCCGGGTTGGGCAGGACCGGAAGCTGACCTACCCAGTGGTCCGGCCGCGGGGCGGCGCGGCGAATGAGTACCGCGCTACTCATGTCCCGCCGACCCAGACGCGGTTGTCTACTGCCGTCCCCGGCGGACGACGGGTCCCCGGGACGATCCAAGGAGACGATCATGCAACGAGGCATGAAGGCGGCCGCCGTCGTCGCGGCGGCTGTGGCCGCCCTTGCGGTGAGCCCGCTGTCCCCGGCGTCGGCCGGGACCGTCCGGACCGGCGATGTCGGCACCGGCGGCGGCAGCACCTACAACAAGTGCGGCGCCCAGCTGTTCGGCAACCGCGGGTTCGAGACCGGCACCGCGGCACCGTGGTCGGCCTCGCCCGCCGTCGTCGCCACCGACGGCCAGGGCGTGCCCGCCCACAGCGGGTCGTGGGAGGCCTGGCTGGACGGCGTCGGCGCGACCCACACCGACACGCTCTCTCAGACGGTCACGCTGCCGAGCGGCTGCGCGTCGTACACACTCTCGTTCTGGCTGTACATCGACACATTTGAGACGACCACCACGAGCAAATTCGACACGATGGTGGTGAAGGCCGACTCGGCCACGCTGGCCACCTACTCGAACCTGGACCACTCCGGGTACGCGCAGAAGTCGTTCTCCCTCGCCGGGATGGCGGGGCAGACAGTGACAATCTCGTTCACCGGCACCGAGGACGCCAGCCTGCAGACCAGCTTCGTCATCGACGACACGGCCACCACGGTGACCCAGCCCTAGCCGCGCCAAGCACCGCCGGCTCCGTGGCCCGCCGCTCACGCCCGGCGGGCCACGGCGCCTCGGTCCCTTTCCAACGCAAGCGCCATCGCCTCGTCCGCGGTCGGATCCGGCTCGCCGTTGCCGGGACGCAGCCAGTGGCGAGCACGGTCCTCCCAGCCCGCCTGGCCCGTCAGCCGCTGTCCGCAGCACCGAAAGACACCCCGCGCTCACCGATCTCCGGCCCCATCGGCCAGCCGCCATCACGGCCCCGGCAAGCGAGGCCGGCAGCCCGTTGCGACCCAGGCGACCATGATCAAGTGACCGCTTCTGCCGCCGTGCGTACGGCCGTGACTTGCCGCGCGAACGGTGGTGCGCCTCGGTGGGGTCAGGCGCAAACCACCTCCCACTCGCGTGGGTGAGGGATAGTCCTCGGTGACCACCTGCCTCCTTGGAAGTGATCGTTGCCATCGGGTCGGTGCGGCGGGAAGATCGGCCGTCGCTGAGTCGCCGCAGAGGAGGCCGCGATGCCCCTGTATCTGATGAGGTTCAGCTACACACCCGAAGCCTGACCTGAGCCAAGCTGATCAAAGAACCGGAGTACCGCCGGGAGACGATCGGGCCCCTGCTAGAAGCCATCGGAGGCAAACTGCACGGGCTCTGGTTCGCTTCGTCATCGACGACACGGCCACCACGGTGACCCAGGTCTAGCCGCGCCGAGCGTCGGCGGCGAGCGGACGTCTGGTCGGGTGCACAGCCGCTGCCAGCGGAGCGTGGCTGACGCCGCTGCGGCGGTCAGCCGGTGCTGGTAGGCCTGACGGTGCGTCGGTCGTTCTGCCACGACGCGGACTGTCCGGCGCGGACGTTCGACAGCCGAGCGGGTCGACGGGCTGACCTCGAGGCCTTCATCAGTACCTGACAACCAGCGCGACACACCAAGCCATCCAGACAACCTCGCCGCAGCCGCCGCCCCGACCCGCTGGCCGTGCGCCGACCGACCGACGTGGCCGACCGCCGCCGAGCTTGTCCGGCTCCCATCGCGTCCCATCGTCCGCTCTCACCCCGAACAGCCCTGTGCACCCGCAGACAGCGATGATCAAACAACCGGATCTGCCGCGGTCCGATCGGTCCTGGTCGGTCTGGATGGCGGACCTGGCGGGCTGTGCCGGCTACTGTCGGTGTCGCGGCTGGAAGGGGGTGTGGGATGGCGGACGAGATTGGCGCGGCCAAGCCGATGTCATCCGCCGAGGAGCAACTTGCGGACAGCTGGGTCGACGGCGACCGGCCGATGCTGACCGGCCCGGTGGTGCTGGTCGACTACGACGAGCGCTGGCCGCAGCTCTACCGGCGGGAAGCCGAGCGGATCAGCGGCGTGCTCGGTGACCGGATGCTGCTGGTCGAGCATGTCGGGTCCACCTCGGTGCCGGGGCTGCCGGCGAAGCCGATCATCGACATTGTCCTGGTGGTGGCCGTCTCCGCCGACGAGCCGGCGTACCTGCCGGCGTTGCAGGCGGCCGGCTACCGGCTGGTCATCCGCGAGCCGGACTGGTACCAGCAGCGGGTGCTGAAGGGCCCGGACACGAACGTCAACCTGCACGTGTTCTCCGCCGGCTGCGCCGAGGTCGAGCGGATGCTGGCCTTCCGGGACCGGCTGCGCGCCCACGACGGCGACCGCGACCTGTATCTGCGTATCAAGCGCGAGTTGGCCACCCGGGATTGGACCTACATCCAGAACTACGCCGACGCCAAGACCGACGTGGTGACCGACATACTGCGCCGGGCCGGCGCTGGGGCCGGCTGAAGCCAGCGGAACGGCAACAAGCCGCGGCCGCGGCGTGGCTCCGCCCGGGCATCCGTTGCGTGACGGGACCCACCCGGACATGCCGCGAGTCGCCGTGTACGACCTTTGCCCGGTCGGACGTGTGGCGGCGGGCTAGCGGATGATCGCGGTGGCGGCGTGCACAGCGTTGGTCAGGGCGGTGTCGCCGGTAGCCATCAGCGGCGGGGTGAGCGGGTGTTGGGTGAACAGCCGCCATGCCCCATCGACCGTGGTTGATACCGACGCGGTCGGGTGGGGCGGGGTGCCGCCCTGCAGCTGCCAGCGTTCGGACCGGCGGGTCAGCTGCCAGGCGCCGCCGCCGTCGCCGGCTACGGTGAACGCCACTGTGGCGCCGTCGGCGGCGGGTGCGGCGGCGAGTGCGACGGGCAGCGCGTGCACGAATGTTGCGATTACCGCTGCGGCCTGTGCCGGGTCAGCATGCGGCGAGCCGACCGCCTCGCGGATCTGCTGCTGGTGGGTCCACCGTTCGGTGTACTCCCGGGCCACATCCAGCCATACCGGCGCCGGCCCGGGGCCGGCCCAGGACACCGGCTCCCCGAGCTGGTCGATGTCCAGCCCCTGCACGTAGTCGTCGAACGCCGCCGCGGCGAGGGCGAGGTGATCGACGAGCAGCGGTGGGCTGATCCGCCGGCAGGCCGCCACCCACTGCGCGTTGTAGTCGGCCAGCCACTCGGCCAACGGCTGTCCGGCGACCGGACCGGCTGGCATGCCGTCGCGGCGCGCCGCGACATTGGCCAGCTCCACCCCGAGCAGATGCGCGGCAACATCCTGCACCGTCCAGTCGCCGCAGACGGTTGGTGCGCTCCACGCCGCCCGGGGCAACTCTTTCAGCAGCATGATCAGATCCCGGCGCAGCGGCGCGAACAGCGGCCGCGCATCAACCCGCACCCCACCCACCGTAGCCATCGAGTCGCCCCATCAAACACGCGACCGTGCCGATGACCCAGTGGATAGCGTCACGCCACTCGGCACGTCCTGGCAAGTAACCGATGTGCGCGCATTTCCCGAGCCGACTTGCTGCCAGCCATGGCCCATGCAGCGCGGTAGTACTGACACGTGAGGCGCAAACCACCCAAGCCAGTGGTGCTGACGGTCGTCGTCATCGAGGTCGTCTCCGCCGCGCTTGCGTGGCGCGATCTCGCTCGGCGCTCCGATGATCAGGTGCGCGGCAACGAGAAACATTTGGCGAGCGTTCATCACCATCAACCCCGGAAACTCCCTTGTCTACTGGGCGATCGGTCGCCGGTAACCCGGCCCGGTAGTGCCGCGTTTCGCTCCGCACGCCAGGGACGTAGGAGCGAGGCCTCCGGTTGTATCAAGCAACCCATTCGCTCGTGCCGCCGACCGCTCACGACGTGCACCGGTTGGTCGAGGGCCGTTGGATGCGGTGGGTGGCCGGTCAGCAGAAGCGGCGCCGAGGATCTGATCAGCCCGGTGATGGGCGCCGGTAGGGTCGGCCGGCGTGAAGCTACGCGAGGATGAGCTGCGGGCGCCAGCGCCGGACTGCGAGATCCGCTCGGTGCTGATCAGCCCGATCGGCGAGGGCGGCGCACGGCCGGGTGTGCTGCTGTACACCGACATCTTCCAGTTGACCGAGTCGACGCTGCGCACAGCGCGGCGGCTGGCCTCGGCCGGGTTCGTGGTGTGCGTGCCGGAGATCTACCCGCGCGGCGAGCTGGCCGGTGTCGCGTTGGAGTTCGACGACGCCGGCAGGCAGGCCGGCCAGGCGGCGGCAGCAGGAACCACGGTCGAGCAGTTCGACGCCGACAGGGCCGTGGTGCTGGACCTCCTGGATCAGCGCGCCGATGTCGACGAGCTGTTCGCGGTGGGGTTCTGCATCGGTGGCCACCTAGCGTTTCGGGCGGCCCTCGACCCACGTGTCGCGGCGACGGTGTGCTTCTACCCGACCGGGCTGCACAATGGCGCGCTGGGCGCCGACCCGGACGCCGGATCACTCGCCCGCGTCGGCGACATCCGGGGCCGGTTGATGATCGTCTTCGGTTCCCGGGACCCGCACGTCCCCGCCGAAGCGCGCAGGCAGATCGTGTCCGCCCTCTACGCGGCCGGTCTAGGCGACCTCGAGCTGCACGTGTACACGAGCGGTGAACACGCGTTCATGCGGGACGTCGGTGCTCGGTACGACCCGGTCCTCACCGAGCTCGCGTTGGCTGAGGCCGTCTCGTTCCTGACCAGCCGTTGAAGCCCGCACCCGCAGGCCGCCAGAGCCGTCGGTCATGATCAAGTAAGCGGATCTGCCGCCGCGCGCTCGCCTTGTGGTGGTGGTCCAACGGGCTGGACACCGTCGGTGGTCGGTCGCCGGCGCGGGGGTGTCTTGTGGCAGCCGAGGTCCGCCGGGTGCCGCCGATTGGGCGGCACCCGGCGGGCGGGCCGGAAGCGGTCGGGGTCGAAGCTGTCGACCTGCGGCGGGTGAGGCTTTGGCGTGGCTTTGTTGTGCGATTCCGCCGTGTCGTGGCGAACTATGCATGCTTGCCGCCTACCTGTGGAGGACGGGCATGCCCGAGCCTGGCCGGCCGGCGGTCCGGCGCCGCGAGTTCCTGGCTGCGGCCGGAGGCCTGGTCGCCGCCGCCTGCAGCGGCGCCGCGCCCGCGCCCTCACCCCGAGGCCGGACGCGCCCCCCGGCTGGCAGGACACCGCTGGTCAGCCCGGCGTCGATTCCACCGGGCGGAACACCGCGCCAGCGCCGGGCGCAACCCGCCACCCCGGCGACCGCGCCGGTGATCCTGGCCCGGCCGCATGTCCCGGTGCTCTGCTTCCACCAGGTGCGGGACTGGGCCGCCGGGGACTCGCCGAGCGCGCGGGCGATCATCACACCGCCGTGGCGGTTCGCCGCCCAGATCGGCGCTCTGGCCCAGGCCGGCTACACCGCGATCAGCCCCGACCAACTGCTGGCCTACCTGGAGTACGGGACCGGCCTGCCGGGCCGGCCGGTGATGCTGTCCTTCGACGACGCCTCCGAAAGCCAGTACGCGCACGCGCTGCCGGTGCTGCTGGCGCACCGGTTCACCGACCCCCGCAACCCCCGCATCGGTCCAGCCCGCCGCCACCCCGCGTCAAACCTCGTGGGACGCAGCGAGAGCACGCGGCTCCGGCCTCTCGCCGAACCCATGGCTGCACCGGAGGGCCGCCCCGAACTGGTTCAGCAGATCCAAGGCCAGGAGCCAGGACCGGGACGGGCGGGTCTTCGTCGAGACCCGCGACCGGGCCGCGGTGCGCCGGGTCGCCAACCCGCTCGGCGTGGGGCACATGGGCGAGACCCATTTCCAGTTCGGCGCCGACCGGCCTGCCACACAGCGACCTTCAACTCAACGAGCCGCACCAGCCTGCTGTCCGGCCGGCTGACCTGCGGTGGCCAGGCCGACGAACAACGCGGCTTCCAGGCGGCGTACACCCGCGCCGGGGTGACCGGCGTGCTGTTCCACAAGCAGCCGTTGGACAGCAGCGCTCCCGGGCACGAACTCGCCGCCGACGTAGCGGCCGCCGTCGACAACGTGGCATCGACGAACCTCGTCGCGTGCGTACTGAACACCGTGGACGACGACTTCAGCTCGACCAGATGCAGCCGCGACTCGCCCAGGACGAGCAGGTCGACTTCATGCCACTTGCCGTGAGTGTCCCGGAACTCGAAGTTCGACCAGGCCCGGAAGGGCGGACGGTCGGGCAGCAGTTCACGCACCATCGCCAGCCCGGCCCGCTCGTGCACGAACTCCGACGGCGTGACCTCGACCCACCGCCCGCTGTCCGCCCGCATCGTCGCCGTCACCCCCGGTCGCCCAGACCCGCGGCCTCGTCCTGTCTGACACCGCCCAGCCCGACTCCGCGATCGGCCCGTCCCGCTGGGGGTCGTAGGTGCCTGCGTCTTCCTTACGCTGCAGCGCCGATCCACGACGCGCTGGACCGCCGCGGCCTGCTGCCCGAGAAAATGCAAGGACCGCGGCTGATCCTGCTGGCCGGACGCAGCTGGCTCGGGGCCAGCCCGCCTTCCGCTGCCGCTTGTGCCACACCGGGCACCCGCCCCGGGAGGCGTCAAGCGGGTGCGCCGGGCTTGCCCAGCTCACCCGAACCGGGACCAGCGGCCGCGAGACGGCCGGGAGCTGGAGCACAGGGTGAGCGACCCATACTTCTTCGTCGGCCGAGAGCATGAACTCCGAGACAAGATCGTCTCGGGGCAGCTTGTCACCCCGGACGCTATCGTCGGGCCACGCGACACGGACGGTGCGTGATGCCCACCCGCCGCATCAGCGGCGGGCGGCAACGCCGGCGCCTAGACCGAAGGAAGCCACTTCGGCTGAGCGGAATGCTCAGGTACCGGCTCGCCACCGCGACACTTGCCGCACGCGTCGCGGACATCGAGGCCGCCAAAAACACTCTCACCGAGCCGACCCAACTGCTGCTCGTTCTGCGTGGCTCGCCCGAGGCACGAACCTGCCGAAGACAGGTTGGCCAGGCAGGACGCGCGTGGCAACGACTCCCTGAGCGATCAGACGGCGCTCGTGTAGGACCGGCGTTCCCGAGCAACTGGAACCACGAATGTGCCCGCCTGGACCGACGCGGAGCGGTTCGTATGCTGGAACCTACGGTGCACTGATTCCAGAGGACTCGAACCCTGGCGCGGTGGTTGAGGGTTCGGGCCCGCAGTTGCCGCGGAGTCGCGGGCCGCTGGATGCCGGCGTGGGTGGAGCACCTACCCTCAGCGGAGCGGTG
>Ga0137366_10003702_pt1 | contig 11902 bp, 7 predicted proteins | sample SagtaG_8_FD_104938 | JGI IMG/M metagenome (GOLD analysis project Ga0137366, IMG submission 104938) | Vadose zone soil microbial communities from Sagehorn Ranch, Mendocino, California, USA - Sage1_L_60_16 metaG | ecosystem: Environmental > Terrestrial > Soil > Vadose zone | place: USA: California... | reverse complement strand
GCTTTACCTGGCCTGCGAGCATTGGAGAGGAACAGTTCCGGCATTTCTTCCCATTCCATAAACCTGCGCTCGAAGTCCTGCGCGCCATCACCGGCGAGTTGACCACGGCTCGCTCTGCCATCCACTTTATGCACCAGACCTTAAAACACCTGGTTAAGGTCAAAGGTGACTACCTGATCAGTCTGTGGCAGCTTTTTGATGAAACTGTCAACTATGAAGAGGACCCAAGCGGGGTCAATGCAGGCCTGGCCTCTATTAAAACCAGGCGTGAGATGGACTACAAAGCCTACGAAGCCTGCAAACGCCAGGTCGATGGACAGCCAAAGGGCTCTCTGAAGGTCTACCGGGATCGGGCGATCAAGACACTGCAGACCCTCTTTCTCTACCATATCGCGCGCATGCGCCAGCAGGGTATCACTCCTGAGGAAATTGCCAACTCAGTCTTGATTGAACGCTCCAGGGATGCCAATCCACAAGAAAACATCGATCATTATCAGAGTATCGCCGAGAGCCTACGCAAAGAACTGCGCCAGGTTGTCGAAAGCCTGGATGAAAGTAATACACCTCGCTACCGCTTTGACCCCGTCTTCACCGGCATCGATCCTCGCCAGGAATTTGAAAAGGCGCGCAATGAAGCAGAGTCCAATGAGAAGATGCTGCAAGAAGCATGGGATTTCCTGTTGGGACTGTCGAAATGGCCGGTCAGGACGCGGCAGATGACCATTGATCTTGCCAACGAGACGACATCGCTTTTCAGCGGCATTGCGGCCACCATGACCTCCTATGCCAAAGATCAGGCACTCGAGGTAGAGTGGCAAAGGCGTATGATCACAGGTACCATTGGCATGCGCGACCTGGTGCGCCTAGGCGCCGAGCCTCTCTCGTTGCCGCAATTGCGCAGCGATGAAACAGACTACGACTTCGCGGTTTATGTCAGTACCCGCCCGGTTTCGTCCGCTCACATCGAGAGATTGCTGAAAGCTCGCAACGACCCGCGCATTATACTGTGGACTCCGGCGTCCTTCAACGAGGATGAGCGCCATCGCCTGTATGAACTGGCAGCCTACCAGAAACTTATTCGTGACTGTGAAGGCAAGGACAGCGAAGATGCCGTAACAATCATACACTGGGTGGCTAACTCATTGCAGACCGAAATAGGCAAAATCGTTAGGGCTGTCAATAGTGCCTATGCTCGGGGGCGCATTGACAGCCTGGAAATGAAAAGTATGGAGTTTCACGTGGCCGGTGATATTAAGGGTATTTTAACTCCCATCATCAGCCAGGTCTTGAGCACGGTCTACGAGTCACGCGATATCAAATTCGATCACCCCTTTACCTTCCGCAAAGAAGATGCTGTCAAAGTGATCAATGGCATTGTCAAAACGGGTGAGATCCCACGTCATGCCAAACCGACCGGGGATGTGAGCGCGGCACAGAACTTCGGCTATGCCCTGGGAATCATGAAGAAGGGAACCGAGTACAAACTCGATGTCTCAGACAATAGATTTGTCCAGGATATGTATGCCTTCATTGACCAGAAATTAGTCAATGAGGGGCAAACCATGGGCATCGAAACCCTCTATAAAAACTTTATGGGAATCAGTACACCCAAAAGTTATGGGTTTACACGGCGCATAGTCCAACTCTATCTCCTGTGTCTTGTACAAACGGGCAAAATCAGAATCGCTCTGAATGCCAGGGCGGGCCTACCATTCTCCTACATCGATTACCAGACCATCAAAGAAATAGACTTCTCGGCACGTGTTCTTGATGCCCTCACCGAGGTGCAGAAGATGGAGCAGCCTAAGAACTGGGAGACATTCCGACCATTTGCTGAGGCGCTCCTGGGCAAGGCCATTCCACAGACCCATGATGATACCATCATCGCGCCATACCGCATAGAATTGCGCAAGCTCTTTAGCGAAGAGAAGGAACAGGCCAGTCGTACTCTTAATAACGCGAGCAAGCTATTTGGGGATCTCCAATCGCCTAACCCATATGAAATGGAACTCCAGCAGTTTGAAAGCTTTTTCAAGACTGTTGACGCAGAAAACATTGATGATGTGCTGTATCGCCTGGCAGAGGTCTTTGACTATAGTGCCTTTGAGACTGGCACGGTGGCGGAGGTCGATGTAGATGATCTGAAGCAGCGCGTGAGGCATTACCGCGATGTGCAACAGTTCCTTACCTACGATACGGAATTGCGTACAGCCTACCAGTACTGCACGCATCAACTCCCTGACAGCCGTGATCTGTCAACCGCTCTGAAGATTCAGCAAGTACTGGCAGAAAAACTCCGACACCTGCAACCCTACATCGACTCTGAAGTGAAACTGCGCACCGAATTGATCGGTAGCACCCGTAGCGGAGCCAGCGAACTCCAGACGCTCCATGCATTGATCGCTGAATACAAGCTGATCTACCTTTCTCTTCACAACAATGTACTGAGCGAGCTGGAGAGCAGGCGCGCGGCGATACAAAGTCTTCTCAACAGTTCTGAGCTTGCCGCCTTAAAGGTATTGGAGAGCATCAGCGCACTGCAGCCAAGCATTTCGATTACTATCGAGGATGTGTTGAAAAAGTACATGAATAGTATCTTCACCTGCCCTTCGCCCTCGCGAGCCTCTGTTGAGTCGCAGTTGGAAAGGGAGCCAGTACACCAATGCGGCCTCTCATTCGAGAACTATAACGACCTCCTTCAAAGAGCTGCGCAGGCAGAAGAAGAGGCACAGGGATTCTTCAACGATGCCATAGAGCATAAAATGGAGGTTTTCTTAAATCCTGCTATTCAGGAACGACTGAAACAGGGTGCAGCAGATCCCAATATTGCTGCGCTATTAAACTATAAGACAGTTGATGAGGTACGACAATACCTGGTCGAGAAGAGCCAAGCTGATCTTGGTATTGCAGAAACAATCAATCGTTACTTGAAGGAGATCGTTGTTAAGAAAGTACGGATAGCAGACTTTAAGCCAACTATAAGCATCGTCGAGAAAGAGCAAATTGTGGACATCGCACTAGAGTTCCAGGCTTTTCTTGAGCAACAACTGGAAAGCGTTCTGGGCGATGAGAGCGCAGATAAATTACCAATGCTGCAAGTGGAGTAAAAACGATGGCTGAACTCAGGGAAGGAATCGTTATCAGCAATCGTTATGAAGTTCGCAGTCTCGTAGGCTCCGGTGGGTTTGGTCAAGTTTGGTATGGCTTCGATGATGAACTTCAACGGGAAATCGCTATTAAACGATTACTTTCTAAAGGTTTTCGTTCAACTGAAGACCGAGATGAGATTATGAAAGAGGCGAGAAAAATTGCCTCTCTTTCTCATCCGAACATAGTCTCGGTATATGACGTGGTTTTGCACGATGAAGAATTGATGATAATAATGGAGTACTTGCATGAAGGCTCATTACAGGATTATTTACGGAAACTAAGTCGTGAACAGACCTGGATTGGTATATCAGAGTCTATACGTATACTCAAGTCAATTTTATCTGGTCTACAAGCCGCCCATAACTGCCCTCAGGGACCTGTCATTCACCGGGATTTGAAACCTCTCAACATCCTTTTTCACAGAGATTTCCTTGCCAAAATAGTTGATTTTGGATTGGCTACCATCGGGATTACCGCAGAAATTAAAACAGCCCATCCAGGCAAATGGGAACACGAAGGAACTTTTGGATATAAGTCACCTGAACAACTAACAGGAGCGCAAATAGACGTACGAAGCGATTTATTTAACATGGGTTTGATTGCTTCCATATTGTTTGCGGCTGCACACCCTTTCATCGACCACCGTTTTCTCTTTGATTATAAAGAAATGGTATTAGTACCTTATCGAGATGTAGCTATTACCTTGGGATCCCATCTCACTGATGGGATCAAAGAGTTTATCCTCAAATTACTAGCGGTAGATCCTGCGGATAGGTTTCAAACGGCTTCTGAGGCTTTATCAGAATTAGAGTACGTAGAAGAAGAATACAGTGAACAATTATTTAATCGTGTTATCGACCATCATGATGCGTTAATAGCGGGCAATGAAACGAAAATATTGAGCGCGGTGGAACTCGCAGAAGGTATATCCTTATGTAAGCGTAAAGGATTCTTTGTCCAGGGGATCTTCCTGTATGAGAAATCAGGAAAAGATTTTTCTGCTCTTCCCCAACATTTATACAATCGCATGGAAGAAAATTACAGAAACTGTAAGAGACGTGCAGGGCGGGAGGTCATTGCACAATGAAACAAGATTACATGCATATTCTCAACTGGTTCCTGCACAAACTGGATGCCATTCATGATGAACCGAACATCCTTGTGCGCGACCCATTACAATTGCTGCCGGAAAGAGATAGTAACATCCACAACTTCGCCAGTGAGCGTGGATACACTGTGATTGTCGCTGCGACAAACCTCGCCTTCAGAGAGTTATATGAGCGCTCAATCGCCGATGCCGATACTCGGAAGCTCCTTATCATTGACCGCACTCCACAGAGCAGGCGCATCGCACGCTCAAAGAGCAAAGCGCCTCCACTGTTTTACCCCGATCTGCTGGCACGAATCCCTGCTGAAGCGTGTATCGAACTCGACCTGCGCCAGTACCTCAAGGAGGTAACAGGTGATCCAGACTGGCCTCAGGAGGTGAACGAGACTCATTATAGCAGAATCATTGTGAAACATCTGGATGGCGTCATACAGGCGCACACGAACCTGCGTAACATTCAGAGGGACCGTTTTAATAACGCTGATTTTAAAACGATTGTGGCTTACGCTGCCCTGGACGTTGCTGACTCGGCATTTCAGAAACTGGATGATACCTATTACTGGAGGGTAGGTCTGCACGGCTACCAGACCCTACAAGAGCTGGCAGCGCTCGCGCCTGAGGTGACGGAACTCATAAAACGCGACCTGGCAAAGGCTCCGGCTCCTTTCTGCTGGTTTGGCAAATATGAAACTGAAACGGTTATTCGAGCATTCTATCTTTCTGTCATCCTGGCGCAGCATCTACCCAACTGGAAGCTGCTACTGGTCCATGTAGATCCGGCGTTGGAAGGCTTAAATACTATAGAAACCAGGACATTAGAGCAGACAGCACATAAGCTTGTCGAACTCGATCCCGATCAAGCCCAGGCAGATCTGAACGACATAGAAGCCCATTTAAGTCGAGAAGCCCTATATACCCTCCTTATTGATCAGCTAGCGGTAGCCGATACGAATGCTGCTGCGACCTTGATAGAGAAAGAACGCTACTCAGTCCTGTTCCGTACCCTGGCACTTCTCTGCGCTTTGCAGGATCTGCTCTGCCCTGGACCGGATATGCAGGCTCATAAGCGCATCAACACTCATATCTTCTCCAGCAGCGGGACCAACTTTGTAGAGGCGCGCCCTTCTTTTGCCTGGTCAAATCTCAAAGAAGCCTATAGACTGGCCTATCAAATCCAGGAAACGCAGGCTGAATTGAGCAAAATACTGAGAAATCTGAAGGTCACAGCATCCAATAAACTGAACTTTCTCACTTTTCGCGAGTGGTGGAACACGAATGACATAAATCGACTGGAGTATCATCTTTCAATGCTGAAACGGCTGATCTACAACCAGGATCTTTTGCCACGCGAGGCTGATACCTTACCCGGTGAGTTCACCGGGGCATTAAAGCAGATCCAGCAGCGCATCAACGAAGTAGAAAAGGAAGTTTTCCAACAAATCAATGATTTGAATCGCCACTTTCAAGAGATGGTTGCAAGGCAGTATCCCGGGTGGCTCTCAACTGATAGTGATATATGCCTCTCCAGTCAGTTCATACGTCGCTGCTTAAAACCTTACTGGGACCCAAAGACGGAGAAGGCGGTCGTGCTGGTATTTGACGGCATGCGTTACGATATCTGGGATGAACTGCTGCGCCCGACACTGTTGGAGAAGATGGAGATCATAAAAGAATTTCCGGCTTCAGCTATTTTACCGTCAGAGACGCATGTCTCGCGCTGGGCTATCGCAGCAGGAGCAGAGCCGGATCAGTTCGGCCTGACCCCACGACGGGCTGAGAGTGACTACCTCAAAGAGGCTTTAGCGCGTGAACTCGGCTACCATGTCAATGTCGAAGCGATAGCACCGGAGGGCGCGGGGACCGGAGAGACCGTGCGCTATCGGGCAGGCAACCTGGACTATTACATCTTCGAGTTCTGCGACAAAGAACTGCACAAGATTGAATTAAGAGAACTTCCAGACGGACGGAAAGAACCATCACGTCCCCTTGCTTTCATCTACCAGCAGTACGTCAAGAATCTGATTGATACCGAGGTTATGTCTATTGTACGCCGCCTGGCCCCTGATACAAAGGTCTTTATCACCGCTGACCACGGGTTCGGACTGGTGGGGCAAGAATGGTTGGGAGTTGATCCCAATGATCTTAACGATGCTGCTGATTGTGTGTATTTAAACTGCCTTCTATCAGTTCCTCTATCAAAGGCTAACCTGCACCCCAAAGTACGCAATAACATTATCAGCTTCACGCCTGAGCAGTTGCACTATCCCAGGCGAGAGACGTGGACATCAAGAACAGGCGTGGTCGTGAATAAAGAGTACCAGGCTATTATCTTCCCCAAAGTGGGCTACTCATTTAGCCGCCGCGGATCGTACTATAAGCCCGCAGCATACGGGCACGGAGGCATCTCAATCCAGGAGTTACTTATCCCGATGGTTGTCCTGCAAGTCAAAGCCAGGGAGGAAGAGCTTTTGACATTGCAGCCGATCAATGGTCCTAAAGAGGTAATTGAGGGAGAAGAGATAGAGTTCCGCATGCGCCTGATCCGAGCGGCAGGAAGAAAGGACATAGCCGGCGAACTGCGCCTCGATGTTGAGGCCAGCTATGGCCTTGAGCCAGATCAATCCCAACTCCCTCCCCAGGTACTTTACGTGCCCAAACAGGGCAGCGAGGTCGTCTATCGTTTCCGGCCAGATCCTGATGAAGCAACTCCAGAAGAGCAGCGCCAGGGACTGATGAAACGAGAACTCACTATCGTGGTCCGTTATCGGGAAGGAAACCGCACGAAGCGCAAGTTACAAAAGCATCCCTTTGCAGTACGGCTCAACTCGGAGCGCGTTGTACGTCGTGTACCAACCTCGCTCGGCAACATCCTGGGCTTGACACCGAAGAGTATGCAGTAGCAAGATAAGAGAGATAAGCTACTGTTTTCCGATAGAAAGCGCTGCGTAGCCATGTAAATCTGAGAAAGGCTTGCAGGTGGCAAAATTGGGGTTGTCAGATGAATAAAAAGAGCAAAGTCGTTTTTAAAGGCAAGGTTGTCAACAAAGCCCACACCATAAACACCGGGGTGGACGAATTCCCTCGCTACGTTGTCGAATATCTTATCGACAATTACTGTTCTGAAGAAACGTTTTACCAGGACCTGGAGAAGGTTGTAAAGCGACTCAAAGAATCATTCGTCTATGGGGCAGAAAGTGAGAGGATCCGGCACTATATTCGAGAAAACCGGCATCATGCAATTATCGCCAACCTGGAGGTAAGGCTTGTCGAAACCGAAGACAGGTACTGGGCAACGATTACGGCGATCAACGAGAATTTCGTCAATATACCTGAAGGAATTGTGCGCCAATATCCCATGTTGCTTGCTGGTGGCATGTGGGGCACGATAGATCTGACCTACGATGAAACTGAGATTCACAACAAAAAGATACGCCCCTTTAAAATCACAGGTTTTACACCATTTCAAGTCAGTGTGATCAACCTGGATGAGTATATCAACAAACGCTGTGAATTGAGCTCTGATGAGTGGGTCGATTTACTGGTCAATACCTGTGGCATCAACCCAACCAAAATGAATCGCCGTCAGAAGTTACTTTACCTCTGCCGCTGCATCCCGCTGGTTGAAAACAATTACAACATGATTGAACTCGCACCCCGTGAAACAGGCAAGACCTACCTCTATCGCAATATTTCTTACTACTCCCACGTTCTCTCAGGAGGCAAGGCTACACCAGCGCAACTCTTTGTCAACCTCAATACCGGCAAGATCGGTGAGGTTGGCACGCGTGACGCTGTTGTTTTTGACGAGATTGCCAATACAGACTTTAGCGACCCAAAAGCTTTTGTCAGCATCATGCAAGGCTACATGCAGGATGCCAGGTTTAGTCGGGGCAAGAAAGAACTGCTCGCTTTCGGGAGCCTGATTTTCGTCGGAAACATCGATGTGCAAGGGAACATGCCCCATGAAAAATACTATCACCTCTTTGAACCGCTGCCAGACTTTTTACAGGTGATCGCATTTCTAGATCGTATTCATGCCTACCTTCCCGGCTGGGAGTTGCCCAAGCTCAATCCCGATAGTTACGCAAGAGACTATGGCTTTATTACCGATTATTTTTGTGAGATCATGCATGAGTTGCGCCGTGTTGATGTACTCAGCGGAGTAAGAGATCGTTTCGAAATCATCGATACGGTACACACTGTACACGGCATCTCCGGTCGCGATCAGCGCGCTATTCTCAAATCGGTATCAGGATTGCTTAAGCTTCTCTATCCAGATGGTAACGTCACAGACGACGAGTTAGAGGAGGTACTCTTAATCGCAATCGAACTACGACAGCGTGTACGAGAACAACTGCATCTCATTGCCCCAGGCGAATACGATCACGTCAAACTCGGTGTCTGGTTACACCAATCTGGCAAGAAGCTTGTACCAGAGCTGCGCGACGCAGGGCGTATTCAAACAGTAAAGCTGCCGCCCGAGCCGTCCATTGGAGAGGTCATTGGGCTTGCTGTTGCTGGTGATCATGGCTGCATCTTGCACTTTGAGGTACAGGTAACCAAAGGCACAGGCAAGGTCATACCGCTTGGTTCAATCCAACGAGTGATGCGCGAAAGTATTGAGGCGGCAGTGCAGTATGTTCGATTTAAAAGCACAGAATTGGGTCTTGGTCAAACCTGGTATGAGGACCTGGACGTTGCCGTACTTGCCACATACATGGGTGTGCCAAAGGAAGGATCATCTGCAGGTATTACTATCGCTACGGGCATCGTTTCGGCACTGAAGAAGCAACCAGTGCGCAATGATGTCGCCATGACGGGTGAGATCACTATCATGGGCAAGGTTTTGGCTGTAGGTGGGATCCAACAAAAGGTACGTGCGGCCTACGATGCGGTGGTCAAAGAAGTTCTACTCCCGGCAGATAATCTTAAAGAAGCACAAGAGCTACCACCTTACATCCTCGATGCTATTAAACTCACACCTGTGCAGACTGTTGATGAGGTACTAAGGTATGCGCTTGTGAGCAGTAGATAATCTGACATAAGGACTTTGCTGGCGAATGAAAGATATGGTGCAAGCGGGCATGGCAGGGGCAAGCCCTGCCACTACTATGATACGAATGCGTCGGCTTGCGAAGGCGTCTCATGGTAGTGGCACCCCTTGCGGGTGCCATGTTTCCCCACCATATTCGCCTCCCAGTCGCATTCGCCAGCAGAGTCATAAGCTGTTCATTGCTCCGCTTCCGGCACATCCTCCCCTTCTTCTTCCACCTGCTCAACCACCGCGGGGATAGAAAGACGCCGGTAGAGTTGGCGTACCCCAATTTCAATATCCAGGCTTGCCAGGTGAAAGCTTTGCCCGCCTCCATACTGGTGGTAGAGCCAATCAGCAGCCGAACGCGAGAAAACCTCGACGCGCTGAATGACCTGGCTGATAAAGATGATTTCCTGAATACTCTCTTTCGCCTGGTAGAGCGCCAACTTCACGAAGCGATCCGTCATCTCTGTCGATCTTGAGAGCACCTCGACGACCAGGACGGGCGCATCAATGATTTGGGACTCCCCATGATCAGCGCTGTCACAGGAAACGACTACATCTGGTATCACCATTTTAGTGGGAGCCACCCGTACCAACTTATCAGTAACATACGGGCGGCAGGAAGCATTATCGCCAAGTGCCTGGTCAAGTGCCACCCCGAAATTGAGCGCGATCGTAGCATGATTCGATGATCCGCCTGCCACCAGGCGTACCTCGCCATCATAGTATTCATAGCGCCGGTCAGAGTTACTAACCAGCAGCAAGTATTGTTCAAATGACATGTGCTGCTGCACTGGATTCGTCGCCATGTGCTAACTCCCATACTCATTGCCTGGTCATTTGCGCTTCTATTATATCATGCCTGGCAGAGCGAGTTTTCCTGTGAGGACATAGTATAATGAGCACAGAGAAACGGCTTGTTTTATCAGAAAGGCGGTCTACCGATGAGCATGATTAGTGACGAGCAAGAGATAATGACGGTGACGCCTGCTGATTGGGTCCCTGGCACGCCTCAAGGGTCCTGGACTTATGAAGCATATGCAGCGTTGCCCGATGATGGCCAGCGTTATGAAGTTGTGCAAGGAGTGCTGATTATGTCGCCTCCACCTGGTCCAGAGCATCAAAGTGTCCTGGGAGAGATTTATAGTTACCTGCGTGAGCATATTCTGATGACTGGGCGGGGTATGGTGTATGTGGGACCTCTTGACGTGGAGTTATCTGAGCGCAATGTTTTTCAGCCAGATGCATTGGTGGTACTTAAGGAACATAGTGACCATTTCCAGAGAAAGCATTTTGTAGGAGCGCCGGACCTGGCAGTTGAAATCATATCTCCAAGTAGCGCAACCTATGAGCGGTTAACCAAATATGAAACATATGAGCGGGCCGGTATCCCTGAATATTGGCTTGTTAACCTTAAGCGGCGTACTATTGAGGTGTTTGTTTTAGAGGGACAACGCTATCACTCACTGGGAGTGTTCAAGGGGGAGCAGGCGTTACTTTCGCGGCTTATTCCATCGGGAACGATTCCCGTTGAACAGTTCTTCGCCAGGATGTGAGCATTAGGGGAGGTCGAGCGAAGCTCTCAAGACCCTTCTACGAGTCCTTCAAATTCTACATCTATGTAAGCGTCTGCGAGAGAAAAGTGTACGCCTAAGCTGTTCAGGGTGATTTCATCATTATTTTCAAAGGCTTCGTAAATCCACTTGTTATTCTCTTTGTGATAGATTTCTATTTTAAAAGATTGCGAGTCTGCAAGGACATATTCTTCGATAGTAGGATGCGCGCGATAATTTTTGAGTTTCCATGTTCTGTCTGTGAGTTCTGTGGTTGGGGAAAGTACTTCAACAACGAGGCGTGGAGATTGGATCGCTTGAATGGTTCCCCGGTCGTGTGGATCGCAGGTAACTGTCACATCAGGATGAAAGTAGCGTGTCTCAGAGATGTATACTTTCATGTCGGAACTATAAACGCGACATTTGCTCCCACGCAGAAGGTTCCAAAGGATGCGTTGGATATTTGATTTGACGGTGTCATGATTGGCGGTTCCGCCTGCCATGACATGCACATAGCCATCAATGTATTCGTAGCGTGTGTAAGGATCGTTTTCTTCGAGTTGAAAGTATTCTTCAACGGTCATGGTTTGCCGATGTTCTATCGCCATGGCACTCTCCTATCTCTCCTTTTGACATCCACTCATCATGCTTCTGGCGGGCCGCAGGCCCGCTTTGAGGAAGAAGGAGCATGCGAGGACACCTCGCGCTCCGGCAAGGCACACCGTCCCCCAGACGGCGTCTGCGTCCCCTGCACCCCTGCTTGAGGAGGGGATGTCAGTCTCCTTCCATTTACTCTAGATGCCTCCATAGTAAACCGGCTTTATTATACCATAGCGTTTTCTTATCGCTCTGAGTTTAGTAGCTGCTGGTTCGATGATTATCTACGACAACCCTAACAACCTCAAGAGCGCGGTTCTACATCCCTGGCGACCTGTGCCTTCCCGTACAGCCGCGTCGTTTAAGCGCGAAATCTGCTTCCATTGAGCACCTGCGTCGCTGGAGGATGCAGGCATCAAGGTCACCTGTAGGTGTTGTTTCGGGCGCAGGGTGATC
>Ga0137366_10003699_pt1 | contig 11905 bp, 10 predicted proteins | sample SagtaG_8_FD_104938 | JGI IMG/M metagenome (GOLD analysis project Ga0137366, IMG submission 104938) | Vadose zone soil microbial communities from Sagehorn Ranch, Mendocino, California, USA - Sage1_L_60_16 metaG | ecosystem: Environmental > Terrestrial > Soil > Vadose zone | place: USA... | reverse complement strand
TCGAAAATGGTGCCCCTTCCTGGGTTGTCTCCCGAGTGGCCGCGGGAGGCCGTAATGCCGCCGCTAAAGCGTAAGTTGCCCTTCGCGTCGTACAGCATGGTTTGGCCCGAAGCCAGCGCGCCGAACAATGCGGCTTCTTTGCCTCCGGGATCATTCATCGCGGTGACTCCAGGGATTTGCTCGGCATCGTGCCAAAGATCCGTTACTTCCCATTTTTCTGGGACTCCATTCGGACGCACAAAAACTACCGTCGCGGCCACCCGGTTCTGAAGTCTCGCCATTAATAGGGCCAATTCTCCTATCGTCGCCCGAGTGCAGGGGCAGTGCGGATGAGCCATCACCACAATCGTGGGAAGCCCCGGAATGCGCCGAATCGAACTTTTCGCCGGCCACAGATGCGGTGCCGAACCTGCTGCTGCGGGCGCGGTTTCGTAGTTGAGTGTGGCCTTTAAGCCAACTCCCAGACCAACAACCCAAAGGGCGCCCGTTGCGCCAAGGAGGACGTTCCTGAGCCTTCGACTCCGAATTGGTTCAAGGGGCATTGCCGAAGAATCCTCAGTCGAGATAGGTGCGCAGCATCTGCAACAGCTCGGTTTCCTGCACTGGCTTTTTCAAGTAAGCTGTGCACCCGCAGGCAAAGCCCTCCTTGTACCGATTCGTCTGCGATCCGGAGAGTCAGGAGCACGATCGGTACGGAGGAGGTCACCCTCTGTCTCCGGAGGCGCTCGCACACTTCCAGCCCGGTCATTCCGGGCATCATGACATCCATGAGGATCAGGTCTGGTTTTTCCGAACCGGCCATCTTGAGTGCCTGTTCGCCATCCTGTGCACACACTACGGCATATTCCGTATTGCGGGCTACGATCGAGCGACACAGCAGCCGAGTAGTGGTGGAATCATCCACAAGGAGGATATTTTTTGCCATAGCGGATGTGGCATCTTTCCCACATGTCGCCGTGTCCCCTTGATGATCGGAGTTTTTGCTGACCTCCGCCTCACAGCACGGACTTTCTGTGTGAGACTAGTTAGCCAGCACTCGAGAAAAGACATTAGATTACTAGGGTAATTACGGGCTTACAAAGGTAGGTGGCCGTGCGATTTCGAGCAGTGTCAGCTAACCGGCTGTTCGGCCAGGATCTTCTCGCGCTCCTCGGCGTCATGTTGCTCGTCACGACTCGAGCTGGGGAGCGCGAGGTCAAGCACTTCCTGAATCGTCTTCACGTAGTGAACGTTTAGATTCTCGAGTTGCTCGGGAGTCAGGTCTTCGTCCACATTCATTTTGTTTTCCGCGGGCAGAATGACGTCTTGCACTCCGGCGCGTTTTGCCGCCAGCACTTTTTCCTTGATTCCTCCTACTGGAAGGACATTTCCGCTCAGAGTTATCTCGCCAGTCATAGCTGTAAGAGGCCGCACCGGACGGTCTTTTAGGAGAGAAACCAGCGCAGTCGTCATGGTTACACCTGCGGATGGACCATCTTTCGGAATCGCTCCCGCTGGAACGTGGATGTGGATGTCATGATCGGCAAAGAAACTCTCTCCGATCCCAAGCTGAACGGCATTCGATCTTACCCACGTAAGAGCGGCTTGCATGGACTCCTGCATGACCTGGCCAATTTGGCCGGTCATTGTAAATCCACCTTTGCCTTTCATTACGTTGGCCTCGACGAACAACACATCGCCGCCAGTTGGAGTCCACGCCAAACCGACAGCAACACCGGAGCGCTTCGTGCGCTGAGCAATCTCGCCTTCACTGCGGACTTTGATGCCGCCGAGGAATTCTTGAATGACTTCCTGAGTAACAACCAGCTTCTCGGTTTTGCCCTCAGCTAAGCGCCGCGCTTGCTTCCGGCAAATCGTTCCGATATTGCGCTCCAGGTTGCGAACTCCAGCTTCGCGCGTGTAATGGCGGATGAGGTGTCCCATCGATTCTTGTGGGAATTCGATCTGCTCGGCCGTAATGCCGTTTTCTTCAATCTGCCGCGGAACCAGATATTGGAAAGCGATGTGGACCTTTTCTTCTTCGGTATAACCCTGCAGCTCGATGATCTCCATACGGTCGCGCAACGGTTCGGCTACCGGATCGAGCATGTTCGCTGTCGTGATAAACAAAACTTTTGACAGATCGAACGGCACATCAAGATAGTTGTCGCGGAACGTCGAGTTTTGCTCGGGATCGAGAGCTTCGAGCAAAGCCGAACCGGGATCGCCGCGGAAGTCGCGTCCTACTTTGTCAATTTCGTCGAGCATGAAGACCGGATCTTTGGTTTCCGCGCGGCGAATGCCTTGAATAATCTGCCCTGGTAACGCGCCGATGTACGTGCGCCGGTGTCCTCGAATCTCGGCCTCGTCGTGCACGCCGCCCAGCGAAATGCGGACGAATTTACGACCTAAAGCACGCGCAATGGAGCGTCCGAGCGAAGTCTTACCTACTCCAGGAGGTCCGACGAAACAAAGAATCGGGCCTTTCATTGCAGGCTTCAAACGTCGTACCGACAAGTAATCGAGGATGCGATCTTTGACCTTCTGCAAGTCATAGTGATCGGTATCGAGAATTTCCTTTGCTTTGGGAATGTCTACTTCACCACCCGACGTCTTTGCCCACGGCAGCACGGCAAGCCACTCCACATAGTTCCGCGTGACTCCGTAATCCGCGGCCATCGGGGACATGCGTGCTAGGCGGCCAAGTTCTTTGAGAGCTTCTTTCTTAACTTCGTCGGGCATTCCCGCCGATTCAATCTTCTGCCGAAGCTCTTCGGTATCGCGTTGGCCCTCGTCCTGTTCACCCAATTCCTTCTGGATGGCCTTCATCTGCTCGCGCAAATAGTATTCGCGCTGGCTTTGCTGGACGCGGTCCTGCACCTCTGACTGAATCTTGTTGCGGAGTTGCTGGACTTCGAGTTCTTTGGCCAGATGCTGATTAATTTTTTCCAGCCGCACGCGAACATCGGTAGTCTCGAGCGTGTCCTGCTTGTCAGCTGTTGAAAGCGAAGGCAGCGACGAAGCGATGAAGTCAACTAGTCTGCCTGGCTCTTCCACATTCATCGCAACCGTCGAAAGCTCGTCAGATAATGTTGGAGAGCCGGCTACGATCTGCTGGAAGAGAGTGAGAACGTTGCGCTGCAGTGCCTCGACCTCAGAAGACTTTGGTGGAACCGCTTCTGGCACGCTATCGACCCGCGCCATCATGTAAGGCGTGAGTTGAGTGAATTCGGTCAGCCGGACGCGCTCCAAGCCTTCCGCAAAAACGAACAGGCTCTGGTTTGGCATCTTCACGACTTTGTGGACGACCGCAAGACTCCCAACCGTATATAGATCAGTCGGTTGCGGGGAGTCTACCCGCGCTTCGCGCTGAGCGACGACAATAATGGTCTTGTCCTCTCCAAGCGAATTAATCAGCTGGACAGAACTTTCGCGACCTACGGTCAGCGGCAACACCGCATGGGGGAACAGGACCGTGTCCCTAACCGGTAATACTGGTAGTGCTTTTTCTTGAGGCATTTTTCTCTCGCTGCGGCTACATTGCCGCGCCGTTTTCAGCAGTTTTCCTACTTGAGTGTGTTGTACTCAACTTTTGATGCCTTTAATCTATGGAGGATTCATCGGTCACTTGGTCAGCCAAGTTGAACGAGTCCGCCGAAGCACTTGGATTCTAATCCTGTCCCGGTAGGTTTGTGAAAAACGAAGGTTTTAACGAGAACTGGACGAAAGTGCTTCGGGTTCGGATCGGGCGCTAGAGAATCAGCGAAATGTTCCACGGCTAGGCTCCTGGATAAATTCCCAACACCTTCACCATGTCCGCCACCGCTCTTAACTGCAGCAACGCTCCGCGAGCCAACTTATCGTCGCCACGTAGGAAATCGGCGTAAAAAACATATTCCCAGGGACGCCCTCGAATCGGCCGCGATTCGATTTTGCTCAAGCTGATATCTCGATCCGCAAATACGCGCAGAGCCTTGTGCAAAGCCCCCGGAACATTCTTCAATCCAAACGCGATTGAGGTCTTGTCCGATCGAGGAAGAACACGTTTTTTTCGACGCAGCAGAAAAAATCGTGTGAAGTTTCGCTTATCGTCCTCGATCCCCGCCGCCAGAATTCGGCCTTTGTAAACCGATGCCGCATGGCGGCTGGCGATCCCCGCCGCATCGCGCATTCCGGTCTCGACCACGTGTTTTACGCTTCCGGCCGTGTCATAGAAAGGCATCGCTTGAATGCGAGGATTTTTGCTGAAGAAATCGCGGCACTGGTCGAGTGCAACCGGATGAGAAAAAACGCTATGCAAATCCGATTTTTTCACGCCTCGCGCTGCGATCAAGTTGTGGATGATCCGCAGATGGAAATCGCGTTGAATGAAAACATCTCGCGCTAACAATAGGTCGAGGTGCTCTGTTACCGATCCTGCCAGCGAATTCTCTATGGGAATCACGGCGGCAGGAACGGCGCCCGATTCCAATCGATCGAATACCTCGACTGAGCGCGCACAGGGAACGATGGCGCATCCCGGAACCATTCTGCGCGCAGCCTCGTGACTGAACGACCCGGGCTCTCCCTGGATAGCAACTTTCATCTGAGCACGTTATCCGGAAGCACCCACCTGAAGCAAATTCTTCTCGAGCACCAATGCATCTACACCGTTCGAGTAATATCGCGGGATGGTCTCAATGACGTCGTAATTATGTCGCTTGTAAAACGCTACCGCAGCAGCATTATCCACAGCGGTTTCTAGCGTAACTACGTTACAACCGGCTGCCTGCATCCGCCTCTCCCCGTTCTGTAAGAGCAACGATCCGAGGCCCTGTTTGCGCGCTTCTGAAAGCACATCAATGGTAATGACATGGCCTGTATGATCACGGCCTGCCTCCGCGACTACAAAGCCACGGATCTTGTGGCTCACGTCGTCCGCATCCTCTGTTTCGGCGATCAATGTGAATGTATTCCGCCGACGAATATAGAAACTAAGTTCATATCGGCTATACGAGATTCCCGGTGCGAAACACAGCTGGTCGATTTCCCACAACCTGGTAAAGTCCTCAGGCTGGTAGTCGCGGATTGTGAATCGCACCCAACCTCCTCCGGCGCCTTCGACACGCCCCGTTGCAAGTTTCGCATCCTCAATGACTTGCATGACCGCATTAATCTTAAAAAAATCTACACGGAAATCCTTGCCGACTTACACCCCTAAGTCGTAACATTCGCATCTGAGGATTTGTGGTGCTGGCGATCGCCATTGAAGCGGTACTGGTTGCAACCGCCCTGGTTGCGCTTTGGTATCTGCTATTTTCCCGCTATAACCGACGGCGCGGAACCTTGGTTCTGCAATGGGTAGAAGCTGCGTGTGCGACGCGAGGCCGCCTCGTAGAATCTAGATGGCTGAACGCCAGTCGTCTGCAGGCGCATTTTAGTTTTGCCACGCATTGGTTTGAGAATGCCCGAGTTACCATAAAGTTACTGCCTCGTCACGTTCCTCTGCAATGGGTCCTCTGCGCATGGCGCCGCCAGCGAGAGACTCTGACTTTCGAAGCGGATTTCGACGAGTCGCCGACTTTTCACCTCGAGATCTCGCGCCATCGCTGGCTGACCCAGAAACCAAAGGAAATTTCCAGTCCCGAGCGGAACTGGACGATCTCGCGTCCCGGCCCGGTGGTGTTGACGACTCGCACAGAGTGGACCCACGAGCTTACCCCAGTCGTGAACACGCTCATGACCTCTCGGGGACATAACCTGCTAAGCGTACGCTTCCGTCCCGACTCACCTAACCTTGCTGCCACGATCGCTCTCGACGCACTCTCGGATGAGGAGACAACTGCCGCGTTCCTGGGTGTGCTGCGAGACTTAGCTGCCGGATCTTCTGCTTCTAGGCATTAACCTTCCACACCATCCCCTTCCGCATCAGATTCAAATCTGTAGCCCACTCCCCGTACCGTGAGCAAATGCTTTGGACGCGACGGATTTTCTTCAATGTACCGGCGCAAACGCACAATGAAATTATCAATGGCGCGGGTATCGGTGTCTTCTCGCAGTCCCCAAACTTGTTCGAGTATGGATTTACGCGAAACGACTCGGCCGCGGTTGCGAATCAAGTGACGAAGCAGTTCAGCTTCCATGACCGTCAGCCGGGTAACTGTCCCTTTGGCTCTGAGCTCGAGATTTACGAAATCAATGGTGCCGCTGCCAAACGAGAACTCGTCCAACTCTTCCTCATTATTCTCGGCTGCGGGTTCGCCGGAAAGCGGCTCCCGCGCGGGCTGCCGCATCCATTCGGTGCGACGCAGTAGCCCCTGGAGACGGGCCAGAAGAATCGGAAGTTCAAACGGCTTGGCAATGTAGTCGTCTGCGCCGCACGCGAAGCCTTCCAGCACGTCTTCCGCTCTACCCCTAGCGGTCAGCATCAAAATCGGGACAAAGTTCTTTGCCTCGCGCAACGCGGCGGCAACCTCGAAACCATTTTTGCCCGGGAGCATGATGTCAAGCACTACAACGTCGAATTGCTCGTGCCTTGCCAACAGCCTTTCGAGTGCAAGTTCACCGTCACTGGCAATTTCGGCAGAGTGTCCATCCTCCTGCAAATTGAATTGCAGCCCGGTGGCCAAGTGGGCTTCGTCTTCAACGATGAGGACCCGGCTCATGCGACGCTCCGCGGCAGTTCGAGGATGACGGTGGACCCATTGCCTTGGCCGGCGCTCTGCGCGGAAACACGCCCCCCGTGCCGCTTTGCAATAGTGCGAACCAGGAACAATCCCAGGCCAGTTCCACGCACTTGGGGCAGGGCGCGGTTAGGAACGCGGTAGAAACGTTTGAAAATGGTCTTCAGTTCGTTCGGAGGAATGCCCACTCCGCGATCCTGCACTCTTAGAACCAGGCCATTTTGCGGCTGCCCTTCCAGGCGCACGGAAATATCGACGCGGTTGCCGGAATATTTCACCGCATTATCTAAGATGTTCAATACCGCGGTGCTAAGGTCGCCTGGGTCACCGCGGACCTGCGATCCCGAACCGTTGAGTTCCGCCTCGTACCGTAGCGAGTCTGGCTGCAGGTGATAGCTGGTGCGTACGTTTTCCACGCACTGCTCTACTAGCTGCCCAAAATCAACGACGATATGCTCTCCTTTGCGCGCGCCCGCCCTGCCAGCCTTGAGCACCTGCTCGACCGTGTTCATTAAGCGGTCGGTGTCTTCAAGCATCAGGCGATAGAAGGTCTGGCGCTGCGAATCGTCAAGTTTTCTGCGTTCCAAAGTTTGCAGATGGAGGCGGATGGAGGCAATTGGAGTTTTTAACTCGTGGGTGACTGCATTGATGAAGCTGTCATGCTGCTCGTTACGGCGTATTTCGCGGACCAGAAAACTGGTGTTCAGGATTAGTCCGGCAACAATCGCTCCGAAAAAGATGATCCCGAGGAAGACCCTAACTTCTTGTTGCCAATTGAGGATGATCCAGCCAAAACCCACAGCCACAGCGGCCGCAGCCAGAAGAACTGTCAAAGTAAGAACGAAGACTATTTTCCCGCGCCGGGATATGCGCATACCGCGATTCTAGCGCGGCAGAATTGACTTAGGCTAGGAAACGAGCAGGCAAGACCGGAGAGCGCGATCTGCTCTACTGAGCTATGAGTTCCGGCTGAGCAATCGCAGCCAACTTCTCGCGCTCATGCTCTTCCAGTTCCGAAAGTCTTAGCTGATAAACATGCCGCGCCAAGCCAAGCTTTTTGAAGGCCCAAATGCCGTACCAGTTCAGGTCGAATTCATACCATTTTAGGCCGTGGCGGGCAGAAACCGGATGAGCGTGATGATTGTTGTGCCAGCCCTCGCCGAAGCTGATGAGGGCAATCCAAAAGTTATTCGTGGAAAGGTCGCGCGTGGTAAACCGCCGCGATCCCCAAGTGTGAGTCCCGGAATTGATCAACCAAGTGCTATGCAGAACAACCACCGTTCGGAGAAATACGCCCCAAAGGACGAATGGAAGCCCCCCGAGAGCGAACAGGATAATTCCCACGGCGATAACCGGCACGTAGTGATACTTGGTAATCCAGACGTGAAATTTCGACTTGGCGAGATCAGGAACGTAGCGCGCAAGCGTCTGTGTATCCTGATGAAGGCTCTTCCCCATCAAAATCCACCCCATGTGGGCCCACCATTTTCCGTCAACCGGAGTGTGCGGGTCGCCTTCTTTGTCTGAAAACTGATGATGGATTCGGTGCGTGGCAACCCAGAAAATCGGACCGCCCTCAAGCGCCAAGGTCCCACACGTAGTTAAAAAGTATTCGACCCATTTGGAAGTCTTGTATCCCCGGTGAGTGAGCAACCGATGGTAGCCCATTCCAATGCCGAAGCTTCCGGAGACATACCAGAGCAGAAAAGCCACAAAGAATGCCTTCCAACTGAAGAAGAAGAATGCCGCCACGGCTCCGATGTGAAACACAGCCATAACCGTAGCCGTGATCCAGTTGAGTTTATTGTCAGCGACGAAATCTCGTTGTGGACGCTGTAGGGCTTCGATCTTGAGCGACATGCTGGACTGGCTCCGTTCCTAAATAGGTATATCGGTTAACTTAGCAGCCGGCATCAGGCTGTGGCTGTAATACTTGTGTAATAGGCGCTGACGTTAATTACGCAAGTAATACGCAAAGGGAATGGCCTAATTTATCGTCGAAAATTTCTCGGAGCAGGAGTCACTCACGTTCTCGATTGCGAGTTCATGGACGGACTTTGGCGGACGACATCCCTGTTGGCGATAAGGGTCTCCGTCAGACGTTGCCAGCGCTCAAAAGGTGGCTCCCACACGTCGGCTTGTGGCTCCGCCTCTTGTGGAACCACGGGAATATCTTGCTTCTCGGCTGTGCGCTTCGGGTCCATGTCTCTCCTTGGGGACTAGGGGATCTAAACCCTAAGACGCAAACAGAGTCGCACAAAGTTGTAAGAGTTAAATAGCGGGTAAAGTCTGTATTACTTTGGTTTTACAACTACTTGAGCGTCAGGTAACGAATGCCCGAAACAAACCTGCGATTCAGAGTGGAAACGGAGGATATTGGCTACGAACTTGTACTCAATAGGGGCTTGACATCCGTATTGAGGGGTCTAGCATAGAGATATCACCTCCGATCCAATTCAGGATCGAATGGGCTGGTAGCCAAGAAATGTCACCGCTTCTTGGTCGCTGGCCCATTTAAGCAGCTAGCAGGTTTCACCTATCAGCGTAAGACCCACTCACGCACCCTTCTGGCGAGCGATTCCGGTAGTTCTGCCTCCATCTCGACTGCACCGTCTTTGTACTCTCGCGAATAAATTCGTGACTGTGCTTCAAGCATTGCCAATGCCTTGCCTTCCTTCTGCGGAACGCGCAGGCGCACTCGGCTGGTCGCGTCTTCCGAGAGCGCTTGATCTATTCGATCCAGCAGTGTGCTAAGGCCAATACCCTTGACGGCGGAAACATGCACCGTGTTGGCATCGTCGCGCAGGCTATCACGCTGTTTTGGCGGAAGCAGATCAACTTTGTTTTTTATGTGCAGGCGGGGTTTGTCACCCGCTTCAAGTTCTTTCAAGACGCGATCTACCTGCGCATCCTGCTCGGTTGAAAGCGGACTGCTGGCGTCAGAAACCTGCAAGATCAACGCCGCGCGCTGCACTTCCTCGAGCGTCGCTCGAAAAGACGAAACCAGGGTGTGAGGAAGGTTGCGGATAAAACCGACAGTATCGGAGAGCAACACCTTTCGTTTTGACGGCAATGCCGCTGAACGTAGCGTCGGATCGAGAGTTGCGAACATGCGTGGCGACTCAAGCACCGTTGCATTGGTCAACGCGTTGAACAATGTGGATTTGCCGGCGTTGGTGTAGCCAACCAAAGCAACGGTCGCCACAGGCACTGACTCCCGGCGTTGACGCTGCTGTGCGCGAATCCGACGAACGTTCTCGATCTGTTCTTTTACATGCCGGATGCGACGGTAAATTCTCCGGCGATCGGTCTCAAGCTGGGTCTCGCCAGGACCTCGGGTGCCGATTCCGCCGCCCAGCTGTGACATCTCAATGCCGCGCCCAGCTAACCTAGGCAGAAGATATTCAAGCTGGGCCAATTCCACCTGAAGCTGGCCTTCGCGGGTTCGCGCGTGAGTGGCAAAAATATCGAGAATCAGCTGCGTGCGGTCAATCACCCGCGCATGTACGACCTTTTCAATATTGCGCTGCTGCGACGCGGTCAAATCGTGATCGAACAGGAGCAGATCCGCGGAAACCGACGCCGCCGCGCCAGCCACCTCTTCCAATTTGCCACGGCCAATGAGGGTGGCGGGGTCTGGCCGGTCCCGGTGCTGCAGGAGTTCGCCTGCGATTTCCGCGCCGGCACTGATGGCCAGATCACGAAGCTCGCCCAGGGATTCTTCGGCGCTAAACTGTGGCTCCGACATCGGCTTCTTCTGAACGACTGAAGCATCGCGCGCAGCCTGCACAACACCGGTCAATCCTTTCGCAGCCGGACGCCGTTTGCGGTAGTCGAGGCCAACCAAGAAAGCGCGCTCTTTGCGCATTCCCGGTGAGAGTCTGCGGTCCGCAGAGTGGCGTTCGGAAAGGGTCCGCGATTCAGAACTGCTCAAGCTTGGTCAGCCTCATCCCTCAGTGCCAGAGGCGGCTGGAGGTTCACCAGGATCGCCGGCTGCCGGAGCGGGAACCACACGGGGCTTTTCCAAGTAGCCATGGGCCTTGCCCACTGCGACGGTCGAGATCGCGTGCTTAAAGATTAACTGTTCCTGATTGTTGGTCTCGAGCACGACCGAGTATTTGTCGAAGGAGCGAATTCGGCCGGTCAGCTTCACACCGCTCATCAGGTAAATGGTGATACTGCTGCGCTCCTTGCGCGCAGTGTTCAGGAACGTGTCTTGAATGTTCTGCGCCGCCGGCTTGTTTTCCATCGCCGATCTCCTTTGAGTTGCGACAACGGTTTCGATAACTGGGGCTGAAAACCGCAATCGGACCGCCTTGGCGAAAATCTGTAGTGACCGCGACGACGTGGCGAAAACCGAGCAGCCGAACGACTTTCTGCCGTACGTTCGTACAATACGGTGTTGTTCCGCAGTTTTCAACCACGACCTGCGTATTTCGCGATTCATCCAACAATCATTTAGCCCTCTGAAGGCCGCGGATGCCTGTGAAACGGACAATCAGTGGGAAAGCAAGATTTCGTGTGGTGCTTAATGATCAAGTAGTACGACTGGGCAGAGATCGCGATTCCGACGATACCTTGTGAATTGTCCGCTGCCGGCCGGAATCGCTATCACCGTCCACAGAGCGCATCCGTAAAGCGCATACCACAACGATTCCTGTGCCGCACTAACCGGCGGGCTGAAGATTACCAGCGCTCCAGTCGAAGTCACGTGCATGAGCTGCGCCAGCAAAACACTGCTGGTATTCACGTAGAGCCACGCGATCAGAATACGCATTGCGCTCATGGCAAACGCGAATGCAAGAAAGAACTGTAGCCGATGTCCGTTGTGAGGTGCTGCGGCACCTAAATAGCCGATCACGGGCAAATGCCAGGCTCCCCACAACATTCCCAGTAAGATGGCCGCTCTGGAGAAGCCATATCGCGACTGCATCTTGGGAAATGCATACCCCGTCCATCCAATTTCCTCGAGCAAACCGGCGGGAATTCCAAACAACATACCGAAATAAAAGTGATTTGGGGCAAATGCTGGAGAAAGGAAGCGACTCACGAGCCAAAGTGTGGTCAACACTAGCAGGGGAGGAATCAGCAACACGGCGTACCAGCCGCCTGCACTCAAGGTGCACATTCGCCGAAAAAGATCTTTCACCCCGCCGTTTGTGTCCACCAGGCGAGTCATTAGTATCCCCGCGAGGCATGGGCCTAAGAGCATTGCCGGGAACATCACGATGCCCGTGATCTTCGAGACTCCATTGCCACGAATT
>Ga0137366_10003697_pt1 | contig 11908 bp, 10 predicted proteins | sample SagtaG_8_FD_104938 | JGI IMG/M metagenome (GOLD analysis project Ga0137366, IMG submission 104938) | Vadose zone soil microbial communities from Sagehorn Ranch, Mendocino, California, USA - Sage1_L_60_16 metaG | ecosystem: Environmental > Terrestrial > Soil > Vadose zone | place: USA... | reverse complement strand
TCTGGATGCCGGGCGCGCCGGCTACCAGCCCAAGGCAGGTGCTCGTCGACCACGGGCGTCGGGTGTTCCGGGCCCTGGGCGGCGCCGACTGCCCAGGGAGCGTGACCCAGTAGCAAGCCTTCCTGGTCGAACCAATACACGTACGCGATCGCCGCGCGATCCGGTCAACGATGCGCCGTCGACCGCCGCCGTGACGCCGTTTCGGATGCGCCGGCAGCAGCGATGCGCCAGGCGCCACAACGACTCCGAGCAGTATTTAGCCACATCACCCACGTCCGGTCGACGAATGATGTGCCGGACAGCACTTCCGAACGAGATGCGGTCTTGAACGGCTTCCGTGTCCACCTGGTCGACATCGCTATACACACTTCGGTGAAATCGGATCTAATGGAATTAATATTTCAAAGTCTTGATTCGATACGGACGCGGCGATACTCTTCCACAGGGATCAATCTTGGAGGAGGCTGAGGTGTCGACCGCGAAACGTGTAAGGACGGCGCTGATCGCGGCGCTGACGTCAATGGCGACGCTCGGCGTCGCCGCGCAGCCGGCGATGGCGCAGGTGCCGCTCAAGACCTACGAGGGAGACCCGGGCCGGCTCGGCGACCCGGCGAGTTGGCGCACGCCCGAGTTCAACCGGGACATCGGGCTGGTGTCGATCGGAGCGGAGTTCGCCTACGCAGCCGGCTACGACGGCACCGGGATGAACATCGGCCTCGTCGACTCGGGCTTCTTCGCCGGGCACGTGCGGGAGCACGGCAGCTTCGATACAAACTACGCGGTCGGCGACCGCTACCACTCGGTGGTGGCCCAAGGTGGCCAGACCGGCCCGACGCCGGGGTTCTACGACCCGGCGTTCAACGACACCCACGGCACGCACGTCAGCGGAACCGTGGGCGCAAGCCGCGACGGCGTGGGCGAGACGCAGCCTGACGGACCGCAGGCCAACATGCACGGCGTCGCGTTCAACAGCAACGTGTACCTGGGCAACACGCACAAGACGGACGGCGTGTTCTACGGCCAACTGCCGGCGAACGCGACCCCCGAGCAGACGCCGGACAACGGCTACATCGGCAACGTCTACCGGGCCGTGAACGCCGCGACGGCGGCGAACGGCAAGCCCGTCCGGATCGTCAGCAGCAGTTGGGGCAGCGCGCCGCCCACCGAGAACTACAACACCTACGACGGTCTGAACGCGGCGTGGCGCTACCTGTCCACGCCCGACGGCGTCGCCGACGCCAACGGCAATACCGTGCACTGGCTGAACGGAGCCATCGACGTCGCCCGCGCCGGCACGATCATCGGGTTCAGTGCCGGCAACGCGGGCGTGGCGAACCCGACACCGCGCGGCGCCGCGCCGTACTTCATGCCGGAACTGGAGGGCCGCTGGTTCACGACATCGGGGATCAGAAACGACGTCGGGCGCACGTTCAACCCCGACGGTTCGGTCCTCGTCCCTGGACAGCAACGATTCAACCAGTGCGGTGTCGCGAAGTGGTCATGCGCGACGGCGCCGAGCACCGCGGTCAACAGCACGACCGTGGTCGTCGTCGACGGCGTGCCGCAGCCCCGCTATCAGGCCTTCTCGGGAACGTCGATGGCCGCCCCGCACTCGGCGGCCGCGCTGGCGTTGATCATGGAGCGCTTCCCGTACATGACCAATGAGCAGGCGCTCTACACGATGTTCACCACCGGTCGGCAGAACAGCACGATCAACGACGCGGCGGGCAACGCCGTGCCGAATCCCGCGGCAGGCCAGATCGTGCAGGTTCCCGACTCGCGTAACGGCTGGCACACGCCCAGCCTGCGGGAAGCCATGAAGGGTCCGGGCCAGCTGCTGGGGCCGTTCGACGTCAACACGCGGGGACACAGCGACGCATGGTCGAACGACATCTCCGACATCGCGATCCGCGCGCGCCAGCAGGAAGACGCCGATGAAGCGGCCGCCTGGGAAGCGACCAAGATCGCCAAGGGCTGGACGAACGGCCTGCCTGCCGACGCGAGCGACGTCGACAAGTCCGACTTCGCCATCGGTACCCGCCGCGAGCAGGCACGCAATGCGCGCGTTTACGAGGGCAGTCTCACGAAGCGCGGCAACGGCACGCTGTTCCTCACCGGCAATGACAGCTGGCATGGCACGAGCACTGTCCTCGCCGGGAAACTCTCGGTCGCGGGCTCGCACGCCAGCTCGATCGACGTACGCGGCGGCACGCTCGGCGGCAGCGGCAGCGTGGCCGGCAGCATCGACGTCGCCGGCGGCGTGCTGCAGCCCGGTCTCGCGCCCGAGGAAGCCGTGGGCATCTCCGATGCGCCCGTCTCCCCGGGAAATGTTCTGACCGTCGGCAAGAACGTGACCATCGGCAGGGACGGTCACTTCGTCGTGACCATCAGGGGTGATAGCGACTACACGAGCGTTCGGGCCGCCGGTGATCTGGTTCTCGCCGGGGAGCTGACCCTGGATGTGCGCGGTGCCCTGACCCCGGGAGCCGTGCTGACGATCATGAGCGGCAACTCGATCAGCGGCAACTTCCACGCGATGCCCGAAGGGCGTGTCGTGAGCGCAGGCGGCTACCTGTTCAGGGTGTCCTACAAGAACAACAGCGTGACGCTGACTGTCATGCGCGCGGTGCCGCCCCCGGCACAGTAAGCTCTGATCATTCCGTTCCGCTGGACTTGACCGAGGTCGAACCGCGGTGCAGGGACTCAACGGCCAGGAAGCAACAGCGGGCCGCGACGCCGAGATCGGCGTCGCGGCCCACCCCGCCTTGGCCGTTGCCGACTCGTGCTGAGAACGAACGAACCGGCGCCCACCCACTCCGAGCGCGCTGGGATCGTCGGCGCACCGGACCGCCGACGTGGTGCTTACCGCGGGCGCCCGCTGAGCCGGCGGTGCCGGCCCTGGCGAGTCAACCTATAGGAAGGTTTGAGCGTGGCCACGCCCCGACGGCGGTGTTGCGTTCGCCGTGGCCAGGCGCGGCCCGTCCGAGCTGCGGCGATTCAGATCGCCCGGGCGAGCTCACCGAACGCCGTCATCAGCCTAAGGGCGGGTGAAACGTCGACGGCGAGTTCGTAGTGTCCTCGGCGGATGTTCTGAATGAGGTCGTGGCCGGCGGCGATCACGGCGGCGCTGGCGAAGCGTTTCAGCCCGCGCATCGGACGGAGCCGAGCCTTGAGCCGGCCGTGATCGGCTTCGACCCGGTTATTACCGCATTGTTCGGTGACGTGCCGAGTCGCCGGCAGCATCTCCTCCAGCACGCCGAGGTAGGCCGGGGCCCTGTCGGTCGTGACCTCGACCAGCCGCGATCCGTGCTGCAGCGCCCGGGTGAAGAACCGGCGAGCCGCCGCCGCATCCCGCTTGTCGGTGGCCAGCACGTCGATGACCTGGCCGAACTGATCGATCGCCCGGTACAGGTAGCACCATCGACCGCCGACCTTGATGTGCGTCTCGTCCACCCACCAGCGGTCGCCGGCCGCGTGTCGGCAGGCACGAGCGGCGTCGGCGAACAGCGGGGTGAACCGCTGCACCCAGCGGAAGACGGTGACGTGGTCGACCTCGATGCCGCGCTCGGCGAGCAGCTCCTCCACGTCCCGGTACGACAGGCCGTACCGCAGGTACCACCGCACCGCGACCGTGATCACCTCCGGTGGGAACCGGAAACCGGCGAAGGCCGACCTGCCCTGGACCCGACCGGGCCGCTGGCGACGCATCCGCCCAGCCTGCCTCACCACCCCAGCGCCGAGACGATCAGCAAACGCAACACCGCCCATCCGACCGATCGCACAACCCCGCCGCGACCTCGCCGCGGCACGTCGGACGGAGTACGTACGAGCACGCAGGCACGCCTCCAAACCAGTGGGCGACCATCGCCGCAGGCGACCAGCGGACTTCAGCCCAACAGCACTCCGACCAGCGAGCACGCAGCGAGCACGCAACAGACCAGAGTGGACACTCAGTTGATCATTGATTCAGCGAACCTGCAGGTCACAGAGCCTGCTGCGAGTGCGCCGCCAGGGAACCCGCGGATTAAGAGTCCGATATGAGAAGTATCGCCGCGTTCCTCCAGATATTATCTGGTGTCATCTGTGCACGTCAACGCCGAGTCGTCGTGCCGGCTCGTGTCGCCCGGTGCCGCCCAAGTCGGCCGCAGCCGAGCACGTACGGAGCACCACGGGCGGCCCGATGTGCTCCGTCGAGCCGCAGCCGGGTCGAGTCGCCGGCAGCCACGAACCCGCGGATTCACGGTCCGCGGTCTCTGCCCTCGGCGGTCCTGTGTCGGTGCGCGCCGCCGGTCCGCGGCGGCATACGATGGCGACATGAGCGAGATGCCGCTACCTGAGGGTGAGCGGCTGGCTGAGGTCGCCCGCGAAGCTGCGGTGTCCGGGCAGGTGGTCTACCTGACCGACCATGGCCGGCGGCTGGCCGCAATCGTCCCGGCCAGCCTCGCCGAACTCCTCGAGCCGGCGGGCGAGGCTACTAGTGGGCGGCGTGTCCTCAAGGCGCTCGCCGCGGGCCGCAGCGGCCAGCACGACATCTCCGAACGGATCGAGGAGATCCTGCGCGCTGAGGTGACGCCGTAACGCTGGTGGTCGACGCCGGCCCGCTCTACGCCTACGTCGACGCGGACGACCAGCACCACCAGACGTGCGCCGAGCTGCTGCAGACCCATCCGGGTCCGCTGATCATCCCGACCCTGGTCCTGACCGAGGTCGTTTACCTTCTGGGCACCCGGCTGGGAGCCGACGCCGAGCTGCGGTTCCTCGCCGACCTGGCCTCCGGCGCATTCGACGTCGAGCCGGTGCACCCCACCGACTGGCCGCGTATCGCCGAGTTGGTCAACCGCTACCGCGACCTGCCGCTGGGAACCGTGGATGCCTCCGTGGTCGCCTGCGCCGACCGGCTCGGCGTCGACCAGGTTGCCACCGTCGACCGGCGCCACTTCACCGTCGTCAAAGCCCACCGCGTCCTCACCCTGCTGCCCTGACCCTGCCGTACGGCAGTGTCCGTTGGTCCAGCTCAACGGGGTGTCGGAGTTCTGGCACCCCACAGGTTGTTGCTGTAGCGCTCCGTCAGGTGGCAGACCGCGAGCAGCAGCTCATCCAGGACGCCGACGTAGGCCGGTGCCCGGTCGGTGCTCACCTCCACCGGCCGCGACGCCTGCCGCAGCGCCCGGATGAAGAACCGACGCGCCGCCGCGGCATCCCGCTTCGCCGAGGCCAGCACGTCGATGACCTGCCCGAACTGGTCCACCGCCCGGTACAGATAGCACCAGCTGCCGGCCACCTTGAGATAGGTCTCATCGACATACCAGCGATCTCCCGGCGCGTACCGGCAGGGTCGGGCGGCGTCGGCGAACGGCGGTGCGAACCGGTGCACCCAGCGGAACACGGTGACGTGATCTACCTCGATGCCCCGCTCGGCGAGCAGTTCCTCCATGTCCCGGTAGGAGAGCCCGTACCGGAGGTAGCTACAGACGGCGACCGTGATCACCTCAGGCGGGAAGTGGAACCCGGCGAACGCGGACCGCTGGATCGTCAGGCCAGGTGAGCGGTGCCGATGCATCAGCACAGCCTGCCTCACCCGCCTAACGACCCGACCGCGCTGTCCGCCCCTGCAACAGTTCCGCCGTACCCGCCCCGCACCGGCCAGCAGCAGTCCCGCCCAATGACGAAGTAGGAGACCGGGGCCTGGCCCACCGCGCAAGACGGATCGACCGTGGGTAGCGTCAAGAAGATCCGAAACGGGACTACCCGGTCCTGCAGACGGACCACCCGAGATAATCAGAGGGTTCCGGAGGTGTCCGTGCCGTGAGCCCGCGTGTCGTCCCGGTCGCCATGGCTCCGCTGCCGGCCGGGCCTACGCCATACTGCTCGCGCAATCCCGAAGATGCTCCCGCCGCCGAAAAGTAGCCCGACGATAATCATCGCACCGCCAAAACCCCAACGCGTCAGCCGAGCCGACGTCGTGTCGAGCTTCGCATGACGCGGGTTATCTGGGTCGTAAAGCACCTTGACGGATGCGCCGACTCGTGGTGCTGGACTGCTGCACTCGCCAGATGTGAATTCGACACTCTGCTCACGCACAGTGACGAAGCGCACCACCGGGCAGTACGTCGTCGAGGTGCCGTGCTTGTCGTGGTGCGTAGACGACGTAAGACGAACGACCATGCCGTTGGCGTGTGCGGCCCTTGCCGCAAACCGCTGCTGGTCCCGGAGGTAGTAGCTACCGCCGACAACCAACCCGGCACCCAGAAGCAGGCAGACGATCTTGCCCCAGTGGGCTTTCAGGAGGCTCCGCAACGTTCGCATGCCGTACCCCCTGACGGACGCTGGGATCGATCCTGCCAGCGCCAACATACCTCTACGCCGCCGGTGGGCGGGCGTCAAGACTACCGACGCCGGTTTGTTCGCCGCGGCAGTCGGCGTTCGCGTATCCGCCTGTTCCCAGGGCGCGGGGTGGGGCTCGATCAGGGGGTCCCGACCCTCGGGTCCGTCGTCATCTCGCCCGGCGAGGCTGCGATCCCCCTGTTGCGGCCGGTTTCGTTCTTGATCCGATTCACGTACGCTGGCCGCCGTGTGTGATCGGTAGGCGGGCGTCAGTCCGTTCGATGAGCAGGACCAGGCGCCCCCACCATGCAATCGGGTTAGTCGATTCTTGCCAGACCGGTTTTAGTCGACCTGCGATGAGTTCACCGGACTGGAGGGCGGGCGGATGGCTGGACGGACGACGGCGGCGGTCAACACCTGCTGGTGTAGGCGCGCTTCTGCGGCAACGGGTAGTACTTCCATTGGGCCTGGACTGGCCGGGGCTGTCCGACGATCCGGGCGGCCGCATAATGGCGTTCTGGTCGGCCAGCAGTGCGCGTTCCTAGTAAGTCCGTTCGAAACTCCGCTGGAGACTACCTATTCCACCCGTTGCTGTTACCGGAGATAGTGGTGGGCCCGCCCACCACAACGCAATCTGAGCGCTGGCCGAAACAGACCGGTCGTATCCTACGGAGAGAACGGACTCGAGTTCCGCGCGCTGCTGCGAGGTGAGCTTCACCCCGAATTGTCCCACGACAGCTGCCGGTAGTAAAGCGATTTCGGCTACAAGACACTACCCGAATGTGAAGACGTAAGCCTCGGCGCCGGCAGCGAGGAAGGTGACCTCGAACGTCCGGTCGGGGATCGACTGTCGCTCGCGAATCAGCTGATAGAGGCGCTGTTGGTACACCGTCCCGTGGCCCTCCTCGTTGACGTCGAGGCCATGAGCGTCGCCGGGAGGTTCGCCGTCGACGAGCACGCGGAACGGCACCGACGCGCCGGGCGCAGGCGGACCCATGACGAGGTGGACGTCGCGGGCGTGGAAGCGGAACGCGATCCGCCCCTCGGCTCCGTTCAGTACGCTCGCCCGGCTCTCGATCGTCCAGTCCCCGGAAAGCGCCCACTGGTTGAGCATCAACATGTCCGGTGCCATGTAGGTGCTCGGCACGCCGATCTCGGCGCCGCCGCGAGAAGCAAGGTTCTGGCCCTGCGCGTAGCCGAGGTACGTCTCCGGCGAACGCAGGTTCGTCCAGTCGGCTTGGGCCTCGAAACCATCCGGAGTGAGCGAGACGAGGTCGTTAGCGACTCCCTCGGCTCCGGCCTCCCGCAGCAATTGCTGGATGCCCCGTTCGCAATCGTCGTATCCGCCCTCGCCAAATTGGTGGTGACGGATTCGTCCTTCCGCGTCGGCGAGGTAGATCGCCGGCCAGTACTGGTTGCTGAAGGCGCGCCAGACCGCATAGTCGCTGTCGAGCGCGATCGGATACCAGACCCTCATCTCCTCCGCGGCCTGGCGAACATTGTCCGCGTTCTCCTCGAACGGGAACTCGGGCGTGTGGACGCCGACCACGACCAATCCCCGATCCTGGTACTTCTCGGCCCATGCGCGGACATAGGCGAGGGTGCGCAGCCAGTTGATGCACGTATACGTCCAGAAGTCGACGAGAACGACCTTCCCGCGCAGGCCATCCGCCGTGAGCGGCGGCGAGTTGAGCCAGCCGGTCGCCCCGTCGAAACCGGGCAGGTAACCCTCCGCGGGTAACGGTGCGTGGCGGCGCACGCCGAAGAGGCTCATTTCGCACCGCCCACTCCGAGAATGGCATCGGCGAATGCGTCGGGGGCTTCTTGCGGGACGTTGTGCCCGATGCCTTCGAGGAGTCGGTGCCACGGCCCCGAGAACCTCTGGGCATATGCTTTCCCGTCGGCGTTGGCACCGTCGAAGTCGCTGCCCGCACCGCGGTACGAGTGGCCGACTGCAACGACAGGGCCGGGTATCTGGTCGAGCAAACTCGCGATATAGGCAGAGTCGCCCGAGATTCCGCGCAGTGGATTCGCCGGGGGCGTCACTTTCACGCCCTTTGCCTGCAGTCGCTCGATCACGCCGTTCCTGCTCGACCCGTCGGCAAGCGCACCCTGCACTCGCACCACGGTCGGAGAACCATTGTCGCGGGTTCTCTCGGACATACGCGCTCCTCTCGTAAGCCTAACAAAGGCCGCTAGCGGCGCGCACGGTCTGTGCGCGCCGCCCACACTTGCCGATCAATGCAGTGACCTGAAGGCCGCTTGGATCTCGCCGGAGAACAGTTCCGGCTGTTCCCAGGCGGCGAAGTGCCCGCCCTTGTCGACCTCGTTGAAGTAGATCAGGTTGGGGTAGGCCCGCTTTGCCCAGCTCCGCGGCGCCTGGTACTGCTCGCCGGGGAAGACGGTGATCGCGACGGGGATGGAGACGCCCTTGGCGTTGAAGAAGCCACCTTTGTATTCCCGGTAGAGGCGCGACGCGGAGACCGCGGTGTTCGTCAGCCAGTAGAGCGTGATGTTGTCGAGGATCTCGTCGCGGGTCAGCTCGCCCGTGGCGCTTGCGGTCCGGTCCAGGGCAGCGGCGACCGCCGCGGCCGGCTGACCGTCGCCGTCATTGTGGTCGAGGAGCCAAGCGGCCAGGCCAACCGGTGAATCCGCGATCGCGTACAGGGTCTGCGGGCGCGCCGCCATCATCCTCGCGTACTCGACCTGCGCGTAGGTCCGGATCAGCTGCTCGTAGGCGCGTCGTTCCTCGGCCGAGAGCCCGTCTGGCGGCGGCTCACCGGCGAGGGAAGCCTTGTCGACGTCGGCTGGGACGGTGGCAGGCATGTTGGTGTGGATGGCCAGCAACCCGGCAGGTGCGTGCAAGCCCATCTGGTCGACGACGAATGCGCCCCAGTCGCCGCCCTGGGCGACGTAGCGGGTGTAGCCGAGGCGCTTCATCAGGACGTCCCAGGCGCGGCCCATGCGCTCGGGGCCCCAGCCGGTGCTCGTGGGCTTGCCGGAGAACCCGTAGCCCGGCATCGACGGGATCACCAGATGGAACGCGTCCGATGCGCTCCCGCCATGGGCGGTCGGATTGACCAGCGGATCGATGATCTTCAGCTGCTCGATGATCGAGCCGGGCCAGCCGTGGTTGACGATGAGCGGCAGCGCGTCCTCGTGCTTCGAGCGCACGTGGATGAAGTGGATGTCGAGCCCGTCGATCTCGGTGATGAACTGCGGCAGGCTGTTCAGCTTCGCCTCGACTCGGCGCCAGTCGTACTCGGTCGCCCAGTGGCGTGCGAGCTTCTGCATCGTCGCGAGCGGCACGCCCTGCGAGTCGTCCGCGACGGTCTCCCGCTCCGGCCACTGGGTCGCTTCGATGCGACGGCGCAGGTCGTCCAGAGCCTCCTCGGGAACAGCGACGCTGAAGGGACGGATCTCGGTGGCGGTTTCGACAGTACTAGCCATGACGGCTCCCGTTCGTGCCTCTCAGCGACCTGAACCCGGCCCGCACCTCGCTCGCGAAGATGTCAGGCTCCTGCCAGGCGGCGAAGTGGTTGCCCCTGTCGACTTCGTTGAAGTAGATGAGGTTGGGATACGCCTGCTCGGCCCAGGCCCGAGAGGCCTGGTAGATCTCGTTCGGGAAGATGCTGACGGCAGTCGGGACGGTGACGCCCTTGAAGTCGAAGAAGCCGAGCTTGTTCTCCCAGTAGAGGCGGGACGCGGAGACACCCGTATTCGTCAGCCAGTACAGCGTGACGTTGTCGAGGACCTCGTCGCGCGTGAGGTTGCCGACGGGCTGCTCCTCGACGAAGGCCCGCTGGATGTCCTCGAGGCTCCAGGCGTCGTGGTCGATCATCCAGGCCGCCAGGGCGATAGGCGAGTCCGCGAGCCCGTACAGCGTCTGGGGACGATTCCCCATCTCGAGCGCGTAGCCGATGCCCTTCGTGAAGAAGAAGCTCAGCCGGTCGTATACGCGCTGCTCCTCGTCCGACAGATCGGTCGGGGCCGGGTCGCCGGCGCCGAGGACGTTCGACGCGATCACCTTCGAGATCTCGGGTGGAAGCGCGCCGGGCATGTTCGTGTGGATGCCGATCAGCCCCTCCGGCGCCTGTGCGCCCATGACTTCGGTGACCAGCGCACCCCAGTCGCCGCCCTGCGCCACGTAGCGCGTGTAGCCGAGGCGCGCCATGAGCTCCGCCCAGGCACGGGCGATGTGCGGAACTTCCCAACCGGTCTGGTCCGGCTTGGCGGAGAACCCGTAGCCGGGCATCGACGGGATGACCACGTGGAACGCGTCCTCCTCGCTGCCGCCGTGCGCGGTCGGGTCGGCGAGGGGGCCGATCACGTTCAGCATCTCGACGACCGAGCCGGGCCAACCGTGCGTGATGACGAGCGGCAACGCGTGCTCGTGGGGCGACTTGACGTGGATGAAGTGGATGTCGAGCCAGTCGATCTCGGTCATGAACTGCGGCAGGGCGTTCAGCCTCGCCTCCAACCGCCCGAGGTCGTACTCGGTCTGCCAGTAGCGTGCGAGTGCCTGGATCGCCGCGAGCTGGACGCCCTGCGACTGATCTGGGACGGGCTCCTTCTCAGGCCAGCGCGTGGCCGCGATGCGCCGGCGCAGCTCGACCAGGTCCTCCTCCGGAACCTCCACGCGGAAGCGGCGCATCTCGGTGGCGGTCTCGACGATGCTGCTCACTACGACCTCCGTGGTTGGGACTTCGGTGGTGCTGATGGCTGTCTCCTGAGTTGTGTGCGACCTTCGCGCTTGGACCGCTGCGCCGCACCAGGGAACTCCCTGGTTGACACCCTGGTCAGTAGGATCGTTGGGGGAGGACCTTCCGGTGGCAGGGAGGGCGCCGATGAAGCTCCTCGGACGGCGGGCCGAATGCGAGGCGCTCGACCGGCTCCTGACCGACGCGCTCGCCGGTCATAGCCGCGCCACCGTCCTGCGCGGGGAGGCCGGCGTGGGCAAGAGCGCCTTGTTGGGCTACGTGTCCGGCCGAGTCGCCGGCTGGCATGTCGCCAGGGCCGCGGGCGTCGAGTCGGAGATGGAGCTGGCCTATGCCGGCCTCCACCAGCTCTGCGCACCCGTGCTGGATCTCCTCGACCGGCTGCCCGTCCCGCAGCGCGACGCGCTGGCGACGGTATTTGGACTGAGCACCCGGCCCACGCCCGATCGGTTCCTGGTGGGACTCGGGACGCTGACACTGTTCGCCCTGATCGCCGACGAGCAACCGCTCGTCTGCATCATCGAGGACGCGCAGTGGCTCGACCAGGCCTCGGCCCAGATCCTGGGGTTCGTCGCCCGACGGCTCCTCGCTGAGCGGATCGCAATCGTCTGCGCTGCGCGCACCGGCATCGGCGACCATGTCCTCGCCGGGCTGCCGAAGTGGCCCATCGGTGGGCTCGGCGACAGCGATGCGCGGGCGCTGCTGCTGGACAACGTGCATGGCCCGCTCGATGAGGCCGTCAGTGACCAGATCGTCACGGACAGCCACGGCAATCCTCTCGCATTGCTCGAGTTGCCGCGCACCTGGAGGGCCACAGATCTCGCCGGCGGGTTCGGGCTGCCCGCAAGCCACCCGGTGGTCACCAG
>Ga0137366_10003677_pt1 | contig 11934 bp, 8 predicted proteins | sample SagtaG_8_FD_104938 | JGI IMG/M metagenome (GOLD analysis project Ga0137366, IMG submission 104938) | Vadose zone soil microbial communities from Sagehorn Ranch, Mendocino, California, USA - Sage1_L_60_16 metaG | ecosystem: Environmental > Terrestrial > Soil > Vadose zone | place: USA: California... | reverse complement strand
TTCTTTCCACTCCTCAGGTGTGAATTGGCGGTCCGAGGCGATCTCTGCGAGTGCCTCGAAGTAGCCCTCGCGAGGCGCACCGGGTGCGAAAAGAAGCAGGAACGACGCTGGTTCTCCCGACTCGTTCCGAAAACCGTGCACGCCGCCCGCGGGCACGTACACGAAGTCGCCCGGACCGGCGTCGAACCAGCGCTCTCCGTTGAACACCCGCACGGTACCGGACAGGATGAAGAATGATTCCGAGATGGTGCGGTGGAAGTGGGGGGCCGCGCCGGACGGCTGCACTCCCATTTCCCAGCGGTACAAGCCGAAGTCTCCGTCCGTGGACGCTCCGGTGGCCAGGTAATGAACGCTCGTGATCACGCCGATCTGGAGGTCGGCCTGCTTATCTGCAGGACGGAAGACCGCACTGATCTCGCCCCTCTCGCCCAGGTAGCGCGGCTCAGGATACGACATGGTCGATTGTGATTGGTTGGTTCGCTACGGGGGTGGAAACCCACAGCTTTGCCACCCTGGTGTCCCCCGTGGTGTTGTGTTCCTCATTCTGAGTTGCGGTCCGTTCTTCGTCCCAGCCACCCGCCCGAGGATAAATTTGGGGGACACCCCCAGGCCCCCGGCCTGCCGGCGGCTACCTTTTCGCGAGAGGGTTGCTGAATCCCCTAACGTTCTCGCTCCACCACCCCGTCGGTCAGAACAGAGAGCCGAGAGCGAGAAGACTCTACGCGGGTCTTGATCCTTGCTCCTGTGTGCCCTTGTTCCTTCGTTGTTATACCATAGCGCCACCGTGATTTCGGAGTCGATTCTTCAGGGCGAAAAGGTGCGTTTGCGGCCGATGGAAGAGCGCGACCTGCCGCGTTTCGTCGAGTGGCTTGCTGATCGCGATGTCACGCGGTGGCTGGCGGCGATGGGCGAGCCGCCGACGCTCGAGGACGAACGGGAGTGGTACGAGCGGCGACGGGAGGACCCGGAAAGCGTGATGTGGTCGATCGAGACGCTCGATGGACAGCTGGCGGGGACGGTCGAGCTGCGGCTAACGCCGCGCGCGAAGCGGGCGGAGATGGGCATCGCCATTCAAGACAAGGCGCGCTGGAGCCAAGGGCTGGGGACGGACACCGTGCGCCTCGTACTCCGCTACGCCTTCGAGGACCTTCAACTGAACCGGGTGGAGCTGACCACGGACGAGGAGAACACCCGCGCCGTCCGCTGCTACGAAAAGTGCGGCTTCGTTCGTGAAGGCCTGCTTCGGCAGCACCGGCTGATCGACGGGAGGTTCGGGAATACGCTGGTGATGGCGGTGCTGGAGGAGGAGTGGTTAGGGAGTACTGAACAGTGAGTAGTGAACAGTGAGTAGTGAACAGGGGTGAGGTAGGAAGCAGGGGGTAAGAGGTAAGAGGTAAGAGGTTGGAGATCAGGGACGTCATGCAAGGTGTGGGTGAAAGGGCGAGGCAAGCCTCGCCCCTACAGGGTGCCGGGGTGCGTTTGCGGGCCGTGGAGGAGGGCGATTTGCCGCTGCTGGTGCGGTGGATGAACGACCCTGAGGTGCGTTACTGGCTGCACCATTCGGACCGGCCGGACGCGACGGTTGAGTCGGTGCGCGGGCGGTTCGGGCTGACGGAGGAGCGGTTTCCGAACCTGGTGTGGTTGATCGAGACCCTGGAGGGGCGGCCGGTGGGGCACCTGGGGCTGCTCCAGGTGGACCCGCACCACAAGCGCGCCGAGCTGGCGATATCGATCGGCGAGAAGGATTGCTGGAGCCGGGGCTATGGGACGGACGCTATCAAGGCGGTGCTGCACCACGGATTCGAGGACCTGAGGCTGCGGCGGATCGATCTGCATACGGACGCGGACAACGCGCGGGGCATCCGCTGCTATGAGAAGTGTGGCTTCATCCGTGAGGGGGTCATGCGGGAGCGGAGGCTACGGTACGGAAAGCCGTTGGACATGGTACTGATGGCGGTGCTGAGAGATGAGTGGCAGGTAGATAGTGAACAGTGAGTAGTGAGTAGTGAGTAGTGAGTAGTCGGAGGCAGCACTTAGGGCGGGACCGCCGAGATTCTTCGCCGCTAGGACGAGGTGCCGGATGCGAGTGATTGTATTCGCAGGCATATATGGTGCTGCGGCCGGGGGCTCAGAATGACAATCTCATGGAAATAACGCCGCACGTTTACTCTATCCCGGCGGAGCCTTCGTTCTATACGGGGCCGCAGGCGCCGAACGTTTTCCTCGTGCACGACGGAGGGGAAGGGGCGCTGATCGACAGCGGTTTCGGGGACGAGAAGTCGGTGCAGACGCGGGTGGAGTTCCTGCGGGAGCGGGCTGAGGTGAAGGTGGGTCGCATCGTGCTCACTCACCACCACTTCGACCACTCGAGCGGTGCGTCGCAGCTGCGCGCCGAGACGGGAGCGGAGGTGGTGCTTCACGGCGATGAGGTGGACTTCCTGCAGAACTGGCAGGCCGAGGTGCCGCAGGATATCGAGGTGCTTTCGGAGCAGAAAGAGCTGGCGGAACGGGTCGAGGCGTTCCGCAAGCAGGCGGCGGAGGCGGGGCCGGATGTGCGGGTGGCGGACGGCGACACGATCGAGGTCGGTGGGCTGACGGTCGAGGTCATTCATACGCCGGGGCACACGCTGGGTTCGGTCTGCCTCTACCTGCGCGAGGAAAAGGCGCTCTTCACGGGCGACACGGCGCTCGGACTCGGCACGGTCGCAATCTCGCCGCCGCCGCACGGCGACATGGCGCTCTACTTGCAGTCTCTCGAGCGGCTGAAGGGGTACGACTGCGCGGTGATGCTACCGGGGCACGGGCAGGCGGTCCACGATGTGCGCCGGAAGCTGCAGGAGCTGATCGACCACCGGCACGAGCGCGAGGAGCAGGTGCTGAAGCTTCTCGCAGACGGCAAGACGACGCCGAAGGCGATGCTTTCGGCGATTTACATGGAGCTGGACCGGCGGATCGTGCCGATGGCGCTGCGGCAGATCGAGGCGCACCTGGCGAAGCTGGAGGCGGAGGGAAGGGTGAAGCGAGCGGGGGAGGAGTGGGTGCTCACGGGGTGAGCAGGAAACGATTCGAGACCACCAGGGCCGTTCACACTCCAACCCCTCGACAGATTCCTTCGCGGAGAAGCGTTCACGTCGTGGAAGGATGTGGGCGGCGCTCAGAATGACAAGGCGGCAGAACTTCGAGCGCGAGCGCAGAGGGGCTCAGTTGCCCGAACCTTGTCCGCTTCGCGAGCGAAATTCTAACATTCGCTATCGAGCGTTGCCTCGCTCTCGGTGATACAGTTTGAGACGGCGAAGGGATGACGCGATCGCAAGAAGGGGCGCCATGCACGGCCGGACGTTTGTTATTGCTGTTGGCGTGCTGATTTTCGCCGTCGTTGGCTCCGGCGATGTGGCCAGCGCAGAACAACCACTTCACGTAGAGACCGCTAGTGCATCCGCCGAGCTCGTCTTCGATCACACATTTCCTCCCGCGTACGTTTCGGCAGGTTGCCGAGACGAGCTTCCGCGTGGCGGCCCGACGTGCGAGGCGAATATTTACATGCAGCAGAGTCCGTCTGGCTGGACGATCGGCGAGGCCGTCATCGATTCGAGCCAGTTTTCGATCGACAAGTCTCTAACCGGCGCCTCGCTGACCGCGACAATCGAAGGAATTATGTGCGACTATTTGTTCTCGCCGCCATGCGTTCCCATTACGATCGGCGTAGACGTCCAATGGACCGCCGTTGACCAGCCGATTAACTCCCCGATGGGACTCGCCAAGCAGGAGGACAACGACCCTCCCGACTGCCACGTGACGAATGTGGCGCACTCAATCGGGAGAAAAGCAGTGGCTAGCGGCACGGTTACGATCCAATCGACGGAGTTCACGTCTGTTGGGTCTCATTCGGCAGATCTGGCGAGGGCCTCCCACCCACACGATGATGGCACTTACTGCTAGCTGACCGGAGGGCGGCGACGCCGCCTCGCTGGCGGAGCCCGCCTACCGGACCCGCTGGACCGCCTTCAACCGGCCTGGGACGATCATCCACAGACGAGCGCTAACGGCCGCGGCGAAGCAGCAGCGTTGCCCCACCGCCGAGGACGACTACGGCTGCCGCGATCGCGCCACCGATGATGACATAGGTGGTTGTGTTGGAGCCGTTGTCGTTGGTGACCGTCGGATTTGCACTTAACGCCTCGCCTTTAGGTGCGGGGTCGTCTCCGGGTTTCTCACAGTCGGCGCAATGCGTCGGGAAGCCGCCTGCACCGCCTGCGCCTATCGTAACGTCGGCGGTCAAAGTCTTGACCGGCAGGTCTCCATCCGGGGTATCCGGGTTGGGGTCACAAACGTCACCAATCCCATCTAAGTCCGCGTCGTGCTGGTTGCCGGTAGGCTGATCCTTACTCTCCTGGCCATTCGGGATGAGTGGGCAGTTGTCCTGGCGGTTCAGGTATCCGTCGCCGTCCTGGTCGGTATTTGTACCGCGGTTGAGCGGGTCGTCATTGGGGTCGCAAGCGGCATCGAGGCCGTCCCCGTCCGCGTCGCCGTCATTAAGTTTACTCGGGTCGCCTTTGTTTGGCACAAAGGGGCAGGTATCTTCGCTGTTTTGGATGCCATCATTATCGGCGTCTCGCTGCCCGACGGTGAATACCGTGAATGTGTACTTCCCGGCCATTGGATTCATTCCAAGATCGATCTCGCCGTCCGGCACGTTCGGGTTCTTATCACAAGCGTCGCCGATGCCATCACCGTCGCTATCCTTCTGGTCCGGGTTGACAACTAGTGGACAGTTGTCCGCGAAGTTGTCAATGCCGTCTCCGTCCTGGTCTTCGTTCTTGCCGGTGTCGGGGTTGTCGTTTGGGTCGCACTGGCTATCAAGGAAGTCGAAGTCAGCGTCGTGAGTGCCCAGGACCGGGTGCGGGTCGTACGGGCAGCTGTCATGCTTGTTGTCCGTGCCGTCGTGGTCGGCGTCGTACACCTTACCGAAGGAGACGTTCGTCGAGGTCAAAGGTGTGCAGAAGTCGGTAATTGGGCCGGGCTCAGGCTCAATCTGCGGGTCGCCTATATCCTGAAGGAGAACGATCGTCGGGAAGCCGAGCGCAGGATCCTTTGGCAGAAGCCGGTTGAAGTCCTCGGTCGGCAGGGTGAACTGGGTGCCTGGGTTATAGATCAGAAACTGCAAAAGCACGGGGATGCCGGCCACTGTGGCAACCCCCGCCGAACGACGGAACGGCTGGACGGGGCCCGTCACGCGGTCGATGAACTCGGGCCAGTGGTCAATTGCGTCCAGCAGGCCGTTGCCGTCCTTGTCCTCGGCAAAGTCTTTCGTGCCGAAACCCTTGGCGTTCGTGTTACCCGCTTCCAGTTCCAGGTCCTTGAAAGATACCGTCGACGACTTGTCGGTGGTAGCGTTCAGGAAGTCGAAGTGCACCGCCAGCTCTTGGTTGCACGGACTGTTGATAAGGCCGAGCGTGGCAAGGGCGTCCAGCTGCCCAACCGGCTCGCCGATGGGTATCTTATCGCCCCGTACAATGCCCCAGTCGGGCGGGATGAAGGAGACGACACCGCCGAAGTTGACGTCTTTGGGGTCTCTGATCCCGAAGTCTATCTTGAAATCGCTGGGCGTTTCCGGCTGGGTGCTTGTCACGGTAAGCGTAAGCGCGGGCTTGAAATCTGCGCTGGCCTTGTCCGTGCTTGCGAGAACGAGCAGAAAAGACAGCACTCCTGCTACCACTCCCCACAGTAGAAGCTGTTTTGCTCTCACGTCCTTCCTCTCCTTTCTTGGACTGGCACCAGCCAGTTTCCTGGCCGCGTTCTTAGTCTGGCGCTCGCCGCTTCAAGGTGGCCGCCGGCTCCCTGTTGTCTTTATTACCCGTCCGTGTGGGCGTAGCTATTTATCACGCCGTGCCTTGATCAGGCGAGAGGCTACTGTGCCAAGCGAGCCGATAATTCCGGCTGACCCTAGGCCGGCCGCGACAAGCGCCCAAGCCGGCACGCCCCTCCCAGCGGGCGATAGACTACCAACGCCCGTGACGGGCCCTGCCGCGCCCCCGGCTGCAGCGCCGGCAGCGCCTACACCAGCGCGGGTGCCAGCGGCACCGCCCGCGGCGCCTGCAGAAGCGCCGGCTGCAGCGCCTATTGCGCTTGTCACGGGAACTCCTCCTACAACTGGAGGGAGCGTCGTCTGGCAGGGGCTGAATGCCACGTTCGCGTCTCCGCCGCTTGTGATCGAACCTACCTTGATGCAGACGATCTCCTCTCCGTCCGGCACGTCCGGCCCTTTACCGGCGACGGTCCGAGGAGGAATGGGGCGTCCCGCTGAGTCCGTCCCGGCGTCTAGGCCCGGAGTGTCACAGGCATCGCCGATGCCATCCCTGTCTGTGTCCTTCTGGTCCGGGTTGGAAATCAGAGGACAGTTGTCGCCGCGGTTCGGAAAGCCATCCCCGTCGTGGTCTGACGGCTGGTTCGCAGGCGGCCCGGCTGTCGCTTCCGTGGGCGTCGGGTCACAACTATCCGGAATACCGTCGGGGTACGAGGTGCCGCTGAATTGGTCGCTGTCGCCTTGTCCTCCCTTGCGCGCATCCCAGACCGTGTCTGTATTAAAGGGACAGGGGTCCAAGGAGTTTTCGAAGCCATCGCCATCGGGGTCCCGCTGGCTCGCGTTGTAACCGACGCTGATGATTTGAGTGCTCGCCTCCGGCATTGTCCGGATCGGTATGCCTCCCTCGTCCACTGGCGTATCAGGGTTGTCCTGGGTCATCCCGTACATGACATTGACTGTCTTCAGCGGCGTGCAGAAGTCGGTGACCGCGCTCGGTGCGGGAGGCGTTGCCGAGCCCGCGGCGGAAGACGTTTGAAGGACGACTACGCTCGGATACCCGTATGCAGGATCAAAGGCTGGGAGGTTCGGTAGCTTTGTGCCCCTGTCGAACACAACCAACTGCAGGATCACCCACAGGTTGCTCGCTGACGGGATGGATGTGACGCCCACTGCGCGGAAAACAGGCTTGATGGGCGACCTTGGCCCACTGTACGTGTCGTCTGCATTCCCCGCGATCTTGTCCGGGCCGTAGTCCACCCAATTGGGATCAAAGATTGCGTTCAGGAAGGAGGGGTATTTCGTAGCGGCGGGAGGAGGCGTCACATCGGGGTGCCCGTCATAGGGCGGATTGTCCCCGGCCATAATCGCCAGATCATTTTCTGAGCCGAAGGGCTGTGGCTCCACGGTGTTGTTGATGTCTGTCGTTCCCTTCACGAACGTGAACGAGACACGTAGCTGGCTGTTATTGCATGGGTTGTTGAGAAGGCCGAGGGTCGGCTGTGACCCCAGCTTGCCCAGAATAGCGCCGACGGGTAGCCGAATCATCGGGCACCGAGGGCGAGAGGCCGACGACGCCGCCGAAGTTGTAGTCGCCGGCGGGCAGGTCGAAACTGCTCACGATGTCCGGGTGGCTGCCCGGGGTAGTGTCCGGCGTGCAGCCAGTGGTGAGCTGTTGATCGTCTATAGCGCCGCTCCCAGCCAGGCAATACTGAGATGAGTTCTCCGGGTTGAAACTGCCTGCGGCCCGCGCTCCATCCCCACCCACCAGAACTGTGAGCAGCGCTGTGAGGATAACGGCGACCAGCCGCACGATGGTGAACAGCTTCAAGCGGCCGGTAATTGGTCGACTCTCCTTTGCGGGCCCGGGGTTGGCTTGATGTTGGCGCGACGGAGATCTCGGTCGGTTAAACCTATTTCCACGTCCCTGCAGGCCGATCCCAGAAAACTACAGTGCGCAGCTTGTCTGAGCGCCGGAGGGAATGCATGAAATTTGGGCATTTTCTTCGTGAAAGGGGCGTGAATTTCTCCAAGCGGGAGCGCTAAGGCTACGCGCAAGAGAGGCGAAGTACGCGGTGCTGTAATTCTCAGCTAAGCGTTTGAAGGAGGAACAGTAGGAACGCGAAGAGTAGTTTCACCAAGGAAACAAAACTTAGCGGCTGCCGCAGGCGCGTAACGGGAAGGCGCGACGCCGCCCTCGTTTGGGGCGCGCATCGTCACCTACCCGGGCGTCTATCCGGCGGTTGGGCCGACGCTTACTCGCCCTTCGCCGCCGAATACCGCGTACTGTCCCTTGCCGCGGGCCTTCGCCGCATACATTGCCGCATCTGCCCTGCGGAGAAGCTCTTCTGGACCGCAGCTGCCGTCGCTCACCACCGCGAGGCCAATGCTCGCCTGGGCAGGCAGCGGATGGCCGGTCACATCAACCGGCGGCGCCAGCGTCTGGAGTATGCGCTTGGCGGCTGCTTCAGCCTGCGGTCCGTCGGTGTCCTCAAACAGGGCTGCGAACTCGTCGCCTCCTAAGCGCGCTGCGAGATCGGACTCTCGCATGCACCCGCGCAGCCGATTCGCGACGGCGACCAGCACTGCGTCCCCCGCTGAATGGCCGAGGCTGTCGTTAACTGCCTTAAAGTCGTCCAGGTCCAGGAAGAGGATGGAGACCGGCTCGCCGTGCCGGCGGGCTCGGGCCAGTGAGTGCTCAAGCCGGTCGCGGAAGAGCGCGCGGTTGGCGAGGCCTGTGAGGGCGTCGTGGGAGGCCTGGTGGGCAAGCTGCCCTTCCAGAAGCTTTCGCTCCGTAATATCGCGATAGTTCCCGACGATGCCCATCACGTTCGGGTCGTCCAGCACATTCGATGCGGTTATTTCCAGCCATCGCCAGTGCCCGTCGGCGTGCATCGCGCGACACTCGAGCGTCCGGAACTCTCCTGGATGTTGCGTGACGTAGGCGAGAATTTCGGTCACGCGGGCTGCTTCGTCGGGATGTATGGTGGCGAGCGCGTTGGTCCCTACGCGGTAATCGGGCTTGTAACCCAGGACGCGTTCGACGGCTGGACTTTCGTAGAGGATGTTTGCCGTGGCATCGGTAACGATGATCACGTCGGAGGCGTTCTGCACGAGCGAACGGAAGCGGGCCTCGTTGCGTCCCAGTTCCTCCGCGAGGCTTGTAGTGCGCCGCAGCAAGTGCGTGTTCTCGGTGAGCGATGTGATCTGGCGTGCCAGCACGACCGCCGTGAGACCGACAGCCGCGATCGTCAGGCCACCTATCGCTGTCTCGAATTCACCGCGTTCAAGGATTAGCAGCAGGCCGAAGCTCATGATTACCGCCGCCGGCGGTAGCAAGCTGAAGCCGAGGCCCTGGGCTTCTTCCGGCTGTTCCTCCTGCGCTGGCTTCTGCGCCGTCCAACACTGGTATTGGGCGGCGAGAACCATCAGCAACTGCCCGCCCAGCCAGAGCATGTCCGGCCAGTCGCCGGTGTCATATTGTTCTTGGATCGACATGTAGCCAAAGGCAACGTCGGCAATGACAAACAGGAGCAGTCCCGAGGCGAGGACCGCAAGCGCCCGTCCGCTACGTGCGAGCGGTCTCCGCAGTACGATGTTGGTGATGCCGAAGAGCAGGACGAGGTCTCCGACGGGGTAGGCGAGGGAGAGGGTCGTCAAGAGCGGACTGCTGTCCTCCGCCTGGGCGATGGGGCGCAGGAGGAGGTACCAGATCACCATGCCACCGCCCAGGAGCACGGTCATGGAGTCCAGCCAGAATTTCAGCACCTGACCGCCGCGTCGAGGCGCCGCCGGGAATAGCAGGAGGCCTAGAAAGATTAGCGGGTAGTAGGAGAGGTAACCAGCATCCGCCAGGGAAGGGAACGGCGCCGTGCCGAGGATGTTCTCGTAGTAGAGCCACAGGACGTCACCCAGCCAGAACGAAGCAAAGCCGATGCCGAGGACCAGCCAAGCACGCCTCGTGCGGCGGTCGAGCTGGCGTTGCGAGGCGGCCCGCCACGCCAGAATGGCGCCCGCGATGCTCATCGGCAGGAACCCGATGTTGTCGATCAACACCACCTGATCGCCGAAGGGCCAGCGTACGAACAGCCAGGCGATGAACACGACAACGTAGGCGGTAAGTGCGAGTGCGAGTAGACCACCCCAGTCGCGCGCCCAGCCGCTCAGCATTCTTGTCAAGTCCGCCAGCTGGTCGCGTAGCTTCGACCGTACCTCGGTCTCCGCCCGCGGGGTTCCGTAGTCTGTTATGAACGACATCGTTTCGTGCTGAAAAGGGAAGGAGTAGGCAAGTGCCTGGATTCTTCCTTTGTCTTAGATGCCCGCGCTACTCGCTTTATTACATTTCGCGCGAGGAAGCCGTCGCTTCTCGGAGAACAAAGGTCGTGAAGATAACGACCGAAGGTGTTCTTTCGCAGAGAATTAGCTACTTGTCACCGGAAGCGGGCCTGACTGATCCTCGTAAGTGCGATCAGCCGTTTCCTGTGGCTCCATCGCTCACCGGGTTTGCAGGCCGGGCGTCTTGCGGGTTTGCGATCAGCCCGCAAACCGGCGCCGGCTCGCCCGCGCACCCAAGGGTCTTGGCGTCACGAAGACTTAACTGTCAAACCAGAACTTACGCCTCGATGCGGCGAACTCCTGCTTCTCCTCAGCTCCCTGGAGCGAGGCTTCGGTAAATGGAGCGGTTACCGATGGTCCGCTAAGGAAATCGACGTCAACACGTCCGACCCTGTGATCTCCAAATTCGATGAAGCAGGACCCGGCGCCGTCGTACGGTTTGGCCGCGCCTGATTCGCGTAGCTGCACGATGAGATGCTCGGCCACTGCCCGCCCAGCGCTTTCGGCGAAGATGCCCGCCTTGGGCACGGGCGCGCTCGTCACATCGCCGATCGCGTAGACGTCCGGAAACTGCGTCGAGAGGTTTGCCTTGTTCACCGGAATCCAGCCGTCGACGGCCAGGCCGGACGCCTGGACTACTTCGGGCACGCGATGGATCGGGATGCCCAAGAACAAGTCGTACGGCAGTGTGCTTCCATCTCGCAGGTGCAGCGTTTTGGTTGCCGGATCGAGCGCCTTTACCCCCTGGTTCGGGACCCAGCCGATGTTCCGCTCACGGAACCGCTCGAGGATCGCGTCCGACGCTGGGCCGGATGCCGGGATGGGGATACCCCACGGGGACACGACGCTGAGGTCAATGCTGGACCGCACACCGCGCTCTGAGAAGTATTCGTCGAGCAGCATCGCCGCCTCACAGGGCGCAGGCGGGCACTTGAAGGGCTCGCTGACCACGGCGACGATCACATTGCCGGATCTGACGTTCGGGAGCACATCTCGCAGCTGGACGGCGCCGTCTACGGTGTAGAACTCGTGGCCGCCTTCGACGAAGCCGGGCGTCGCGCCGAAGTCGTAGTCCGCGCCCAGGGCAACGACGAGAATGTCAGCATCGTACGTGTTTCTGTCAGTGACCACCCGGCGGGCCTCGGGATCGATTGAGGTGATGAGCTCCTGGCGCACGGTAACGCCCGGCTTCGAGATATTGGCGTAGTACGAGCTTACGTCTTCGCGCCGCTGACGCCCGAACATGATCTCGAACTTCGAGAAGCCGAAGACGAAAGCGTTGTTTTTGTCTATTAGTGTGATGTCGATCTCACTACCGAATGCGGCCGAGAGCCTGGCCGCCAGCTCGAGACCGCCGAAGCCGGCGCCGCAGATAACGATTTGTGGGCTCATGCTAACTACCTCATCGTAGTGCGCTCCGGCCTCGAACGCCGGGCTACATCGGGGGCACCTCGGGCTGGCCTCCACCAGCTTGGTGTCCTACAAATCGAGGTCCGTGATGAGGCTCCGTCCAACCAGCGTAGTCGTGGGATCGGGTGAGCCAGCGACTCTCGCCTGGAACGCCTGCCACTCGGAGTCTGCCTGCGCCTTCTGCGTGAAGGCAGCGTACGCGGCCATGTCGGCAAACTCTAACGAAACGACGAGATTTCCGGTGTTGGGGCCGCCGATCGTTGTGTCTCCAATCCGCCACCGCGCTCCGAGCCGCTCCAGGATCTTCTTCGCCGCCACTGCATCGTTTAAGAACTCCTGTCGCCTCCCCGGGTGCGGCCGAAAAATGGAAACGTTGCGAACTGCCATGT
>Ga0137366_10003671_pt1 | contig 11946 bp, 12 predicted proteins | sample SagtaG_8_FD_104938 | JGI IMG/M metagenome (GOLD analysis project Ga0137366, IMG submission 104938) | Vadose zone soil microbial communities from Sagehorn Ranch, Mendocino, California, USA - Sage1_L_60_16 metaG | ecosystem: Environmental > Terrestrial > Soil > Vadose zone | place: USA... | reverse complement strand
TGAGAACGCAGATACGCCTCTGACGCCTGACCGCGATGGTACGGAACTGGTCACGAGCAAGATCATGCTGGGTCGCGAGGTTGCAATGAAGAACCTCGCTACCACTGCCGCGAACTACTCGGCGACGTCGACCACTACGCTCTCCGGAACTGCTCAGTGGAACGACTACGTTAACTCTGACCCGATCGCCAATATGCGTACGGCCAAGAAGACGGTGCACTCGCGCATCTTCCTTGCGCCTACCGTTGGTGTGATTCCGTATCAGGTCATGACCATCCTGGAAGACCATCCGGACTTCCTCGAGCGCATCAAGTACTCCGAGCGTGCAATCGTGAGTGCTGATCTACTCGCAGCTGTCCTTGGCATTCCGAAGATCATCATTCCGGGCGTTGGAATTAACAATGCCAACCTTGGACAGCCAGTGTCTCTCGGGTACCTCTGGGGCAAGGACGTCGTGTTCGCGTTCGTTCCTGAGCGCCCAGGCATGCGCATTCCTGCGTATGGGTACGAGTACACCTGGGGCCAGCAGTTTGTCGACCGTTGGCGGGAAGAGCGTCGTGCATCGGACCTCGTTCGTGTTCGGCGGCGCTACGACCTCAAGCTTCCGGCACAGGGCGACACGGGCACGTCCGATGCGGGCCTGGCGATCGCCGGCTATCTCATTAAGGCAGCGGTTCTCTAATGAGCGGTGACGTAGTGTTCTCGCAGACTGACATGTACGTGACGTCGGTCGACAGGACACAGGACGCTTGGACGGTAAGAATGCACGGTCCTTACCAAACGGAACCCTGTTACGGGTACTCAACAGTGACCGTTACGAGGGACGTAGAAGAGCCTACAGAAGAGAGTCCCTTTAACTCCTCTAAGACGTACGACGTTATCATCAGGGAGCACTAGTGGCTAAGGCATTTCGTGCGGTAACGCGCATCGAGCACGGCGAGGCGGACGAGCAGGGCAATGAGGTCAGGCGTTACGTCTTTGAGCCTGGCGAGATCGTCAAGGGTCTTCGCAAGGAAGTCATGTCAAGCCTCTGGGACGCTGGTGCTCTTGAGGAGGCTACCGTCGTAACCACGATGGAGCTTGAAGACGAACCTGCTCCGTCTACGTCACCCACTGAGTCTGCACCTACCGAACGGTCGAAGGAACCACGCTAGCATTACAGGCGCCTCCGGGGTTGGCGCCGAAGGGTTGAGAGCTAGCCGTTGACGTACCAGGCCGATGCGGCTAGCTCTCCCCTATAAGTAGCTCCGTGAGGAGGAACAGTGACGACTCCGAGGATTACCTTGGAAGAGGCCCAGGCTTGGGCCGAGAGAACTAAGTTGACGTTGACGGGACTGGATGAAGACCTCCTTGTGCAAATTGAAGAGGAAGTCCTCGACCGGATTAACTCTACGTACAGCACGTCTACGTGGGTAGATCCAACTACTACCCCACGACTAGTTCGAGTTGCCATTGCGAAGAAGTACGTTGTATGGGTGTATGAACGCACTTACAGTGAATCTGAACTAAGTGACTCCGCCTACTCTCGCAAGCTAGAAGCCAACGCCGAAATGATCGTCGGCGGCATAGTAGATGGTACGATCGAGCTGCCTGGACTTGAGAGTGCATCGACAGGCGAACCAGCATTCTACCCCACGGATGGCTCCTCACTCCTTAGTCCCACCCAAGACGATCCTTCCTTGGGTCCTGCTAAGTTTTCGATGGGCATGGTGTTCTAGTGACTAGTCCCTTTAGCGAGTTGCAGACGGCACGTGGTAGCGAAGACTTTTCCGTATTTGCTGCCGACGCACGTCTTGCTGCATCGGGACTTAGGCTTGATACCAATATCACCTCAGTCAACTGGAGCTTTAAGCCATCCGTTGGCATCGTTGCGAGGGACGTAGACCGTCTGGGCCTTGCGATCTCTGACTTTAAGGTGCCTCTCACACGTTCAGTAGAGAACGTTATGATCCCTTCGATTCGTCAGAACTTCGTAGTCGGAGGACGGCCCTCATGGGAACCTCTGTCCACAGAGACGGAGTACCGACGCGAGTCGAAGGGTTTTGGCTCCGGACCTACCCTTGTACGTACCGGAGCTCTGCAACGTGCAGCTACCAGCCTGGACATCTGGTCAATTGGTAGCGCGTTTGCAACCGTAAAGGCTCTGCCCGAGGAAGTTGCATACGGTGCTGTTCATCAGGGCGGTGCGAGTGTAGGTTCGACTAACAGCTTCAGTAAGTGGATACAACGTGCAAAGTCTGAATTGGGGAAGCAGGCTTCTGTAAGAGAAGTAACTAGCTTCGCCTTCTCGCTGATGGACACAGCTAGGAGCGGCAAAAAGCACTATGCTGCACCAGGTGCAGGTATCTATCACGAGGGCGAAGGCATCCACATTCCTGCCAGGCCTTTCATCGTTATCCAAGACGAAGACGGAGAAGAGATCGAGGCCATCTTTGCAGTGTGGCTTGAAGAAGTAGCTATCAGTCAAGGACGTTGGAGTGGAGGTGTAATAGAGGTATGACCACTCCCCTCGCTCGTCACTATATGGACGTGGCTTCTCGACTGAAAGACTTACTGGATGCGAATAAGCTAAGCCTGGGCATTGACAGTGTGTACTATGGCGACCAGACACTCATTCCCACAGGCGTAGCTGTGTGTGTCGAACCGGCACCTAGTAGTCGTCAACTACAAGGCTCGTCGAATATGACCTTGAATGCTTTGACGGCATTTATCTTGGTGTACGTCTCGAGAGTCGACCTTAGTCAGTCTGACCGAAGACTCCTAGCCGACAAGGTCAGCAAGGACATTGAGTACACACTGCACACCAATCTGCAGCTAAGGGATAGTACAGGCAACAACCCTATTGTCATCCACGGATACATTTCAGAACTAGATCCTGGGTACGCAGTACGCAATAAGGGAATGCTCCTGGAAGCCGTTAGGATGAAGTGGGTAGGCACTACGAAGACGATGCTAAGCCAGCAACCGTAGGAGGCACTGTGGAGTGGAAGGTAAAGTCCGAGACTGGCGGCATTGTCGAAGGACTAGGGCACTTCGAGTCGGGTGAGGAAAGGGTGTTCGGGGAAGAGGACGTAGTCAGATTCGCTGCACACCGTGGAGTAGCTCTCAACGATGCAAGCGTACCCGAAGGCTTTTCCGTAACGATCGTAACGGAGGCATAGTATGCCTAACTATGGCATTGGTGCCGGCGGCCAGCTCGGGCTTGCCTTTGAGGTTCTGCCTCCACCTGTTCAGTCGACACCAGCTACGGCTACTACAGGTGGTACTATCACCGCTGGCACCTACAGGCTGGCGATTACGGCTGTTAACGCCAGTGGTGAAACCATAGCTAGCAACGAGCTGACCATCGTCACAACGGGGGCGACCAGCACTATCACGGCCAACTGGGCAGCAGTAACAGGTGCAACTTCGTATAAGTACTACAGGTCCGCTGCTGGTGGTGCGATTGGCACTGAGCTATTCGTTGCGACCATTACTGCCCCGACGGTCACCTACGTTGATACTGGAACACCCACGCCTGCTGGTGCACTACCTACTTTCAATTCGGCTTCGAACCCTGGTGTGTATGTTGCTCCTACTAAGTTCTTCCCGATCAACTCCGAACTCCTGAAGTATATTCAGGATACTCAATTCCGCCGTCCGATCCGTAAGACTCCGGACGTGCTAGGTGCCGTTGCTGGCAATGCACATACCGAAGGCCCAATCTCTGGGGAACTCCTAGAGGACGTACTGATCTACTTCCTGTACGCGTCACGGTATAACATCGTTAAGAGTGGAACGACTCCGAACTTTATATATACCTGTACCCCTTCAGCCGTTGCTATTCCTGTACGTACTCTATCCATTACCGTTGAGCGTACAGCGGGCGTGGTCTTTGGGTATGTTGGCTGTATCGTAAAGGGCTTCCGCATTGGCATCGCCAACGGTATGGTGTCGTACAACGTCGACATTCTGGGAACAGACGAAGCTTCTCAGCCATTGCCTGTGCCTACGTGGCCGACCTCGGTGCCATTCGGTGTCGGAACTCATAACGTCGAAATTCCGACGGGAACGCCCGTATTTGACACTGACGCGTATGAGTTTGGCGTTGACTTCAATGCTGTGCCTGAGTTCCGCCTGAAGAACACTGGTAGGGGCGCCCAGTTTGCGCGGTTCGGTGAGAGCAACACGACCATCTCGCTGGGACGTGACTTCGTAGATAGGGCCGACTACGATGCCTTCAAGGCGCTTACATCACAAAGCCTAACAATGGCTGCCTCGCGTGGTACAAACAACCAGTTCTCCATCGTTGCTCCCGTGTCCTTGAAGAACACATACGAGGTAGGCCTTGGCGGCCAGGGCGATCTGATTCGGGCAGCTATTACCTACCAGACAATGATTGACGGATCGGGCAACTCGCATACGTTGACCGTCAAGACTCAGGAGAATATCACCTGACATGAACTGGATCGCCTTCGTCCTGTATCTGCTACTCGTACATGGCGAGGCAATCGTTGTAGCAATATTCAACGTATGGCTGATGACTTGGAGGGAGTCAGAAATGCCTATCGCAACCGTCTCCGACGAGCCGGAACACTACGACCTTAAGACTCTGCCCGGTGCGTTCGTAAAGATTCGACGGATGGATCATGGCGAGCGCATGCAGCGCCAGCAGCTGCTAAACAAGACGCGAATGAACCTACGTCGCGGGTCTAAGGACGTTAGCGTTGACATGGATCTCGTCAATGCAGCTGTCACTATGTACGAGTGGGCAAATCTCATTGTTGCCCACAACCTAGAGTACCTTACACAACCAGGTAATCCTGACACGGCCACCAAGCTTGACTTCACCAACCCCGAGCATGTTCGTATGGTCAATGGTAGGACCAGCGAAGAGATCGACACGTACATTGGCGAAGTGAACAACTTCGAGATGGAAGAGAGTGACGATCGCGGGGTAAACTCCTAGGAAGGTTGCGAGCGGCGGTAGTGCTCGACCGACCCCTAGAGCACGCCGACGAGGCAGCCTTGCTCGAACTCTTACTTCTGTGTATTCGGTTCAACACGCTACCTAGAGCAGGAGGCGTACTAGACCAAGATAGCTTCTACGTCGAGCTTCTGTCACATACGCTCTTGTGGCTTAGGGAGCGGGACGTAATAGAGCAGCAGAGAGGTTCCAGTGCCAATATCAACTAGGGAACTTTACCTCGTCCTCCGCGTGCGCGACGAGGCGTCCCGACTTGTGCGTGGCTTCAGTGGGGAACTTCTTAGGGCCGGTGCTGCAGCCGAGGCAGCTAATGCTAGGTCACAGGCTTCTCAACTTAGGACGCAAGCAGCACAACTGCGACAGCAAGCAATCCTGCGTGACCAAGTTGCAAGCCAGATGCGAGCGACCGGTGCTACGCGTGCTCAGGTTGCTGCGGTGGAAGCTCAAGCAGCAGCTCTGCGTAGTCAGTCTGGAGAGCTTACCAACAATGCTCGAGCGTGGGACGAACACGCACGACGAATAGAGCAAGCTGAAAAACGCACGCATGCTTTTACTGCTACAATGCAACATACCGGAATGGCACTTGCTACCGTAGGCATCGGCTTGGTAGCTGTAGGTGGACTTGCAGCTGACTTCTTCTTCAAGGCTGGCGAGTACTCCAAGGAATACCAACGTCAAGTGGCCCTTACCAAGACCCAGGTGGACGGGTTCGAAGCTTCTCAGAAGCAGCTCAGCGAGGTTGGCCTACAGGCAGCAAATAACATTGCCGTACCTCTCGAAAGAATGCAGGTCGAGCTGTACGACATCTTCTCGTCCACTAATGCGAATCTTAAACAAGGTCAAATGCTCCTCGACCTCTTTTCCAAAGAGGCTGTTGCTGGCCAGGTAGACATTCAAGAGGCAGGTCGAGGTACCATTGCCATTCTGAATGCCTTCCATCTACCCCTAGAAGATGCCACCCACATCCTAGACGTACAGTTCCAGCTTGTGCGTAAGGGCGTTGGTACCTTCGGTGACTTTGCTGGAGTCATTGGTAGGATTATTCCGTCGGCTACTAGGGCAGGACAGTCCTTTGAGACTGTCGGTGGAATGCTAGCGTACATGACTCGTAATGGTCTGTCCGCGGCGATGGCTGCAACCTCAGGCGCACGAGCTCTTGACGCAATGTCTAACCCCAAGACGCAGGAACGTCTAGTAGCTTTGGGCATTAAGGTTCGAGACGTCCAGGGCAACTTCCTACCACTGATTGATGTACTTACACAGATACGCAGCAAGCTTATGGCCCTTCCCAAGCCTGAGCAAGTCGCTATGCTACAGGAGTTGTTCAAAGGCTCCGGAGGTACGATTCAGGCCAGGAGATTCCTTGACCAGGTGCTCCTTAATCCTGGGCAGCTCGAACAGTTCGCTAGCTTCCTAAAGGACATGAGCAACGCAACGGGACAATTCCAGAGTGCCTACAACCAGATGGCCGATACCGCAGCTGCGAGGACTCAGCTACTTTCGAACCGGTGGAAGGTACTTAAGGAACGCGTTGGCGAACTAATCGTTCCTTACCTCCTGGACCTAACCAGCTGGCTTAGCAAAATCCTAGACTGGTTCAACAAGCTAAGTCCTGCGACACAGAAGTATGTGGTTCTAGCCACAGCACTAGGTGCCGTCATTGCAATAGCCGGTGGTGCATTCCTACTTCTCCTGGGGGGTCTCGCAATGGCCGTAGGCGCCATTGCTGCTGCGGGAACCCAGATCCTTGTCGTCACAGGAATTATTGCGGGCGTGGCTGTTACTGCAGTTGCTGCGGGACTGGTACTTAAGGACATGTACGATCATGCATACTTGCTTCGTACAGGACTTAGGGACCTTAGTGGTGAAGGTGAGAAGCTTCGCGACCTGTTCGTTGGCGCGTTCGATAAAATCAGGAACTCGTATGATAAAAACCTCAGACCTGCACTGAACGATCTTAAGTTTGTCATCTACCAAGAAATTGAACCTGCCTTTGAAGACTTCCAAAGGCAGATATGGGACCGTGTATATCCCAAGCTTCAAGCTCTGGTCGACAAGGTAAGTGAATTTGCTGACTGGACACTCAAGAACTTGCATGACACAATCGAGAACGACGTCATCCCCGCACTAAAGAACCTTGAAGAATTCTACAGACGCCACCAAAAGGCTATCGATGACCTGATTGCTGATGTAACGCAACTTGTCTACTGGCTTGGCCTTCTGATAATCGCACTGGGGAAGCCTGGAGTTAAGCAAGCACTTCTCGTTGTAGCTGTTTCGCTTGCAGGCTTTGTAGCTATGGTAGAGATAGCCATCTCTTCAATTCTATTCTGGGTTGAAGTAATCAATCGTATTCCAGGTGCATTGGCTTGGGCTCGTAGGGCAATGTTCGAACTTGCTGCTACGGTCATATCAAAGATAGCCGAGCTCCTGGATTGGATTGACAGGCTATGGCGTAAGATCAGTGGAGCATTTGCCGACCTCCCCAGTGCGTTGTTCAGCGCGGGTGCCAATGCGATTCAAGGTCTCATTAATGGTATGCTAAGCAAGCTCGGAAGTGTAATAGGTGCTGCAGCCACGATTGCGGGCGAGATCGCCTCACACTTCCCAAGCTCGCCTGCCAAGAAGGGCCCACTGTCAGGTCGTGGACATTCCTTCTTCTCTGGTCAGCGTATTGTTCGATCCCTTGCTGACGGCATTATGTCTGAAATGAGTGCAGCTGAACGCAGTTCCAATGCAATTGCTGCACAGCTCAGTATAAAACCAGGCATGGGGGTAACAACCAATGACACGAGCCGTGTGGTAGGTGTGAGCTCGTCTTCTGGGGCATCGATTGTCGTGAATGTATATCCAAAGTCGTCCTCGGCTGACCCTCACGTACTTGGCGCTCAGATAGGCTGGGAAGTCCAGAACCGGCTGGGGGTAGTCACATGACCCTTACCGAAAACTACACGTTCCAGCTTTCCGACACAGGCGTGGTACTTAATGGCACTAGCGTAACGCCTTTTGTTGACATTACCAGAGTAGTAGGATTGGACAGTGCACCATACAGAGAGACGATCCGTGACCACGAAGGCTACGATGGCGGCTTCATGGACGCATCTCTCGAAAAGGGTCGTGAGGTACTTCTGGAAGGCGACGTGTATGCCTCGCCAGGATCCGTTGAGACTTACCTGGATAGTCTCAAGGCCAACTTTGCACCCGTCTCTAATCCTATTCCTTTCTACCTCCTAAGCGAAGGCAGTGTAGCCAATCGCTTGCTGTTTGTTAAGCCACGTGGCGCTCACTACGAGTGGAGTTCGGAACGTAGAACTGGAAGAGTTCCAATCCAGTTCACGATGTATGCCGAAGACCCACGTGTCTATGATTCCGTTCTAAACTCCGCCACCATTTCGTTTGGTGCTACTGTCAGCAATGGCTTTGGCTTCCCCCTAGGCTTTCCCTTCGGCTTCGGAGGCACATCGGGTGCCTCTGATGGAGTAGCAATAACTAACAGCGGAAATCGTCCTACGCCCGCCGTTCTGACCATAACAGGTCCTGTGGACCAGCCTCAGGTGATTAATGACACTGTAAGCCTAACGTTGCAGTTTGCAATAACCCTAACTAGTGTCGACACTCTAACCATAGACCTAGGAACCCACGCCGTTACGCTCAACGGTACTGCTAACAGACGTGGTACGCTCGTAGCTCCCAACTGGTTCCTTATTCAGCCTGGGTCGAACTTCATAAGGTTCCGTGGGGCTTCGGGCAGTGCACCTTCTTCACTTACTATCCAGTATAGATCGGCGTGGCGATGACTGAAATTAACCCCTGCGGGTGGCTACAGAATGCTGGTAGCGTTCACACCGCTGAGCAGTTGCGTAGCTACGTCGGTGGAATACTCACCGGGAAGACCGGCGCAACTGCTCTAATTAGTTCGGGTGGCGTTACTCCTTTGGGCAACCAGCTAGTGGTTACCCAGACGGGCACACCTTCAATGGCCGTTGTAGTCAAGTCGGGACTCATCTTTGTTCCTGGTACTGAGGGCTCCAAACAGGGCGTATACGCTTGTGAGAATGACGCTGACGTAACTCTAACAATTGCCGCTTCGAGTCCCACCAACCCTCGCATTGATATTGTCGTTGCGCAGGTTCAGGATGCCTTCTACAGTGGCGTGCTTAATGCCTGGAAGCTAGCCGTAGTAACTGGCACACCTGCGGGTGTGCCAGCAGCGCCTACTGCCCCCGTTGACTCTATCGTCCTAGCTCAAGTGGCTGTTGCGACGAACGCTGCGACTATTGTCAACGCCAACATTACGGATCTACGACCCTTTGCAGCAGGTCTAGGTGGCGTGATTACTTCGCTGACCGACGCCTTGCGACCTTCTCCTTCGCTCATTCCAGCTGGGTCTCTGGTGTACTCGAACGCTGCTGGTAAGTTGTACCTGTTGAATGGCTCTGCAGCATACGACCAGGTCTACCCAGGGTTCTTTAAGATTGGTGCCCAAGTACTTGGCAGTGCAACTCCAAGTGTTACCTTCTCCGGTATTCCTCAGAACTACACTTCCCTACTACTTCACGTAGTGGCCCGGGGAGATGCCGCTATTGCGTTTGCCAGTAGTGGCATAAGGTTCAATGGTGACACCGCAGGGAACTACGACAATGAACAAGTTGGCGGAGCTGGTGCTGTCGCTTCTGCATTTGAAGGACTAAACGTCACTTCGGCCACCATAGGTGAAGTGGCTGCTGCCAGTACAGTTGCTGGAAGCTGCAGTATGTTTTCCATTGCCATTCCGTTCTACACCCAAACTAGCTTCTGGAAGCCTCTTACGGTTCAACATATGCTCATGGCCCAAACGTCGGGAGGCCAAGCCGGCCAGCTTTTCAGTAAGCAATGGGCAACACGGTGGCGTAGTACGGCTGCTATTACCTCACTTTCTGTAGTGATATTCTCCGGAAACTTTGTTGCAGGTAGTAGCTTTGTTCTATACGGAACTCCTTAAGGGGGTGAACAAGTGACAATCTTCTTCCCCGATCTCTCCAAGTGGGACGCAGAACGTGGTATCACTATACAGCCCGGCACCGTTGCAGTAATTGCGCGGGCCACTCTGTCCACTACATACGCCGACTGGGCCTATTCTAACTTCAAGAGCCAGGCCGCTGCTGTCGGGGCCGTCTTCGGTGCATACCACTGGTTGAATGACAATCAGATCAGTGCACAGGCCTCCTGGTGCTACCAGCACGTCGGACCGAACACGCCTCTGATGATCGATGCGGAGGACGTTGCCGGGAATACAGGCTTTACGCGCTTCCTAACCGTATCGCACATCGTTGAGTTCACTACGGCGTACCGGGCCCTCGGCGGCACCGTCCACGTCGTGTACCTGCCTCACTGGTACTGGCAGAACGACATGGGCTCCCCGGACTTACAGCCCCTCGCCGACGCTGGCCTCGTCCTCGTTTCGTCCGCGTACACCGAGTACTCGGACACCGGTCCCGGCTGGAGCGCATACGGCGGCATGGTCCCGGCCATCTGGCAGTACACCGACGCACTGCCGTACGGGCTCAGCTCGTGCGACTTCAACGCCTTCCGCGGCACCATCAACGAGTTGTCAACGCTTATGCACGGAAAGGAATCAGCCATGACGCTGTCCGACATCGACGCCCAGGCACTAATCTGGCGAGTCGAGGCGCTCACCTCAGCACGCGACGCCGTACTGGAGGGTCCCACCAAGGGTGAGCAGGTCAAACTCGCTCAGGTCGTCAAGGCGATCCAGGCGAAGGTCGACGCACTTACAGTCCCGCAGCCCGCTCCGGTTGACGTACCGACGCTCGTCGCTGCGCTCCAGCCCGTCATGGAGGAGGCCGCCGAGGCGGCCGTACGTCGTGCACTTGGATCCCTGGATAATCCTACGGTCTGAAAGTGACACAGTACACGTACGCTTTCTACACACTCCGCAACGAGATTGTCATTGCGGAGGTACCTCTGTACGGCGTCTTCGTAACAAACCAGATCAACGGTCCAGGGCAGATGACCGGAACGTTCCAGCTAAACGAAATAGGTATACGTAACTCTGATCTGGTACAAGCGACGGTGCCTGGACAGACGGCAGTTGCCATTGAACGTAACGGTATAGTCGTCTGGACAGGTATCGTTTGGAGTAGGGTTTACCAGAGTCAATCGAAGTCGTTCGAGTTGTTCTGTTGGGGCTTCGAGGCATACCCGTCTAGGGCACGAATACTCACCGACGTTACGTACTTGTCTCTTCAGAACAGACTAAATGTCTTCAGGAAACTTTGGCTAGACATGCAGTCCGTTACTGGACGCAACTTGAACATCAACGTTCCGCCTACGTACGCGAATACCTACAACCAAATGGCGGACAACCTTACCGTTCTGGCTACTGACCGCAAGTTCTACAGCGAGATAATGTCTCAGCTTTCCGATGCTGCGAGTGGTGGCTTTGACTGGACAATCGATGTCACTAGGGTAGGCAGTAACTACGTAAAGAACCTACGCCTAGGATGGCCTTCTTTCGGAACAACTAGTTCGCCATCTAGTCTGGTGTTTGAATACCCTGGTAACATCTTGAACTACTACCAGACAGAATCAATGGCCGATGCAGGAACGCACGTCTCCGCTCTCGGTTCGGGTCAGAGTGATTCCATGCTGGTAGCCAATGGAGACAATGGTGGAGACGTCATGGTAACGCAGGGTTGGCCTCGTTGGGATGTTGACGTCTCACGTAAGGACGTAGCCGTGCAATCTGACCTAAACGGAATTGCTGCACAAGAGGCTCTTGTACGAAGGCCTCCGATGGCTTCGATACGTGCTACCGTGAAGGCCAATCTAGATCCTGTCTTTGGTAGCTACTCACTTGGCGATGCGTGCACTTTGGCAATTAACGACGAGGTTCACTCTGTGCCTCTGAATCTACCTACACGCGTTATCAAGTGGGAACTTCACCCTCAGTCTAGCGAAGAGTCTGAAACCGTAGATGT
>Ga0137366_10003670_pt1 | contig 11948 bp, 10 predicted proteins | sample SagtaG_8_FD_104938 | JGI IMG/M metagenome (GOLD analysis project Ga0137366, IMG submission 104938) | Vadose zone soil microbial communities from Sagehorn Ranch, Mendocino, California, USA - Sage1_L_60_16 metaG | ecosystem: Environmental > Terrestrial > Soil > Vadose zone | place: USA... | reverse complement strand
GAACTATTCTGATACTTTGGAGGGAAGAAATGAAACATAAAACAATAACTTCAGTGGGCGCCATTGTCCTGGCGGTAGCTTTCGCTATCGCAATGGCGACGACCGCGGTGGCGCAAGGTAAAGGACATGGCGGCGGTGGTGGCGGAGGAGGAGGAGGAGCAGGTCCACCAAGCGGCGTCGGCGTAGACCGTGGTATTGGACGCTCTTCTGATGCTTCAGCCGGACGAGCTAACACTGGTCGTGGTACCGCTTCCGACAGGTCTAATAGCCGTTCCGATGCGGGTCTCGATCGCGCGCGCATCGCCAGCGAGAACCTGAATAATGCGAACCGAGACCTGTCCAAGCATCCCGGCTTGGCAAACACACTGCACACGAACGCAAATGATCTGCGCGCCGGTTATCAAGGGGCGTTGCTTACTAATCCAAACCTGACCTTTGGCCAGTTTGTCGCGGCCACGCGCCTGGGTCAAAATTTAGGAGCCAATCACCCGAATATTACCAGGGACGCGATTCTGGCTGGTTTAGCAAGCGGCAAGAGCATCGGTCAGACCCTGCAAAGCCTGGGACTTACTTCGGCGGAGTCGAAGGCCGCGAAGAAGCAGGCTGAGAAAGAGATCGAGCAAAGCAAGAAATAGCAAACTCATCAGCGTTGAATCGTAAAGAGCGTGTCTCGTCAATCGCGACACGCTCTTTTTTAGTGACATGCGCAAGTGATGTCACTCCCACCGTAAACGTTATTGACTTTCGGCTCAAACTGACATAGAAGACACAAGCAGTAAAATCCGGAAACCGAACTTAAATTTAATTCAGCGAGGTAGCTTATGAAACAGGCTATCAACATCAACGTCAACGGTGTCGATTATCGCGGCGAAGTTGAGCCAAGGCTTTTGTTAGTACATTACCTGCGCGACGTGCTGGGACTCACTGGCACGCACGTCGGCTGCGAGACTTCGATTTGCGGCGCGTGCACGGTTTTGATCGACGGTCAGGCGATAAAATCCTGCACGATGTTCGCCGTACAAGCTGACGGATCGAACATCACAACGATCGAAGGGTTGGCTGCGAACGGCGATTTGCACCCGGTCCAGGAAGGCTTCTGGGAGCATCACGGCCTGCAATGCGGTTATTGCACGCCAGGAATGATTATTGCGGCTACGCAGATCATCGATCGCAATCCCAATCCGTCGCGGGATGAAATTCGCCATGGCCTCGAAGGAAACCTGTGCCGTTGCACGGGGTATCAGCACATTATTGAGGCGGTAGAGTACGCCGCGAAGAAATCTGCCACCGCAGCAAAGTAATCATTAAGAAGACAGCTACTGGCGAATTATCTCTTCATCGAATCGCGCGCCGCTAAACGGCGATTCCGAATTATCGGAGGCATCATGGCTAAATACGTCGGACAAAGAGTGAAACGAACAGAGGACCCGCGATTGATTAAGGGCCTGGCGCATTATATCGATGACATTCGTCTGCCCGACACGCTGCATGTCGCGTTTGTGCGGTCAGTCTATGCGCACGCGCGCATCAGTAGTATCGACGCGAGCAAGGCTTTGAAAGCGCCGGGCGTTGTGGCTGTTTATAGCGGCAAAGACGTGGCCACAAAGATAGGACCAGTCCCTTGTGCCAGTGCTCTTCCCGAATTGAAAGTACCGGACTATCGAGTGCTCGCCACGGACAAGGTTCTTTTTGTGGGGCATCCGATCGCGGCCGTGGTAGCTGCTGATCTCTACGCCGCGCGCGACGCGGTCGATTTGATTTCGGTTGATTATGAAGAACTGCCGGCAGTCGTCGATGTCGAAGAAGCGGCCAGCGGAGGGACAGTAATCCATGAAAAGTTCGGCGACAACGTGGCTTATAAACTTACTTCCGGTGAAGGTGACATCGAGGCGGCGATGGAATCCGCCGATCGAGTCGTTTCTCAAAAAATGATTCATCAACGCCTGGCGCCAATCGCGATTGAACCTCGGGGAGTGCTGGCGAGATATTTTCCAGGCGAAGAAGAGCTGACCATTTGGTCGTCCACGCAGATTCCGCACCTGCTGCGCACGCAGCTCGCTCTGATGATCGGGATTCCAGAAAACAAACTCCGCGTGATCACGCCGGAAGTTGGGGGTGGCTTTGGGTCGAAGTTGAACGTATACGCGGAGGAGGCTTTGCTCGGTTGGATCTCGATGCAGCTCGGCAAGCCTGTCAAATGGATCGAGTCGCGCCGCGAAAATATGCAGGCAACGATTCATGGTCGCGCGCAAGTAGGCACGGTGGAGGTCGGCTGCAAGGACGATGGCACAATCACTGGTCTACGCTACAACGTAATTGCCGATCTTGGCGCTTATCATCAACTGCTGACTCCGGCAATTCCCACGCTGACTGGATTGATGCTTTCGGGTGCGTACAAGATTCCGGCAATTCAAATGAACGTAACCGGCGTTTTTACTAACAAGATGTCCACCGACGCGTATCGCGGCGCCGGACGTCCGGAAGCAACGTACGTAGTCGAGCGGGCAATGGATATCGTCGCCGCGGAACTCAAAATGGATCCGGTCCAGCTAAGACGAAAGAATTTTCCCGCGGCCGACGAGTTTCCATTTCATACTGCCACGGGACTTGATTATGACAGCGGCAATTACGAAGCCGCACTAAAAAAAGCACTCGATCTTTCCGGTTACCAGAAGCTCCGGGATGAACAGAAAAAGACGCGCGCGAACGGTAAACTCATGGGAATCGGCATCTCGAGTTACGTTGAAATTTGCGCGCTAGGTCCCTCGCAGGCAATGCCCGCCGGCGGCTGGGAAAGCGCAACCGTCCGCATCGAGCCTACCGGAAAAGTAACGATCATGACGGGCGCCTCTCCACATGGGCAGGGTCAGGAAACTTCATTTGCACAGATCGCGGCGGACGAACTCGGTGTGGACATCAACGACGTCACGGTAATTCACGGCGACACTTCGATCGTGCAGTATGGCATAGGCACCTTTGGCAGTCGCGCCACTGCGGTAGGCGGCACGGCGGTGCTGATAGCGATTCAAAAGCTAAAAGAGAAGGCGGCAAAGATTGCTGGGCACATATTGCAAGCGGATGCTTCGCGACTCGCTTTCGAAGACGGCCGATATTCTTTGCAAGCGGCTACCGCCGCAAGCGCCACTGGTGTCTCCGAGCCTGTCGTGCCGGTAGGACAAGCACCGGCGGGAGCACTACCAGAACCGCAAACCGAAGGCAGGACAAGCCTGACAATTCAGGAGATCGCCTTGGCAGCCCATGTGGCCAAAGAAATCCCGCCCGACACTGAACCGGGTTTGTCGGCAACTTACTTTTTCGAGCCGAAGAATTTTACGTTTCCTTTCGGCACGCATATCTGCGTTGTGGAAATTGATAGGGAGACCGGTGAAACTAAGATTGTACGTTACGTTGCTGTTGACGATTGCGGAAAAGTCATCAATCCCCTGCTGGTTGATGGGCAAGTGCACGGCGGCATCGTGCAATCGATCGGCCAGGCGCTTTATGAAGAAGTCGTTTATGACGAACAGGGACAGCTAGTGACGGGCGAGCTGATGGACTACGCTTTGCCAAAGGCTTCGCAGGTTCCCTGGTTCGAACTTGACCGTACAGAAACACCTTCACCCGTCAATCCCCTGGGCGTCAAAGGCGTAGGTGAAGCGGGAACGATCGGGGCCACGCCAGCCATCGTGAATGCGATTGTGGATGCGCTCTCACCTTACGGAGTAAAACATCTGGACATGCCGGCAAGGCCCGAGACCGTTTGGAAGATAATTAGGGGCTAGTATTTGGAGTGGCAGTTGTTCTTGGTCTTTCTCCCTTCTCCCTCTGGGAGAAGGGCCGGGGAAGAGGGCCTAGCTAATGATAGGCGCGAGCCTTAAGGCCCCTCTCCCCCACCCTCTCCCAGAGGGAGAGGGAGTTAAAGCAGCTAGCGACAAACTGAAGTTTATCGGACATAAAGCGCCGTCGACGCTTCGCTCTGCCGGCGCACTCCAAAAAGGAGGCAGTCATGATTGCAGCACAATTCGATTATGTTCGCGCTAAAACGCTCGATGAAGCTTTGTCACTTCTGGCACAAAACGAGGACGCAAAAGTTCTCGCCGGCGGCCACAGTTTGATTCCCGCGATGAAGCTGCGTCTGGCGCAGCCGCAATTGCTTGTTGATATCGGACGAATTGCGGATCTTACCTACATTCGCGAGGAGAATGGCCAGATTCACGTCGGCGCGATGACGACGCACTATCAAATCGAATCATCCGATCTGCTGAAGAAGATCTGCCCCCTGCTCCCTGAGTGTGCCGGTCATATCGGCGACATGCAGGTAAGAAATAAAGGGACGATCGGTGGCAGTGTCGCGCATTCCGATCCCGCAGGGGATTGGCCGGCAGCAGTCATCGCTCTTAATGCAGAAATGATTGCTACAAGCAAGAACGGCGATCGGACAATAAAAGCAGCCGAATTCTTTGTCGATCTCCTGACGACCGCGCTTCAGCCGGGCGAGATTCTGCGCGAGATTCGCATTAACAAGTCGACTGGCCGCACCGGTCACGCTTACGCCAAGATGCATCACCCTGCATCAGGCTTCGCGGTGGTGGGCATCGCTGCTAACCTGTCGCTTAACGGCGGACAGAGCTGTCAAAACGCGAGTATTGGGATCACCGGCGTGTCGTCAAAAGCTTATCGTGCTGCCGCAGTTCAATCAGCGTTGGCTGGTCACGAGCTTGACGAACAGACGATCACGGACGCAGCTTCGCACGCAATCGACGGTGTCGATGTAAACGGCGACTTGTTTGCTTCGAGCGATTATCGCCGGCACCTGGCCGTCGTTTACACAAAGCGCGCGATCACGAACGCAATTGAATCAGCTAAATGAATCGCCGCATATTGTTTAGAGGCGGGCTACTGCCCGCCTTTTCGTCAAGCATTTCTCACTGGGCAACGTACGACTCCAATTCCAGAACCACGCGACCAATTAACCTTTGAAGATGGCGGGCAGTAGCCCGCCTCTAAACAATGTTTCATGAAAATCGAAGGCACGCACGAGCTTCACGTCCCGCGCGAACGCGTATATGGAGCATTAACCGATCCTGAAGTCCTGCGGCGCTGCATCCCCGGCTGCGAATCTCTCGAAACAATTGGAGAATATGCTTACACCGCTACGCTGAAAGCCGGCATCGGAGCGATAAAGGGTACTTTCAAGGGCAACGTACGGCTCGAAGACATGCACGCACCGGATCATTACCGCATTGTGGTTGAAGGAAAAGGCGGTCCGGGATTTGTGAAAGGCTCCGGCGATTTTGATTTGGAAGAAAAGGACAGTGGGACTCTCATCAAGTACGCCGGGGAGATGCAAGTGGGCGGCACGATTGCCGGCGTGGGCCAAAGGATGATTCAAGCCGCCGCGAAAATGATGGCGTCGCGATTCTTCGTTGCTCTGGAAGCCGAAACAAAGAATCCGGTGGTCTCCTGATTTGAAATTCTCTGCGCCTCCTCAGCGCCTTGCCTTTCTGCGGTGACTGTATTTCAACCTATTCACCGCTGCGATGCAGAGGTCGCGGAGACTACGCAAAGAAACTGAAAATTGGAACTGACTAACCAAGTCTAGTCCTTTAGACGAGCGTTCCTCTTCGCTGCCTTTTCTTCTTCCGTGAGCTTGAAGTTGTATTCGTAGATCGAGTTCTCCCAATTACCATACATCGGGTTAGGCAGCACGATGAATCGGGTGCCGAATTGAGACTTGTCCCGCTCCGCCGCCGCAATTCTGCTTTCGACGGTCTTACTCTTTTCGAATATTTCAGCAAAGTCGTTCAAGTCATCTCCCATCAACAGAACGACGTGATATTTCGCGCTAATCGCCTGGCGACGAGGTTCTTTACTTGAACTACCTGATTCGGGAGCGACCAGCAGTGTTTGGTCGTTGACTTCAGGAAATCCCAACTTCTTCAGGTTCCTCGCCGTGCCTTCTTGCTCGATTGGTTTACGGTTCGTGACATAAAAAACGCGCACACCTCGCGCAGCCGCGTAATTGAGGAATTCAAGAGAACCGGGAACCGCAGTAGCCTCAGCTCGATTGATCCATTCCGTCCAGCCCTGGGGATAATTCTGCCGTTCTTTCACCAGCTTCGCTTCATAACGACTGTTGTCGAGGATTGTTTCGTCCAAATCGACGATGATGGCGCGTGGCATCCTGACTCGACGATTCCTTAAATCGCGATCGAGCAGCATGCGCGCCAGCGCGAAACTTTGATAGGCCAAGGCACGCTCCTCGCCGGAAGATTGTTGCCAGAGAATCGCGCCTTCGATGTATTCGTTGTCAGTCTTTGGCGGATTAGATTGCGCAATGCCCGTCGGTAAACAAGTCAAGAACAAGAGCGTAAGGGCAAACCGATGCGCTCTGGAAAAGTTGACGACTCTCATACTTCTTTTTCCTCAGTCGAAAGTATCCATTGATGGAGCGAAATTGAGTAGTGCCAATCATGCAAGCTAACGGTTTTCGCTACAGACCAATTCGCTGTACGAGATTTGCGAACCTCGGATCAGAGCGCAGGCTGTCCCATCTTGGTTCCACGTTGAGCCATTGCAACTGAAACGCGTGCTCATCGTACCCCTTTTCGAGCCAGACAAAAGCCTGATCCTTCTCGCCCAGGCCCGCGTAGATAAGGGCCAAGCTGGGCGCAGGTATATATTGTTGTGCGGAGAGCTGCTTAAGTTCGTCGAGCACCGTCCGCGCCTCGGCTTTCTGACCTGAAACCGCATAGACGTGGCCTAGCCCACCCATTGAAATTGACCATTCACTGCTTCGTTTCAAGGCAATTGACTTTTTAAATTCTGCGATCGCATCACCGTACATACCCTTCTGCTCATAAGCGGCGGGAAGGAATTAGTATGCCGGCGGGAAGTTCGGGTCCAGTTCCAGCGTTTTTTGAAATTGTTCGATGGCGTGGTCGTAGTCGCGGCCGTAGTAAAAAGCCAACCCTAACTCAAAGCTGAGTATGGGAGAGAGTGGATCCAATTCCTGGGCTCGTTTTCGCTCTGCCATACCTTCATTACGGCGGCCCTTTACCTCTAAGTATCTACCATACCATTGGTGAGCAATCGCATATCGGGGGTTCAGCTCGAGGGCACGCTTGAATTCTTTCTCGGCGTTCGCCCAGTCCCAATCGTATGCTGCTAAGACGCGTCCCAATGACGTATGTGCTTCGGCGAGTGTCTCGTCCAATTCCAGTGCCCGCATCGCTGCCGCCTTAGCTTTAGGCATTGCTTCCCGCGGCGGTAGGCGGTTGGCCGGTACCACATAGCAGTCTGCCAAGCCTGCGTAAGCCAGTGCGAAACTCGGATCTATTTCAATTGCCTGATTGAAATACTCAATTGATTTCTTGAGCGCCTCGGCGGTCCGTTAAGACGTGAACCTGACGCTTTCTATCTGGACTGGATCAACGGACTGGACCGGACGAACAACCCACGCATAATGGTGACCGGCTTTGTAAATTCCACTGAATATCGACAACGGTTTGGACCGTGAGGCATACGGGCATTGAATTTATCGAAGAGGATTTATCGAAGAGCAGTTTGGCGGATGCCGGCTTCGCGACGAGCCTTCGTGATGAATGCTTCGATGTCAGCTATGCTGCGCGGCAGAGCCGCGGTCATCCATCTGACGCCAGCAGGGGTTATGACCATGTCGTCTTCGATGCGCACGCCTATGCCTTTATACTTTTCGAAGGCAGGCTTCACTGCGGCGATGAACTTTTCGTTTTCCGGAGTCTTCGGCAAATTGTCCAACGCGTCGGGACGAATGTAGATGCCTGGTTCGTTCGTGAAAGTCATTCCGGGCTCGAATTTCGTTCCTCCACCAACATCGTGCACGTTCATTCCCAGCCAATGACCGGTGCCGTGCATAAACCAGATGCGATGCTGGTCTGACTTCACATCCGTAATCAATCCAAGCTTTAAGAGCCCATTCTTCACAACTTCCGTGGCTGCACGATGGACATCTTGAAGAGTCACGCCTGGACGCGCAGCCCTTGCCGCCGCTTCCTGTGCGTCATAAATGATTTGATAAATGTCTGCCTGCACCTGCGAAAACTCTCCGCTGACCGGGGTCGTTCGAGTCACATCCGCGCTGTAATGACCGTACTCCGCGCCTACGTCCATCAACAATAGATCACCGGGCTGGCAGCGAGCCTGCGGTTCCTGGTAGTGCAAAGTCGTAGCATTCACGCCACAGCCGACGATGTCCGGGTAGCCCCAACTGTCCGCGTTGCGCCACCTGAAAACGTGGGCCACTTCCGAGTCAATTTCGTATTCCCACCTGGCGTTCGCCGCCGCCACCCAGGCGCGCTCATGCGCTTCGATGCTAATGTCAATCGCATGCTGCATCAGCTCGAGTTCCATCGGTGATTTTCGCACGCGCATATCAGAAAAAATCGGCGAGGCATTCTGAATCGTGAAGCCGGCCGGAGCTTTGATCCAGTCGGCCGCGAATCGCTGCTCCTGCCGATATTCGCGACTCTCACCTTCGCGTGGAAAGTTGAGCAAATAGAGCGATGCTTCGTTGTTCGCTGCCGCGGTCAAGAGAGTGCCGAATCCTCCAACGGAATCTGCAACAACTGAGCCCTCCCTATCGACCACCCCAAGCGGGCTGCCCGCTTGGGGTCCCCGGTTGGTCGGGCTGCTGCCCCGGTTGGATAGCAAAATGTTTTCAGGCTTCGGCCGGTAAGATTCGTGACTGCGAAGAGCTTTCACGAACCCGTCGAACTCGCTTGCTTCCCAAATTTCCTTTACGCCTGAAAGCTGTGCCGCCTCTTGCGAGCTGTACATGTGTCCGGTCCAGGTTTCGGCGGCAGGACTGCGCCGCGGAAGAAAAAGAATCTCCGGCGTCTGAGTACTGCCCGGCATCAACACGAGCGTCGCGCGCTTCTGATTCAGATTCGTGAGGTAAAAGAGGTTGTTTTCCTGGCGATACTGATAGTCAACGTCGTTCGTGTAGACGCGCGGCTCCGCGCTGAAGAGTACCAAAATCGCCTTTGGACCAATCGCATCGGCGATACGTTTGCGCCGAGCGGCAAGTTCCGCCAGGCGCTTTGCATCATCAAATACCGGAGCTGGCGGCGTGATGCGAATGACCGGAGCGATGGCTCTTTCTTTTTCGTTATTTGCTGCGACGGGCGATAAGAAGAAAACTGAAAACAGGATAGCCAGCGTCAATGCGGAGGCTGATACAATGACATTCCTTCTGGTCATTCTCTTAGCTCCTGATTCTTTTGAATCTCTGGAAAATGTTGCGGACATCTCCTTCCGTGAAATGATCGCTGACGCGAGGCAACGCTTGATGATGAAGTCGCGCGAGAAGACGCGCTTCCCGCTCGAACTGTTTGCGCAACTTTTCGTCGGCAAAGAGGGTTTCTTTTAAGGCGACGATCGTATCCAGGCGTTTATCGACTGCTTCGTAGACGGCGCCCATGCCGCCCTGACCAAGCTGGCGAATGATTCGATAACGCTGCTGCAGGATTGTGTCTGGTGAAAGCATCGGAGAATTTCGGACCTGCGCGGTGACGAGTCTACCATCCCGCACATTGCCATGGCCAACGTCATCGATTTCGCTTCCTTATCCGAGAGACATCGTCCTGCACAGACGAATTCGACATTTATTTTAGACGACCATGGGGCCCAAATAGTTTTGACTCGCAATACTTTCGTCGTATGCTATGCCCGCAATGAGTCAACCGATACCGTTTGACGCGGACGGAGAAATCATCGACGTCGGGGCGGCCAGGCCACGCCACCGTCGTCGCTGGCGATGGTGGATCCTGGTCGCATTTGTCGTGTTGTTTTTTTTAGTCTCACGTGCCCTGTCGATTTATCTTTCGGCCCTATGGTTTGGTTCGCTCGGCTACGCCTCGGTTTACTGGTACATGTTCAAGCTAAAGATCGAGTTATTCTTGATCTTCTTCATTCTCACGGTGCTGATTGTGCGGGGCGGTTTCTGGCTGGTGGAACGCGCCTTCGCTCAATTCGCGTTCGACCGTCGTACGATCTTCGTTAACCGACAACCAGTTAACATTTCGCCCGCACGTGTGCTGAGACCACTGACATGGGTTGTATCAATAATTGCGGGCTTGATCTTCGGACTGGGCATGCGTCAGATGTGGCGCAGTTTCGCGCTTTATTCTCATCAGGTTGCAACCACGTTGCCCGACCCCATTTTTCAAAAGCCGCTGGGCTTCTACCTCTTTACGCTTCCGGTTTATGACGCAATCAGCAGTTGGCTTTTGTCGCTTTCAATAATCGTTCTGGTGGCGGCAATTGTATATGCGCTGCTTGCGGTCACGCAGCAAGGCTTATCCACGACAGGCGACATGGCCAAAGCACGCCGGACCAGTACTTCGGCCGTGTCGGGTGCGCTGGCCGTGGTCTTGCTCCTTTTGGCCTGGCGTGTTCTGCTTTCCCGTTATCCCTATCTGTGGGACGACCACCAAACATTTTCCGGTGTCACCTACATGGAAGCGAATTACCTGCTTCCGGGATTTCTTTGGGTCATCGGAGCCCTGATTCTCGCAGCCGCGATTTCGCTCGCCAATGTTTTCCTGTTCCGAAGGGTGCGTCTCTTGCTTTTCGGTCTGGCAATTCCTTTGGTCATCTTCGTGATAGCGATCCTCATCATTCCTGCTTACGTCACGAACTTCATCGTTAAGCCAAACGAGCTGGGCCGGGAAACACCGTACATCGAACAGAACATTATCTGGACGCGACGCGCGTTCGGCGTCGATCGTATCGAGCAACGGAACTTCGACGCCGAAACTTCGACCGAAGCATTCTCTCTGCAAGAGAATCGCGCCACGCTCGATAATATTCGCCTTTGGGATTGGCGTGCATTGAAAGATACGCTCACGCAAATTCAAGCGATTCGCACCTACTACGACTTCACGGACGTTGATGTCGATCGTTACCTCATCGGCGGCGAGAAGCGTCAGATGATGCTGGCAACGCGCGAAATTAATGAAGAGAAATTGCCGCCGTCCTCGCGCAACTGGGTGAACGAGAGACTGATATATACGCACGGCTACGGGTTAACGATGAATACGGCAAACGGCTTTGATGCCGAAGGTATGCCGAAATTCGTCTTATCGAACATGCCAATCGAATCCAGTGCGCCTGAGATAAAAGTTACTCGTCCGGAAATTTATTTTGGACAGAAAACGGACAACAACGTCTATGTTAAGACCAAGCGGATGGAATTCAATTATCCCCAAGGAGAAGCCAATAACCTTACCACGTATGAAGGAAGTGGCGGCATACGCATCGGCGCTTTTTTGCGGCGCTCGCTGTTAGCGTGGGCCCTTGATGATGTCACGAAGCTGCCCTTCTCGGACGATGTGACACCAGACAGCAGAACGCTTATTCATCGAAACATTAGGGATATCGTCGATAGCGTGGCGCCATTCCTAGTTTACGACAACGATCCCTACATAGTAATCAGCAACGATGGGCGGCTGTTCTGGATTATCGACGCATTCACTGAATCGGCAAGTTACCCATACTCTCGTCACTATCAAGCCGGCGAGAAAACGGTCAACTACATTCGCAACAGCGTGAAGGTAGTCATCGATGCGTACAACGGCGCCGCTACGTTTTATATCTTCGATTCGCAGGACCCTCTGATTCAAACTTATCGCGCAACTTTTCCCGCGCTTTTTCATGACGCCAGCGAGATGCCTGGCGATCTGCGCGCGCACGTACGTTATCCGGAAACGCTGATCAAAGTTCAAGGTGACGTATTTGGTCTTTACCATACGCAAAATACCAATGCATTTTTTCAGCGCGAAGATTTGTGGAGCATCGCCCAACAGGTAAGTCTTAACGAGCAGACCCGACAACAAGAGCAACAAGCTATTGAGCCTTATTTCGTGCTGATGCAGTTACCGGGTGAGAAAGCTGGCAGCGAGTTTGTT
>Ga0137366_10003669_pt1 | contig 11949 bp, 9 predicted proteins | sample SagtaG_8_FD_104938 | JGI IMG/M metagenome (GOLD analysis project Ga0137366, IMG submission 104938) | Vadose zone soil microbial communities from Sagehorn Ranch, Mendocino, California, USA - Sage1_L_60_16 metaG | ecosystem: Environmental > Terrestrial > Soil > Vadose zone | place: USA: California... | reverse complement strand
GGTGGCAGCACTCGCTCCACCTCGTTCGGACCCCAGCTATCCGGTTCGTACTCGTAAATTCGTGTCGCGGCTTTTAGCACTGGGTCAACAATGCGCCACGCTTCTTCGACATAATCTTCCCTCGCAAACATTGTGGCGTCTCCTTCCATCGCGCCTCCGAGAACCCGTTCATAAGCGTCGATCCCGCCTGCGCGCGGAAAGCGACTCGCCAGCATTTCCACTGTCTCGGCAGATAGATCCTCACCCGGTGTCATCACCATCATTCCCATCGCGATTGTCACGTCGGGATTGAGCCGGAGACGCAAGTGGTTCTCCTTCAGACGGTCGTAACCGACTAATGAAGGAGGCTTACGAAACCGACCCACAATCTCGGTGCAGGTTACTGGCAGGTTCTTCCCGGCTCGAATGTAGAAAGGAACTCCTTTCCACCGCCAGGAATTGATCTCGAGCTTTAACGCGGCGAAGGTTTCCGTTTGCGAATCCTTCGCTACTCCATTCTCATTACGGTAGCCGCGGAATTGGCCACGGACGAGGTCTTTCTCGGCTATCGGGCGAACAGCTTTTAGCACCTTGGCTTTTTCGTCGCGTATGGATTCGCTGTCGAGTCTGGCCGGTGGCTCCATCGCCAGGTTCGAGAGAACCTGAAAAAGATGATTCTGAATCACGTCGCGAATGGCGCCGGTCTTATCGTAAAAGGCTCCCCGGCCCTGGACGCCGAAATCTTCCGCCATGGTGATTTGCACGCTTTCGATGTAGTTGCGATTCCAGAACGACTCCACAAAGGTGTTGGCGAAGCGAAAGACCAGGAGGTTGTTCACCGCCCGTTTTCCGAGGTAATGGTCGATGCGAAAGATATTTTCTTCGTTAAAAGAGCCAAGCAGAATTCTGTTCAGTTCTCGGGCAGATTCGAGTTCATGGCCGAAAGGTTTTTCGACGATGACACGAGCCCCTTGCGTGCAACCCGATTTTGCCAGTTGCTCGACGACGGATCCGAAGAGAAGTGGCGGGATCGCCAGATAGTGCGCTGGGCGCTTGGCCCCACCAAGTTCCTTGTAGAGCGCCTTAAAAGTCTCTGGATCCTGGTAATCACCATCAACATAACGCAACAACCCACACAGTTTTTCAAAAGCCACAGCGTCCACCCCGCCGTGTTTTTCAAGGCTGTCGTGCGCCCGCGCTCTGAACTGTTCCAGATTCCAGCCAGCTTTAGCCACACCGATGACCGGTACATTCAGATGTCCACGCTTCATCATGCCTTGCAGTGCTGGGAAAATCTTTTTGTAGGCCAGATCGCCTGTCGCGCCGAAGAAGACCAATGCGTCTGAATACTGATTGCTCATAAATTCCTCCGGGCCTATGCCTTTTCGGCAGCCTTCTCCAGGTGTCCACCAAATTGATAGCGCATGGCGGACAGGAGCTTGTCCGCAAAAGCCGCTTCGCCTCTTGACGTGAATCGCGCAAACAGAGCCGAGGTCAAAACGGGGACCGGCGCCGCCTCATCAATCGCAGCCTTAATGGTCCAGCGTCCTTCGCCGGAGTCGGATACACGACCGGCGAAATTCGAAAGAGTCGGATCTTCTTGCAGGGCTGTCGCCGTGAGATCGAGCAACCATGATGCGATCACACTGCCGCGCCGCCATACCTCGGCGATGTCAGAGAGATTGAAGTCGTACTGGTAGTGTTCGGGATCGCGCAATGGTGTGGTCTCGGCGTCGATTCCAAGCTGCTGTGTGCCCACATTGGCGGAGCGCAGCACGCCCAGCCCTTCGGCGTAGGCGGCCATAATCCCATACTCGATTCCGTTGTGGACCATCTTCACGAAGTGGCCGGCCCCGTTTGAACCGCAGTGCAGGTATCCCTGTTCGGCAGTCCCTTTTGAGTTCTCTCGTCCAGGTGTGTGTGAGATATCGCCCACGCCCGGCGCCAGCGTCGCGAAGATTGGATCGAGATGTTTAACTACGTCTATCTCGCCGCCTATCATCATGCAGTAGCCTCGATCCAGGCCCCACACGCCGCCGCTCGTGCCAACATCGACGTAGTGGATGTGTTTCGGCGCCAGTTCCTTTGCGCGTCGGATGTCGTCAACGTAATAAGAATTCCCGCCGTCGATCAGGATGTCTCCTGCATCGAGCAGGGGTAGAAGATCACTAATGGTCTCATCCACTACGGCTGCGGGAACCATCAGCCAGACCGCTCGCGGTTTTGCGAGCTTCGTTACCAAATCCGCCAGCGTAGTGGCCGCCATCGCCTTTTCTCTGGCCAGCTGCTTCACTGCTTCCGGAGACCTGTCAAAAACCACGCAATTGTGCCCGTTTCGAATCAGGCGTCGAACCATGTTGGCTCCCATCCTGCCGAGCCCTACCATTCCAAGTTGCATAAGCCCTCCTCCTTCAAAAGAGATGGTTCCCAATTTTTCAGGATTAATCCCTCGTGGTTGATTGCGCTACGCAACCGCTGCATAGCGGCACAGATCCCATCGCCGGCGCCAAAGATGGATGATCCAGCCACGAGTACGTTCGCTCCTGCAGCAACTGCCAACTGAGCCGTTCTCTCGTCAATGCCCCCATCGACTTCCAATTCACATCCGCGCTTAACCTTCGCAATTAACTGGCTGACACGACGTATTTTTGGCAGTGTTGAACAAATAAAACGCTGGTGTCCGAAACCCGGGTTAACAGTCATGACCAGGACCTGATCCAGATCCGGCAGGATTTCTTCCAGCACTGCTGCCGGCGTTGCCGGGTTGATGGCCACCCCAGCGCGTTTCCCAAGCGTCTTGATGCGCTGCACGGTGCGATGCAAATTGTTGTTGCCTTCCCAGTGGACCAGGAATGAATCGGAGCCAGCCTCGGTAAACTCATCAAGGAAAGAGTCCGGGTCCGAGATCATCATGTGCATCTCAAGCGGAAGTCGTGTGACCCGTCTGAGGGATTCGACAATCGGTGCACCCATCGAAATGTTGGGCACAAAATGTCCATCCATAATGTCGACGTGAATTCGATCCGCGCCGCCACGCTCCGCTGCAGCGACCTGCTCTCCCAAGTGGGCGAAGTCAGCCGAGAGGATTGAAGGGGCAAGCTTGACACTACCCTTGTCCATATCTCGAGTCCCTCTCGGTGATAATTCTCGGAACGTTAGGGTTGGGCTGAGCCGTCATCCGATTCCCGTCCGATTCAATGATCGTGGCCTGCTTGGTGTTGGACGCGTCGAAGATACTCTGAATGGATTTCTCCAGCACAGAGTTGAACTCAGCATCGGATTGCTGGGCCGACAGCCCTTCTACCAGCGCCCGCGAAAAGCTCGCCACCATGCCGTGATCTCTGCGCAGCCGGCCGTCGGCGTCTTCCTGCGAATAACCACCCGACAGCGCAACCACCCTCACAACCTTGGGATGTCTAATCAAATCGGAGTAGAGGTCGTCTTGCTCCGGGAGCGTGAGCTTCAGCATTACGAACTGACCCTCAGTCAGCTTATTGAGCTTCTCGAGGATGGCCGCTTTGAGCAACTCTTCGGCCTTGGCCTTTTCCGGGCAATGAATGTCAACTTCCGGCTCGACGATGGGCAAGAGGCCGGCGGCCAGGATCTGCCCGGCTACTTCGAACTGCTGGTCCACAATGCTCTTGATGCCGGCTGCGTTGGCTTGTTTGATGACCGAGCGCATCTTGGTTCCGAAGATCCGCTTCGCTTTGGCTTTGGCGAGCAACGCCGCAAGCGCGGGCATGGGCTTCATCAACTGAACTCCGTCCTTCTCAGCTGCGAGGCCCTGGTCTACTTTCAGGAAGGGCACCACTCGCTTCACGTCCCAAAGATAGTCGGCGGTAGGCTTCCCATCGATGTCCCTGTCCATCGTGTTCTCGAACAGGATCGCGGCAATAATCCGCTCACCGTCAAAGCTGGGGCTGGTAATAATGCGCGTGCGCATTTGGTGCACGAGCGCAAACATCTCATCCTCGTTGGTCCACGCGCCTTCTTTGATTCCGTAAAGACGCAGCGCGCCGGGCGTGCTGCCGCCGCTTTGATCGAGCGCCGCAATGAAACCGGGATGTGTTTTCATCTTCTCAAATTGTTGTGTGTTAAAGCCGGGAGTTTTCATACCGCCTCCTTATGTTTTCGATAGCGACGAATTAGATTGTTAGTTGAACTATCATGGTTGAGACTGGGCTCTGATTCGCTCTCGAGTTCCGGGATAATGCGCTGGGCCAACACCTTGCCGAGCTCAACGCCCCATTGGTCGAACGAGTCAAGATTCCAGATGACGCCCTGCGTAAAAACAGAATGCTCGTAAAGGGCTACGAGCTTACCCAGCGTTCCAGGTGTAAGTTTGTCAGCCAGAATAGTGTTTGATGGTCTGTTGCCTTCGAAGACGCGGTGCGGCACGAGCCAATCTGGCGTGCCTTCAAGCTTCACCTGTTCGGGAGTCTTACCGAACGCTAGAGCCTCGGCTTGAGCAAATACATTCGCTAGCAGCATGTCGTGATGACGGCCAAGCGGATTGAGCGCTTTCGCGAAAGCGATGAAGTCACAAGGAATCAGCTTGGTTCCCTGATGAATCAGCTGGTAGAACGAGTGCTGCCCGTTCGTTCCCGGTTCGCCCCAGTAGATGGGCCCAGTTTGATATGTGACTTCGGTTCCGGCGAGCGTGACGTGCTTGCCGTTGCTCTCCATCGTCAACTGCTGGAGATAGGCCGGAAATCTCTTCAGGTACTGCTCGTAAGGTAAGACGGCGACAGTTTGCGAACCGAAAAAGTTGGTATACCAAACTCCCAGCAGTCCCATGAGCACAGGCAGGTTGCGCTCAAAGGGAGTCGTGCGGAAATGCTCATCCATCTGGCGGGAGCCATCCAGCATGGCGCGGAAGTGATCCGGGCCTATCGCGATCATCGTCGAGAGGCCGATAGCGGAATCCATTGAGTAACGGCCGCCAACCCAATCCCAGAACTCGAACATGTTCGCAGTATCGATGCCGAACTTCGACACCTCCTCTGCGTTGGTCGAAACAGCAACAAAATGTTTCGCGACAGATGACTCGTCGCCTGCCAGTCCCGCCAGTGACCAGGCGCGAGCCGTGTGGGCGTTAGTCATCGTCTCGAGCGTTGTGAAAGTTTTCGATGAGACGATGAAGAGTGTCTCTGCCGGGTCGAGATCGTGTACCGCCTCAGCGAAGTCTGTGCGATCGATGTTGGAAACGAAGCGGAATGTCATGGTCCGCTCGCTATAAGCTCTGAGCGCCTCATAGGCCATGACAGGTCCGAGGTCAGAACCGCCAATCCCGATGTTAACGACGTTGCGAATGCGCTTTCCGGTATGACCTTTCCACGCGCCGCTCCGGACGCGGTCCGAGAAATCAGCCATCCTGTCGAGCACCGCGTGGACCTTCGGCACCACATTTTCTCCATCTACAACAATGGACGCGTCTCTCGGAGATCGTAGTGCCGTGTGCAACACTGCTCTATTCTCTGTGAGATTGATCTTTTCCCCGCGAAACATCGCGTCAATTCGAGATTGCAGTCCAGCTTCCTGTGCGAGCCGAAGCAGAAGCTCCAGTGTCTCGTCAGTGATGCGATTTTTGGAGTAGTCGAGATAAAGGCCCACGGCATCGACCGCCATTCGCTCGCCGCGTTCCGGATCTCCTTTAAATAGCTCCCGCAGATGTAGCTTCGAGACGTTTTGGTAATGCGAGTCGAGCGCTTTCCACGATTGCCGTGCGCTTGTTGTCTGTTCGATCCTTGCTGTCATGCTGGTCTTCCTTTTGTCTTTGGATTAATTCCTCTTATGCCTTAACTACAGAGGCAGTCAGGGCGGCGTGCTTGGATGAGATCACCTCCATGAGATCGTTCCAGGACTTCACGAACGACTCGGCTCCTTCATCCTGAAGCTGTGCGGCGAGGGCGTCGACGTCGATGCCCGCTTTGGTGAACTGCGCTATCACCTCTTCACAGTTGCCACCGTCTGCAGAGAGTATCTCACCCAATTCAGTGTGAGAGGCGAGGGCTTTCAATGTTCCTTCCGGCATGGTGTTTACGGTGAAAGGCGCAGCGAGACTCTTGATATAAAGAATGTCCGAGGCCTTTGGATCCTTGGTTCCCGTGCTGGCCCACAACAGGCGCTGCGGACGAGCACCGAAGTTGTAAACGCGCATCCAGCGCGGTGAGCTAAGAAGGGCGCGCGCTGCTTTGTAAGTGCGCTTCGCCATGGCGATGCCCAGTTGGTTGTGGAGTTCATCAGGGGTTTTGCTCACCACGGCACCATCCCAACGGCTGATGAAAACCGACGCCACAGAACCGACGTTCGGGTCAAGGCCCGCGTCGATACGACGCTCGATGCCTCGCAGGAACGCTCCGGCCGCCGCGAGGTATTGCTCGCGAGAGAACAGGAGTGTGACATTGACCGGTATTCCGGAAAAGATCGCTTCCTCGATTGCGGGAAGGCCTTCCTTCGTGCCTGGAATTTTGATTAAGAGATTGGGACGCGCCGCTCGGGCAAACAGATCCTTAGCGGCGGCGAGAGTACTGGCTGTGTCGTGGGCCAGGGTGGGCGATACTTCCAACGACACCCATCCGTCTACGCCATTAGTCTCGTCGAAAATGAGTCGGAAGAGGTCCGCAGCCCTGGTAAGATCCTCCAGGGCCAGTTCGAAGAAGATATCCTCGGTCGATTCGCGCTTCGTTAACTTTCTAGAGATCGCCGAGTCATACGCCGCGCTGTTCTTAATAGCGTGGTCGAAGATCGTCGGATTCGAGGTGAGCCCCGTGACCGATAGATCGTTGATGTATTGTTTGAGCGTACCGCTATCCAGCAGATCGCGTGTGATATTGTCCAGCCAGATACTTTGACCCAATTCATGAAGTAGTTGCGTTGCTTTCATCTTTAACCTCGTTACTTACCATTGTTGCTAGTGGTCGTTTCCTCGACGAACTCGAGAGACATGACGCTCGTTGTTTCTTTCTCTTTTGAGCTGAGCAAATGATGAGTGTCGTTCCAAAGTTGGATTGCCGGCTGCTTAAGGTGTTCGTAACCCAGAACGCTCAGGCTCGCAGTGCTCAGCATCAAAGACCTGGCGCCGTATGTGTCGATACCGGCCCATCGTGCGGCCAACATTCGGAGGAAATGTCCGCTGGAAAAAAGCAGAACGTTACCTGAGACTGACCGCACCAGGTCCACGACGCGGTCAGCGCGCGCAGCAACCTGTTGCGGCGATTCACCGCCCGGGCAGCCGTCGCGGAAAAGTTGCCAGTCCGGGCGCTGCGCATGGATTTCGACAGTGCGGCGGCCTTCGTATTCGCCGTAGTCCCACTCCACCAGGTCCCGAACGATCTCAGCCCTCGATCCGAAACCAGCGAGCTCACAGGTTCGCCGCGCACGACGTAAAGGGCTGGAAAAGACTTTGGCGAACGTTAGTCCGGTCAATGCGTCTCGAAGTCTTCGGGCATTCCCCTCGCCGACTTCAGTCAGCGGTAAATCGGTTAGCCCCGTGTGTTGGCCACTGAGGCTCCAGGCCGTCTCACCGTGTCGGGCCAGATAAGTCAGAGGTAGTTCTATATGGGCCATCATTATAATTCTTCCTTAAAGCTCTCCATCCCGTATGCGGCAGACCCAACCAATGCAGCGTGATTTAGAATGACGTGAACCGGGATACGCTCCATCAGCTGAGCAAAGCGTCCTTTTCGTTTGAAGGATTCCATGAAGGCTGGCTTTTCAAGCAAATTCAGGATGTGCAGAGGGATACCACCCGCCAGGTAAATGCCGCCGGTCGCGAGCACCTTTACGGCCAGATTGCCCATCTCACTTGCAAGAATCGAAATGAATGTTTCGATCGTGGCCGCACACAATTTGCTTCGCTGATCTGGGTCAGTGGCGAAATTGGCAATGGCTGCCGTGCGATCTTTTGCGGCTGCAATCGATTGAGCGATGTCGAGGTCTTCCGGTATCCGTTCGATGTCGCGAAGGCATTCGTAGATGTTCGGTATACCGATTCCGGAACAGACACGTTCAACACCCACATGATCGAAGCGCCCAAGCAGGTAGCGGAGCAGGCGGATTTGCCGCTCATCAGTCGGAGCGAAATCTGAATGACCACCTTCGGAGCTGTGTGGAACATATTTCGATCCATCCCAGGTAAGAAATGACTCCCCCAGACCAGTGCCCGGCGCAACGACACCAATGGCGCCGCCAGGGATCGGTTGTCCGACATTCAGTGTCCTCACGTCGTCCGGACGGAGAATGGGAATTGCCCGGGCGACCGCTTCCAGATCGTTAATCAGCCGCACAGATTTGAGATTGAGATCCTTCGCCAGCGAAGCCTCATCCATCACCCAGGGCAAGTTGGTGACCTTCGCGCGTCCCTCAATGACTGGACCAGCAACATCAAAACACGCTCGCTCAACATGAATCTTCTCCTTCAGCAGAAACTCCGTTACCAAGACTTGGAGGCTTGGATAGTCCGCGCTGTGCATCTCAGCCTGACTGAGCGGTGAGTGCGGTCCGGCTTCGCGCGAATAGACTGCGAGATCTGTTTTTGTCCCGCCGACGTCACCTGCTAGTAGCATGGCTCATCTCCCTCCCCACGTTTTCCAGACCGTTTCCGTACCGTTTGCTGTTTGGCATTGAGCCTCTGACCGCGTAAAACAAGATGTATAAGTAACAGATCACGGGCAGTATGAACGCGTGATGAATCCCAACGTGGTCAGCAATCACACCCTGCATCAGCGGAACGATGGCGCCGCCAACAATCGCCATGTTAATGAGGCCGGAGCCAGTACTCGTCAGTGGACCAAGTTCAGCCACACCCAGGCTAAAGATGCTTGGGAACATGATGGAGTTGAAGAATCCGACAGCGATCATGCTCCACATAGCCAGGTGACCGCTCGTTAACATGGAAAATGTGACGAACGTCGCGGTGCAAACCGCACATATCGCGAGCAAACGCCCAGTCCTAATCTTTTGCAAGACCGCGGCGCCGATGAAGCGCCCGATCATCGCGCCTCCCCAGTAGAATGAGACATAACCGGCGGCGATCTTCGGCGAGAAGCCCGCGATCTCGGGTTGACCGAGGTAGTTCACCATAAAGCTGCCAATTGAAACCTCAGCGCCGACGTACGCGAAAATTCCCAGCGCACCGAAGAGCAGATTAGGATGTTTCCAGATCGAATCTTTGATCTTCTCGCCGGGGCGGGCCTCCTCGTGCGCGATTGTCGGGAGCTTTGACTTGGCGATAGCCAACGCCAGTAAAATCAAAGCGATGCTTATGACGATGTAAGGCATCTTGATTGAGGCAGCCTGGTTCATGCGATAGACGTGTAAGGCTTGAGGCGAGAGTTTTCTCAACTGTTCGGCTGCCAATGGCGCCGCGCTCAGGATGAAAATTCCGCCGAGCACCGGTGCCAGCGTGGTGCCGAGTGAGTTGAAAGCCTGCGTCAGATTCAACCGGCTTGATGCCGTTTCGGGCTTGCCAAGTATCAGCACATAAGGATTCGCGGCCACCTGAAGACCGGTAATGCCGGCAGCAAGGGTCATTAGCCCAGTCAACAACAGCGGGAACGACGGAATAGATGCAGCGGGAACGAAAAGAATTGCACCCAGACTCATGGTTACTAAACCGGCTACCATAGTCTTTTGATACCCAATCTTGTTGACGATCTTCGACCACGGCAATGAAAAGAGGAAATATGCCGAGAAGAACGCAAACTGGACCAGCATGACCTTGGTGTAATTGAAATCGGAGATTGACTTCAGATGTGGAACAAGAATGTCATTCAAACTCGTGAGAAAACCCCACAAGAAGAAGAGCGCGGTGAGAATCGCCAGAGGACGTATGTAACTATCGCTCGTCGATCGAAGTAGGGTGTTCTGTACGCCTCCAGAGTTAGCTATCATCTCTCTTGTCGCCATATGCTTTTCCTTGACTTATCAGATCAAATCATTTCCCGGATCATCATTTGACAATCAAACGCCTGCGCTACCACCAGGTCTCAGTTTGCACGCCGAAGCTCAAGCCACTCGTTTTACCCTGAAAGGGAATTCCTCCAACAAAGCCGCGAAGGCCGTTCGACCAGGATGCATAGGTCACAAAAACACGTAGCACGGGCCGGCTAAAAAATTTCCGGCCGGCTCCGATTTGTGGGGCGATTGTGAATTTGCGAAGCCAGCCCTCGTATTGGCCACTGCCGCTACTGGTACGATCGAATCCAGCCTCAAACGCCACCGAGAGATGATCGGTAAAGAAGTACTGCGGCCTGGCGCCAAACGAAAGCCACTGGTTCCAGTTTTCCCGTGGATTGCCGTTGAGCGTACGCTGGTAGACAAAGACTGGCTGAATCGCAAACTTGTCGTTTGTTTGAATCAGCAAGTGTTCTGCGATTCGAAATCTCTTTGCGTCCTGGAGAAACGGAGTTGGGTCATCGATCGACGTGCTGAAATTGCTGGCGGCTCCCTTTCCGTATTGGACTGAAAACCAGTTGTAGCCACCCTTCCATTCCAGGCGTTGATGGGCTATCCCGAATGCGTATCCATTACTGGTAGGAATGACGGTGCCAGTTGGTGTCGTTCCGCCTTTAGCCCTGGCGTAATTGAACCAGGCGGCTAGTTTTCCACCCGGCGCCTTCACGTCATACAGACGCACATCAATGTTGCTCTTCGCATAATTGCCATTTTCAGTGGTGATGTCGGGACGCGCGCCGGCGAGGAAAGCCACAGCCATCTTGCCGACTTTGACGTCTAAATCCTCAACGCCCCCGCCGTAGCCGCTCATGTCTGAGATGTAGAAATCGTTGATGTGCGATTGATAACGCCGGTAGTACCGTTCGCCGGCCCAAAACTTCGCCTGCGGTTGGCTCTTAAAGATGTTGCCAGCCTGTACAAAGGCTTCACGCAGGCGGAATCGGTCGTTACCAATACCGCCCCGGAAATCTGCGAAACTGGCAGAGTTGGTGGTGTTGGCCTGGACCATAAACTCCGTTTTTATCCACGCCTTATCCGTATCGTGTTCCGGGTTAACCCAGTTGTTGACAAAGATGAGCTCGGCATACGTTTCCGCCTCATTCCCCAAACGGTATTTGGCATCAGCTCCTGGGGCTTGAAACGCGACCTGCTGCCCGCCCCTGCTGTTCAGACCGTAACCGGAACGTAAATACCCGTGGAATTCAAAACTTTTCACCTGCTCTTCCAGCTTCTTGATCTTTGTATCTGCGTCTCTCAACAAGTCGTACGTGGGCGCGGAAGGCAGCTGTCCCTGGAGTGTTTGCTCCTTCTCTTTTTGTCCAAAAGCAACTTGCGCGGCTTGCTCTACCGCGGACACGACTCCTTCTTTCTTTGTTGGGTTCTGTTTGGCCTCACCTTCCTTCTTTAGCTGTTGTTCCAGGGCAGCTATGCGTTCCTGTAGCTCACGAGTTGTCTGTTCGTACTGCTGCTTCAGTTGTTGTATCTGTTTCTGCACGTCGTCAGATTGCTGACCGTGCGCAGGCAAAACCACGGACAGGAGAAGGGCTAAAATCCAGATGACCCGAGCGAATGTCAATCCGCTCAGCCGGCTTCGAAGCCTTGGGGCATTGCGCTCGCCTGCCTCAATTAGCGGTAAATCGGTGAGTCCTGTATGTTGGCCTGCCAGGCTCCAGGCCGTTTCACCGTGTCTGGCCAGATACATGATTGGAAGTTTTTCGTTCATGACGCATCCTGGTTGTAGTTGTTAATGCAAGAATCGAATCAAACATCTATCGTCGCCTTAGACAGTTCAGCTGGATGCCGTGGAGTCCTTTCATTTGCACTTGACTTCCTGAATTCAATTTCCCGATCCCTTCCTTACTTCCCGCGACTGTGGCAACGCGCGTACCAGATGAGACTCTTTGATTACAGGCCGGATTAGTTGAGAGATTTGACTACTGCGAACGACTGTTGTCGAAATTGTCGGCAGCAAAAGGATCTTGTCGGAAGCACATTCCGTCATCTTCTTCAAGG
>Ga0137366_10003663_pt1 | contig 11961 bp, 10 predicted proteins | sample SagtaG_8_FD_104938 | JGI IMG/M metagenome (GOLD analysis project Ga0137366, IMG submission 104938) | Vadose zone soil microbial communities from Sagehorn Ranch, Mendocino, California, USA - Sage1_L_60_16 metaG | ecosystem: Environmental > Terrestrial > Soil > Vadose zone | place: USA... | reverse complement strand
TCCCGAAGAGGTCTACACGTTCACGCCCAAGGGTAAGGTCGTAGTCCTGCCACGAGACTCCACGCCGATTGATTTCGCCTACACCATTCACACTGAGGTCGGCCACGCATGTGTCGGCGCCAAAGTGAACGGACGCATGGTCCCGTTGCGGCACAAATTGCACAGCGGTGACATCGTCGAGATCATCACTCAGACTGGCCACAAACCCAGCCGAGATTGGCTCGGCGTGGTCCGCTCGTCGCGCGCGCGCAACAAGATCAAGCATTGGCTGAACATTCATCAGCGCGAACGTGCGATCGAAATTGGCCGCAAGCTGATCGAGAAAGAAGCGCGAAAATACCGCATTTCGCTCAAGGAAATCAAAGACGACCATTTCCAGCGCATCGCGTCCGATTACGGCCTGGGCGGGCCGGATGACTTGATGGCCGGCATCGGGTATGGCAAGTATTCTGCGCGGCAAGTGCTTGGAAAACTGGCGCCGGCAACGGAAGAACCGGCCTCACCGGCCGAAGAAGATTCCGGCATCGGCAGCGTTGTTCGGCGCGTTTTTGGTGGAGACCACAGCAATGCGATCCGCGTAAAGGGCCAAGGCGATTTGCTGGTCTATCGCGCGCGCTGTTGCAATCCCATTCGCGGCGAGGCCGTCGTCGGCTACGTGACCCGCGGCAAAGGCGTCGCCGTGCATTCCATTAACTGTCCTAACGTGCTTAACCTAATGTATGAGCCCGAGCGGAGGATTGAGGTCGAGTGGGGCAAAGAGGAAGGCGCGCCAACCGCATTCCCAGTCAAGCTAACCGTTTTCTGCGACGATCGCTTCGGCATGCTCAAGCAAATCACCGCCGTCATCAGTGATACGAAGACCAATATTCGCAACATTGGCGCGCGCACCGAAAATGGCCAGGCAAATGTAGACATCGTGATCGAGATCGAGGATCTGAAGCACCTGGAAAACATCATTCAGGGAGTGCGAAAAATTCCCGGCGTGCATGACGTGCAGAGATTGCAGAGAGTTTAAAACCGTCGTTTGTCGTTGGTCGTTGGCAAAATCGCGGTCTCGTGATGAGATAAGGATTCGCGTCCGCCCTTCTTACACTTGTCATTCCGAGTGCCTTCTGGCATGAGGAACCTGCTTTTTGTGAAAAGCTGATGCGAGGCTGGTACAAAGCTGATGGAGTTAATGCACAGATCAGGTCGCATGCTCTTTCGGCCCAGCCGCAGAGCGGAGGAACTTAGTTAGCCCAGGGCGTAAGCCCTGGGTGAGGTGGTAAATTGATCGAGTCCCGAAGGGACGGCACAAAAATCATGCGTGACGTAATCTCAACTCCCGGCGCTCCGAAAGCCATCGGCCCTTACTCGCAAGCGATCCGGGCAAACGGATTTGTCTTCGTTTCCGGACAGGTAGCCATTGACCCCGCGACCCAGAACGTAATCGACGGTGATGCTGCCGCGCAAACCGATCGCGTCATGAAGAATCTGTCGGCGATCCTGAAAGTTGCCGGCAGCGGATTGGAAAAAGTTGTTCGCGCGACCGTCTTCTTGAAGAGTTTGGGTGATTTCGTTGCGATGAATGAAGTCTATGGCCGCTATTTCAGCCAGGCCCCGCCCGCGCGGTCCACGGTCGAAGTTTCGCGCCTTCCGAAAGACGTTCTGGTCGAGATTGACGTGATCGCGCTGGCCGATTAGATTTCCTTCGTGTACCTTAGTGCCCTTCGTGGTTGTTTCTGTCCAAAAACTTACTAACCACAAAGGACACGACGGACCACGAAGGAAAATCAGGAGAACCGATGCCGAGAAAATTCCTGCTAATTGCAGGCTCTATATTCATCGCGGCCATGTGCTTTGCGCAGACCCAACCCAGTCACACCGCAACGAAGAAGCCCACCACCGCCGCCCATCCAGCCACAACTGGCCCGACCAAGGTGATCGGCGAGGGCACCAAAACGCCCTCTGGGCTGCAGTATTGGAATATCAAACCGGGTACCGGCGCGCTGGCGATTCCAGGAAAAAAGGTGAAAGTTCAATACACGGGCTGGCTGACGACTGGCAAGAAGTTCGACAGCGGAGTCTATGATTTCATCGTTGGAAACGGCCAAGTGATCAAAGGTTGGGATGAGGGTGTAGCGGGAATGAAAGTCGGCGGCAAGCGGCAGCTAAGGATTCCACCGCCGTTGGCTTATGGCGAGCGCGGCTATCCCGGTGCCATTCCACCGAATGCCACCCTGATTTTTGACGTTGAGCTGGTAGGAGCCGAGTAAGCCAATTTTGTAATTGGGTGATTTGGTAATTTAGGCCGCGCGCGATCCGCGCTCTCAAGTTACTCAATTACCAAATTGCAAAATTACCAATTGCTTTCAGGCTTTTTGAACTTTGCCGCTTCTGAGGCAGGACGTGCACACGCGCATCCGCTTGGTCGCACCCTTCACTTTGGCGTGAACCGGGCGCAAATTGACGTTCCAGCGCCGCTTGGTCACGTTGTGCGCGTGGCTGATGTTATTTCCAAATTGCGGCCCTTTGCCGCAGATTTCGCAAACTTGTGCCATGACTGCTCCGAAAATCTAATATTAATTCGTCTGAAAGTATAGATTTTAAGCTATTTTGCCGATTTTGGCCACTTCGTCCGCGATGATTGCCACGCATCGCACTGGAGAGGATCCGCCCTCCCCAACCGCTTCCCGCCAGATCAAGAGCGATCAACGGATGCTGACACTCTTCTGCGATACTAAATCCGATGTCCTTCGCCGACCCCAAATCCGTCAAAGTCCATCTGACTGCGGGAACGGGTGTCGAGATTGAGTGGGGCGACGGGCATTTCTCGGAATACACGTTTCCATTTCTGCGTGACGCTTGCCCCTGCGCGTTATGCGATGAGGAGCGCACTAAGAGCGGACGGCTGGCTGGTGAAGCTCCGCATCTGAAACCGGGAGAGTTGCCTATGTTTAAGGCCCAGGCAAAACCGGTTTCCGCCGAAGGTGTGGGCAAGTATGCGTTGAAGTTTAAGTGGAATGACGGCCACGAGCTGGGAATTTATTCGTGGCAGTGGCTGCGGCAGATTTGTCCGTGCGAAGCGTGCGGGGCAACAAGAAAGGCCAAAGCCGGCTAGGTCCTACTTCGAGGCTTGTGCAGTTTTTTGTGCGTCCTGCAATGCCTTTTCCATTTCAGGATGCTCGGCCAGAACCTCCAGCATGGATTGGCGTCCCAGCTCCTGTCCCTGCTTCTCACCTGCTGCCTGCAGTTCTGCCATGAGTTTGGGCATCGTGGCTAGCATCTTTTGTCCTAGTGGCGTCTGGTACAGACGGATCAAGTCCTTGACCTCGTCATCGGAATAATACTTGTCGTAAACCGGCACAGCGAGGTCAAGAATCGTTTGCTCGTCGAATTTAGAGTGGAACTTGACAAAAAAAAGGTCAATCAGCTTCTCGCGATACTCGCCGGCAGGGAAAGAATTGGTCATCAAAGGCTTGATGTTTCCCTCCATGCTGTTCATGGTCTGAGTGGCAAGCGCTCCGGCGTGCGTGAGTTCTAGCAAGCGGCGGATGTCGGCCTCCTTCGTCTGCTTGAGGTCGATCTTCGCCCGGCTCGCCTTCGCCGCTGAAGCAACACTTTGGCCAGAATCCTGGCCGCTTGGTGACGACTCCTGAGCGGAGCACAGCGCCCCCAGCAGTAGAACGGTCACGAAAACAGCAGCGGAAGATTTCATAGAAGCTCCTGATGCCAAGGATTGCGTCGATCTTACGCAGAGGTCCTGGCACGCGCGAGATCACTTTGGATGGTGCCCTATGGGGACGCACGTCCTGTAAAATTCAATCAGCGTTTCGGAGCCGTCTTCCTAATTGTCTTTCCTCTCCCAACTCAATCCGCAGCAGCGCGAGGCTGTGGAAACGACTGACGGCCCGGTGCTGATTCTGGCTGGTGCGGGCAGTGGGAAAACACGGGTAATCACCTATCGCATTGCGCACCTGATCGAGCACCTCGGGGTCATGCCGGAATCCATTCTCGCAGTCACGTTCACCAACAAAGCCTCCGCAGAGATGGGCGAACGCGTTGAAAAGATTGTTGGAGGTCTATCGGTCGCGAAGCCGGTTATTTCGACATTTCATTCGTTCTGCGTGCGCGTCTTGCGGCGCGACATTGAAGCCCTGCGCATTCCCTCCGCCGTTCCCGGCCAGCCGCCAATTGGGCACACGAAAAGTTTCGTAATCTATGACGAGTCCGATCAGCAGCAAATCACCAAATCCGTCATGAAGCGTCTGGGAATTGACGACAAGGAATTGACTCCGCGTAATGTGCTTTCGCATATTTCATGGGCCAAGAACCACATGCTCGATCCGCAGGAGGTCTATCTCAATTCCGCGGATCCGAAGACCGAACGCATCGCGCACATTTACGAGGAATATCGAAAAGAATTGCGCCGGGCCAACGCTCTCGATTTTGACGACCTGTTGCTCGAGGCGGTGCGGCTTTTGAAGTCGTCGGCGAACGTACGCGAATACTACAACCAGCGCTTTCAATATTTGTTGGTGGATGAATATCAGGACACAAACCGCCCGCAATATGAGCTCATGCGGATGCTCGCGGGAGCCAGGCACAATGTCTGCGCCGTCGGGGATGAAGATCAGTCCATTTACTCCTGGCGCGGCGCCGATATTCGCAACATTCTTGAATTTGAAAAAGATTTTCCTGAGGCGAAGATTGTGCGCCTGGAGCAAAACTACCGCTCCACGCAGAATATTCTGCAGGCGGCATCGTCCGTGGTCGCCAATAACGTCCGACGCAAGGGTAAGAACCTCTGGACTTCGCGCCAGGGCGGAACGAAGATCGGCTACTACGAAGCTCCCGATGGCGAGAACGAAGCGCTGTTTGCGGCAGACTCAGTCGCCCGCTATATTCGCGAAGCCAATCAACGAGGTGATGATCCGCGGGCAGCCGTACTCTACCGTACTAACTCCCAATCGCGTTTGTTTGAAGAAGCCATGCGGCGGTATCAGCTCAAATATCACGTGGTCGGTGGATTTTCATTCTACGAACGTGCCGAAATCAAAGACCTGATCTCGTATTTGAAGGTCATACATAATCTCGAAGATTCGGTTTCGCTGCTGCGCGTGGTCAACACTCCGCCGCGCGGGATCGGCAGGACCACAATGGAAGTGGTCGAACGCGTCGCGCTCGAAACCGGATTGTCCCTTTGGGGAGCGGTTCGAGAATGCATTCGTCGCGCGCTTCTGCCACAAAGAGCGATGTCGGCGCTGAAGTCGTTTGCTGATTTGATCGAAGACGCACGGGCGATGGCGGCGGGAACCTATTCTGAGCGATTGCAGGAAACTTCGACGCCTGGAATGTCGACGCCCCAATCACCAGAGCCCACGTGGGGACGGGTGCCCTCACCCGTCCTGCGGAGCGAAGCTCCGCAAGCCGTTTCCGATCTGGACAGTGATACTACAGAATTTGACCCTGCCGCATTCGACTTTGGAGGCGGAGAGCATATTCCGGCCGAGAGTTCAGCGCAGGAAAGCGATCAAGCTGAGGCAGAGCGTCCCGCCGAGGCCGTCGAAGGATTTCGATCTCCCGGCGGCCCCGCCAACACCGCCGAGATCCTCAAATTCCTGGTTGACCGTACTGGCTATATCAAGATCCTCGAAGCTGAGGACTCGCCCGAAGCCTATTCCCGCATTGAGAATATTCGCGAACTGGTCAATGCCGCCATGGATTCCAAGGACCGTGGTGAGACGCTCGATCAGTTTCTCGATCATGCTGCGTTGGTGAGCGACGCCGATGCTTACGATGAGCGTGCACAAATCACGCTGATGACGCTGCATGCGGCCAAGGGCCTCGAGTTTCCGTTGGTATTTTTGTGCGGGCTGGAAGAAGGCCTATTTCCGCATTCGCGAACGTTTTTGAACCCTGACGATATCGAGGAAGAGCGGCGACTCTGCTACGTGGGCATGACCCGTGCCATGGACCAGCTTGTGCTCACGCGTGCTGTCTATCGCAGACGCTATGGGACGGACATGCCGGAGGCCAGCGTGCCATCGAGATTTCTGGAAGAAATTCCGGCAGAATTGATGGAAGGGCTCGGACGTGTGGGGCGGGCGCCGTCGCCCGCCAGAGAAAGGTCATACAGCGGAGCTCAACGATCTAGGGAGTCCGATCGAAGGCAAGATTGGCGGGCGGGGGCGCCCGTCGCACACAGATCCGAAACACACTATGCCTACGAAGATGAAGACCAGTCGGCGACCTGGAAGCAAGCTCCAGCGCAGGCCAAGGCGGGTTCTGGCACGCGATACAACTCCATTGATAATATTGCCGAGTTCTTTGCCTCCCGCGGGAAGAAGTTTTCGGTTCCTAAAGTGCCTGTCGAAGAACCGAAAGGCCGCCGCGGTTTCCGCCCCGGACAGAAAGTGAAGCATCCTAAATATGGTGAGGGAACGGTCTATCATCGTGAAGGAGAAGGCGAAGAGGCGAAGATTACGGTACAATTCCCTCGCTTCGGATTGAAGAAGCTGGTCGAGAAGTACGCGCAATTGGAGAAGGTTAGCCCTTAAGCCATTAGCTGTCAGCTTGTAGATCTCACTATCGACTAACTGCTCTCTGGTCGTAGCCTGTCAGACCTGAAGACGTTGGAACTCAAGCAGAATTCATGGGGGAGCACAGACTTGAGCTGTTCCACAACACCAGCCCCGAAGGGGTGGAATATTGATAGCCCAGGGCGTAAGCCCTGGGTAGGCTTGGTATATTGACAGAGTCCAGAAGGGACGGCACAAGAATCTCCAATTACCAAATTACTCAATCAAGAAAGCACTCATGGCAAACACAGCGACACTCAGCAAGGACGAACGAAAAAAACTAAAACGCGCCGCGCGCAAGAAGCGCAAAACCGAACATCCATTGAAGCCCCGCGAGTATGCTCGCGGATCGAAAAAGAGCAAAGTGAAGAAACTAGTGCGCGGACAAGCGAAGAGATAGCCCAGAGATCGGGAGGGCACGACTTACGGTCGTGGCGTTGATCGATATTGCGGAACCATCGCCACGGCTGGAAGCCGAGCCCCTCCCGGACTCAGCTCAGAAATAGACAAACAAACCCTTGGCTCAACCGACCACGACGGATCGAACCACAGAACCTGGGAGGCCCCACCAGCTTCTCTGCTGCAAATCCATTGACAAGCTGATTGCCGAAGCCGAGCAGCCAGAGCATCGGCTGCGCAAAGCTTTAGGCCCTTGGTCGCTGACGGCGCTCGGCATCGGCGCCATCATTGGATCGGGAATTTTCGTCCTCACCGGAACTGCGGCCGCCGGCGAACACTTCGAGGCCCCATCCATCCTGCACGCGCAAGTGCTCGATCTGCTGGTGAATTTCCTGCGCACTGGGAGTACAGCTGGCGCACTCATGCACGGACGTCCTGCTGCCGGGCCATCCATCGCGATTTCTTTCATTCTGGTCGCAATCGCATGCAGCTTTGCCGGATTATGTTACGCCGAATTGGCCTCGATGATCCCGATTGCGGGGAGCGCCTACACGTATTCCTACGCGACACTTGGGGAGATCTTCGCCTGGATCATCGGCTGGGACCTGATTCTGGAATATGTGGTCAGCAACGTCGCCGTGGCCGTGGGTTTCAGCGGATATTCGACTGCGCAACTTGCCGCTTTCGGCATTCATTTACCGGTTAAGTGGTCCACTCCGGTTTGGGCTCCCAGCGGTTGGACTGGGGCGTATTTCAACTTGCCAGGATTCCTGATTGTCCTTGTTCTTACGTTGCTGCTGGTGCGTGGAGTCCGCGAGTCCGCCGAAGCCAACAACGTTATGGTGATGATCAAGATTGGCGCGATTCTGACATTTCTCGTTGTCGGCGGGATGCTCGTCAATAAGGCGAACTGGGTGCCGTTTGCGCCATCAGGATTCGCAGGAATTGTGACCGGCGGCGCAATTGTGTTTTTCACTTACATTGGCTTCGACTCAGTTTCAACGGCGGCCGAGGAATGCGAAAAACCACAACGCGACCTGCCGTTTGGAATCATCGCTTCGCTAGTCGTATGCACTGTGCTGTATGTTGGCGTAGCCGTCGTCCTGCTTGGCATGCAGCGTTACACCACCTTCATTTCTGGTCCTGCGGCCGACGCTCCCGTGGCTTACGCGCTGAAAGTTTTGGGCGCGCATCCGTTTTTCCGGGCTGTGATCGTGATCGGCGCGCTGATGGGAATGATTTCCTCCATCCTCGTCTTTCAATATGGTCAGGCGCGAATCTGGTACGCGATGTCACGCGACCGGCTGCTGCCAAAACTGTTCTCCGCGGTTCATCCCAAATTCAAAACGCCGCACTGGTCCACCTGGATTGCCTGCTTCGCAGTGGGAATACCGGCGGGGCTCGTGGACATCGGCACCGCCGCCGATCTAGCGAACATCGGCACGCTGTTCGCCTTCGTTCTGGTCTCGATGGGCGTCATCATCCTTCGACGCCGCCAGCCCGACCGCGTGCGTGGCTTCCGCGTTCCGCTCGTTCCGTGGTTTCCGCTGATTTCGATCATCCTCTGCGGCGGATTGATGATGGGATTGACCGTAATTACCTGGCTGCGGTTCTTCGCCTGGTTGGCAATTGGCTTGTTAATTTATTTCCTCTACAGCCGCCGGCACAGCGAGTTTGCAAAGGCACGTTGAAACCTGCCAATTCTTGAATGCTAAACTTTTCCTTCACCCATCCTTGGCGCCTGCCTGGAGTTCCTCTCCCATGCCTGAAAATTACACCCCAACGCGTCGGACGCGCGTCGTGCGCGAGCCGAATCGTGGCGTTTACGATCGCGAGGCGGTTTATCGCATCCTCGATGAGGGATTTCTATGCCATGTCGGCTTCGTTGTTGACGGCCAACCATTCGTAATTCCGACTTCATACGGCCGCAAGGGCGCGAACCTCTACATTCACGGTTCCGCGGCCAGCCGCATGCTACGCCAGATGAAGGAAGCTGTGCCGGTATGCGTTACGGTTACCTTGCTCGATGGACTCGTACTCGCGCGTTCAGTTTTCAATCACTCCATGAATTACCGTTCAGTCGTAGTTCTCGGCAAGGCAACCTTGGTGGATGATCCCGAAGAAAAACTCGCAGCTCTGCGCGTTTTAGCCGAACACATTCTCCCCGGTCGTTGGGACGACGCACGCCAACCTAATGCTCGCGAACTGAAGGCCACCTCAGTGCTGCGCCTGCCGATTGAAGAATTCTCCGCGAAAGTCCGTACCGGCCCGCCTGTTGACGACGAGGAGGATTACTCCTTCCCTACATGGGCGGGAGTAGTTCCTTTGGAGATGAAGGTCGGAGCGGCGAGCAACGATCCGCGCCTTGATCCCGCGCGCGAGGTCCCAGCGTATGTTCGCAACTACTCACGCGGACGGCGCTAGAGACCCAAGACTTTCTTGGTTCGTGAGACGTAATCAGGAGTAGAATACGTCCCGCTAAAGGCAAGCCGGGAACTTGATCGATTTCACAAGAGGCACAAGGAGGTACACATGAGAAGCTGGAAGCAAATAAGCCTTCTCACATTTTGTTTGCTGGTCCTCATGGCCACGACTCCCGCGAAGCCAGCATGGCAAATGAAGGCCGATTATGTAGAAGCGTGTAGCTGTCATTTATTTTGTCCCTGCTACTTCAACAAGCACGCCGAGATGCCGCATTGCGAGTTCAACATGGCGGTGAAGGTGCGCGAAGGGCACTCGGGCGATACCAGCCTGGCGGGCGCAAAGTACTGGCTGACCGGCGATCTGGGCGACGAGTGGGGCACAAACAAAAAGGGAGCGTGGGTGGCGGTCTCGTTTGATCCATCCACCAGCAAACAGCAACGGGACGCACTGGCGCCCATGATCCTCAAGACTTATGGTCTCGAGTGGGGTGAGTTGAAAGTGCAGGAAGCTCCAATCGAGATCAGCCGGTCCGGAGACATTGTGGAAGCCAAGCTCGGCGGCGGCCAGATGGCGCACATGAAACTGCAACGTGAACGGGGAGCAGACGGCAAGGGCGTAGTGCTGAAGAACGTAAAATATTTTGGAGCGCAAGACAACACTGGCTTCGACCTGTATCGCTCTCTTGATCACAGCGCCAATGTGCAGGGACACGATTTCTCGTATTCCGACCGCAATGCGTTTTTGATCTCAATCGACACGCACGATGGCGAAGGCGCGGGGATGTCGGCTGGCAGCCACTAACAATCTTCTTGAATCTCGCCCCCGCTTCGGTGGGGGCTTTTTTGTTCGGCCCCGGGGGGCCGTTGTAAAAGCGTCACGATTCCGCCTGATTTTGGGCGGGTGCTTCCATCCACGACCACTCGCCCGAATTCCGGGGTGCCACGCAAGAGGTTTGCAAGAACAGCTCTCCCCGCATGGCGTCCCGGTTTTTCTTTTGACAGCATCGAGGTCGTTACTTGGCGCGCGGAATATGCGTGCGAGAATTGAGTCGTTACGTTCTAGGGGAGGGAGCCGCTCTCCAACGTTCGAGCCAGTCAGGAAGGCGGCTCTCTTTATCGCGTCACGCCGCGTGCGGATGCGCCTTCAGGTACACGTCCAGCATCCCGCCCGAACCGAGAGCCACTCACGAAAACTATAAGAATAGGCGGTACATTCAAAGCGGTTGAGGTTGAGGGGAGGTGCGATGAAGGTCTTGGTGGTGGAAGCCGAGGAAGCAGCCTTAAAGAGTACCGGCGTCATGCTCAACAAGCTTGGGTACCAAGTCGGACTGGCACCCGATTGCAGCGAGGCTTTCCGCATGTATTGTGACCAAGGGCCGTTCGACCTTGTTCTCATCGCATTGAAATTCCTAAGCGATTCCAGAGCTGTGGGCCCGAAACTCATTCATGAGCTGCGTCAGAAGACTCCCGAACAAAAGTTTGCTTTTATGTCGGCCGCCTCTGTTTTGAAAAAACCGTTCTCGCTCCAGGAATTGGACGATTTCATGGGCGCATTTCGACGCCCTGCCCAAAGCCGCTTCGGGCAGTCCTGAATCGTGAAAGGGATTTAAACACCGGCAATGGGTCAATGTGTGCGGATTTATCGCCAACTGTGACTTGGTTTGCCTATAGGCGGTCCGCAGGAATCCATCCGCAATCCCCACTCATGTTGCGGACTAGCAACCAGCCGTGTCGGGCATCTTCGACTGTGACTTCCTCTCCTGGAATTACCTGCAGTTCACGTGCGGAGTAATCGTTCAAGATAGTTGCTTGCGGTTCCTCGCTCGAAAGGAATTCCAGCGGAACCCAGCCCTGCCGACCATCCGCAGCTGTACACCAGCGCCAACCGGGAAAGTCATCATCCGCTCTTCCCACCGTGAGATTTTCACCCGCCTGTACAACTATTGGGCTTGCATACTGCACGTTATAAGGAAGCCTAACTTGGACCCTTCGTCCAATGCCGTTCATGTCTCCATCGTAAAACAGATTTACGTAGCCGCAATACGGGCTACCATCAATGAGTGTAATCGGGATATATCGGCAATCTGCTGGTTTCCGCTGCGCGACTGTTATGAACGGGAAAGCGTCCTCGCTCACTTTGCATACGATTCGACATATCCACAATTTGAGCACCGAAAGGTCTGAATCGGGATGAGTTGCTTTCGGTCCACCTTGTACGTTCCCCACCAACTCTTCACAGGATCGCCAGGGTACCAGCCAGCGCTAACGAATCCTCCATACGTCGTGTCCGGTATCCATCCCGTGACCATTTCCGTTCGGCACTTAGGGCAGTCAATTCCTTCATCCAAAGGTCGATTTCTCCTCGTCTTGGCTCTCGTGCAGCCGAGAGCATTTTAGCTTGCCGAACAGAACCGACGTGATCCTTCATCCACGAATCAAGGTTCAGCGTCCCTCAGTGAGTTCTATTAAAAGGGATGTCAAGAAAAAACTTCTGCCTCGACCGGAGTCGAGATGTTTTCTCGAGATCCAGCCCAGGGTAATTAGGCTTCCCTGGAGAAGTTTGCCTTGTGCCCATTCTG
>Ga0137366_10003660_pt1 | contig 11971 bp, 6 predicted proteins | sample SagtaG_8_FD_104938 | JGI IMG/M metagenome (GOLD analysis project Ga0137366, IMG submission 104938) | Vadose zone soil microbial communities from Sagehorn Ranch, Mendocino, California, USA - Sage1_L_60_16 metaG | ecosystem: Environmental > Terrestrial > Soil > Vadose zone | place: USA: California... | reverse complement strand
TTCTTTCGGGATTCCGGACTTAGCGCGGCTGCTCGGCCAATCTTCGCTAGTTCAACTAGCTTTTCCTTGGATACTTCGCGTCCGCACCTTTGACAAAGCCGCCCTCTCCGCGTCGCAGCACCGCAACCCGGACAGATCTTCTGAGGGTATGGCGCAGGCGTAGCATCAAGGATGAACTCGTTCCCTCGGCCTTCGCTTCTCCGACGATGGGTGAGACGGGTCGGTAGTGTCTGATCCCGCCGGGCGGGCCTCCGTATTGAACTCCACAGAGTTTGCGCAACCCACTCGGCAAAAGGCGCAACCACGCGGCCCCAGGTCGGCGCGGTTTCGGAAAGAAGGGCGGCAAACGATCCCATCAGGCGGCAGTTGCCGTCCCGCTGCTCGAAGAACCATTCCCGCTTGAGCGGCTCGCGGGTGATCCAGCCCAGCAAGTATGCGTCGACTTGTGGACGGACGGGCTCCATGAGGTCGCAGGCGAGGCTGTCGCGAGCTGGTGTGTCCACGTGAAGCATGCCGATGCCGGGGTCAAGGCCGAGAGCGGCGGCGGCTAGCCTGGATTCCGATTCGAGAAGGGTGTAAAGGTAGTTGAGAATGGCGTTCGGCGGGTTGGCCGCGAGGCGAGGAGACCCGGTTAGAGGCGAAACCCGAGCCCCGAACGCGCGCCAGTGGTCGGGCACTCGTGACTCGTCCTTCTTGGGAAAATTGATGGGCAACGTGCGCCATGCTGCCCAGTAAACGCCAGCCGCTCGCGATTCAATCAGGCGGATACCTTCCGGCGAGTCTGCCCTAGGCAACTCCGCACGGTAGCGGGATATTGTGTCGGCGGTCTCGGTTGCAAGCAGTTTGTGGCGCGCAACCCGCTCTTGCCCGAAGAGCTTTTTGTCGATCAGTTCACGCGCGATCTGGACAGCGGTTCCTGATTGACTCGCCAGACTTTGAGCCCGTCGCAGCCGGGCATCTGACGGGCGAACTGGTCCGGTCGTGGCTAGCACAGAACCGTCCCGCTCCAGCATGACGAATGCGGAATCCTGATCCGCGAGCCAGCGAAGCGCGGCGAGCGAAATCATACCGTCCGATCCGATCACAACTAATCGCGTTAGGCCGTGACCGACACGCGGGAGGCGGTAGCGGTGACGGTTAGCGCCGATGCCATCTTCAAGAAACAGATGTCCACGATCCACGCGGACCTGGATGCCGTAGCCGAAGAGAGTGACGACTCCATGGCGAGGAATGGGTGAATTGTGGGATTGCGGGAGTTGGTATACGGTTTTCGTAGCTGCCATTTGGAGGCCTCTTCCGATTGGCGGTCAGGGCTTGTCGGCTGCTCGTAACAGTCGGCAGGCCCGTTGTGCTCTTAGAGACTTATCTCATTATATATCAACGACATACACGATCACTTCCTCGCCTGATCTCCTTCAAACTTGGTAAGCCAAAGTTTCGGCGGACTCCAGCATAATAGCTTTTTTGTCGCTGTTGCCGGGGCCACTCCCAGCATCAACCCGGCTAGAGCCTCCGCAAAGAATTCGATTCTCTTGTCATCGCTGGTTGGCCGGTTCGTGCGGGGATAGTTCCACAGCTTTCTCGCCCAGAAGAGCTCTGCAGGGCGATCGCACAGTGCTCTCCGGAACTGCGGCATGGTGCTCACGCCGGGCACAGCGGCAACCAGCCAGTCATCAATGTTATTCAAGGTGTGCTGCAGTTCTTTGATCGACCGGGGTCTCTTCAATTGTTTCCACAATACCGGCGCAGAAGGAACGGCCGGGAAAAATAACGAGGGATGCTCAGTTGGCTTCAGACCGAAGCGCCGACCTGGAGGTAAGTCGGTGTCCTGCTTAATCACCTGGTAAATCGGGTACTCAAATTGAGGTCCTCTGTCAGCCTCGGTCCGGGTAGCGTACGTAGTGAGTCGCTCGAAAACCAGCGCCACTGTTTCCCGCCCAGTTTCGTCAGGAATGATTCTCGCGAGTTGAATCCGGACCGCTCTACCCGCGCAAACTTGCTTCTGTCCTTTTCCGGTCCAGGGTACCCATTCGAGCTTCTGCACGACATCGAGATGACCGTCACGTAAGCCGAGCAGCAGATAAAACCACTGCACTGCGTTCACTTTCAACGCTGCAAGACCAACGGGTTTGGGTCCACGCGATCCCAAAGCAGTTCAGAAACTCGTCTAAGAAAGTATATCACATTTGACGAATTATAATAGACTTCTTTTCAGGGGATCCATTCACGAGAGCAGGAAAAAACGCATATATGAAACACAAAGGAAGAAAGCACACGCAATCCCAGTCAAGCAAACAGCACCGGTCTTCCCGACGGGTGCTGAAGAAGTTTGTTCCGCCGCGAACTGAAGCAGAGTTCTCAGCGATGTCGGCGTCCACTCAGGATGTTTACACGCGGGTGACGCACGCCGTCTCGAAGATGAGGACCAGCGGTGCCTCGCTGCCGCATGCCGCCCAAGAGTACGGAGTGAGCCGTCGGCAAATGCGGCGGTTCGGCGGTAAGGCGCTACGTAAACTGAAGAATGGCTGGTATGCAGCCAAGGCGAGCGACCGCCTGCTGCGCATCCTTGTGATACCGACCCGCCAGGGACTTGCGGAGATCACCGTCAATGATTCCCGTGAAGCCAGCCGCCTTGGACGTTATTCGGCTGCTGTTGAGCGCTACCTGCAAACCGGTGAGGCGTCAGCGCTCCGGGAATTCCGGGGCAAGCACATCATCAATGCCAGCGGGAAGCGAGTCCCGCTGCTGACGGATCTGCACGAACTGGACCGCCAGGGCTCCGCAGGCGTCCTTTCGTTCGAATCCCTATATGCGAGGGTTGCCTGATGTCCAGCAAACTACCACAGCGCGATCCTGAGGCTGCATGGGTACGCCAAGCCACTGCGGCGCGGCGCGTCGGCGTGAATGCCAAGTGCGCATGCGGTGAAACACGACCGCAGGCTCTGATTCGAAACAGCAAGCCAACGATGTGTCATGAGTGCAAGCGGAAAGAAGAGGGAAAAACCATCGTGGACGATCATCATGTTTTTGCAAAGGCCAATAGTCCAGTGACAATCCCAACGCCGGTGAACGACCACCGTGCGGAGTTGAGCGTCGCCCAGTACGACTGGCCCAAGAAGACGCTTGAAAATCCGGAAGGGAGTCCATTGCTGGCCGCCGCCGGAGTTGTCCGTGGCTTCATCGATTACATTCACTACCTCATCGAGAAGGGCCTTGCCTGGGTGGTCCAGATGCTCGAAGCAGCTGACGCAGTTCTGGCGAGACTAGCAGGTCCGAAATGGTGGGTCGGCACCGAACTGGAGAAGTTTGCGCCGAAGCCCTAGCCCGGTGGGTTGTGAAACCAAATTATTATTGCGTCTCGCGGCAGCGTCCAGGCGCACAATAGTGGGTCACCACGAGTTCGGGCATGCCACATCGTGAACCCACGTCTTTGGTTCTCGCCGTTCGCGTCTATCCTGATCTGGAGCATGAGGAACCGGGCTTCGACAAGCCGCAGCGGAAATGGAAGCTCCCGGACGCGATGTTCGTGTTCGATACCGAGACGCGAACCGCTCGGACCCAGCGCCTGACCTTTGGAAGCTACCGATTCATTGTCGCCGGGCAGCTGGGGAAGGAAGACCTGTTCTGCGGTGACGATCTGCCCGCAAAGGACCGGCGGATTCTCGAACGCCACGTCGCGACACCCAGCGCAGTGGTACCTGATGAAGGCGCTCATGATGTTTTCTTACTGACATGCCAGCAGTTCGCAAGAAACTTATTCCACAACACCTACAGAGGGCGCTGCCTGCTTATTGCGTTCAACTTCCCGTTCGATATATCACGAGTCGCACGCAACTTCACAAATGCGCGCGGCCGCTTCGCAGGTGGCTTCTCGCTCGACCTTTGGTCGTACCTGGAAGGTAGGAATCGGTTTCGGCCCAGCATTTGTATCAAACACATCGACAGCAAACGTGCCCTAAAGGGTTTTACCCGAAGAAAAAAGCCCGACGAAGAAGACCTGATCCCCGAAGGTTCGGCAACCGGGAAATCAGAAGAAGGCTACGTTTTCCGTGGTCACTTCCTGGACTTGCGCACACTTGCGTTTGCGCTCACAGACAAGGGTTATACTTTGGAAAAGGCTTGCGAAGACTTCGGCGTCGAACACGGAAAACAGCCAGCGGCACGCCACGGCATCGTCACCGACAAATACATCCATTACAACCGGCGCGACGTTCTGGCAACCTCTGAACTGGCAGTCAAATTGCTCGAAGAGTACGACAAACACCCGATAGACCTGCAGGCCACAAAGGCGTACTCCCCCGCTTCAATCGGCAAGGAGTATTTGCGGGCCATGGGGATTCCCCCGATTCTGGAACGCCAGCCGGATTTTCCGAAAAGCTACCTCGGATACGCGCAATCGGCGTTTTTCGGCGGTCGAACCAGCGCACACATCCGCAAAGTTCCCGTGCCGGTTGTCTATACCGATTTTCTTTCGATGTATCCCACCGTCAACAGCCTGATGGATCTTTGGAGCTTTGTCACGGCTCGCGAAATCGGAGTCATCGAGCACTGCCAAGTAGAAATCGAAACATTTCTCCGCAAGGTGACAGTCGACCGTCTGTCTAATCCGGCAATCTGGAAACAGTTGACCGCGTTCGTTCGAATCATCCCGGACGGCGACATTCTGCCATCACGCGGCAGGTACAGCGCTCAGAGTAACGACTGGCAGGTCGCCGTAAACCACCTCTACGCCGGCAGTGACAACCCAGAGCACGCGCTATGGTATTCGCTTCCAGACGTAGTCGCATCCGTACTTCTCAACAAAGGGCGAATTCCCAAAATTGTTGACGCGTTTCGCATCGAGCCGCGCGGAAAACTCAGGGGACTCAAGGCGACAAGGCTGCGCGGCCAGATTGATATTGATCCGCGAAAGGAAGACTTCTTCAAAGTTGTGATCGAGCAGCGGAAGCGTCTCCCGAAGCGGACCGATATATCCGATCTAGAAAAAGGACGACTCGACAAATTCCTCAAAGTTCTCGCCAATGCCGCAAGCTACGGCATCTATGCGGAGATGCATCGCTTGGAGTCCGACCACAAGACCCAGGTCACCTGCCACGGCATTGATGCGGAACCGTTCAAATGTCGCGTTGCCCATCCCGACGAGCCCGGCGAGTATTGTTTCCCGCCGCTCGCTTCCCTGATTACGGGAGCCGCCCGCCTCATGTTGGCGCTTCTGGAGCACTGCTTGACTCGGGAGGGTGGGACATACGCGATGGAAGATACCGACTCCATGGCGATTGTTGCCACCGAGCAGGGCGGGATGATCCCGTGCGCAGGAGGCTCGTTTCGCGCGGGAGACAGACGGGAAGCCATTCGGGCGTTATCGTGGAAACAGGTTCGCAGGATATCCGACCGGTTCTCCGCACTTAATCCATACATGCGTGACGCGGTTCCTGGGTCGATTCTCAAGGTGGAGGATGACAACTACAACGACCCGAAGACCCGAAACCAGCGGCAGGTCTACTGCTTGGCAATCTCGGCGAAGCGTTATGCACTTTTTCTGCAGAGTCGCGAGGGTCTACCCGTCTTGCTCCGAAAGGGTCTGAACAATGGTGACGACCGCTGGTCCGAGCATGGCCTGGGTCATCTTCTTAATCCAACCGACCCCGAGAGCGAAGATCGCGAGTGGATCGCGCAAGCATGGTTGAGCATCATTCGCAGAGCCCTCGGCTTGCCCGCAACCGCTCTGGGCATAGAATCCTCGCCTGCGGTCGGACAGGTCACGGTCAGCAGTCCTACCGTTATGAAGCCCCTCGCGAAACTCAATGAGGGGAAGCGGTACCCGGATCAAATCAAACCCTTCAATTTCTTATTGGCATGTCATGTCAGGCCGCTCGGCCATCCTCCGGGAGTCGACCCAGCACGCTTTCACCTGATCTCTCCCTATGAAAAAGATCCGCGACAATGGCTCAAGAGAAGCTGGATTGACCAGTACTCGGGAAAGGAATATCGAATCACCACGGTAGGTCATCACGGCAACCGGCACACCGCGCGCGTGAAAACTTACGGCGACGTTCTGATTGAGTACGAATACCATCCGGAGTCGAAGTGCGCCGACGCGAATGGGAACCCTTGCAGCAAGCAAACGATCGGATTGCTGCAGCGACGACATGTTCGAATCGATCAGATCAAGCCTATCGGGAAGGAGTCCAACAGCCTGGAAGAAGTGGAATCAGGTCTGATCCACTCGGAGCAGAGTGTCTACACGGAATACCCGGACCCGCGACGGGATGAATGGCACACGAAGATCGTGCCAGCGCTTCGAGAGATATCGTTGACCAGACTTCAGGCAGAGACCGGTTTTTCGCGCAGGATGCTTATTAAGGCGCGATCAGGGAAAGTGAGACCGCATCGAAAGAATCGAGAGCTTCTTAAAGAATGTCTACAGCGCCTCCGCTTGATCTAGGGCCTTCGTTCAAAACACAATTGTCGGTCAACGTTTCCTTCTCCTCTTCGACCGATGCTTTGCTTGTTTCTTCTTTTTGCGCAGGTAGTTCGGGTCCTTCTGATGGCGCGCTTCAGCTTCGGCTTGACGCTCGCGGGCAGTCTTTTTACGTTTCCAATTCGAATCTTTCTCGGCCTTCAGCAGTCTGAGTTCGGCCTCCGCAGCTTCGGCTCTCGCCTTCGCGTGTTCTGCTCGGGCCTCAGAAGTCCGGACTACTTTCCAGGCCATCTGCGAAATGAAAAAGGGCTTTTCGAGATCAGGAGTACGCTCAAAGGCCTCATCTAATCCGCTAGACGAAAGGTCCGAGAATTCCTTTAAATATTTGGCCTTTTCAGCGGCGAACGAAGCGCGAGCGGCTACTATTGAAGGGCCAAAGAATTTCAGATAGTGCGACCTGTCGATCAACACCACTCCGGAAGAGTAGTAGTCCTGGAGCATGCATTGATGAAGAAGTGCCGGTTCCAGTCCGGCCCCAGGCAGAGCCAGTAAGTAGCGATACAGCGCCTCGGGAGTCCATGTGATAGCGTCAGAGCTTTTCTGTACTCTATCGAGCACAAGACTCTGTGAAAGGAAATAAGTCCTATCGGCAGACTCCAGGGTATTGGGCGGCTGATAGGTACCGCCGCGCACACTGCGAATAACATGCAACACTTCTGCCTCAGCCTCGACTTGAAGTTCACTTCGATAATTGTCTCGCCGCTGCCGTTCTGTTTTTACCAATTCTTTGAGATTGTTAATCTCGCCAACATCCCCGCTTTCGTAGCCTTTTAGGTCGCGAGCATCGATTACAGTGATGCCTTGCCTGATAAGTTCTTGCCGAATTGATTCTAGCGATACACCACCAGGTGCTACTGCATTCAAGTAATCCCTGTACGTTCCGACTCTCCCTTCTGCTGCCCATCTTATGTATCCATCCAAAAAGAGATTCTGCTTGTAGCTACCCTTCATGAGCGCAGCTTCGAGAAACGCAGCCGAATCCATGCTCTCATTCTCGAACAATCGTTCTGCCCAGAGCATATGCTCGAAGACTTCCCTCAACAATTTTGTTGTTGTGACGACGGCTGCCTTTGTCTTTCCTAGACGTTGAAACAAATCGCGGGCGTATTCATGATTGGTCGAACCGCGAGCAAGTAAAGGGATAATGACACTCGCATCGCTCCACCAAATTGTGTGGGCTAAAATGTCGCCGCGAATCGTTGCACACTTGGGATCGAGGCCCAACAAATGATAAAGAAAGAAACCTTGAGACAAGGAAGTCAGGTAAAGAAGCTGCGGCTCGTTCGGCTCCAAGATGAAGGCCTCCGCTGCCTCAAGGAACGCAGCTCCCAGTTCGTCGTCGCCGAATCGTAAAGCCGCTCCGGAGATCGCTGCGAAGATATTGCTCAAGCCGTCAGGGTCAACAGACTGAGCGGCAAAAACTGAACTCGCAATCGAAAGACCGCGCTGCCTAAAGACGAGGACTAGTGTTTCTTTCAGGAGAGCGACAGCCGTGGTCTCGTCAATCTTCGAAATGTGGTCACTAAGGCCTTTGAACGTCAAGACGAACTGTCCAAACGCGCTTTCCTCTTCCGCGCTCTTCCTGCTTGCGATTTCGTTCACGCGTTCTTTTCCCGTTTCACTTAGGGTAAACCGATCAACTCCATCGACCAGGCGTGCCCCGACCATCTCTTCTAGAGCCACCTTGACGGCAGAGCGAGCCTCATCGTTTTGAATGGCAATAGAGAGTGGTTTACGTTGGACCAATTCAGATTCCGAGATCCCCGAGGCAGAGCCGCTCACCAATGCTTGCAAGATCAACGGTCCAAGATACTGACCTGGCGTTGCTGCATTCTCGTCGGCGAGTCTATGTATTTGACGATAGATCAATAGGGATTGGGCTGCTTCGATCTCCTCCTGCGGTGGTGGTTCAAAGTCAGGCCCAACTCGCTTTCGCCTGGGAATGACAAACTTGTCAGCGCTCGCGAGCATCCTTCTGAGCCGAGCATGGGTGCCATCAGGGTTACGATACGGAATCGCAACAATGTTAAATTTCTCAAACAACTCATGCTCTTCCGCTGCGGTCAAATCAGCGGCGATCAAGTAAGCTGGATGATGGGGACTGGCCGTTTCCTTCGCTATTTGGAGAATGAGTGCTATGTCCGGATCAGCGAGGCTGTGCCCGATGATGAACACATCGAACATCTCAAAAATCGATCGAATCTTTGCGCGAAAATAATCGCCCTCAGGCGAAATTGCCAACTTCTGATAGTCGGCAGATGTGAGCACGATGTCTGCTGGATGACCGAAGTCGGAGTGCAACTTGACAATGAGATTCGTGGCATCGTGACGGATTGATCCAAGGTCGGATTTGGTGTTCCCAACGGTCTTGTAATAGACCTTCAGGCGCGAAAGGGCGGCATTGATCTCGTTGTCATAGTTGGTCGTGAGATAACAGGCAACGGGCCATCCTGCAAGAATGTTATAAATAGCAGGTGGACGTGGTGTCTTGACAATTAGGAGTGACTCTACCAATTGAACCAATGCGGATCGGTCGCCGAGGTCTCTTTCAGCTTGCCGAAATAACTCCGGATATTTTCCCTCTGCTAAATATTTGGTGTACGAATTCTCGTCGGAGACCCTTCCTGCCTTCTTCAGAGCCTCGTAAGTGGCAATCGCGAGGCTGCGCCACGTCTCATATCCCATTTCGCTGGAAGGTCCGGAGCCGATCAGAGCGAAGCAACCGCCTCGGTTGAGTTTTGAAATTAGGCGAGGGGCAAACATCCTCTATTCCTCCGCGAGCATAAAATCGGGATTATAGGCTTCTTGGGCTCTGTCGCAGAAGTGGAGACCGTGGCATCGCGAGGAAATTCACCTTGCGACGGAGCGGGGGTCCCCCACGCCCGCGCCCGCCACGCCCTGGCCCCGCTTCGGCCAAACTGTTTACTCATCGGTAACAGGTGCACTTTCAGAACGCTCTACCTCCTATCCCGTCATTTGCTTGAGGGGAGAAGGGAAAGATATGGTCCCAGAGACACCCCTCCGTGAAAAACATGTTGGGGCTGGGACGCAGATCAACTCGGCTCTGCCTCAGCATCAGATCAGCTCATCCCAGCTCAACCTCGGATCATGCGTCCCTTTGTTGTCCGGGGGTGCGGGACACGGGGGCGCGGCAGAGTAGACACTTTAAGGCGAGAGGTGGGGCGTCGGGGGCGCGCGCTAGCGCTCAAAAGCAAACCGAATGACCTCGACGGAGTTCTTCGACTCAAACGAGTAGGCTATATCCTCGTCAATGACCTCCTGCCGAACCGAAAAGAAAGTTCATCACTGTTTCGGCATTTAGTGAACGAAGGCGTTATCTACGGCATTCTTTGCCTCCGAACGGGGAACCCAATACGTCCAGGCGCTGGCCATAAGTTGCACAAGATTATCGATAGCACGGTGAACCAGCCTATCCTTCTCGTCAAAGTCCAGAACCGCCGGCGGCGCAAGCTTATGGTTGACAGAATCCAGGAATCCATCAAATACCGCAGTCAATCCGGGCAGTCCGCGTGGTACCTCGGTCTGACCAAGGTTCACTAGTGTTTTGCAGAAAAGTTTAAGGAACTGTGGATTATCGAATTCTGGATTCAGTAGCGGAATCGAAGGTGCCTTGAGCTTGTAATAGTCGAAAAAGGTTTTCGTTGCTGAATATTCGTGAGCAAACCCCAGGTGGACTTCCCGAGCCATTTGATCCTCAAGACCAGCAGGAACCACCGAGTCTTCGTATGTATCGCGGACAGATAACGCGATTGCAACGTGAGGATGACCTGCCAGCACCTTGAGCATGCCGGGCATGTACTTGACCCATAGCGTCTGTCCCTCGCCCTCGTTGATCGCGTCGATCAGAATCAAGAATTTCGCTCCCGAGGCTTCGCCTGCTGCATCCACGGCAGCCAGGAAATCGTCGCGGCTTAGATTGAGACCCGTTATCCCGCTCGCTATTTGGGTGAGCGGTTCCTTGTCCTCGAAATGCGGCCCCAAAAGGAGCAATGTGGGTTGGCGATCATGTAAGCGCTGCAAAGCGATGTCGCAAAATAGGTGAGTCTTGCCCGTTCCCGCAGCGCCCACAAGGAGCAGTGCACCGTCGGCGGCTGCGGTCGCCTGTACTGAGCTGCAAAATCCGACAACGTCCTCCAGTTCGCCAGCTAAGTCCCTAAGCTGCTTCCGTTCGAAGGAAAACATTGACTCTCGAAGCTGTCTATCCGAATCCTTTGCCTTTTTCTTTTCGAATTCATCGATTGCCTGGACGCATTCCCAGGCCTTGTCTTCCCCAACAGAAGCTAGTTTAGATAGTCGGTCAAAATCCGCTCTACTTACGCCTCCCGCTTGTGCAACCGCTAACGCCGAGACTACCTCCTCGGTTTCGTTATCCAGTGCTGCCCAATCACACGCGACTTCCTTGCGAGCTGGACCTGCCTGGGCCCTTCCGTGTTCCTTCCTTACCCGCGCACGATGTCCGCGGATAACGTCAAAGTAGGCTGGCGTGTGCCCCAGGGCCTCGAAGGTGGCGCTGATCGGGAGTTTGACATTCAGCTCTGGCGTGTATCGGGGACCAACGTTGGCAACGGCTTCCTCGACTCGCCCTCGTAGCCAGTCAATCGTGAGCAGGTGTTTATCAAACCAGAACAGGAGCCTTCCCCGGTGCTCCGGCCTTGTGAGTCGGTCTAGGAACTCCGCCTCGCCCCGATAGTCGATGTCCAGATGTAAGCTGTGGTCCCGTGCGTATTGGCGCCACTTTGCGGTGTAATCGTTCCACTTGTCCATGAACCATCTCTGGTTCTCAAGTCGAGGGTCGGCTCTATCCTGGGGAATGCAGACTGTGTACTTGACCAAGCGAGGATGGCGCGCAACCGCGTTGTGAAACGACTCTTGGATTTGTGCCCACTGATTCTCGGTTAATGCGTTGAGAAAGAACTTTGACTGGATACCCCACTCGTCTCCATTCGGGAACGTCCATAACGCCTCCACTCCCGCATCTGGGCTTCCCTTGGCAACGAACTTGCTTCCGTCGGGAACCGGCTCGTGGGCGAGCAGTTGCACACTCAGTTTTTCAAACGCGGTTTGCTGTGAGCCGTTCCAAGGTCGTAGTTTTAGCCATTCCAAAGACATGTCGAAAGAGGGCCTGAACTCGATTCAACCACAAGGTCTGGTGCCGATTCCCCCAAATTATCCTTTTCAGCGCAAGGGGACCAGCATGGATAGATTCTAATTCAGGGGTCTTATCGGAGAAGGATCGCAGGGGGTGATGGCGCTGATCGCCCTCCACTCGATCATGCCAATGGCGCTTTTTCAATCCGCGCGCTACACGCTTTTCATTGGTTCGGAAACACTGATTCCGAATCGTCTCGCCAGCACTTTAAGCATCGGGGCTTCCAGCGGCTGGCGTCGGTAGTTAGCTCGCTCGCGGTTTCTTGATGTCGCGAATTTGAAACACCCGCCAGTTCCGCCAGCGCCTGCCAATGCCTTGGA
>Ga0137366_10003653_pt1 | contig 11981 bp, 10 predicted proteins | sample SagtaG_8_FD_104938 | JGI IMG/M metagenome (GOLD analysis project Ga0137366, IMG submission 104938) | Vadose zone soil microbial communities from Sagehorn Ranch, Mendocino, California, USA - Sage1_L_60_16 metaG | ecosystem: Environmental > Terrestrial > Soil > Vadose zone | place: USA... | reverse complement strand
GGACTGGGACGGCTGGCGCGCGCTCACCGAGCGGCTCGGAAAGAAAGTGCAGCTCGTCGGCGACGACGTCTTCGTCACCAACACCAAGATCCTGCGCGAGGGAATCCAGCTCGGCATCGCCAATTCGGTCCTCATCAAGGTCAACCAGATCGGGACGCTCACCGAGACGTTCGCCGCGATCGAGCTGGCGAAGCGCTCGGGCTACACCGCGGTGATCTCGCATCGCTCCGGCGAAACCGAGGACACCACCATCGCCGACATCGCCGTGGGCATGAATGCCCTCCAGATCAAGACCGGGTCGCTGTCGCGCTCGGATCGCGTGGCGAAATACAACCAGCTGCTGCGGATCGAGGAAGACCTCGGCGACGCGGTCGAGTATCCGGGGCGGGACGCTTTCTACCAGCTGAGATGAGAACGCTCGCCCTTGCCCTCGCCGCTTTCGTAATCCTCCTGCAGTATCCCTTGTGGCTCGGGAAGGGCGGGTGGTTCCGGGTATGGAGCCTAGAGCGTCAGGTGCAGGAGCAGAAAGACGCCAACGCCCGCCTGCGGCAGCGCAACAGCGCCCTCGATGCCGAGGTTCGCGATCTGAAGCAGGGGGTCGAGGCGATCGAGGAACGGGCGCGCTACGAGCTCGGCATGATTCGACAGGACGAAGTGTTCTTCCAGATCGTTCCGCGTGTCAGGAACGACCGAACCCCATAGCAGAGGCCATGATCGTGTAGTTAGTGTGATTTTTTTCATGTGTTGCACAATTGAATTCGATCGCCCGCTCGATCCAGGCAGTTTGTCACCGACCGCCTCTCCCGAGTCGTGTAGTGTAGCTTCGTTGTTACGATAAAAGACTCGTAGTCGGTCCGCCGGGTTTTATCACGATACCGGGAAGACAAGGACGCGGGAAAACGTGTACCTATATGAGGGAGGGGCTTTGAAGAACATAACGTCTATTGGTACCTTGTGCCTGTTGTCCGCAACGCTCGTCGCGACGCCCGTGCAGGCCTATGACGGCGATGAGGACGGCAAAGTCGTGACGTTGATCCACACCGGGGATTTTCATGGTCACCTGGTTCCGCGTCCGAATATGCGCAGCGACGCGATCGGAAACAGCAGGGAAGGGGGCTTGGCGCGAATCGCGACCATCATCAAGAAAATCCGCGCTGACGATAAAAACGCGTTGTTACTGAACACCGGCGATACCATTCAGGGTTCGGCGGAAGTGTTGTACACCCGCGGCCAGGCGATTGTGGACGTGCTGAACAAGTTCGGCATAGACGCGTTCGCGCCGGGCAACTGGGATTTCGTTTACGGCACGCAGCGATTCCTGGAGCTTTTCGCAGGACCCGCGCCGCAAGCGCCGTGGAATGCGGTGGCGGCGAATGCCTACTACACCACCACGGCGGAAGACCCGACAACGCCGTATCCCGATAAGGGCGGGCAGCGCGTGTTGCCGCCTTACCTAATCAAGCAAATCGGCAAGGTGAAGGTCGGCATCCTGGGTTTTACGACCAATCGCGGTCCGCAAGTCGTGGGCAGCAGCGTCACGAAAGGCTTCCGGTTTACCAATGGCGATGCCGAAGTGGCGCAGCTTTTGCCGGTTTTGCGCAATGTCGAAAAAGTGGACCTCGTGGTGATGATTTCGGAGCTGGGATTGGCGAACAATATTCGCTTGTCCGAGGCCAATCCCGGCATCGACGTGATCCTGTCCTCTGATATGCACGAAGAGACCAAGGAGGCCGTTGTCACCAGCACCGGCACCATCGTCGTGGAAGAAGGCCAGGACGGCACCATGATGGGCAAGCTCAAGCTCATGGTGAAGAATGGTAAGGTCGTGAAGTGGACATGGAAGGCGTATAACGTGACCGATGACGTCGAGGAAGATGAAGCTGTCGCGGCGGACATCGCCAACGTCCGCAAGACCTTCGTCAGCGGTCCCGATTTCGTGCAACACGTCAATCCGCTTAACGGGTCCCGGTTGAAACGGCCGATCGACACCGTGGTGGGCTACACGATGAAGGCGCTGCACCGTTCCAACTTCTCGCAGGAAGACATGCCAGGCGTGATCGAGGGCTCGTCGCACGACTTCCTCACGGACGCATTCCGCGTGGTGGCCGGCGCGCAGATCGGCGCGATCCGCGGCTTCCGCTATGGCACGCACGTGGCGCCCGGTGCGATCAAGATGGAGGATCTTTATCACTACGTTGCGATCGGACCGCAAATCGCAAAGGGTGTAGTTCGGGGTCAGGCAGTGAAGAACCAGATCGAGAACGCGGCCAGTGGATCGCTCGATCCCAACGTGGCCGCCTGGACCGGCGGCTGGCTCTTCAACTTCAGCGGCGTCACCATGGATGTGGATGTGTACAAGCCGAACGGCCAGCGGGCATCGAACATCCAAGTGAACGGCGTGCCGATCAATCTCACCGGCAACTATACCTACGCCTCATACTGGTATGCTAGCGATCCGTGTCTCATCAACGTAATCCCCATCCCCGGTTGTACCGCGCCCGGCGGTGTGCCGTCGAACATCACGATTCTCAAGGACGACGACGGTAGCCCGATGGACGGCACCGAGGTGGTGGTGAAATATCTCCAACTGTTGCCGAACCAAACCGCCGATACGCAGTTGAACCGGATTCGGGTGCTCGCACCGTTGCCGGCACCGAAGTTCGGGAATCCGGAAGTGCAGCCGTTGCGCGGCGCTACGCCGTAATTAACAGGTCTTGCTGTCACTCTTGGCTTATGACGTTGGGCCCTCCGGAGGTGTAGGGTAGAGGTCGATTGCCAGACTCACTTTTCCCTGACCGAAGGAGGCCCAGCGTGAGCGCATCATGAGCATGCTGTTGCGTTATCTGCAGCTCAGTTCGCGTTTCGGCTGGAGCTTGTCCAACTTGAGGGCACTGCTGCGCATGAACCTGTTCACGCATCGCGGTCTGATGACCCTGGCTGAATCGGCCCTTGACCTCCCCCGCGATCCCCGGCAGACTCCATCCTAGGCCGCCTTGACCTTCGCTTGATCCTGGACAGCATAGGGAAGCACGATCTTGAAATCCTGTCATAACCCGTCTGAAACCCGCGCCAATTCAAGAGCCCACCAGTCGATTCGCCGCTGTTTTGGACAGCAGCAGTGTCTTGCTGTGGTTGATTCAAAGAGCCCTGGGAGCGGGGTTTTTTCCGTCGGGAGGAATGGGGTTTGCCTTGTGGGTGTCGTCGCGGCGAGTCTTCTCGCGCTGCCCGGTCTCGGCAAAGCGGAGGACGGTGTCAGCAAGGACACGATTCTCATCGGCCAGTCCGCGCCTCTGACTGGGCCGGCTGCGACGGTCGGTAACGCAGCGCGGGAGGGAGCGCTCGCGTACTTCGAGAATATTAACCTGAAGGGTGGAGTGCGCGGGAGGAAGATCGTCCTTGAGTCGATCGACGACGGCTTCCAGGCCGAGAAGGCCGCAGAGAACACGCGAACCCTCATCGGGAAAACGAAGGCTTTTGCTTTGTTCGGGTACGTCGGCGGACCTGCGTCCAACGCGGCGCTTCCCATCATCACCACGGCCAAGGTGCCCTTCGTCGGCGCGCTGAACGGAAACGCGGCGCTGCGCGAGCCGTTCAACAGATATGTATTCAACGTTCGCGCGAGCTTCTCCGACGAAATGGGCTATCTGATCGATTACCTGACCACCGTCGGCGTGACCCGGATCGCGGTGCTCCATCCGGATGACGCGGTGGGTAAGAGGGCGCTTGCGACGGCCGAGCAGGCGCTCAAAAAGAAAGAGCTGAAACCTGCCCCCGCGATATCATACGAGCGAAACAGCATGGTTTTCGCGCAGCTCATGGCATTGCTCGCAAAGCACGAAACGCAGGCCGTCGTCATTTTCGGCCCGCCGAAGGTTGCTGCCGCTTTCATTCGAGACACCAAGAAAGCCAATCTCAATCCGCAGTTCGTCGGCTTGTCCGTCATCGGCGCCGACGAGCTGGTGCAAGAACTGGGTGTCGATGCACATGGCGTCGGCGTCGCGCAAGTCGTCCCCCTTCCTTTCTCGGCAACTGTGCAGATCGTCTCCGAATACCAGAAAGCGATGGCCCGGCGCGGCGCGAAGAGCCTCGGTCACGCGAGCTTGGAGGGGTTCGTCGCGGCAAAGGTGCTGGTGGAAGGCCTGCGCAGGGCAGGCCCTCAGCCGACGCGGGAACGGTTCATCGGCGCCATGGAGACGCTCGCGAACTACGACATAGGCGGAATCACTGTCAACTTCTCTCCGACGAATCACAACGGCTCCACTTTCGTGGAGCTCACAGTAGTCGGCAAGGACGGCCGCATCCTTCGTTAGAGCTAATGAGAGGGGGATGGCGCAATACCACCATCGCCGACATCGCCGTGGAAATGAACGCCCTTCAGATCAAGACGGGGTCGCTCGCGCGCTCGGACCGCGTGGCGAAATACAACCAGCTGCTGCGGATCGAGGAAGATCTCGGCGACGCGGTCGGCTACCCCGGGCGGGACGCTTTCTACCAGCTGAGATGAGAACGCTCGCCCTTGCCCTCGCCGCTTTCGTAATCCTCCTGCAGTATCCCTTGTGGCTCGGGAAGGGCGGGTGGTTCCGGGTATGGAGCTTAGAGCGGCAGGTGCAGGAGCAGAAAGACGCCAACGCCCGTCTGCGGCAACGCAACAGCGCCCTCGATGCCGAAGTTCGCGACCTGAAGCAGGGGGTCGAGGCGATCGAGGAGCGGGCGCGCTACGAGCTCGGCATGATCAGGCAGGACGAGGTTTTTTTTCAGGTCGTCGCGGCGCCGCCCCCTGAAGCGCCAAAGCGGTAGGCTAGGCGCTCCCGGGAAAATCCATGCCGAGATGCTATCGTGTTCCGAAACGCGCTTCGAAGCGCGCCGCGAATCGGTCGAGATCGGCTTCCGTCAGGTAATTGATTCCACCCGCCGATCTTCTGCCGCCGCCGGTTTCGAATTCGCCGCAAAACTCCGCGGCGCTGACCGTACTATCGGCGGGCACGCGTACGCTCACGGTAAATCCGCCCGAAGCTTTTGGCGACAAGATTGCAAGCGCGGTGTCGCGGCGGCTTTGAGCGAGTTCATTGGTCAAGGCGCCAACCGCACGTCTGGCCCAAGGCTCGTTCGGCAGCACGATGATTGCCGCGCCGCGGCGGCTTGCCGCGCGGCGCGCCTTCGCCATGTCCTCTTCGTAGCAGGCATGAAGCTTCGCATAAGTCCCGGTTTGCTCGATAAAGCTCACCGGGTCGCGGAAAGGCCTCATCAGCTCGGCCAGCTCGGCGGGATGGCAGTGCAGATCTTCGATCGAATCTCCGTAGGCGTTGTAGTTGAGGCAGACCCCGAGTTTCTCTAGGGTCGCTGTTGTCTGCGCGCTCAAGCCGGCTTCGCGCGCCATTGCCCGCGCCGGTTCACCTAAGTTGTCTCCAAATGCCGCTACCGCGGCCCAGGCTCGGTATCGACCGCCTATATGGCGGTCCACCAGGATGCTGGTGCACACGTCGGCCGCCTCGTCGATGTGAGCTTCCAGGAGCGGATGCCGGGGCAGGACGCCGACGTGGTGATGGTCGAAATAGCGCACCGATACTCCGGATTCGAGCAATCGGAGCAGATCTTCGCGATTCTGATGGAGGGAAACGTCGAGCACCGTAACGGCGTCGCCGGCCTGACCCTGGATGCGCCGCAGCAATGCAATGTCACGCTTGACGCCGGTGACGAGCGTTGCCTGTTGCGTTTCGACGAGACGAAGCTGCTGCAGAGCGCACAAGCCATCGGCGTCGCCGTTGAACGCGTAGTAGCAAGTCATATCGCGCTCACCGAACCGGGTTATTTCAAGTACGCGCTGACTGCCATTCGGCTCGCTCAGACAAATACAACGATGCGAACGCCTACCATGAGCAGTACCGAGGCTAGCAGCCTTCGAACGATGTAGTCGGGAAATCGTCCCGACGCATAACTTCCCAGCACGATGCCGGGCACGGAGCCCATCAGAAGGCTGGCCAGCAGCAACACATCAACGTTGCCGAGCCAGAAGTGGCCCAAGCCCGCGATCGTAGTGAGGGGAACGGCATGCGCAATGTCCGTTCCGGCAATGCGAGTGGCGGAAAGCCGCGGATACAATGCCACCAGGAACGTTGCGCCGAGCGCTCCGGCGCCAATCGATGAAAGCGTCACAAGAACGCCCAGCAGAACTCCGGCCGCGACCGTCAGCGGCGCGCGATGATCGGAAATATGTTTCTCGTAGCGCATGGCGATTCTTACGACCGTGCGGCGGCCCGCCAGTAACACGACCGCCGTTAGAATCACGGCCACCGCCAATACCATGTTGACGAGTCCGCTTTTGAGATGGGACTCCGTCGCGGCAAGCACTCCGATCGTGATCGCCGCCGCGGGGCAGCTTCCGAAAACAAGCAACCGCGCGACCCGCCAGTCAACCGAATCCCGGGAACGATGGACAATTGTGCCGAAGGTCTTCGTAATGCCCGCAAACGCGAGGTCGGTGCCGACGGCGACCGCGGGGTGAATACCGAATAAGGTCAGCGCGGGCGTGACCAGGGAGCCGCCGCCCACGCCAGTGATTCCCACTAGAACGCCGACGACAATTCCGAGCAGGGTGTAGGACAGGTCCATGGGTTGAGAATAAAATTAACTGGGTAAGTGATTCACTGTCTGGCCGGACACCTTGAATGCAGTTCGATACTAGGCTGCGCAGGAGCGTGACGAAATTGGGCAATCTCCTCAATCCGCCCTCGAAATGCCTTAGGTCGCCTAGGGGAACGCCTGAAGGGTTTACCCGGTCAGGCTTACCTGACTCATTTCGGGTGACAGAATCTCACCCGCTGCCCGGAAGGTAGCCCGGGTTCTGACCCAGGCAGAGGCCGTTTCATCAATAAATCGGCTCTCAAAAATACCCCTCTCGCTTCTTCTTTTCCATGGCGCCGGCCTGGTCCTTGTCGATGAGTCTGCCCTGACGCTCCGAGGTCGGCGAGGCCTCTATCTCGGCGATGACTTCCTCGAGCGTCGCCGCGTGGGACAGGACCGCTCCGCTCAGCGGGTAACAGCCCAGCGTGCGAAAGCGAATAATCTGCTCCTGGGGCTTTTCCCCTGGCGCCAACGGCAGGCGGTCGTCGTCCACCATGATCAACATGCCGTTCCTGATCACCGTTGGGCGCGGCTTGGCAAAGTACAGACCCACCACGGGAATCCGCTCGCGACGCACATACCTCCACACGTCGAGTTCCGTCCAGTTGCTCAACGGGAACACCCGCATGCTGTCGCCCGTAGACACCCGGCCGTTGTAGAGCTTCCACAGCTCGGGGCGCTGGTAACGGGGCTCCCACTGATGAAAGGCGTTGCGGTAGGAAAAAATACGCTCCTTCGCCCGGCTGGCTTCCTCGTCGCGGCGTGCTCCCCCGAAAACGCAATCGTAGGCTCCCGCATCCAGCGCCTGTCGCAGGGCGAGTGTCTTCATGATCTCCGTGTGGACTCTGCTGCCGTGCCTGATCGGATTGATGCCGTCCCTGAGGCCTTCCGGATTGGTGTGGACGATGAGATGGAATCCCAGGCGCTTCGCTTCGGAATCGCGAAACTCGATCATCTCCCTGAATTTCCATTTCGTATCCACGTGCAGCACCGGGAAGGGAAGTGGCCCCGGATGGAACGCCTTGCGAGCCAGATGCAGCAGAGCACATGAATCTTTGCCGATCGAGAAAAGCAGCACCGGCCGCTTTGCCTGTGCTACTGCATCTCGCAGTATGTAAATGGCTTCCGCCTCGAGTTCGTCGAGGTACTCGTAGCCCCGGTCAGACATGGAACCCTTTCGCCTTCAATGCGGCCAGGATCGCCTGTACGCTGTCGGCCACTGTCGTGACCGACGCGTCTATCCGAAGATCCGGCTGTGCCGGCTGCTCGTAGGGCTGCGAAATGCCGGTGAAGCTGGAAATCTGCCCCATGCGTGCCCGCTTGTAGAGGCCTTTGGAGTCGCGTGCTTCGCAAACGGCAAGCGGGGTGTCCACAAACACTTCCAGGAACTCGCCCTCTTGGAGCAACTTGCGAACGAGTTGCCGTTCGTTACGGAATGGTGAAATAAATGCAGTGATCACCAGAAGCCCGGCATCCAGCATCAGCTTTACCGTTTCGCCGATGCGGCGAATGTTCTCCACCCGGTCGGGCTCCGAGAACCCCAAATCGCGGCTAAGGCCATGCCGAACGTTATCGCCATCCAGCAGCATCGTATGCACACCCTCCGCGTTCAGGCGTGTCTCCAGCGCATTGGCAATCGTCGACTTTCCCGCGCCGCTTAGGCCGGTAAACCAAACCACTTGGGGAGGGTGCCCCTTCATCGCGGAGCGTATCTTGCGATCCACTGCAAATTGGTGCCACACCACTTCCCGGCTCGTAACAGCTGTCGCCATGCCGGCGCCTTCGGTACGGAAGGTTTTGCGGTCGACAAAGATCAGACCCCCGGTTTCGATAGAGTCGGCATACGAATCCATCGGGATCGGGCGCTCGAGGACGATTTCGCAGCGACCCACGTCGTTGCAGTCAAGGTGCGTGGCTTCGTGCGTTTCGAGGGAACTCACGTCCAGGCGGTGAATAAGCCGGCGGACCGATCCTGGCACCGTAGTGCAGCCAATCTGGAGATCGTATCGGTGACCGGGGAGCAGGGGTATTTCAGACATCCAGACTACGTTGGCTTCCAGGAGGTTGGTTACGGGCGGAGCGGGATCGGCGGCCTTCACCAGCCAGTCGCCCCTGGCTACGTCCAGTTCTCTATCCAGCACCACCGTCACCGCTTGGCCCGGACGCGCGCGCTGGAGGTCGCCGTCGAAGGTGCAGATCCGCTGGACCTGTGCATGCGCATTGGATGGCAGCACCCGAACGGTATCGCCCACGTTCAGCGGTGCGCCGACAAGCTGCCCGGCAATACCCCGGAAGTCCTGATTCGGGCGGTTGATCCACTGCGCTACGAGCCGGAAGGGCACACCTTCGTGGCGGCGCGCGGGGAGGGTCTCCAGCGCTTGCAAAACGGTGTGCCCCTTGTACCACGGGGCGTCGGGCGCATCGCGCACCACGTTGCCGCCGTCAACGGCGCTGACCGGGACCACGGTGACTTCGGCCACGCCCAGTCGTGAAGCACACTCGATTACGGCGAGCCGAATTTTGTCGAAACAGGCGCGGTCCCAATGCACCAAGTCCATCTTGTTGACCACTACGAGCACCGAGCGCACCCGCATCATGGCCACCACCGCTAAATGGCGCAGCGTCTGGGGCAAAATGCCTTTTCGCGCATCCACCAGAACGAGCGCCGCGTCGCAATGCGAGGCGCCCGTGACCATGTTACGGGTATAGTGCTCATGGCCCGGACAGTCGGCAACGATAAACTTGCGTTTCGACGTGGCGAAATAGCGCCAGGCAATGTCCACGGTAATGCCTTGCTCGCGCTCGATGAGCAGTCCGTCGAGCAAGAGCGAATAGTCAGGCTTGTCGCGCGTGAAACTGTGGCGCTCGCTCTCGGCCAGCACGCTCTCCCACGTGTCCTCGGGCACCAGATCCAAGTCTTTCAGCATGCGGCCGATCAGCGTGCTCTTGCCGTCATCGACGCTGCCGCACGTAAGGAATCGAAGAATTTGCGAAGAATTTGCCCGTTCGGGCTGTATGTGTTGGGATAGACGGCGCGCGGGTTCACCCGCAAGGGTCTTTGAGCTTGATTGCGGGCGTGCTCTCAATAGTTCTTGGGATGCATAGAACATGGGCAACCTCAACGAAGTGCTTCACCAGCGACCTTGACTGCAGCTTAATATTCGGCCACGCAAGAGCCCGGCGAAATTGGGCGATCTCCTAAATCCTCCCTCGAAATGCCTTGGAGTCCCCTAGGGGAAGGCCCGAGGGGTTTACCCCATCGGGTTTACCCGACTCATTTCCGTGAGAAATCAACTTCGACAACGGATTAGGTACCGAACCCTGCCCTTAAATTTCGCTTATCTTGAAGCAGCCGTTTTTTCACCATTTCGAGATAGTCGCTCCGGAACAGGCGTAACCGATAATCTCGAGAATCTCTGGTTTTCAATGAGTCCCACGCGAGTTTCTTGTTTTTATCACTGCGAGATTTGGCGGCGGCTATCTTTTGCGGGGTGATTTTTGCCGCTCCCTTGGTCATTCTTTCGTAGCCGTAGTGGTCCATATGTTCGCCCGCCAGTGTCTCGATCACCTCGATTTCTTCCAGGCCCAGAGACTTTTTGAATTTATCCGCATTGGCGGCGATGGGCGCCGCCGCATTGGATTCCCAGAGAGCCGAGCGACCGGAAATCCTCTGGGCTTCCTGGGATCTGGAAATGTCCAGCATGGCGGGGAGAAAATCTATCCCGAAGAACCCGCAGATCTTGCGAAGCACCGCCTCTTGATCGGCGAGAAAATCCTCGAAGCGGATTGTCAGAACTTTTTGCGGGTATTTTTCTGCTAGAGTTTTGGCGGCGTCGTAAGCCTTAACCCAGGTCATCGTATTCAGGAGCGTTTCAAAATCGTGAATAATCGCCCGAGTCATGCTATTGATCTGTGCGCGCGGGTCGCGCACCACATTTAAAAAGCGTATGTCGTCGAATAAGGACACCAACTCTTCCGCGTAATGCACGTTGTCCAGTGATTTATCCATCACTACCTTGGAGCGGTGCTTGATCCCCGCTTGGAACAGCATCTCCCAGGCGATGACATGAATGCTGCGCGGGCGGTCCTTGATGCTTTCAAATAGCGATACGGGATCGATCGCAACATCGGCCCACTTCACCAGGCTTGCTGTCTGCAGGCCCGCGAGATCGACGACGAGTTGGAAATAATTGTCGTCGCTGTTAAGATCCCCGTACAAGCGCAGCAACGGCATGAAATCCACGAGGTGGAGCGGATAGGGGGAGTAGAAGTCCGGGCTAAAATTCAATCGTAACCGCAAGGCATGACTTCCACAGCGCCTGAGCGGAATCATAAGAACAGGTCGCGGGTGGTTCTGTACTTCGCTTTGCATACGGCATCCCTCCTTTTAGATTGAATCGGGCGCTGTCTTACCGAAGACGGTTTGCGCGCAGAACCGGCGAGCCCGCTGCATCTGCACGTATGGCGCAGACATTAATCGAGTCGATGTGAGGCGCGCTCTCCAAACTCAGTAAAGCAGCAGGCCCGTAAGACCCGCTGACGGAATAATCCAAGCTACATCGACGCGAAGGCGCAATAGGGCGATGAGCGCCGCTAGAAAAATCACCACGGATAGCCAATTCGGGACAGCGGTGGTTCCAATACTCCAAGCGGCGGCGGCAATCATCCCGATGACCGCCGGCCGTATGCCACGCAAAACCGCCTGCACCACCATTGATTCTTGCATTCGCGTCAGGAAATGAGCGCTAACCAGCACCAGCAGTGCAGGAGGGAGGAAAATGGCGACAGCAGCTATCGCTGCGCCGACCGGTCCCATAACTTTGTACCCGATAAATGCGGCGCTGATCAGGATCGGGCCTGGAGTAATCTGTCCCAAAGCGATGGCATCGATAAACTCCTGGCGCGTGAGCCAAGCCTGTTCCTGCACTACGATTTGCTCGATCAAAGGAATAACAACGAAGCCCCCCCCAAACAACAGCAGGCTCATTCCGGCAAGGGTCAGAAATAGCTTCACTGCCAGGCCGGCATCCAAGGCTAAGAGGGGAACAGCAGCGAGCGGAGCATTAAGGGCTAATAGCTTTACCCGATGTCTTTTTCGCGCCGGCTTGTTTTCGGCGGTTCCCGCTGATAAGTTGGAAAATGGCCCAAATGACAGCCAGCCGATCAGACCGGCACTAACGATGATTATCAAAGTGATATAAAACCCACCCTTGTACAGCGGCAGCAGGCAGGCGACGACAGCGATAGCGAATTCGGGCAGGCCGAGGATGGCTTTGCGAGCCATCCCCCAGGCGGCATGGACGATGATAGCGGTCACAGCCGGAATGAATCCGAGGAATAATTTATTGACTGCCGGAATT
>Ga0137366_10003648_pt1 | contig 11984 bp, 6 predicted proteins | sample SagtaG_8_FD_104938 | JGI IMG/M metagenome (GOLD analysis project Ga0137366, IMG submission 104938) | Vadose zone soil microbial communities from Sagehorn Ranch, Mendocino, California, USA - Sage1_L_60_16 metaG | ecosystem: Environmental > Terrestrial > Soil > Vadose zone | place: USA: California... | reverse complement strand
GTCGGCGAGGCTGACCCGGCGGGGGCCCGCGACCACGCTGTCACCGACGCGCAGCCGGGCGAGCGGCTTGCGGAACGGGTGGACGCCATCCTCGTTGCGGGCCGCGCCGGGCACCCACTGGCCGGTGACGGCGCCGAGCACCCGAGGGCTCGCCTGCACGGCCGTGCGCTGCATGTGATGCAGAACGCCGCGGATGCCGCCCAACTCCTCCCCGCCGCCCGCGCGCCCGGGCCCACCGTGGACAAGCGCGGGCATCGGCGACCCGTGCCCGGTCGACTCGGCCGCGTCCTCACGGTCGAGCACGAGCAGCCGGCCGTGCCACGGCGCGACGCCGAGCACCACAGCGCGCACGAAGTCGGCGTCGAAGCTCACCACCGACCCCGCTAGGCTGCCCCGGCCACGGGCGGCGAGGTCAACGGCGTGTTCGGGGTCGCGGTAGCCGATGAGCGTGCTCACCGGGCCGAAGGCCTCGACCTCGTGCGGTTCGGCGCGGTCTGGGTCGGCGCGCAGCAAGATCGGCGCGACGAACGCGCCGCGCTCGACGTCCGCTCCCACGACCTCCACGTGCTCGGGATCGCCGTAGACCACCTGACCCGCGGCGAGCAGCGCCTTCAGCGAGCGGCGGACCTCCTCGCGCTGCTCGAGGCTGGCAAGCGGCCCCATCCGCACAGACTCCTCCGCCGGGTTGCCGATGACCACAGTGGCCAGCCGGGCGGCCGCGGCCTGCGCCACCGGGCCAAGCAGCGGTTCTGGCACCATGGCGCGGCGGATGGCTGTGCACTTCTGGCCCGCCTTGACGGTCATCTCGGTGATGAGCTGGTCGATGTACAGGTCGAACTCGGGCGTGCCCGGGGTCGCATCCGGCCCAAGGATCGAGCAGTTCAGCGAGTCTGCTTCGGCATTGAAGCGGACCGACTGAGCCGCGATCACCGGGTGGACGCGCAGCCGCTGCGCGGTCGAGGCCGAGCCGGTGAACGACACCAGATCCTGCTCGCACAGATGGTCGAGCACGTCGCCTGCCCCGCCGCAGATCAGCTGGACCGATCCGGCGGGCAGCAGGCCCGACTCGGCGATGAGCTCGACAAGCCGGTGGGTCAGGTAGGCGGTGGCGCTGGCCGGCTTGATCACGCTCGGCACACCCGCGAGGAACGCGGTCGCCAACTTCTCCAGCGGCCCCCACACGGGAAAGTTGAACGCGTTGATCTGCACCGCGACGCCGTGCAGCGGTGTGAGGATGTGCTGCCCGGCGAACGTGCCCTTCTTGGACAGCGGCTCGACCGCGCCCTCCACGTACACGGTGTCGTTCGGCAGCTCACGGCGCGCCTTGCTCGCGTACCTGAACAGCACCGCGATGCCACCATCCACATCGAACCGCGCGTCGCCCCTGGTCGCGCCGGCCCGAGCCGACAGGGCGTACAGCTCGTCCCGATGCTCGCGAAGGTAGGAGGCCAGCGACTTCAACAGTGCGGCTCGCTGATGGAATGTCAGCTCGCGCAGCGCCGGGCCGCCGACCGCGCGGCCGTGCTCGAGCACCGACCGCATGTCGATTCCCGCCGTCGACACCCGGGCGACCTCCTCGCCTGTCACCGCGTCGAACAGCGGCCGGCCATCGTCGCGCGGGGTGATCCAGGTCCCGGTCACATAGCTCGCAAGCACCGTCATCTCCCGCTCCTCACGCCTGGCGCACCTGGCGGAACCGTCGACCGAGGTTCGGTCGTCATCTTGCCCGCACCCCCGACCCTATGAACTAGTTTGACTGGACAGAACGCTGCCTGGCGCGGAGGGAGCCAATGGCAGGCGACCAGACGGAACTGAAGCGCGAGGCCGGGCCCGCCGACGCGGGTGGCGGTCGGCCCGGGTTCGGGTCGCTGGCCCGCCGGTTCGCGGTCTACGCGCAGCTCTTTGACGCTCGCGGGGCCAAGGGATTCGTCAGCGCCGGATTCCTCGCCCGGCTGACCACCTCGATGATTGGCCTCGGTCTCGTGCTGGCGCTGACGGCGGGAAACAGGCACTACGCGGTCGCCGGCGCCATCGTGTCCGTGCTTGTCCTCGCCAATGCGCTGGTCTTTCCGTTGGCGGGCCGGTTCGCCGACCGGCGCGGCCAGGATTGGGTGCTTGTGCGGTTGACGGCCTGCTTCGCCGTGGCGATGGCGGGAGTCATCGCGGTGGTGGCCGCGCACGGTCCGCTGTGGCCGCTGTTCCCACTCGGATTCCTCGTTGGGGCGACGCTGCCGGTGGCGGCCCCGCTGGTGCGGGCTCGCTGGACAGCCCTCTACCAGGGCACTGAGCGGCTACGCGCGGCCTACGGATTCGAGACGGCGACGACCGAGGTCGTTTTCATCGTCGGCCCGATCCTGGTGACCTTGCTCGCCACCTCGATCACGCCGCTGGCCGGTCTTGTCGCGGCGCTGGTGTTCGCGGTGGCGGGGGCGCTCTGCCTCGCGGTGCAGCGCTCCACCCAGCCGGTCACGGCGAACCAGCGCGGCGGGCGGACGGCCGCCGCGTTACGCCAGTCGGCGCTGCGGACGCTGTGCGTGGCGCAGTTCGGCTTGGGCGGCGTGTTCGGTTCTGTCGAGATCGTCACCGCCGCGTTCGCCACCGCGCACCACGCACGGGGCCTCACCGGCTTGCTGCTCGGCCTCTGGGGCCTCAGCAGCGCTCTGGCCGGCCTCGTCTACGGCGCGATTGCCGTCCGGACCGGGCTGCATCGCCGCCTGATCATCGCGGTCGCGTTGTTCACCTGCGGTTTCGTGCCGCTTCTTTTCGCAAGCGGCATGGCCGAGCTGACCGTGCTGCTGCTCGTCGCGGGCCTCGCGATGGCGCCCGCCACGATCACCATCTTCGAGGTTATCCAGCGCGTCGTTCCGGCGAGCGCGCTCACCGAGGCGGTGTCCTGGGCGGGATCGGGCGTCGTGCTCGGAATGACAGCCGGGAGCCTGCTCGGCGGCTGGGGGGCGGAAAGTCTCGGCATCCACCACATGTACGCCGTTCCCGTTGCCTTCGGCGCGCTCGCGTTCGCGGTGGTCGTCGCCGGGTACCGGGGTGTTCGGGCCGAGTGCCTGGCCGCCGGCACCGACGGTGGCGCGGGTGGGCGCGCCAGGTAGCGCGGCCGTTAAGGCTAATGGTCTTTAAGCCCTTTATCCCGAACGGCTAACGCGGCCTGTCACACCTCCGCCGAGCGCGTCGCCTCTTTATCTGCGGGCTTCGCCTCTTTATCGGCCGGCGCCGGCTCCTGCTCCGCAGGCGCCGGCTGCGGTTTGGCGGCCGTGGCGTGCCAGGCCTCCCGGACGATCACCTGGATGGCGCCGGCGGCGGGGATGGCGAGCAGCGCCGCGACGAAGCCGCCGAAGAGCCCGCCCACCCAGCTTCCGAGCGAGGCCCCGATCAGGACGGCTATCAGGACAAGCAGCGGGTTGATCTTCACTGTCCTGCTCATCACCACCGGGTTGAGCACGTGGTTCTCGATCTGGGTGTAGGTGAGGAACACGATCAGGGTGATGATCCCGGCGGTGAGCGAGTGACCGGTCGCGAACAACACCGTGGGAATGCCGGCCAGAGCGCCGCCGATCATGGGGAGGAAGTCGACCAGCGCGACCCACAACGCCCACAGGAAGGCGAAAGGAACGCCGAGGCTGAACAACGTGACAAACACCACCACCCCGGCGATGGCCGAGGTCAGGAAGTTACCCAGCATGTAGCCTGCGACCGAGCGGTTCACCTCGCGCGCGACGGTGGTGTAGCGGGCGGCGCGCTCAGCGCTCATCATGGCCAGCAGCCCCACCCGCAGCTTCGGGCCCTCCAGCAGCAGGAGCAGCACCAGGACGAAAATTGTCGCGAGCGCGATCAGCAGGGTCAGCGCGCCTTTGCCCACGGTGAGGGCGGGCTTGCCGAGCGCCTTGCCGAAGTTGATCAGCTTGGGCGCGTTGTGCTGTACCCAGGTCTGGATGTGGTAACGGCGCACCAGGTGGCCGATCCAGCCCTTGCCGTGCTCCGCGCTCGCCACGTACTCGGGCAGCCGGTCGGCGAGGTGGGTGATCCCGTTGACCAGCGGGTAGCCGAACGCCACCGCCAGCCCGGCGAAGACAAGCACGGCCCACACCGTCACGATCGCGACGGCGAGCCCGCGCCGCGGCACCAGCCTGCGCTGCAGAGCGACCACGAGCGGGTTCAGTACCAGCGCGATGAACCCGGACACGACGAGCAGGAGCAGCACGTCCCGCAGCCGGTAGATGAGCTTGCCCGCCAAGTAGAAAGCCACCACCACAGCGGCGGTCGTGAGGATCGTGCGCAGCGGGATGTCTCTGGACTCCGCCGCCTTCCACAGGCGCGCCATCCGGCTGCTTGGCGGTGGCGAATCATCAAGCATCTGCCAAGCATGTCAGGCAGCACGGCGGCCCGCCCACGCGTGGGGGGGCCGCCGTGCTTGCCATGGTCAGTTACTGCTTGGCGAAGAACACGTCAGGGTCGTTGCGACCTTGTGGGAACAGGAAGTCGGTCACGTGATCGCGGTTGTCGCCCCAGGCGAAGTACCGGTGCGATCCGTGGCTGACATTGGCGATGTAGTCGCCCATGTAGCCGAAGGCGATGACCGGGTCGAACTGCGGGATCGTCAGCGTGCCGCTGAAGACCTGCGTTGTCACCCGCGTGGTGGTGAACGACGTGCCGTTGAGCGAGTCGCCGAGGAGCACGTCCAGCGTGTTGTTCCCGTAGCGGTGGTAGTAGAGCAGGTGCAGGCCCGCGCCGTCAGCGGAAAGTGCGGGCTGCACGTCCTCGGTCGTGCCGCCGGTGACAAACGACGTCGACCAGGTGGCGCCGCCGTTGGTGGAGGTGGCGAGCCGAATGTGGCTCCTGCCCTGGCCGCCGTCGTTCCACGCGACATAGATGGTGTTGCCGCGGATGGCGGGCGAGGGGAACTCGATGGTGCGCGCGTACCGCCCGGGCCCAAGGTGAAGCAGGCCGTCGGGTTCGGCAGAAGTCACGTCGGCGATCTTCACGCCGGGCCCGAACGTCTGGCCGCCGTCGGTGGACTTGAAGATCGACTCAGAGAACAGCACGGGCGCGGTCCCCGTGCAGTTGGGGTCGTTGACGACGATCTTCTCGGCGGTCACGTAGAGGGTGCCTGTCGCGCTGTCGACGATCGGCGTCGCGCCGATGTACTGCTGGAACGAGCATCCGCTCATGGGCTGGACGAATTTGTCCGCATAGGTCAGGTGCCAGGTCGCGCCGCCGTCTGTGGAGCGTGCGACCGGCAGGCCGGTGAACGCCACATTGGTCGCGGTGTCGAAGGAGAAGTCGTCATAGGCGACGTAGAGGTTGTCGCGCGTGGCCACCACCGGGTCCCGGCCGACAGCGAGCGCGTCCTTGTCGCCGTTGTAGAAGACGCTGAACGGTGGCCGGAACACGGGAACCGGCCTGCTCCACGTCTTGCCGCCATCGGTCGACTTGGCGACCGCGACGTCCAGGTTGAAGTTGAAGAAGTCCAAGGCGAGCGTGGAGTAGTACATCGCGCCCGTCCGGTCGCTTCCCATCCACGGGTCGCCGAAGTTCACGAACTCCCGGGTGTTGGGGAGGTTGCCGCCGTCGGTGAAGCTAGCGCCCCCGTTCGTCGAGAAGGAGTACCCTGACAGCCCGCTCCCGGCGGTGAGGAACAGCCCGGTCTGCTGGCTGTCGTTGTAGCCGACCGCGACATTCGACCCAGCAGCGGCGACCGCGGTCTCGCTCTGCGTGGTCTGGTCGACCTGGTGGGTGTCCAGCGCCGGATTGTTAACCCGGACATTTGGCAGATTTGCTGGCGGGAAAGCCGGCTGCGCCGCCTGCGTGCCGGCGCTTGCGGGCTCGGACGGCCTGCCAGCGACGAGCTCTTGGCTGAGCTGCCTGTCCCCCGTCGCCTGGATGTGCAGTGCAGCCTGGGCCGGCGCCGTCATCAGTTGCGCCGCTTTGGTCTTCAGTAGGTGCTGCGCGGCCTGCTGCCTGGCTGTGTTCGTCTTGGTTGCGCTGGATGTGCCGGCGAAGGCGCCGGTCAGCGCGGCCGTGCTCAGTAACACAAGCGCGACGGCCAGGACGCCTACGGCCACGCTTCTTCGGCGATGGCCAAGGATCGAGCGAACCATCTGTTGTCACCCTCCTCGTAGCGATGGGCACGTCGGCAACGGGAGGGCCGCGGCGGAGGAAGTAGGGCCGACGGGCGCGACGGCGCCCGCACTTCGGGTACGCCGAGCACGCTTGTAGGGGCTAGTCCTTCGACGCGTCCACTCACGCCCCCGATCGAAAGAACTGTTATTGCTCATTTACCCGCAATTGTGTCATTTGTCAAATCAATTGTGTCATTTGTCAACCATTACCCATTGGTTCGATGACGTGGCGCTCCGTGGCCGTTTCGCCATTCCGGCCGGTCCGGCCCGACCGGGCTGAAACGGGCGCTGCGGGAAGAGCCAGCACACGAGCCACCTCGACCTCGAAGAACAGCCACCGGTCCAAGACAGCGAAGCCCAGGGCCTCGTTGATGGCGATCATGTGCTTGTTGTCGTCGGAGTTTCCCGTGATGATGCTGGTGAGTTGCGGCTCACGCTCGGCGAGCAGGTCCAGCATCGCGACCTTGACGCCGAGCCCAAGCCGGTGCCCACGGTGCGGCCGGGCTACCACGGTCAGCTCTTGAAAGCCCCAGGACGGGTATGCCGGATCCACGCCGAGCTGGGTCATCCCTGCCATCTCGCCCGTGGCCTGGCACCAGGCGGCGACCGTGTAGAGCCGCAGGCCCTGCGCGGCGACGCGGCGGGAGCTTTGCCGCACCCGCTCGGCGTCCCAGCGCTGTGACTCGTGCGCCGCGTCGCGCGGCATGTCGCCTGCGTGGTCGTTGATGGCCGCCACCGCATCCACCGTGTCGGCGGGCACGGCGCCTTCCCACCAGGTCAGCGTGTATCCGGGCGCTGCCTTTCCTGCCCGCTCCCGCAGCGACGCCAGATGCTCGGCGGGCAGCTCGTCCACCCGCAGCAGGCGCCGGACGTCGATGAATCCCTGCCGCGCGCCGAGGGCGCGGGCGAAACCATCGCCGGGTCCGCCCTGCCTGGTGTTCGCCGACAGGAACCGCCGGCCCTGGTCATGCGCCCGTTCCGCGGCGTGCCTGACGAGCCGCCCGCCAAGACCCGCGCGCCGCAGGTCGCAGCGCACCATGGGGCTCACCCGGGCGAGGTGCCTGTTCTCCCGCCGGGGGAGGGTGAGCACGTACCAGCCGATCGCCTGGCCCGCGCTGTTGCTGGCCAGCCAGGCCTGCGACGGGTCTTCTGACCAGCCTAAGGCCATCCAGCCGGCGAAACAGCGGGCCGACATCGGCGGTGTCTGCGGATCGTCCACGCCGGCCGCGGCGCGGTAGATCTCGTGGCAAGCGCGCACGTGCTCGTCGTCGCCGCGGGCGTCGAACTGTTCGAGGTGCATGCCATCAGCTAACCCGCGCCGCACAGCCGCGCGCCAACCATTTTCGGCGGCGCTGCCGCGCCGGGTCGCGGGTCAGCCTGCCGCCACCGCCACCGCCACGCGGTGCGCGGGGGAGTCCGGCTCGGCGAAGCGAAGCAGCGCGAGCGCCTCGGGTTCCAGCGTCGCGACGGCGTCGGCGCTGAGCGGCTCGAACGGCGTCATGGTCACGGTGGCGGCCTTGGCGGTCCTGCTGATGGCCCAGGTGCCGCGGATCTGTCCGTCGAGCAGGAAGGTGGCACGCACGCGCAGGTTGCGCGTGGTGACGTGGCTCTTGAACGCGTCAGCAAAAAACCGGGTGCGGTCCTGGTAGCCGAGCACCAGGTTGTCGAAGTCGGCCAGGAAGCGGGGCGGCGCGGGCGCGTCGGCGGCCGGCCGTGGCGCGTCGGGCAGGTCGTAGAGCGTGCGCTTGCGGTCGTCGAGGAAGGTGACGAGCCGGTCGGCCAGCCGGTCGAACACCGGCTTGAGCCTCGGCAGTCCGGTGAACGTCTGCGCGTCGGCGGCGGTGGCGGGCCCGAAGCACGCGAGGTAGCGAACGACCAGTTCGTCCGGGTCGGCTGCGGCCCCGAAGGGCCTGGTCAGACCGAAACGGGACACCCGCGGGTATCCCCAGCGGTCCTGGCTGGGCGCCATGACAAGCGGCAGGTTCATCCGCACCGCGTAGCCCAGGACCCGCTCGTCCAGGCCAGGAAAGTCCGGCGCGAGCCGACGGCGCAGTTCCTCGAACGTCATAGGCCCTGTCGCGAACGCCGTGCGTGCGGCGGGCAGCACCCTGGCCAGGTCGATCCCGGCAGCCCGGTCTCCAAGCGCGGTGAACGAGCCCGCGAGCACCGGCTGCAACGGCGCGCGGATCGCCGCATAGTCGGCTGCCGTGACCAGGTGCAGGGTGCCACGGACCAGGGTCACCCGCAGCACGGTGGCGTCGCGGAGCGCTGCGCGCAACTCGTCGGCGGCGAAATCGGTGAGCCTGCTCCACAACGCGAGGAATGGCGGCTTGGGCTCCTGCGCTTGCAGCGCGAACAGCCGGTGGACAGCCTCCGCCACGGGCAGCGGTTCGCGGCGCAGCAGCATCTGGCGGGCCAGCGTGGCACGGCTCAACTGGGCCGGGCGGAGCGTCTGGTTCGGCATCGGTTGCAGTCTCACACACCAGGTTGGCCGCCAAGGCGCCTGGTCTCGGCTTGGCCGGGCGCCCGGTCCTGGGTGCGGCATCATGTGGAAGAGGCTCAATATGGCCGCTCCGTCCGGATGGTTACCCAGGCGCGCCGGACACCTGGAAAGAGAGTCACATCGTGACCAGCGGGACCCCTGCGCAGCCCGTGCTCATCACTGGCTGCTCGTCAGGGATCGGCCGGGCCACCGCGATCAGCCTGCACGACGCGGGGCTCGGCGTTTATGCGACCGCGCGACGCGAGGACGCGGTCGCCGACCTGGCCGACCGCGGTATCCGCACGTTGACGCTTGACGTGACCGACGAGACGTCCATGGCGCGTGCCGTGGCGGCGGTCGAGGCTGACGCGGGCGCCGTCGGGGTATTGATCAACAACGCGGGCTATGGTCTCTACGGCCCGGTCGAGCAGCAACCGATGGCCGAGGTACGCCGCCAGTTCGAGACCAACGTCTTCGGCCTTGTCCGGCTCACCCAGCTGGTGCTGCCAGGAATGCGCCGCCGCGGCGGCGGCCGGATCATCAACGTCTCTTCGATGGGCGGGCGTGCCACGCTGCCGGGCGGCGCCTTCTACCACGCCTCCAAGTACGCCGTCGAGGCGCTCAGCGACGCGTTGCGCATGGAGGTCGCGCAGTTCGGCATCGACGTCGTGCTCATCGAGCCCGGGCCGGTGCGGACACCGTGGAACGAGGTAGCCGCCGCGTCCCTGTCGACCGCGGTTCCCGCCGCGTCCGCGCCGGCCGAGGTTCCCGCCCACGCCGTCAGCGACCCGTACGCGGCCTACAAGGCCGCGGTGGGCGCGTCCTTCACCACCGCGCAGACCGGCATGCTGGCGAGGTTGGGCTCAAAGCCGGAGGACATCGCCACGGTCATCACCCGGGCCGTCACCGCTCGGCGGCCGCGCACCCGCTACCTGATCAACCCCGTCGCGAAGGGTGTGGTCGCAGCCCATCGGCTGCTGCCAGGCCGAGCCTACGACGCCGTCCTGCGCCGCCAATACGGTCTGCCCCGCTGATCACGGGGGGGTGCCCTGCTGGCGGGGGCGATGGCGCTCATCCGCCCACGATGTCCTCCGGGCGGACTGGGACCCGGGTGAGGTCGCGGCCGGTGGCGGCGCGGATCGCGGCGACGATCGCCGGCGTCGACGAGATCGTCGGCGGCTCCCCGACACCGCGCAGACCATAGGGCGCCTGCGGGTCCGGGTATTCGAGGACGGCTAGCCGCATGGGCGGCATGTCGAGGATCGTCGGGATCAGGTAGTCGGTGAACGACGGGTTGCGGATCTTGCCGTCCGCGACCTGCACCTCCTCCATGAGGGCCAAGCCCAGCCCTTGCGCGGAACCCCCCTGGATCTGGCCCTCTACCGCCTGCGGGTTGATCGCCTTGCCGACGTCCTGTGCGCAGTCCAGCGCCACGACCTTGACCAGGCCCAGGTCCACGTCCACGTCCACGACCGCGCGGTGCGCCGCGAAAGCGTACTGCACGTGGGCGAACCCCTGCCCGGTCTCCGGATCGATCGGGTAGGTCGGCCGGTGGCGCCATTGCACGGTCTCTTCCACCGCGTCGCGGCCAAGGAGGTCGGCGAGGCTGACCATGACGTCGCCCGCACGTGAGACCACGCTGCCGTCGCTGATCCGCAGGTCTGCGCGGGTCGGGCCGCCGCGCGGCGATCCCGGGGCGTCGTCCCCGCGGGGCCAAGACCGCAGCCGCTGCTCGGCCAGGGCGAGTACGCGTTCCCTGACCCGTTCGCAGGCCGCCTTGACCGCGCCGCCTGTGACGTAGGTCTGTCGTGACGCCGAGGACGAACCTCCACTGCCCACATCGGTGTTCTTCGGATGGACGATCACGCGGTCACAGCCAAGCTCGGTGCGCGCGATCTGCGCCTCCACCGTGACCAGACCCTGGCCAACCTCGGCGGCGGCGGTGTACACAGTGACGACGGGCCCCGCATCATTGATCTCCAGGCGGACCCGGGCAGTGGAGTAGTCGTCGAAACCCTCGGAGAAGCCGACGTTCTTGTAACCGACCGCGTAGCCGACCCCTCGCCGCACCCCTTCACCATGGCTGGTGTTGGAGACGCCGCCGGGCATCTGGCGAAGGTCGCACGGACCTGGCTGGCGCTCGGCTGGCATCGGCATCGCATGGACCAGGCGCAGCAGTTCGGCCACCGGCGCGGGGCTGTCGATGGTCTGCCCGGTCGGCGCCCGCGAGCCCTGTGACACCGCGTTGCGACGGCGGAACTCGACTGGGTCCAGGCCGACCGCCGCGGCGCAGCGGTCCATCTGGGACTCGCAGGCAAATGCGGTTTGCACCGCGCCGAAGCCGCGCATCGCCCCGCACGGCGGGTTGTTCGTGTACACGCCGTAGCAGTCCATGACGATGTTCGGCACCACGTAGGGTCCCAGGCCCATCGTGCCCGCGTTGCCGACGACCGCCGACGTGGTCGAGGCGTACGCGCCGCCGTCGAGCAGAACCTCCGCCTTGACGTAGACGAGCCGGCCGTCAAGGCTCACGCCGTGCTCGTAGCGCATGGTGGCGGGGTGCCTGTGTACGTGGCCGAAGAACGACTCCTCGCGTGAATAGACCATCTTCACCGGCCGGCCGGTGCGCAGCGCCAGCATGCACGCGTGAATGTGCATCGACAGGTCCTCCCTGCCGCCGAACGCGCCACCGACCCCGGCGAGGGTGAGCCGGACGCTCTCGGGCGGCATGCCAAGCGCATGGCACATCTGCCGCTGATCCACGTGCAGCCACTGGGTCGCTACGAAGAGGTCGACCCCACCCTCGCCGTCAGGCACGGCGAGGCCCGACTCAGGTCCAAGAAACGCCTGGTCTTGCATGCCGACTTCGTAGTCGCCTGTGATGACGAGGTCGGCGGCTGGTTCCGGGTCGCCGGTGCGCAGCCTCAGGTGACGCACGACGTTGCCGCCGGGGTGAAGCGCCGGCGCGTCAGCCGCGAGCGCGGCGCGTGCGGTCGCCACCGGCGCGAGCACTTGGTAGCTCACCGCGATCCTTGCCGCGGCCCGCCGGGCGATCTCCGGATGGTCGGCGGCGACCACAGCGATGGGTTCTCCCTGGTACCGAACCACGTCCTCGGCGAGCACCGGCTGGTCCGCGTGTTCGAGCCCATGTCGGTTGACGCCCGGTACGTCCTCGTGCGTCAGCACAGCGTGAACGCCTGCGGTGGCGAGCGCGCCGGTGATGTCGACCGAGCGGATCCGCGCGTAGGGGTGGGGGCTACGCAGCGTAACCCCCCAGAGCATGCCATCCATCCACAGGTCGGATGAGTAGGCGAACTCGCCTGTGGTCTTCGGCACACCGTCGGGTCGGCGCGCCGACGCCCCGACTCCCT
>Ga0137366_10003647_pt1 | contig 11985 bp, 9 predicted proteins | sample SagtaG_8_FD_104938 | JGI IMG/M metagenome (GOLD analysis project Ga0137366, IMG submission 104938) | Vadose zone soil microbial communities from Sagehorn Ranch, Mendocino, California, USA - Sage1_L_60_16 metaG | ecosystem: Environmental > Terrestrial > Soil > Vadose zone | place: USA: California... | reverse complement strand
GAAGAGGAAGCGCTCTGCTGAGCATATTGCTGGCTGAGAGCCCGTTGCAGCTGCTCTTGGACAAAAGGCAAACTGTTACGCAAATCAATCCCTTGAACCGATGGTGTATCATTCATAGCAGGATAATCCTTTCATATGAGCAATGGATTTTACTAGCAGGGATTGTCCTCTTTTTTTCCCCATTTGGCAAGTCGATTCCTGATTTAGTTGGAAGCAATGACGCAAGGCTTGCCTCTACGGGACTCATAGTTGTGACCCGAACGTGATTACCCCTTCTGAAACGGTGATAGAGCCGTGATTGTATAAGCTTACCCTGGTAGAAGTATCGATTTTGTTTCGTAGTGAGATGAGGAGTAGGATGCCCCAGGACGGATGTTCCTTATCCGCCTCTGTAGAGCCACGCTTTGCATCATTTCGTGCGAAGGAGCAATAAGAGATGGTCAAACGAATTCTTGTCCCACTGGATGGATCCGCACTGGCCGAGCGTGCGATTCCTGTGGCCGCACGTATTGTGCGTGCCTCGGCAGGTTCTATTCTATTTCTACGCGTGGTGAGTACAGCGAGCGAATTTGCTGTGTACATGAACCAGCCATCGGTGCTGATGCAGGAGGCTATAGAAGAAGATCTTGCTACGGCGACTGAGTATCTGACGAAGGTTGCAAAATCAGAGCTTCTGGCTGGCATTGAGATGGATGTCGGTATCTTCACAGGATCGGCTGCTTTACAGATCCTCGATGTTGCTCGGACGCGGCAAGTTGATTTAATCGTGATGTGCAGTCATGGCGAAACAGGTATCAAACGTTGGGTAATGGGGAGTGTGGCGCATAAGGTGATACGCCATAGCCCCGTGCCGGTCCTGGTCTTACGCGATAACGGAGATAAATCCGCCACCCTGTGCAGCGAAGAGCTGGGGCGCCCTTTGCGTGTCCTGGCAACTCTAGATGGTTCGCCGCTGTCTGAGACCGTGTTAGAGCCGGTCGTGCAACTCGCCACAAAGCTGGTGCTACCGGATCAGGCACATCTAAATCTCCTGCGCGTGCTAGATCAGCCCAATCGTTATGGTGGTTGGAGGAGTCAGACACATATCGATAATAAGATGGTGGAGCAGGCCAGGCTGAAGACAGAGGAGTACATGAGCCTTGTCGCCGATCGCTTGCGTGCGAGCATGGAGGACATACCGAATCTTGTGGTTACAACCTCCGTCAAGTTCGAAATGGATGTTCCGGGTACGATTATTAAGGTGGCGGAACATGGTGATGAGGGTGAAGAGAATATCGGTGGCTATGATCTCGTCGCGATGGCGACACACGGGCGCGGCGGCATACCGCGCTGGGCAATGGGTAGCGCTACGGAGCGTGTGCTTGATGGCACCAGGTTGCCTCTGCTCGTCGTACGGCCATATGTAACAGGGAAATAGTTTGCCCTGGCATTGTATCAATCATGAATGGAATCGTCATTTCAGAACAATAACCTCAACTGTAGGGGCGCGATTTATAAGCCCGTGAGCGTTGCCATGCCGATCCGCCGAGGGCTTATAAATCGCGCCCCTACAGTTGGAAAAATCGCGCCCCTACAGTTGGGATTTACATTTAAATTGATATTTTTACATAAAATGGTTTTTTGCTACATATTACTGTCAAAACGGGGCTGGGATAATCGCGTACCTCCAGTTAGCATCTTGTGATCGACAGTTGAGCTTCTGTGATGTGTTTGTGACGTAAGCAAGCAATAATTTGTCATGTGCTCGTCGCGTTCTTACGGCTTGAGCAATATTTTCTCAGGGCGGTGGGACGTTCAACCCAAGGAGGCTCTATGGATGCGTTGACGCTTGCGCGTTGGCAGTTTGGTATAACAACTGTCTATCACTTCTTTTTTGTTCCCCTGACACTGGGACTCTCTTTGCTGGTGGCGATCATGGAGACCGCCTATGTACGCACTGGCAACGAGCAGTACAAGCGCATGACTCAGTTCTGGGGACGACTCTTCCTCATCAACTTCGCGATGGGTGTGGTGACTGGTATAGTGCAGGAGTTTCAGTTTGGCATGAACTGGTCTTCGTACTCGCGCTTTGTAGGCGACATCTTTGGTGCGCCACTGGCGATTGAGGCACTGATGGCGTTCTTTATTGAATCGACATTCCTGGGTATCTGGATCTTTGGTTGGGATAAACTCTCGAAACGAGTGCACCTGCTCACGATCTGGCTGGTTGTCATTGGCTCCAACATCTCTGCATTGTGGATTCTGATTGCGAACTCGTTTATGCAGGAGCCTGTGGGCTATACCGTACGCAATGGCCGGGCCGAGATGACAAATTTCTTCGCACTACTGACTAATCCCAATGTCTGGGTGCAGTTTCCTCATGTCTTGATGGGTGGCATCGTAACAGCCGCTTTCTTTGTCATCGGTATCTGCGCCTACCATTTACTGCGTAAGAACGGCGATCAGGAATTCTTCCGCCGCTCTCTCTATATCGGCATGATAGCCGCAGTCATTTCCAGCTTCCTGGTAGCGATTGTTGGACATGCACAGGCCCAACATATGGTGCAGCAACAGCCGATGAAGATGGGCGCCGCCGAAGCATTATGGGATAGCGAGCAGCCAGCATCGTTCTCCATCTTCACGGTTGGTAATGAAAAAGACCGCAAGGACGTATTCGCGATCCGTATTCCTGATGTGCTGAGTATTCTTTCCTTTAACTCGATTGATGGACAGGTACAGGGCATTAATCAGTTGCAGGCGCAATATGTCAAGCAATATGGTCCTGGCGATTACGTGCCGCCTGTGTGGGTGACATACTGGAGTTTCCGTTTGATGGTGGGTGCGGGAGTATTAATGATCTTGCTCTCCCTGATTACTCTCGTTCTGGTACTGCGCAGGGGCCTGGAGAAGGCGCGCTGGTTCCTGTGGATACTCCCTTTCGCCATTGCTCTCCCCTACCTTGCCAATACCGCGGGCTGGGTCATGACCGAGATTGGACGCCAACCCTGGATCGTCTTTGGTCTGCTCACCACGGCTAAAGGCGTTTCGCCGACGGTGGGCGCCGCTTCTGTGCTGATTTCGTTAATCGTCTTTACCCTGACTTATGGAGTGCTCATGGTCGCGGATGTCTTCCTGCTGCTCAAATACGCGCAAGGCGATGCGAAATCAGAGCCAGAGACGGGTAGCGAAGGTGATATATCCCTGGCCGGGGCATACTAGCAAGAGGAAGGAGATCTGTCATGAGCCTGAATGTATTCTGGTTTATTCTCATCACGGTGCTGTTTATCGGCTTCTTCTTCCTCGAAGGATTCGACTACGGCGTGGGGATGTTGCTGCCATTCATAGGCAAAAATGATAATGAGCGGCGTGTACTCGTGAATGCGATTGGCCCTTTCTGGGATGGTAATGAGGTCTGGTTGCTTACCGCTGGTGGAGCGATCTTTGCGGCGTTTCCCAACTGGTACGCTACGTTGTTCAGTGGCTTCTACCTGGCGCTGATGCTGATGCTGGTAGCGCTGATCGTGCGCGGTGTGGCCTTCGAGTTCCGCAACCGCGACGAGCGTCCGCAATGGCGCAACTTCTGGGACTGGATGATCTTTATTGGCAGCTTCCTGCCAGGCTTCCTCTGGGGCGTGGCGATCACCAATATCATCCTGGGGGTGCCGATTGACGCGCACATGAACTATGTCGGTGGTTTCTGGAACCTGCTCAATCCCTACGCCCTGCTTGGGGGACTGGCGTTTGTGGCCCTGTTCGTCCTGCATGGCGCAATCTTCCTGACGCTGAGAACCGAAGGCGAGATCAAAGAGCGAGCATATCGCGCGGCTGACCGTGTCTGGTTACCTGCTGTGGGACTGGTGGTCCTGTATGTGGTTGTCGGTTACTTTGTGACGGATGTCTTCTGGCGTCTGGGCGTCGATCCTGGTGTTGCTCCCCTATGTGCTGGTGGCGCTCTGCTCTCAGTCGGTTGGTTCGTCAAGAACAAGCATAGTGGCTGGGCCTTCACCATGACCGGATTGACCATCCTGCTCTCGACGCTGACGATCTTCATCGGACTCTTCCCGCGGGTAATGATTTCCAGTCTCAATCCTGCCTGGAACCTGACCGTTTACAATGCATCGTCCAGCCCATATACGCTGACCGTCATGAGCATCGTTGCGCTTACCTTCGTCCCCATCGTGCTTGCCTATCAGATCTGGAACTATTGGATCTTCCGGCGTCGATTGGGACTGAACGCCAGCGCCCATCACGTGTAAGGCCGGAAGATCCAGTAGGGACCGGATTTATCCCGTCCCTACGAATGGTTGGATACATCAGGTTAACGAATAGTTGAACACATCAGGTTAAAGAGGCTATGAAACTGGACAAAAGGCTCTTTCGTCAGATCAAGGCTGTACGTATCTTCCTGGTCGTCACCGTTATTCTGGGCCTGTTGCTGGGCGTTCTGATAGTCATGCAGGCACATTATCTCAGTACGATCATCAATGCGATCTTCCTGGCGGGGCAGGGATTGGCACAGGTGTGGGGACTTCTGCTTGCGCTGCTGGTGGTGATTGTAGCACGCTCCATCTTGCTCTGGGGCAGCGACGTGGCTGCGAATCGTGTGGCAATGCGGGTCAAGACGACGTTGCGTGAGCGGCTCTTTGCTCATCTGTTAGCATTGGGACCTGACTATACAAGGGGCGAACGCAGCGGCGAACTGACCAATACGATCGTCGAGGGAGTGGAAGCGCTGGATGCCTACTTCAGTCAATACCTCCCGCAGATCTTTTTAATGGTCCTGGTGCCGCTGATCATCGTCGTCGTTGTCTTCTCCGTTGACGTACTCTCTGGCGTGGTCCTACTCGTCACCGCGCCAGTGTTGCCCATCTTTATGATCCTGATTGGCATGATGGCCGATGCACTGACCAGAAAGCAATGGAAGCTACAGAGCCTGATGAGCGCGCACTTCCTGGATGTTATGCAGGGACTGACGACGCTGAAACTGTTCGGACGCAGTACCGTCCAGCAGGAGACGATTCGCAGTGTGAGTGAGCGCTTTCGCCATACTACTATGCGTGTATTGCGTGTTGCCTTCCTCTCCTCGCTTGTGCTTGAGATGGGCGCAACCATTAGCACCGCCATCGTCGCCGTGGAGATAGGTCTGCGCCTGCTCTACGGACAGATCGCCTTCCAACCAGCTTTTTTTGTTCTGTTGCTGGCTCCAGAATTTTATCTTCCACTGCGAACGCTAGGAACGCGTTATCACGCAGGTATGACCGGATCAGCAGCCGCCCAACGTATCTTCGAGATCCTCGAAATACCGATCCAGGCGGGCGCAAAGGATGATTCTGCTATGCCTGAGATAGGAACCCTTCGTTTTGAGGATCTTCGCTATGCCTACGATGGTCAACGCGATGCTTTAAGAGGCGTATCCTTCCAGATTGAGCCAGGTCAGAAGGTGGCTCTGGTTGGGCCAAGTGGAGCAGGCAAGAGCACACTGGCTCATCTCCTTCTGCGCTTTATCGATCCCGATAGTGGCACGATCAGTGTCAATGACGTATCTTTGCAGGAACTGTCTGCCCGCGAATGGCGCAAGCAAGTGGCCTGGGTCCCGCAGCGTCCCTATCTTCTCAATGCGACGGTGGCCGAGAATATTAGCCTTGGATATCCAGAGGCAACTAGAGACGAAGTGATCCAGGCTGCTCGCCAGGCGCATGCTCACGAGTTTATCGAGGCATTGCCACAGGGATACGACACGATTATTGGTGAGCGGGGAGCGCGCTTAAGCGGTGGGCAGGTGCAGCGCCTGAGCCTGGCGCGGGCCTTTCTAAAGAATGCGCCGTTGTTGGTCATGGATGAGGCAACCTCGAACCTGGACCCTGAACAAGAAGCCCTGGTGCTTGAAGCGATGCATCGGCTGATGCAGGGACGCACGGTACTGATTATCGCGCACCGCCTTAGCACCGTTTATGGAGCTGATCGCATCGTGGTGCTCGCCAATGGAGAGGTTGTTGAAGTGGGAACGCATCAGTCGTTGTTACGTGCCGCCGGTATCTATAAGCAACTGGTGGAAGCCTATGGAGGTGCAGTGTGAAGGGTATACAGGGACCATTCTGGCATCTGGTAAAACTGGCATGGCCGCTCAAAAACTGGATCGCGCTGGCTGTTCTGCTCGGCGTAATCACAATTGGGAGTGGGATTGGCCTGATGGCAACCTCGGCTTACCTGATCTCAGAGGCAGCACTTCATCCCTCAATAGCAGCGCTAGGCGTGGCGATTGTGGGCGTGCGCTTTTTCGGCATTGCACGTGGCATCTTCCGTTACCTGGAACGATATGTCTCTCATCATGTCACTTTCCGCCTGCTCTCACAACTACGCACCTGGTTCTATCGTGCTATTGAACCCCTGGCTCCTGCTCGTTTAATGGCGCTCAGGGCTGGACATATAACAGACTTTAGCAGCGGCGACCTGCTCAGCCGCATAGTTTCTGACATCGAGACGCTGCAAAACTTTTATGTGCGCGTACTGGCACCGCCGATTGTTGCTGCTATTATTGGCTGCGCCATGTGGTTCTTTCTGGGTGCCTATCATCTCTCCTTTGCCATCACACTGCTCACCTTCTTCCTGCTGGCTGGCGTTGGCGTACCCCTGCTCACTCATCTCCTGAGCCGAAAAATAGGGCAGCAGATTATCGCAGTCAGAGCACAACTCAATCTTCAACTGGTCGAAGGTATCCAGGGCATGGCTGATATCGTAGCCTTTGGGCGTGAAAGCGATCAGCTAGAGCGTGTGCGGAAACTGAATGGCAGGTTGGTACGCTTGCAGGCTCGTATGGCACAGATCAATGGCTTGCAGAACTCCCTGGGCAACCTGTTGATGCAACTCTCCTGCTGGACTATGCTCATCGTTGCCATCCCCCTGGTGCACTCCGGACAACTCAATGGCGTCTCCCTGGCTCTGCTCATCCTGGCAGCTATGGCAAGCTTTGAAGCGGTCCTACCTCTGCCGGGTGCCTTTCAACACCTGGGCAGTAGCCTGGCGGCAGCACGTCGCCTCTTCGAGATCGTTGACGCACAGCCAGCCGTCCTGGACAACGAAGCTCCATCGCCCATTACAAAACGCCATGATATAGAGGTGAAGGATCTACGTTTCCGTTATAGCAACGACGAACCTTACGCACTGGACGGTATCAGTTTCACACTATCTCAGGGAGGCAGTATAGCGATCGTTGGACCAAGCGGCGCGGGCAAATCAACCATCGCCAATCTGTTCTTACGCTTCTGGGAGTACCAGGAGGGTCAGATTCTGCTGGGTGGACAACCATTGCGAAATTATCAGCAACAGGATATACATAACTTGATGAGCGTCGTTGCGCAAGACACACACCTCTTCAACACCACCATTCGCGAAAACTTGCTGATCGCAAAATCCCAGGCCAGCGATGAAGAATTAGAGCAAGCAGCACGCCAGGCCCAGATCCACGATTTCATTCAGTCTTTGCCTCAAGGTTACAATACTCAAATCGGTGAGCAAGGATTGAGCTTGAGCGGAGGTGAACGCCAGCGTATCGCGATTGCTCGTGCTATCCTCAAAGATGCGCCAATCCTTATTCTAGATGAAGCCACCGCTAATCTCGATGCTCTGACCGAGCAGGGTGTGCTACAGATGATACGTGCATTGATGAAGGGACGTACAACGCTGATGATTACACATCGCCTAGTAGGTCTGGAGATGGCAGACGAGATCCTGGTCCTGCGCGATGGGAAGATACGCGAACGCGGTTCCCATTATGAATTGCTGCAACTGGAAGGTTTCTATTGGAAGATGGTGCAACAGCAAGCTCTGGCTATTCTGTGAAGTAGGGCTATCAGTCCTGGAAACGCAAGGGCCATTCAATCTGCTTTGTCTGCATGCTTGCTGGCATATACCTCATGGCCAGGTCACGTAGCCAGCAGATGAGCGGGTTTGACAGATTGCCCAGCGTACCGATCCTGCGTGATTGTTTGACGATTGCATTTGTGTGCGGGATGCGTAGTGCTTCGTAGGAGCGTAGTGCGGCAGCTTTATCTTCTGCATTACGCAGGCATTTGCTCAATATCAGTGCGTCTTCAATGGCCTGGCACGCGCCCTGGCCCATATTTGGCGTGGTAGGATGCGCGGCGTCGCCTAGCAGTGTGACCAGGCCATTTCCCCAGCGAGGCAAGGGATCGCGGTCGTAGATATCGTTTTGCAGGATCACGGACTCGGCTGTTGCCTGGATGATTGATTGGATTGGTGGGTGCCAGCCCTCACATAGTTCCAGCAGTTCGCGCCTTGACTTTTTCGAGCTTCCCTCTGGCATATTGGCGGTGATATACCAATAAACTCGACCCTGGGATAAGGGTGCGGCTCCGAAGCGTACTCCGCGCCCCCACGTCTCAAAGGCTTTGCCGGGTGTGAGAAACGAATGCTCAAATTGAGTGACTCCACGCCAGGCAGGATATCCTGCATAGCGTGGCTTTATCTTCCCAAACAATTGTGCTCTGACGACTGAATGCAGGCCATCGGCTCCGATAAGTATGTCACCCTGTGTCAGCCAGCCATCGGAAAATTTTGCCTGTACACCCGGCTCGTTTTGTGTGAAGCCCGAACACTCAGAGTAGAGTTGTATCCTGTCCTGACCGAGGGTATCCAGCAGGAGCTTTTGCAGATCAGCCCTGTGTATCATGACGGAAGCAGCCCCAAATTTTTCTTGCAACGGTTTCAGGTCATGGCCAGTCAATAGTTTCCCCTGTGGAGTGTAAAAGGATACGCTCGTGAGTGGAATGGAGATAGACTGGAGCGCTTCACCCAGGCCCAGTTGTTGTAATACCAGGACTGCATTGGTCCAGATCGATAATCCTGCCCCTATCTCGCGTATGGCGTTGGCGCGCTCGAATATCTTGACATCATAGCCTGCCTGTTGCAGAGCAATGCCTGTAGTCAATCCACCGATGCCTGCACCGATAATGAGTGCTTTACTTTTTCTTCCCTCATTCATGATGTCGATCCACCCGATGGGAACGTTTTTCTACTGCCATTTGGCATAGATTTTCGACTTGAACTGCTTCCATGCATGGCGCACAGGCAGGGCCATTTTGTAGAAAGTTGTACGTATACCGGCGTTATACCAGATCTTGCCGATCTGTGACCACTGTATTCTGGGATCTATACATTCCATGGACATGCGTACGGTTCCGTTGACGCCGAAGTCAGCGGCCAGCGCTTGCAGGGTATGTTCCCAATGTTTGTCTTCCATCTTATGTGCACCCAGGCGTAAGCCCAGTTCATAGATTGGATCGGTGGCGCGCAGTTGGGCTGTGACCTGGGCTACCGTACAACCATCATCATCATAAGCGCTAAATGTGACCCAACCGGCAAAGGTATGGCCTTCAGGTGTCATCAGCGCGAAGCTCTCATCATCGACATAGAGAACCAGCATGCCCGTTGAGAGTGGTACAGCACCGATAAGCGTGGTGTTGATAATCGCGACTTCACCAGGAGCAATGCCTGCCAACGACGTATAAAAACGATTCTCCTTCGGCCAGTATTTGGGGAAGTTCGTCTTCCACTTTTTGATAACTTCTATAGGCGTAACGTGGGCTCCGTGCAGGCGAATGCTGTATGTTTTCTGCCACAGTTGCCCGAAGCCTTGCAGGGGACCGATAACATGGCGCCCTTCCACATTGAGATTCAATGCTCCTGTGGGTGCCCTTGTGACCTTCAAAGTTGAAACATTTGGTGCCCAGTAGGTTGCGTCGCGTGCCTGCTCGTTCTGGTCATTAGATGGTGAAGTAGTCATGATAGTCGTGTTCCTTTGCTGTTATTCCACAGAAAACTATGGCGCGTAATGGGCTATGCTTCAACGAGATTTTATCATAGCATATATACGCTTTCCAATGCATTATGTCTCACAGCCGGACGATTCAAACGTCCCCGTAGTGGCAGACGCAAGGCCTGCCACTACGGGGACGTTTGAATCGTGCATCTAGCAATATATAGCTGGACATTTGTCAGGGGGGTATCAAAATGATGGAACAAATGGAACATTGGGTATAGATCGGCCTGTAGAGCGGTATGAGAATGTTCCATCCCCCCAAAAAAGAGATGGAACATTGATGGAATATGGAACATTGCAGATCATCGCGACGAGAACCGCCAGAAGAAAGCGATGATGGGGATGAAACCCTGAGAACTGGTCAATGTGCTAGCCAGGCACCTCGACAGTAAACCCACCTGGTGCTTGAATATAAAATGTCCAGGCATGATGTCGTTGTGGTGGCTCAATCTCAAATCCGTCGTCTTTCAATCGTTGATAGATCTCGTTGACTCGCTCCTCACTCTCCTGGGCGAAGCCGATATGAAACGTACTGGGATAGGTGACGTGACCAGCTTTCATCAAGCTGAGTACCAGACCATTGTCGTCGAAAAGCACGGTGAAACCCTTGTTGCCGCCCTGGTTGCGTAACCCGAAATACGTTTCGAGAAAGTGTGCTGCTGCTGGGACATCGGTGACGGTAAGATTGAGGATTGGGCCGCCGCATCCCCCCACGATTCATCTGGGGGGAAGGCGGCCTGGGTGCGTTTCATAATTTTGCATCATTGGAATCTGTCCATGTAGGGGCGCGATTTATAAGCCCGTGCATCGGCCAGGGGAGCACCTCGGGCTTATAAATCGCGCCCCTACATGGACAATTGACCTGATCATGCTGGTCGTCGGTGCTTGCTCCATGCAAAAAATGAACCGCACCCTTGCTAAATGGAGGGATTGTTTTCTGTACCAGAATCGAGTAATCTTTTTAAGGATATGCATACTCACTATTGACGCTGAACGTCTACACTAAATAGATGCACCAGGTTGCGCCTCATTTGTATTTGCGCAGATGAGCATGTTTCTTGTTGTTTTCTCACAACTCCTCCCCCTGCTCGTGCTCCACCAGCTCTTGCGCGGATCTCTCCCTCTCCTGGCACTATCGATCTCCCCTGTAAATAATCCATAATGATTTAATAAAGGAGCTGACATGTTTGTTATTCCTGATGATTTTGTGCGCGTAACGATGGAGCATCACAGAGAAGATGGCCTCGCCTGGATCGCTCGCTTACCAGGTATCCTTGCGGCCTGTGAGCAACGATGGGATCTCACATTCGGTTTGCCGTTTGCTAATCTGTCATACCATTACGTGATCCCGGCTGCACGTAAGGATGGAACGAAGGTGGTTGTGAAGGCGTACTCTCCGACTAACGAACTCAAGGAAGAAACTGACGCACTGAGGCTGTTCGCAGGTCGGGGCAGCGTACGTTTGCTGGACTACGATGCTGAAAACGAGGTACTGCTGCTTGAGCGCCTGGAACCGGGTACGTCGCTCAGAACGCTAGAAAATGATGAGGAGGCGATCTCCATTGCTGCCAGCGTCATGCGACAGTTGTGGCGACCTGTACCTGCAAACCATTCATTTCCCTCGATTATAGATTGGGGCGCTGGCCTTATACGCCTGCGTCAGCGCTACAATGGCGGTAGTGGACCTTTCCCTACCAGGCTGCTTGAGGAGGCAGAGGCGCTTTTTGCTGAACTCAGTACGTCAATGGCTGAACCCGTTCTACTGCATGGCGATCTGCACCAGGATAATATCCTATCAGCCGGACAGCAGCGATGGGTGGTAATCGATCCCAAGGGTCTGATCGGTGAGCCTGCCTACGAAACGGGAGCGATTTTACACAACTTTTTGCCGGACCTGCTACAACAACCGCAGCCGGGCCGTACTCTTGCGCGTCGCGTGGACCAGTTCTCAGAAGAGCTTGGTTTCGAGCGCGCACGAGTACGAGGGTGGGGTATCTACGAAGCTGTGCTCTCTGCATGGTGGACTATCGAGGATTCGGACCAGGTGTGGGATGAGGCTCTTGTGTGTGCTGAACTGCTAGCAAAGATCAAGGTCTAAACAGCGTTTTGCTCATGATGGCAGCGCTTGCCAGACCTGGACCGTCTTGTCCCAGGAAGCCGAGGCAATG
>Ga0137366_10003646_pt1 | contig 11986 bp, 10 predicted proteins | sample SagtaG_8_FD_104938 | JGI IMG/M metagenome (GOLD analysis project Ga0137366, IMG submission 104938) | Vadose zone soil microbial communities from Sagehorn Ranch, Mendocino, California, USA - Sage1_L_60_16 metaG | ecosystem: Environmental > Terrestrial > Soil > Vadose zone | place: USA... | reverse complement strand
CTGCACGTCGCCCGAGCGCCGCAGCGTGACCGTGCGCTCTCCGTCCTGGGTCGGCTCGACGGTATAGGTCCGGCGCAGCGTGCGTGCCGGTTTGGGGATCCTGCCGAAATGCTCTTGCACGAGCTTGAGGACGGCCGGCTCGTCGAGCTTGCCGGACACGAGCAGCACCGCGTTGTCGGGCTGATAGTAGTGGCTGTAGAAAGCCCGCAGCCGGTCGATCGGCACGTTCTCGATGTCCGAGCGCGCCCCGATGATCGCATTTCCGTAGTTGTGCCAGAGATAGGCGCTTGCCGCCATGCGCTCGCGCAGCACGCTGAAGGGGCTGTTTTCCCCCGACTCGAACTCGTTGCGCACCACGGTCATTTCCGCGTCGAGATCGCGCCGGGCGATGGAGGCGTTGACCATGCGGTCGGCTTCGACATCGAGCACGTGGGCCAGGGTCTTCTCGCTCGCGGGAAAAGTTTCGAAGTAATTGGTCCGGTCGAACGAGGTGCTGCCGTTGTAGCGCGCGCCGCGCCGCTGGAAATCGGCCTTGATGTCCGGGAAGCGCGGCGTGCCGCGGAACATCAGGTGCTCCAGAAGATGCGCCATTCCGGTTTCGCCGTAGCCTTCGTGCCGCGAGCCGACGAGGTAGGTGACGTTGACCGTGACGGTATCGATCGAGCGGTCGGGGATCAGCAGGATTTTCAGGCCGTTCGCGAGGCGGTATTCGGTCACGCCTTCGACCGAGGTGACCCGCGCGACCCCGGCGGGCAGGCCCGCGCCCGTCGGCTGGGCGGCGACCAGCGCCGGAAAAATCAGGGAAAGCGCGGCGAGGAGGCGGTATCGATGGAAGTTCATCGGGCTTGCTTCTTGACCGGCGGGGCCTGAGCAAGTTCAATTCTATCCGGTACGGGAGGAGCCGAACGGGGCGGGCTTGAATTCCGCGGGCGCAAGCCTCATTCTCCGCTCGGGCCAGGGCCCGCCATTTCCCCGAAAACCTCGGAGCCACCGCGCCATGTCGGCAACAGCCGCAAAAGAAACCCTGGGCTTCCAGGCGGAGGTCAAGCAGCTCCTCAATCTGATGATCCACTCCTTGTACGGCAACAAGGAAATCTTCCTGAGGGAGCTGGTTTCGAACGCTTCCGACGCGGCCGACAAGCTGCGCTTCGAGGCGCTTTCGAACAACGCCCTGTACGGCTCGGACGCCGAGCTCAAGATCCGCGTCTCCTTCGACAAGCAGGCGCGCACCCTCACGGTATCGGACAACGGCGTCGGCATGTCGCGCGACGAAGTCGTCGGCAACATCGGCACCATCGCCAAGTCCGGGACGCGCGAGTTCTTCCAGTCGCTCACCGGCGACCAGGCGAAAGACGCGCGGCTGATCGGCCAGTTCGGGGTAGGCTTTTATTCGTCCTTCATCGTCGCCGACCGCGTCACGCTCCTGACGCGCCGCGCGGGATTGCCGGCCGGCGAGGGCGTCCGCTGGGAATCCGACGGCGGCGGCGAATTCACGATCGAGACCGCGGAGAAGGAAGGGCGCGGCACCGACGTCGTCCTGCACTTGCGCGAAGGGGAGGACGAGCTGCTCTCGGACTGGAAGCTGAAGGAGATCGTCCGCAAGTATTCCGATCACATCGCCATCCCGATCGTGATGAAGAAAGTGAAGTGGGACAAGGAGAAGTCGGTGGAGAAAGTCACCGACGAGGACGAGACGATCAACCAGGCGAGCGCCTTGTGGGCGCGCGCGAAGTCGGAGATCAGCGAGGAGCAGTACCGCGAGTTCTACAAGCACGTCGCCCACGACTCCGACGCGCCGCTCGCCTGGAGCCACAACCGCGTCGAAGGCCGCCAGGAATACGTGCAGCTTCTCTACATCCCGGCGCGCGCGCCCTTCGACCTGTGGGACCGGCACGAGCGCCGCGGCCTGAAGCTCTACGTGCGGCGCGTGTTCATCATGGACGACGCCGAGCAGCTGCTGCCCGCTTACCTGCGCTTCGTGCGCGGCGTGGTCGATTCGAACGACCTGCCGCTCAACATCTCGCGCGAGATCCTGCAGGAGAGCCGCGACATCGAGGCGATCCGCGCCGGCTGCACCAAGCGCGTCCTCGGCCTGCTCGAAGACCTCGCCGAGAACCAGAAGGACAAGTACGCGGGCTTCTGGAAGGAATTCGGGCGCGTCCTGAAAGAAGGCGTGGGCGAGGATCCTGCCAACCGCGAGCGCATCGCGAAGCTCCTGCGTTTTTCCTCCACCCACGCCGACAGCGAAGAGCAGAGCGTATCGCTCGCCGACTACATCGCGCGCATGAAGGCGGGACAGGACAAGATCTACTACGTGACCGCGGAGACCTTCCTCGCCGCGAAGAACAGCCCGCACCTGGAAATCTTTCGCAAGCGCGGGATCGAGGTGCTGCTCTTGTCGGAGCGCGTCGACGAGTGGCTGGTCGCGAACCTTCCTGAGTACGAGGGCAAGCAGCTCGCCTCGGTCGCGAAGGGCGAGCTCGATCTCTCCGGGCTCCAGTCCGACGACGAGAAGAAGGAGGAGGCGAAGCAGGCGGGCGGGCACCGGGCCCTCATCGCGAAACTGAAGGACGCGCTCGGCGACCGGGTAAAGGACGTGCGCGTCAGCTCGCGGCTCACGCAGTCGCCCTCGTGCCTGGTCGCCGACGAGCACGACATGGGGGGCAATCTCTCGCGCATTCTCAAGGCGGTCGGGCAGAAAGGGCCGCAGGCGAAGCCGATCCTCGAGATCAATCCGGCGCATCCGATGGTGCAGCGCCTGAACCAGGAAAAGACGCGCTTCGCCGACTGGGGGAATCTGCTCTTCGACCAGGCGCTCCTCGCCGAGGGCGGTCAGCTCGACGATCCCGCCGGGTTCGTGCGCCGCATGAACGAGCTGATGCTCGAGATGGCGGGCGAGGCGAGCCGCATCATCGTTCCGGGACGCTGACAGGTCACCGATCGACGCCGAGTTGACGGATTACAATCCGTCATATGCCTGAAGAGAGTTTCTGGCGCAGCGCCTTCGCGGCAGCTTTTCTTGCCGCGTCCAGCCTTTGCGCTCAGCCGGCGCCTGAGCCCGCGACCGGGATCACGCCGAAGGCCCTTGTCACTTCGCAGCGCTTCATGGTGGTCGCGGCGCACCCGCTTGCGGCGCGCGCCGGCTACGACGTGATCCGCCGCGGCGGCAGCGCGGTCGACGCGGCGATCGCAACCGAGCTCGTGCTCAATCTGGTGGAACCCCAATCCTCAGGGATCGGCGGCGGAGGGTTTCTGCTTCACTACGCGGCGCGTGACGCCAAGCTCGAAGCCTACGACGGCAGGGAAACCGCGCCCGCTGGAGCGAAGCCCTGGCGCTTTCTCGCGGCCGACGGCCGCTCGCTCGATTGGCCCGCCGCAGTCGTAAGCGGCAAGTCCGTGGGCGTGCCGGGCTTGCTGCGCCTCTTCGAGCTTGCGCACCGCAGGCACGGCAAGCTTCCCTGGGCGGAGCTGTTCGAGCCGGCGATCCGGCTCGCGCAGGAGGGATTTCCGATCTCGCCGCGGCTCTCCGCGCTCATCGCCTCCGACCGGTTTCTTTCGCTCGACGACAAGGCGCGCCGCTACTTCTATTTGCCCGACGGCAAGGCCAAGCCCGCTGGCACCCTGCTGAAGAACCCGGAATTCGCCGCGGTGCTGAAGCGCGTTGCGGCGGGCGGCGCCGACGCGTTCTACCGCGGCGAGATCGCGCGCGACATCGCCGCCGCCGTGCGCAGCCACAGGCGCTCCGCCGGCGACCTCGCCGAAGCGGATTTCGCCGCGTACTCGGCGAAGCAACGCGAGCCGCTGTGCGGCGCGTACCGCCGCTGGAAGGTATGCGGCATGCCTCCGCCGAGCTCGGGCGGTTTCGCGGTGCTGCAGATCCTGGAGATCCTCGAACGCTTCGATCTGCGCGCGCTCAAGCCCGATTCGATCGAGGCGGTGCATCTCTTCGCCGAGGCCGGGCGGCTTGCCTATGCCGACCGCAATCTCTACGTCGCCGATCCGGACTTCGTCAGAGCGCCGCTCGCGGCGCTCCTCGAATCGCGCTACCTCGAATCGCGCGCGAAGCTGATCGACCCGCTGCATTCGATGGGACGCGCGCGGGCGGGCAATCCCGCCGGCGTATCGGCGAACCATGGGCTCGCCGAGCCGCTCGAGCTCCCCGCGACCTCGCACGTCTCCATCGTCGACGCCGAGGGCAACGCCGTGGCGCTGACCACGAGCATCGAGGCCGCTTTCGGCAACCGCCAGATGGTGCGCGGGTTCTTCCTCAACAACGAGCTGACCGATTTCGCCTGGACACCGGAGGAAGCCGGCAAGCCCGTCGCGAACCGCGTCGAGGCGAAGAAGCGCCCGCGCAGCTCGATGGCGCCGACCATGGTGTTCGACGAAAAGGGAAAGCTCAGCATGGTGATCGGCTCGCCGGGAGGCCACTCGATCATCAACTACGTCGCGCTGACGCTCGTCAACGTGCTCGACTGGGGGATGGACATCCAGAAGGCCATCGACGCTCCGCGCGCAGGCAGCCGCAACGGCCCGACGGAACTCGAGCAGGGAACGAAACTCGAACGCCTCGCGCCGGAGCTCGAGCGCATGGGCCACAGCGTGCGCATCCGGCCGGAGGCGAGCGGCCTGCACGGCATCGTGCGGACGACCACAGGTTGGGCGGGCGGCGCCGATCCGCGGAGAGAGGGCGTGGCGCTGGGGGATTGAAACTTTGCTTCGCGGCAGTTCTACACTTGCGTCAGCATCACCTCGGCGCCGCTCACTTCGTATTTTCCGGGCCCCTCGATGTTCAACTTCTTCACCACTCCGTTCTCGACCAGCATCGAGTAGCGCTGCGAGCGCACGCCCATGTTGCGCGCCATGAGGTCGAGCTCGAGACCGAGCTTCCTGGTCCACTCGCCGCTGCCGTCGCCGAGCATGCGGATCTTGCCGCCCGCCTTCTGGTCGCGGCCCCAGGCGGCCATCACGAAGGCGTCGTTCGTCGCGACGCACCAGATCTCGTCAACCTTCTTCCCCTTGAGCTTGTCGTAGTTTTTCACGTAGCTCGGGACGTGCTTCGCCGAGCAGGTCGGCGTATACGCGCCCGGCACGGCGAAGATGACGATCCTCTTGCCCTTGGCCGCTTCCGCGACGCTGATGTCGTGCGGGTTGATCGGGCAGCCCGCGGCCGCGTCGTATTCGGTGGATTCGGACAGCTTGCCGTCGGGAAGAGTGTCGCCGACTTTGATGGTCATTTCGGCCTCCGCAGTTTCGAGTTTTTGGGGCCGTTAGCATCGCGCAGTCGGGCGGCAAAGTCAAAATGCTTGCCCGTTCCACGGCGGCTGGCTATATTCCCGGCCATGCAGACTGCCGCAGAAACGAGCCGGGACCACCGCCTCACGCTCTCCGAGGTGCTCCAGGCCCTCGTCGCCGAAGACCTCGTGCCCAAGGCGGACGCGGACAAGCTCCTCACCGACCGGAGGCTGCATCGCGGCGACCACCACCCGCTTGTCGTGATAGCCGACCAGAAGTGGCGCTCCCGCAAGCCTCCGCAGAAGGCGCTCTCCCTCGAATGGCTCACCGAGTGGCTCGCCCGCCAGACCGGGATGGAATACTTCCACATCGATCCGCTCAAGATCAATTTCTCCGCAGTCACCGAGGTGATGTCCAGTCACTACGCGGCGCGCTTCAGGATTCTCCCGGTCGAAGCGAACACGCGCGAGACGGTGATCGCGACCTGCGAGCCCTACGTCAAGGACTGGGAAAAGGAGCTGAGGCAGATGCTGCGGCTGGAGATCCGCCGCGTCATCGCCAATCCCCTGGACATCAGCCGCTACCAGGTCGAGTTCTACAACCTCGCGAAATCGGTGAAAGGCGCGGCCCAGAAAGGCGAGCAGCGCAGCGGCATCGGCAATTTCGAGCAGCTCGTCGAGATCGGCAGGACCAACCAGCAGCTCGACGCGAACGACCAGCACATCGTCCACGTGGTGGACTGGCTGTGGCAATACGCGTTCGACCAGCGCGCGAGCGACATCCACATGGAGCCGCGCCGCGACGCGGGCGAGGTGCGTTTCCGCATCGACGGTGTGCTGCACCCGGTATACCAGATCCCCATGGCGGTGATGGCAGCGATGACCTCGCGCATCAAGATCCTCGGGCGCATGGACGTGGTGGAAAAGCGCCGCCCGCAGGACGGCCGCATCAAGACGCGCACCGCCGACGGCCAGGACGTGGAGCTGCGCCTTTCCACGCTGCCGACCGCGTTCGGGGAGAAGCTCGTGATGCGCGTTTTCGACCCGGAGGTGATCGTCAAGGACTTCGCGGAGCTCGGATTCTCCGAGGACGACAAGACGCGCTGGAAGCAGATGACCGCCCAGCCGAACGGCATCATCCTGGTGACGGGGCCGACCGGCTCTGGCAAGACCACCACGCTCTATTCGACGCTGAAGACACTCGCCACGCCCGAGGTGAACGTGTGCACCATCGAGGACCCGATCGAGATGATCGAGCCCGCCTTCAACCAGATGCAGGTGCAGCAGTCGATCGAGCTCGGCTTCGCCGAGGGCGTGCGCGCGCTCATGCGCCAGGACCCGGACATCATCATGGTCGGCGAGATCCGCGACATCCAGACCGCGGAGATGGCGGTGCAGGCCGCGCTCACCGGACACCTGGTTCTCTCCACGCTGCACACCAACGACTCCGCTAGCGCGATCACGCGGCTGCTCGAGCTCGGGGTGCCGGCCTACCTGCTCAACTCGACCATCCTCGGGGTCATGGCGCAGCGCCTGGTGCGCACGCTGTGCAGGCACTGCAAGGAAAAAATCGCCTACGAAGCCGAGCGCGATGGCGATCCCGGCTGGGAGGAGTTCGTCGCGCCCTGGAAGGCCAAGCGTCCGGCGTACATCTACCGGCCGGTGGGTTGCCTCGAATGCCGCAACACCGGCTACACCGGCCGCATCGGCCTGTACGAGATCCTGCTCCTTTCCGCGGAGGTGAAGCGGTTGGTCAATGCCGAAGCGGACGTCGCCAAAATCAGGGACCAGGCCTACAAGGAAGGCATGAAGCCGCTCAGGATCAGCGGCGCGATGAAAGTCGCGATGGGATTGACCACGCTCGAGGAAGTGCTCAAGGTCGCTCCTCCGCCCGGGCAGGCGTGATCAGCGCTGTCATTCTGAGTCGCCGCAGGCGACGAAGAATCTGCTGTCGGGACCGCCAAGAAAAGCAGATCCTTCGCTCGCGCTCAGGATGACGGCCGCCTTCGCGGCCGTCACTTCTCGGACGTGCACGCCCATACCTTGATCTTGCAGTTGTCGCCGCATTTCCTGAGCGCCTTGGCTTCGGCGATCTCCCGGGATGCGCCGGTGTCGGAAGACGTGCGGGTCGGCTTGGCCGCGACCGCCGCGCACGCGTCGCGAAAGGTCCGGATCAGGCCGCAGTTCGAGCCGCACTGGCGGAAGGCATCCGTCTCGGCGTCGCGCTTGGTCTTCCGGTCGACGGCGTAGCCGTAGGAGCCCGTCTTGATGTCGTAGGCGATCGCTCCCCAAAGCTGCCGCTTGCCCTGGCGCGCGGCGGCGGCGTCGAGCGCGGCGATCAGCAAAGCGAGGAGAACGAGGGCTACGGCGAGCGCTCGCATTGTCATTTCACCAGGGCGCGCATCGCGCGCTCCAGTCCCTGGATGGTGGTGGCATACATGCGCCCTCCCATGATTTCCTTGAGGATGCCGATCGACTGGCGGTAGGGCCAGATCTCCTCCGGTTCGGGATTGAGCCAGACCGCCCGAGGATATACGTCGAGCATGCGCTTCAGCCACACCGCGCCGGCTTCGTCGTTGGAGTATTCGATCGAGCCGCCCGGCTGCAGGATTTCGTAGGGGCTCATGGTCGCATCCCCGACGAAGACGAGCTTATAGTCGTGCCCGTACTTGTGCATGATGTCGAAGGTCCGGGTCCGCTCGGAGTGCCTGCGGCGGTTGTCCTTCCACACATAGTCGTAGAGACAGTTGTGGAAATAAAAATACTCCAGATGCTTGAACTCGGTCTTCGCCGCCGAAAAGAGCTCCTCGCACAGCTTCACGTGGTCGTCCATCGAGCCGCCGATGTCGAGGAACATCAGCACCTTGACGGCGTTGTGGCGCTCGGGGCGCATGCTGAGGTCGAGAACCCCGGCGTTGCGCGCGGTCCTGTCGATGGTGGCGTCGAGGTCGAGCTCTTCCGGCGCGCCTTCGCGGGCGAACTTGCGCAGGCGCCGCAACGCCACCTTGATGTTGCGCGTGCCCAGTTCCACCGAGTCGTCCAGGTTGCGGTATTCGCGCTGGTCCCACACCTTCACTGCGCTGCGGTGGCGCGACCCGCCCTGGCCGATGCGCACGCCCTCCGGGTTATAGCCGTAGGCGCCGAAAGGCGAGGTGCCGGCGGTGCCGATCCACTTGTTGCCGCCTTGGTGCCGGCCTTTTTGCTCCTCGAGCCGTTTTTTCAGGGCCTCCATGAGCTTGTCCCAGCCGCCCAGCGCCTCGATCATCGCTTTCTCCTCGGGCGAAAGATTCAGCTCGGCCTGCTTGAGCAACCATTCGAGCGGCACGTCGAGCTCGACTCCGGCGACCGATTCGATCCCCTTGAAGTATTCGCCGAAGGCGCGGTCGAACTTGTCGAAGTTCTGCTCGTCCTTCACCAGCGTGGTGCGCGACAGGTAGTAGAACTCGTCGATCGAAGGCGAGATCACGTCTTTTTGCATCGCTTCGAGCAAGGTCAGCCACTCCTTGATCGAAACCGGGATCTTGTGGTCCTTGAGCTTGACGAAGAATCCGGAAAGCACGGCACGAAACCTCAGGACCGTTGCCGCGACATGAAGATGAGACGTTCGAACAGGTGGACGTCCTGCTCGTTCTTGAGCAGCGCGCCGTGCAGCGGCGGGATGATGGTCTTGCGGTCCTTGGCCCTCAGGGCCTCGGGCGGAATGTCCTCGGCGAGCAGGAGCTTCAGCCAGTCGAGCAGCTCGGAGGTCGAGGGCTTTTTCTTGAGGCCGGGCACTTCGCGCACCTCGAAGAACACTTCGAGGGCTTCGCGAAGCAGCGATCTCTTGAGCCCCGGGAAATGCACCTCGACGATTCTCTCCATCGTTTCCTTGTCGGGGAAGCGGATGTAGTGAAAGAAACAACGACGCAGAAAGGCGTCGGGCAGCTCCTTTTCGTTGTTCGAGGTGATGAACACTATCGGGCGCTGCTGTGCCTTGACGAGCTCCTTCGTTTCGTAGACGAAAAACTCCATGCGGTCGAGCTCGCGCAGAAGATCGTTGGGAAACTCGATGTCGGCCTTGTCGATCTCGTCGATGAGGAGCACGATCGGCGTCTCGGAAGTGAACGCCTGCCACAGCATTCCGCGCATTATGTAGTTGCGGATCTCGTGCACGCGCGGGTCGCCCAGCTGGGAATCGCGCAGGCGGCTCACCGCGTCGTACTCGTACAGGCCCTGCTGTGCCTTGGTCGTGGATTTGATGTGCCATTCGAGGAGCGGCAGCCCGAGCGCCTTTGCAACCTCCACGGCGAGCATGGTCTTGCCTGTGCCCGGCTCGCCTTTTACCAGCAAGGGGCGTTGCAGCGTGATCGCCGCGTTCACGGCGAGCGTGAGGTCGTCGGTGGACACGTATGCGTCTGAGCCTTTGAATCGCATTAGGCCGCCTTGGGGTCGGGTTGCGCCTCATTGTATACAATCGCGCGGTGCGTGCATTGTTTCCGCTGCTGCTGTACGCCGCCGCGTCCGCGCACTCGGCCACGGTCGCTATCGACGTCGGGCATTTCACCGAGGAGCCGGGCGCGACCAGCGCCCGGGGGCGCCCCGAGCTGGATTTCAACCGGGAGCTTGCGGTCGAGATCGAGGCCGCGGCGCGGGGGCGCGGCTTGAAAACGATGCTCATAGGCTACGACGGTTTCATGTCGCATCTCGCGCAACGCACCGGCGCCGCGGCGCGCGCCGATTTCTTCCTGTCGATCCACCACGATTCGGTTCAGCCTTACCTGATCGAGACCTGGGAGCACGATCGCGTGGAGCGCTCGTTCAGCGACCGGTATTCCGGATTTTCCCTGTTCGTTTCGCGCAAGAACGCAGCGGTCAAACGAAGCCTCACCTGCGCCTCGGCGATCGGCGAGGCGCTGCGCCATGCCGGTTTCTCGCCTTCGCTCTATCACGCCGATCCGATCCCTGGGGAGAACAAGCCGTTTGCCGACCGGAGGAACGGCGTGCACTACTACGATAACCTGATCGTGCTCAAGACCGCGAGAACGCCCGCTGTCCTTCTCGAGGCGGGCGTCATCGTCAACCGCGACGAAGAACTGAAAGTGCAGTCGGAGGAAGTTCGCAAGCGAATCGCGGCGGCGGTGGCACAAGGAGTGGAGCGCTGTTTGACCCGTTTTTGACCCTCGCGGAGCGCATCGTATAGAATCGGCCGACCTTCTCGCAGTACCAGACGCCTTTCGGAAACGGTCCTTCTGCTCCTGGCATACCTGCACGTCATTCGCTGAAGCTTCGCGAGCTTCAGGCTTTGGTTTTTTTTCGGAACTCGCACAGGTCCCGGATGATGCAAGTCGGGCAGTCGGGTTTTCTCGCCTTGCATACGTAGCGCCCGTGCAGGATCAGCCAGTGGTGCGCGTCCTTGCGGAATTCCTCGGGGACGAATTTCAGCAACCTGTCTTCGACTTCGCGCACGTCCTTGCCCGGCGCGAGGCCGGTGCGGTTGGCGAGGCGAAAGATGTGCGTATCCACCGCGATGGCCGGATGGCCGAAGGCGGTGTTGAGGATCACGCTGGCGGTTTTCCTGCCGACTCCGGGGAGCGCTTCGAGCGCTTCGCGCGATTCGGGCACGTTCCCGCCGTGACGCTCGAGGAGCAGCCGGCAGGTTTCGAGGATGTGCTTCGCCTTGGAACGGTACAGGCCGATCGTGCGGATGTGTTCAATCAATCCCTCCATGCCCAAGGCGAGCACGGCCTGCGGGGTGTTGGCCACGCGATAGAGCTTTTCTGTCGCAGAATTCACGCTCTTGTCGGTGGCCTGCGCGGAGAGAACGACCGACACCAATAGCTCGAAGGGAGTCCGGTGCGCGAGCTCGGTCGTCGGATGGGGGTTGGCCGAGCGCAGCCGCTCGAAGATCTTCCGGCGTTTTTGCGGATTCACACCGCCCGCCTTCGCGCCCGCGCGCGCTCGATCGCGGCCTGGATGATCGCGCGCTTTTTCTCCGCGTCGGGATCTTCTTTCGCCTGGAGAGCGCGCTGTGCCAGGCGCTCGGCGCGTTCCCGGCGCTCGCGCTCGTGCCGCGACCGGCGCCGCTCGAAGCGCTCGCGGGCGGCGTGCGCCCGGGCCCGGTCCCAGGTCGCATCGGCGCCCGTCGCGGTCACCATCGCTATGCAGTCCACCGGGCAGGGCGCGACGCACAGGTCGCAACCGGAGCAAAGCTCGGTCACGACCGTGTGCATCAGCTGCGGCGCTCCGACGATGGCATCGACCGGGCAGGCCTGGATGCACAGAGTGCAGCCGATGCAGCGCGCCTCGTCGATCAGCGCGACGCGGCGCGGCTGCTCGATGCCGTTCTTGGGATTGAGGGGCCGGATCTTGCGACCGAGCAGCGCCGCCAGCTCGCCGATGGTGGCGTCGCCTCCAGGCGGGCATTGATTGATTTCGGCCTCGCCTCTCGCGATCGCTTCCGCATACGGCCTGCACGCGGGGTAGCCGCACTTGGTGCACTGCGTCTGCGGCAGCAGCGCATCGATCCGCTGGACGAGTCCGCTCATCGCGAGCGCTCCGGGGACGCCAGGCCGCGCACGATTTCGCCGACGAGTCCCGGTCCCCGGTAGACGAGAGCGGTATAAAGCTGGACGAGGTCCGCGCCGGCCTCGAGCTTTTCGCGAGCGTCGGCCGCGCTCGCGATTCCGCCCACCCCGATGATCGCGACCCTCGCGGGAAGCGCGCGCCGCAGCTTCGCCACCACCGCGGTGGCGGGCGACTTGAGCGGCGCACCG
>Ga0137366_10003644_pt1 | contig 11990 bp, 13 predicted proteins | sample SagtaG_8_FD_104938 | JGI IMG/M metagenome (GOLD analysis project Ga0137366, IMG submission 104938) | Vadose zone soil microbial communities from Sagehorn Ranch, Mendocino, California, USA - Sage1_L_60_16 metaG | ecosystem: Environmental > Terrestrial > Soil > Vadose zone | place: USA... | reverse complement strand
TAGGAGTCAACCTCGTGCCGCTTCAGTCCTCCGAAACTGAATGGGTCTTCCGTACCTCATTTGCGTCCACGAGGAGTAAGATCCTCGAGCTTCCCGTTCCGACGTTCAGAGGACTCGGCTTCGGAACGGCACTGGGATCGTTCCAGTTCGAGGAGGGCGCATCAGCGACTCAAATCGTAGGCAACGACAGCTTGCCAAATGGCTCGGTGGTGGTGCGAAAGATTGGCGACGCAAATCCGGATTTCGTGATGTCGTTCGTGAACAACCTGAGGTTCAGGCGACTGCGTCTGTACGGGTTGTTGGACTGGCAACACGGCAGCAGCATCATCAATCTGACTAAGTTCCTCTACGACCTTGGCCAGAACACTGCTGACTACGCCGATCCGATTACGTACGGAACACTGCAAACGACCAAGGGCGCCAACCGCCTTCGGTTGTTCCCCAAGCAAACTGCGGTCTACGTCGAAGACGGGTCTTTCTTGAAGCTGCGTGAGCTCACGCTGTCGTTCGAGGTTCCGCAGACGATGGTTTCGCGATTCGGGCGTGGCGTCCGGACCGCGGATCTGAGCTTCAGCGGCCGCAACCTCTGGACGCATACCAATTACACCGGAATGGATCCCGAGGTGAGCAACTTCGGGAACCAGCCGATTGGGCGTAACATCGATGTCGCCCCCTTCCCACCGAGCCGGAGCTACTGGTTCTCGGTGAGCCTCGGATTCTGACCATGACTTCCATGAGAACTCTATCGATTAAGGCGAGCCGGATAATTGGCGCCATCGCCACGCTGCTCTTCGTGAGCGCCTGCAAGGACCTGATCGTACCTGACTACAACAACACGAGTATCGACGACCTCACTAACAGCCCTACGCCGACAAAGATCACTCAAGCGTCTCAAGGGTTACTGGTCGGGACCCGTGTAGGAATCGGCGAGCAGAACGGCTATGTCTCGCTGCTCGGAATACTGGGACGGGAGTCTTACAACTTCGATCCTGCCGACCCACGGTTCATTACGGAGATGTTGATCGGACCGCTTGATGGGGGTAGTCCTGCTTTTGGCGGGAACCTCTTCGCCGCTCCCTATCGCAACATTCGTAACGCGAATCTTCTTCTCGGAGCCGTGGACAAGGTCGTTGGCTTATCGGCGTCGCAGAAGTCGGCGGTTCAGGGTTTCGCAAAGACCATCCAGGCGCTCGACTACCTGAATGTGATCAATACCCGCGACGACCTCGGGGCGCCACTCGATGTGAATATCGGTCCTACCGACAATCCAGCTCCAATCGTGTCCAAGGCCGCGATATTCACCGCCATCTCGACACTTCTCGATGACGGGTTGACCGCTCTCAACGCAGGTGGAACGGCGTTTCCCTTCGCGGTGAGCCCTGGATTCTCGAGCTTCGCAACTCCCACTGAGTTCACGAAGTTCAACCGCGCTCTCAAAGCGCGCGTCGAGGCGTATCGTGGGAATTACGGAGCGGTTCTCACAGCGTTGAGCGGATCGTTCCTCGACACGAACGCACCGCTTACCCTGGGTGCCTATCACTCTTACAGCACCGGCTCCGGGGATACTCCGAACGCGCTGTTTGATCCGACCGGAAGAGCCATCCTGGCCCATCCGTCGATTGTGACGGATGCCGAAAAAAAACCGGACGGTACACTGGATGCGCGTGCGCTCGCCAAGGTGAGCAAATTGCCGGACGTTCACACGGTGCAGGGAATCTCCACTGATTTGGTATTCACTATCTACAATTCGAACACGGCGCCGATTCCGATCATCAGAAACGAGGAGCTGATCCTGCTCCGCGCGGAGGCGAGATATTTTACCGGCGACGTGGGCGGAGCACTGACCGATATAAACTTGATTCGCACGACGTCCGGCGGGTTGGCGCCTCGCGGGCCTTTTACAAGCTCCGCCGATTTCGTCACCGAGCTACTAACGCAGCGTCGCTACTCCTTGCTCTTCGAGGGCGGACATCGCTGGATAGACACGCGGCGGTTCGGCCTGCTCGGCACGCTTCCCAAGGCGCTGCCGAGCCACAACATCTTTAGTCGTTTCCCGTTCCCGGAGGCCGAGTGCCTCGCGCGCGTGCCAGCGCCAACACAGGGATGCACTTGATGTAGCCGCGTTATCGTTTAGCACTGCAACAAAGCCCGGTGTCGCGCAGCGATGCCGGGCTTTGTTTTCTTTCTCGTTATGCGGCCCGAATGGTGAACTTCTCGCTGCCGTCGTCCTCTTTTGCGCGTTGGACCGAGCTCATTCTCGCCGCCAGCAGATAGGCAGCTCAGTACGACAGAACGACTCCCGTCTGAATCGTGCGCGCCGGCATCCGATAGTATTGCGCGTCGCCGAACTCGCTTTCTGCGACCGCGTCACGCCGATTGCTCAGATTCCGACCGTCCAGTCGAAGCTCGGCCCGCCCTGTCCGGTACCCGACACCTGCGTCAATGGTTGAAAATGCGGGCGCCAGAGCGCTATTGCGCTTGTTGAGATATCTGTCACCGGTGTAATTGACGGTCGCGTTCGCAGTGAATCCCTGCTCCGGCGCCAATGTTAATCCTGCGGAAGCCAGATGCCGAGCAGACATCTCGAAGCGGTTGCCAGCGAGCTGAGTGGGAACGCCGCCAAAATCCTGGACGAAGTCCACGAACTTCCCGTCGTGGAAGCTGTAACTTGCGCGCACGTACGTCGCGTAAGGCAGTCGAAGCTCGGTGGCCAATTCTACTCCCTTGAACCGCGTCTTCCCAGCGTTGATCAGCGCGGGCAGGTTGTTCACGATCGTCGAGGTCACCAGGTTCTCCAAATCCATTCGGAACGCCGATGCCTCGAAGTCGATCCGACCTTCCATTGCTCGGAGTTTCAGGCCGCCCTCGTAGCTTCGCGATGTCTCCGGATCGAGCACGCCTTCATTCTCGGCGAGGCTGAAGTCGAACGCCGCAGGCTTGAACGTGTTCCGGTAGTTCGCGAACAGACGCACATGGTTCACGCCCTGCTCCCAGACGCCGAGCATCGCACCAAGTCCCCCGCTCAATCGGGTATGCGTCACCTCTTGACCTTCGCCACGCCGCTCCGAGGTTGCGTTGAATCGAACACCGCCACTGACGCTGAAACGCCTGGCGGGTTGCCATTCCGCGGAGGTGTAGGTTCCGAGAAATCTCCGCTCATTCCCCGCATCTTTGTCCAGCGTCGAGGGCTCGGCGACGGAAGCCTGAGACGAGCCGTCCAGGGGAGCCGTGTAAGTGAACGTCGCACCTCGCGCTTCACCGCTTGCGAATAGCGCGTCAGCGCCGGTCATGAATCTTACTCGCGAGAATACCGGCCAAAATACGTGAGTGTCCACGTAGACATCGTTTATGTCGATGTTCTCCCTGAAGCCAGCTGCATTATTCGGAGTATTGGAGATGTCGGTGAGAAATCCGCGAAACATCCGCTGTCCCGAGAACGTGTAGGACGCGGTCGTGCCCCAGGTCGCTTCGCCTCTGATCGGCCGTTCAAAACCACCCATCAACGCGATCCGATTTTCGTCTACGTAGGCTCCGACCGGATTGTGATTCGCATCAAGCGGTACGGCTGACGATAGGGACGCGCCTTCACGGGGATGCGGGCTTGCTGGATCCTGGCGGAGCACATTGAGATCCGTGGAAATCCAGGTCAGACGCTCACCATCTACCTTGGCGGTTCGCCACAACGAATGGCCGCGAGAGTACGACGTATGAGTGTCTCTGAAACCCTGTCGATCAAAATCGACGCTCAATCGTGACTTCCAGGATTCGCCCGACGGAACCGTGACGTCGAGCGCGCCTCCTCCGGAACCAAAGCTGCCGCCATGCGCTTCGACGTATCTGGTATTTGCTGCGGCCGCTGTGTGCACCACGTGAATCACACCTACGAAAGAAGTCGCTCCGTAAGTCACCGGTGCGGGTCCTCTAAGAATCTCGATGCGCTCGACATCGCGGAGGCTCACGGTTGAGACAGCCGGATTGAGTGCGCCGCCCCACGGGACTCCATCGACGACCAGCAGGAAGGCGTCAAATTCGCGCAGCCCCCAGAATTCGGGTATTGCACTCGCGGGCCCCGCATCTCCGCCAGGCGCTATTGCGACTCCAGTAGCCAGGGCGAGAGCGTCCTTGAGCGACCTCGCGCCGCGCGCGCGCAGGTCGTTGCCACTAATAACTTCGATCGAGGCTGGCACGTCGTGCGCCGCCTCGGGGCGTCGGGTAGCGACCACCTCGACCGGCGGGAGGTTAACCGGCGGTGTTTGCGGCTGAACTTGAGCCGTTGATTCTGTCGCAGCAGCGAGAAGAACGGCGAGGACGAAAGAGACTGGACGTGCCGCGCGCCCAGTGAGCATGTGGTTCAATGTTCCGGGATAGAGACAGGTCGCGGTGCTACCGTCAGGGAGACGTGAAGACGCACAAGCTATCAACCCGGATCGCGTGGTGACAAGTGGCGGCGAGTCAACGGCGAATGACTAGCCAGCCGCTTCCAACGAATTGGCGGCGTTGTTGGCCAAAAAGAAAAACGGAGCGCCTTTCGACGCTCCGTTTTTCTCAGGCTAGGTCAGCCTAATTAGACGCAGGTGATTACACCATTCGTCATGTCGCAAACCTTCGCCGACTGCGTGTGGGTTGCAGTCGCGCTCCAAGAAGGCGGCGGGCCGGCAACGCTGGTCACGACAACCGTGACGTTCTGCGACGGGCTAAAGCCCTGAAGCGGAGCCGCGGTGGTCGCGGTTCCAGAGAAGTAAGCACCACCGTTGTCGGCAGCGTACTGCTCTTCGTAGGTCGCCATGTTGCGAAGGTCAGACTTCATCGCGGCGACATACGCCTTGTCCTTGGTGTTCGCGAACTTCGGAATCGCGATCGCGGCAAGAATGCCGATGATGACGACCACGATCAGAAGCTCAATGAGGGTAAAACCCTTTTTGTTGCTCATTTAAGACTCTCCTGAAGCGTTAGTAAATCGCCGCCGGCTTTCTGAGCCTTCAGCACTCTAAAGACGTGGCGCCTCGAAACGAGGCAACGCTAAGTAAGGGCAACGAACGATCCGAAAGTCTGCCGGCAATGTAAGCCATTGACCAGCAAAGGGTTATGGATAGCCTTTGGGGCCATCTTTGCCCCAAAAACCGCCGCATTTTGCGAATCGAATTGCAGGTTGCAATACGTCGGCACCGACGAAATTCGATCGATTATCGCTGTGGGCCCCTAACTGCCGATGACCTTCGGCGAGTTCGTCATCGTGGCCTGCCCACTGGACCGTAAACTCCCTTCCGGCGTATCATGAGTCGTCCAACGCCCCCACAGAGAGCCACCGGAGTCGAGATGCACTACAATAGAATAGCGCGGGATGCCACGCACTCCTTTGCGATCCTTGGCCTTGGAAGCGTGTTTGCGGCCCTCCTTTGCAGTGCTGTCACTCCGACCCGTATCGAAGGCCAGGCAAAGCCCTCGGCCTCCGCCACTTCAGCGACTCAGAGGCGCCCCTTCGTGAAACCGTCCGACGACGAGCTCAAGAAAAAGCTCACCTCGCTCCAGTACGCAGTAACGCAGCGCGAAGGCACCGAGACGCCGTTCCGGAACGTCTATTGGGACAACCATGAGCCCGGGATTTATGTCGACATCGTTTCCGGCGAACCTCTTTTCAGCTCGCTGGATAAGTATGATTCGGGCACCGGATGGCCAAGCTTCACGAAGCCGCTGGAATCGTCCAACATCCGCACGAAGACGGATCGCATGCTTGGTTTCGCGCGCACCGAGGTTCGCTCAGCTCACGCCGATTCGCACCTTGGCCACGTTTTCGACGATGGACCCCGGCCGACGGGGCTTCGCTACTGCATGAACTCGGCGGCGATGCGCTTCATCCCCGCGTCACAGCTGGAAGCGGAGGGATATGGCCAGTATGCAGCCTTGTTCAAGGCCCAGGTGACTTCTAAGAAGGCGAAGTAGTCACATCAGATCGGTGCGAACGGTCAGGGACCAGGAGCGTCCCGCGCGTCGAGGTTGTCCCGATCCAGCCAACGTTTTCCACTGACGCATGCGAGCCACCAGGAAGGCCTTTACCCTTATCGAGCTCCTTGTCGTCCTGGTGGTACTTGGCATTCTCTCCGGCATCGCCATCGCGAGATTTGTCAACACCAAAGAATCCGCGTACATCGCCTCTATGAAGGCCGATTTGCGAAACTTCGCGCTCTACGAGCAGAATTATGTAATTGACAGTCAGGGCAGTTATTTCTCCGGAAACGGCTCCGTCCAGGGTTTTGCTCCAACCGTCGGAGTGACTATTGCTGCGACCGCAGACCCAGGTCCGCCTCCGAGCTGGCAAGCCATTGCCACGCACGACAAGACAGCGAAAACCTGCTCGATCACAACCTCCGGCCCGTCGATTTGGGAAATCAGTTGTCCGTGAAACGGTAAGCGCTGCTTTTTCTCTGGCCGTCGCAGCCCTTTGGCCTCAGATTGTCCTTCCGATTTTCCATTTCTTTTTTTATTCCGCCGCCGCTCGGCCCTCCGTCCCCCGCCCCCGCCCCCGCCACTGTCAATGGAATGCTGGTTGATCACGTCGCGCGCGGAAGTCATGCGGATGGAGTTCGGCGAAGAGCCGCCGCCCGAGATTTGCCTTCCCGATAAATCGCTGTCGGATATCGAGGACAACGCGATTCAGAAGGCGATCCAGGACGCGCCGTACATAGTCTATCATCGCTATCACCTGGCCCATGAAAGTTGGCGACTGGGCATTGTATATTCGCTCGCCCCGCCGACCGTTGGTGACATTCAAATCCTGTCGGCGTACAGGGCAGGACACGAGGCACGGCCGCACCTCGCATAGTGCGCAGAGGACGGCGCTGCGCTGGACGCTACTCCTTCATTTTTTTGCGCAACTTGTCCACGGCGGAATCGAGGAGGGCTTGAAGTCGCAGATACTCCTCATTGATCCTCTTGCCAGCCGGCGGGAGCTCCGCCCCGGCCTTTTCGGCCAGCTCTGCCAGCCGCTTTCCGGCGTTTGTCAGTTCCTCTCGCAGCTTCTCGAGAGTCTGTTTGATTTCGTCCATTGTGACTGCTCCTCAGTATTGACGCGTAGGCCAGCGTAGCATACGCCGAAGGCGTGCGAGATGCTACTTACGCAGTGACAATGGGCACAGTTTCCAGCAGCTATTTTCTCGGAGGCTTGACGAGCAGGCGCTGGCCGATCTTCACTCGGTCGCCCTCGAGCTGATTCCACTGCTGGATTTGCTCGGGCGTAGTTTCGAACTTCCTTGCGATGCTGAAGAGCGCGTCACCCCGTTTCACGGTGTAGTAGATGGGCTGTCTGATCAGCGCCGCGACTGCTTCACGCAACCGTCGCTCCTTAGCCGCCTCTTTGCGCTGTGTAGCGTGAACCCCATTGACATAGTCCACGAGGGAATCCAGGGATGCTTCATCGCCGCGGACGGCGGCGAAGTCGGCGCGGGGTACTCCGGGATGAGACACACTGACTCCGTGTGCCGTCAGGAAGTAGAGGCGACGTGAATTCATGTCGAGCAAGGTGTCATTGGGAAATTCCAGCGAAAGGATCACCGGCGGCGCATCCTCGCTCTCGAACTTGCTTCCGGGCGCGACACCAATAAAGATCAGTCGATCGTTTGTCGCGTACAGCATTCCGTTGGCGCCCCGATAATAATCGCTTGGGCGACGGACGAAGACCTTTGCCCGCCGTTCGAGTTTCTCTCCATAATGGAGCATTCCGCCCTGCAGCTCGCGATCGGCCGCGCTCCACGCTTTTGGCGCGTCGACGTGTCGCATGAAGAAGAAGTATCCAAAGAGAAGGAGTCCGACGAGGACGACGGCGAGTCCGAGGAGCGCGTTCTTCAGAAAGCGAAAAGAGCGGTACAGTCCCTCGGACTCTTTCATTTTGGATCAGTGCAGTGGGAGTGGGATCAGTGTAGTGGGAGTGCTTCACGGGCGCGAGGGCAATCTCCATACCTGGTTTGGCATGTGAGGTGCAGCCCGTAGCGGCATGGCCGACCTCGAGTTCGATCAGCGTAAGGCAGCGGCCGGCGATCCCTTTATTAACGTACCGGTCCGGCGACCGCCGAAACCACCTGCTCCGCGCTGGAGAAGAATTCTCAAGGCTACTTTGCATGGCGTCGGCGCCGCGATTCTCCTTGCGGCGGGGACGATCTGGACGCTTCGACAACAGCATCCAAAATTCATTAAGCCCGGTGAGCTGCTACACTTGCCAGCCGCGGTGGTGACAGCGGTGGAACCGGGGGTTGAGGCGACCCCTCCGCCTCCGACCGATGTCAAAGCTCAAGTCGAGATCCAGAAGGTTGCGTACTCGCTGCATAAGTACACCAGCGACACCGTCCTCGCGCGGCGCATTGCGCAAGCCATCGTGGTGGAAGGAGGGAAGAAGAACATCAACCCAGCACTCCTTGTCGGGGTGGTTTTGACAGAGGACATGAAGCTCGATCCGAAGGCGAAGAGTTTCGTCGGCGCGCGGGGATTAATGCAGGTAATGCCGTTTCACGCGGGTAAGTGGAAGGGTTGCACTTCCGCGGACCTGTTCGCGATCGACTCCAACATATGTCACGGGGTCAGCATCCTGGCGGATTTGATCAAGCGTTCTCCGAGCGTCGCGAGCGCGCTCCAGCGCTATAATGGATGCGTGCGAGGCACCAACACTCCCAACTGCCACACCTATTCGGGCAAGGTGCTGAAGTTCGCCGAACAGGCTGCGACGCAGATGCTCACCTTTTCGATGGCCGAGTAAAGACTAAGCGGCCTAAGCCAAACTCCTCAGACATCCGTTTAGGTTAGGGGATTTAACGCAGCGCTGCAACTTATTGCGGCGCTGCGTTTAACAGCATGTTACCTCACATACATGTCTTTTTGAAGTCGTAAAAACCTGATAAGCGGTAAAACTTTTTCTTGACGCAACTCGTCAATAGAGGTACCGTTATACGTATCTCAGCAGTAGCATTACCACAATAGATTCGAAATGGCAGAATGGATTGGGCGGGAACTCGAGCGAATCAGAAAGCTCAGAGGTCTCCGTCGTGAAGACGTCGCGGCACGTCTACCCAGACCGGTGTCGCCGTCGACAATTCGCAATATCGAGCATGACGAAGAGTACAATGTCTCGCTCGATCTTTTGCGACAGATAGCGGCCGTCTTAGGCGCCAAGATCCAGGTCTCTCTAGAGGCCGACGATCTGAAACGCTGGCAGACGCCACCGGGGCAGCGGCCAGCGATCGACATGGCCGACGCGCCGGCAGATGGACAAGCGAGGTTGATCGACAACGAGTACTTCATTCGGTATATCCGGGCGCGTCATCCGGATTGTCCGCTGACCAACTCGCAGATCGGAAGAAGGATGTGGGACTTCGCCAAGCCCAGAGGAGCGGAGCTGGTGAAGGGCAGGATGCAGGTGAAGAAACCGGCGAAGGAGAGCATTGCGACATACAGGCTCCCGACGACGGCAGCGCAATACCGCGTTCGTGAGCGGGACATGGAAGTTCTGCACGGTTTTGCGGATCGGTTGGGCCGGGCATACCGGGACGAGAAGGGAAGGGTTCTAGTTCCACTCATCTAGGCTGCTCGACTGCACTAATTCGAGGAGAACCTGTGAAGAAGAAGTCACTGAAGCCATTGAGCGCACCTCCGCCAAAGCTGTCTTCCCCGATGAAGTCAGCTTTACGCGCCGCTTCCCATGCTGTTGTACTGGGTGGGTTGCTCGTGGGCGGAGCTGTGTGGACTATATCCCAGCAGCACCCGCTTTATGCGAACCCGGGCAAGTTGCTGAGACTGCCCGCGGCTGTCGTTGACGCTTCACGGCCCACCGAGCAGGCTTTCCGTATTGGTGAGGTCCTGAACCAGTACACCCATGACCGCGCCCTGGCGTTCCGTATCGCCGATGCGCTCGTGGACCAGGCCGACAAGGAGAAGATCGACCCGGCGCTGCTGGTTGGAGTTCTGCTCACCGAAGACGCGACGCTCGATCCTCACGCCCGCAGCTCCGTCGGCGCGCGCGGCCTAATGCAGGTAATGCCGCTGCACAGCGGAAAATGGGGCTGTGGCTCGAAGGACCTCTTTGACATCGAGAGCAACATCTGCCACGGCGTGCAGATCCTGAAGCAGGCGATGATCGACGCGCCCAACACCCGCGTTGCGCTGCTGCGCTACAATGGTTGCGTCCGCGGTCGCAATACTCCGAACTGTCACCTGTACGATGACAAGGTGCTGAAGCGCGCGGGTCGTGCCGCAGCGGAGATGCGTCTGGTCAAATCGCAGAAAGCTGACTAAGGTTGTCCTGAAAAAGAGCCGGTGCCAATGCACCGGCTCTTTTTTTGTATGTCCGCGAAACCCTATTGGGTCCTGGCGCTCTCCCTGCTCGGCATTTCATTTGCGGGACCGCTGGTGCGGCTTTCGGTCGCAGATCCGATCGCGATTGCTGTCTGGCGTTTAGGCCTCTCCCTGATCATCGTCGCCAGCTTCCTGTTCTCATCCGGTGAATGGCGTGATTGGAAGCGGCTCGCGACAGGGGAGCTCGCCCTCGCGGTGTTTGGCGGAGTTTGCCTTGCGCTGCATTTCTGGGCGTGGAATGCGTCGATTCATCTCACCACCATCGCTGCCTCGGTAACGCTCGTAAACCTGCAGCCCATGGTGGTCGCGACGATTTCTGCGATCGCGCTGAAAGAGGTGCCAACGCGACGACAGATTTTCGGTATCGCCGTCGCGATTCTGGGAGCCCTCGTCATCGCTGCGCCCGATCTCGGCGGCGCCTCGACGCATCGCGCAAACGCGCCACTGCTTGGAAATCTCCTGGCCGTCTCTGGCGCAGTTACCGCCGCGATCTACTACACAATTGGCCGACGCTTGCGAAAATCGCTGGGAATTTGGGCATATGTCGCAATCGTGTATGCCACGGCGTTCGTCGGGCTGGTGCTGATCGCGCTCTTGCGAGGGACCACTATCACACCGCAGCCGCCGAGGGAGATCGCTATTTTCGCGGGCCTAGCGCTTGGACCGATGTTAATCGGTCATACCGGCATGAACTGGGCGCTCAAATTTCTACCCGCCTACGTCGTCAATCTCACTGTGCTTGGGGAGCCAGTTGGAGCGACGCTGCTGGGAGCCCTGATTCCGTCTATCCGACAGATCCCCGCGCCGTCGACATTGCTCGGGGGCGCAATCGTCCTTGCGGGCGTTGTCGTCGCAGCCGGAAGGCCCTCTCGACAGAGCACCCTAAACGCCTGATCATTAAATTCTACTGCGGGCCGCTCTCATGCAGAGCGCATCCGACCACGCCATCTGCTCACCGGCAATACGATGCGAAGCCTGAAATCCGTAGTGCTACTTCTGTTCCTCGTGCCCGGCCTTCCTGCAGCGAGCTCGGCGCAGAGGAGAATTGGCGCGCCAGCGTCAAGAATTATCACATCTCCCCGCGCCGAGTTCGGACACAACATTGGGGACGACTACTTTCTGGCCAATTACGGTCAGATGATCGACTACTGGCGAAAGCTCGATCGTGAATCTGACAGAATGAAGATGGTACGCATCGGGACGACGGCCGAGGGCCGGCCGATGTGGATGGCCATCGTCACGTCTCCTGAGAATCACAGGAAGCTCGCTCGTTACGAGGAAATTTCGCGGCGGCTAGCACTGGCGGAGAATCTGACCGATGCCCAGGCGCGAGCGCTCGCGTCCGAGGGGAAGGCAGTCGTGTGGATCGACGGCGGATTGCACGCCGGCGAAGTACTGGGCGCACAGCAGCTCATTCTGATGGCGTACGAACTGGTGAGCCGAAAAGATCCGGAAACGCTCAGGTTTCTTCGCGATGACATCATTCTGCTGGTGCCCGCGAATCCGGACGGGCAGGACCTGGTGTCCAACTGGTACATGCGCGACCCGGACACACTCAGGCGCTCGACCGCTCGGCTGCCAAGGCTATATCACAAGTACGTCGGCCACGACAACAACCGTGACGCCTACATGGCGTCGCAGCCCGAGACCCAGGC
>Ga0137366_10003643_pt1 | contig 11995 bp, 14 predicted proteins | sample SagtaG_8_FD_104938 | JGI IMG/M metagenome (GOLD analysis project Ga0137366, IMG submission 104938) | Vadose zone soil microbial communities from Sagehorn Ranch, Mendocino, California, USA - Sage1_L_60_16 metaG | ecosystem: Environmental > Terrestrial > Soil > Vadose zone | place: USA... | reverse complement strand
GGGCCAATACCCGGGATCTCCTCGAGCTCACTGGCTGTTTGCTTCTGCCGCTTCAGCGTGGTGTGGTAGCTGACGGCAAAGCGATGTGATTCGTCGCGGATACGCTGCAGCAACTTGACGATGTGCGAATCGCGCGGCAGCAGCACCATGTAAAAGTCATCGCTTTCGGTAATGAACGCTTCGGGATACGCCTGTGGGTTCAACGTCACGTTGGAGCGTTCCTTGTGAATGACGATCTCCTCCAGGCGTTTGGCTAGGCCAATGGCGGGGATGTGCGCGCCCTTGGCCTCGAGCGCATCCAGCGCCGCACCCAACTGGCCTTTACCGCCGTCGATTAGCAGCAGATCGGGCTTGGGCCAGTCCAGATGCCGCCCGCTGAAACGCCGGCTCATGGTCTCGCGCATGTGGGCAAAGTCGTTATTGCCCGGCAGCTGCATCTTGAACTTGCGGTACTCTGCCTTGTCGGCCACGCCGTTGGTTGCCACCACCATGCTGGCCACGTTGTTGGTACCGCTCATGTGGCTGATGTCGTAACCCTCGATTCGCCGCGGCGCACCCGGCAGGGTCAGCAGCTGTTGCAGCCCGGCCAAGGCCTGGTCCTTGCTAATGTCCATAAATTCACGGTCGCTGAAGACAATCTGCTTCTGTAGTTCACGCAGGTTGTAGATTTGGTTACGCAGTTTTGCCGCTTGCTCGAATTGCTTGTGTGCGGCCGCGGCTTTCATCTCGTTCTCTAGCTGGCGCACCAACAGCTTGCGTTCGCCCTTCAGGTACATGATAAGTTTGCGCAGCGTCGCCTTGTAATCATGACTGCTGATCTGGTGTTCCTCTACTCCGGGACAGAGGCCCAGATGGTACTGCAAGCAGACGCGCTTGGGCAGCGTCACGTGCGTCGAATACGGAAACGCTCGGCGCAAATAACGCAGCGCCTTCTTGACTGCCCAGCCATTGTAATACGGACCGTAATACTCGGCACCGTCGTCCAGCGGCTGACGAGTGAAACTGATGTACGGATAGACATCTTTCATGTTTATCCGTACATAGATTTGCGATTTGTCATCACGCAGCAGAATGTTGTAGCGAGGCTTGTAGCGCTTGATCATCTCGCTTTCCAGAAACAGCGCGTCGATTTCCGATTCGACCTCTATCCAATCAGTGTCGTCGATCTCGGCCACCAGCACATCAGTCTTGGCATCACGCAGTCGAGAGTCCTGAAAATACTGCCGCACGCGGTTCCGCAGCACCGCCGCTTTGCCAACGTAAATAATCTCGCCGGTTTTGGACTTGTGAAAATACACACCGGGCGAGGCAGGCAAGGTTTTGAGCTTGGCGGCCAGCTTTTTGTTCATATGATCTTATTATAACCTTTTTGCCGTCTTGACGCACCAACGCATAGCTGATTTAATAACCCTGGTTCGCACATGAGATGAGGAGACCATGGACAGACGCATTCGTTCACTTGCCGAACTGTCAGCGCTCGACGTACCTGGCAGGGTCATCAGGTACAGTAGCGACAAGGGCCGCAACTGGACGTACGCTCGGCTGACCGGAGGTGACTCCGCCGTCAGCACCCCATTCTCAGGGCCGGGGATCTTGGTTATTCATGAGCGGCGCAACCCGATTCGGCGAGCTGTGTTGGCCAGAGGAGATTTCACCCGTGGGCTGATCGTCGAGCAGGCAGTGACCGACGATGTACTCGGCAGAAAATGGCACGACGCCTAGGCATTCACTGCATGCTTCCGGCCACAAGCCGGCGTGCTCCCCTACGACAGTGGGGATTACTAGACTTATTACATCGCTTTCGCTGTTTCCAGCTCATCAGCATGAACACACATTCATGGAGCGATTCCTCCACAAGTAGATTTTGACCGCTCTGCTCCCACCGGGGTTAGGGGTGGGAGCACGGACAGGACGTCAGGCGGTAGTGACCCAGCACAGTGCGGGGCCGTAGACCTTGAACTCGCGGGGCAGGACGTCGTCGGGCACCGGACTCAGGGAGCCGGTGTCGAGCGCGTTCCAGGTGGCATCGGCTGCCGACAGCGTCAACACCAGGTCGGTGTCAGCGTTGGACGCGCACCCGAACGTGGTGTAGCCTGCCGGCGCCTGGGGGTAGACGACACTGTCGATCCGGAAGGTGCCGCTCTTGGTCGTGTAGCTGTCGGCGAGGTTCACCGTCGGCTGGGTCGGCTGGGTCCAGATCTGCCAGTGGGTCACGGCGTGGGTGTCGGAGTTGTAGGCCTGGCCGGTCTTGGCGAGCTTGTAGCCCGCCGCCACCAACTGGGCCTGTAGCGACGCGTCGGTCGAGTTGGTCGTCGGCGTCTGCGTCTCCCATGCCGCGGTCGTACCCGCGTTCATGGTGTGCACGGCCGGCGAGGCGCCGGCCGTGCCGGAGAGGACGAAGTCCAGCCCGACGATGATGACCATCCCCGCCAGCAGAGCAGTCAGAGCCGCGGCCAGAGCCGTGCGGAACGAGATACGCATGCGGAGCGTCTCCTGTCGTGTCAGAATTCTACTTGTGGAGTGCGTGGGGCTAGACCCAGAGGCCTGCCTCTCACTTGCGATATATAATAACACAAGACAACATATTTGTAAATAGACTCGTCATTTCGAATGGGCTACAGGTACAAAAAACCCTCTTCTAGCCCCACTCGTCTCGACTCGGGTAGTATAAACATTATAGCGAGCTTTTATGACAAAAGGTAAAGAACATTTCAAAATTACGTCAAATATCGTACACTAAACGTATACTTTTACGATGATACATATTTCCTAGTCAGCAGATCAGCGCCCCATGATTGATGCCATGAAAATTCGCAAACAAGGGACGCCGCAAAGCCACGTACTGATGGCAGCGGTTATGTTCAGTGTACGCGTCGGCATGGCGGCCTATTTTGCGGATAAAACAGCCGACAATATGTTGGGACAATACGGGCACATGCTCAAACGCTTGTTTGAGCTTACACACAGTAGCCAACTGGTGCTTCGTAGTGTGCTCAAGCGGGAAAACTCGCAAAATCTTATCGGTATTGGCGGCCAGTACATTGTTCTCGCCAACCAAACAGATGGGCGGATCGAAAAATACAGCCACACCCTTGCCGGCGCCGATCCAGAGATCCTGCGTGGGCTTGTACGGCTGTGCCGTCAGGAATACCACCGTATGCGGCAATATTTTGGCGACATGGTGCTGACAACCGAATACGACCTGGCAACACTGCCCATTCGGGGACCGGCCAAACGGTTGCTCACCCTTCGCGCCTGTCAGGATCGGCTCGTTTCCAAGACCGATCTTTTTAGCCCAGAAGCTCAACGGCTTATGCAACTTCCTACCTCGAATGCATTGCGCCAGGACCTGCACGACCTTTACTCGCGTATCACTTCTGCCATGCAGCAAAACACCTGGCTAGATATTATCGGTCCCGAGAATGTCGTCGTGACCACCGACAGTGGCGAGCCGCGCATTTGCATCATAGATATCGAAGCATACGTGCCAGAATATTTAGACATTCAAAACCCTATGGTCGGCAAGACGTACAGACAAGTATTTATGGAGCGGCTCCAGGCGCTCGAACAGCTCTGCACCGCTGCTCAGCAGAGCTAAGCCGGCTGCTTCACCCGCCTGCCGGGTAAGAATAGGAACAGATAGACGACGTTCGAGGCGGCAAATCCTAGCAGCATCGCAATACCTATGCCAGTCAGCCCCATCGGCAGAAGCAACGGCGTCAGCCCCAAAGTAACAACCAAGTTCACCAGGCGCGCCAGCACAATGCCCGACGTGCGGTGTTCGACATTGAGCACCGTATTGCATACAGAGGCCACAGCAACAAAAAACGTCGCCAGGGCCAACAGCTGGAAGATAACTGTACCACCCTGCGCATACTGTGGCCCAAAAATGGTCAACAGGTACGGTGCCACCAGGACAGCAAGCGCCACCGCGGGCACCAACATCACGCTCAAAATCTTGACTGCGTGTTTGGCATGTACGCTTTTCTGCTCGGGCTGGTGCGAGCTTTCGGCGAGTAGCGACTGCGCGACTGATGAGGGAGCGACGTACAGCAAATTGGCCATGGTCCAGGCCATGGAGAAATACGCCGCCTCGGCGGCACCAAATTGCTGAATAATGATCAATGGCATAATTTGTGCTGGCACGCCGCCCAGAATGGTACCGACATAGTTGTTAAAGGAGTATTTACGTGCCCGTGGTATAAAACGCCAATCCGGCGCAGTCCGCCAGTTGTAGCCAGTAACCTTGGCCATAAATAGGAAGCTCAGCAGGAGCGCCACCAAAGCTGCGACAGCATAGGCAGTGAAGATACCCAGCCACCCAAGCCCTACGAGCAGAATCGGCACTACCAAACGAATCAGGCCAAACACCGCATATACAATGGTATGAAACTCGGCGCGGCGGTTGGCAATGAAGACCGAATCAGTCAGAGAGTTCAGGCTAACCACAACCATGACCAAGGCAAACGCGCCCGTCTCCCAACCGCCCAGTGGCAGCGCAACCGTTGGAAAAATCAGACTAAGGAGCACATAGGCGAGGGTCGCAACCACACTGAGCGCGCCGACCACGAGCAGCGCGGCATTGATGTCGCGGTTGGGCTGTAATGACCTTGGCAAGAAACGGATCAGGCCAGAGTCCAGGCCAAACATGCTCGAACTCGACAGAAGCGTGCTAATAGCAATCAGCGCAGACGCAATACCAACCTGTTCAGGCGTGTACAGATGCGCCACAAACAGCCAAAATCCAAACCCCAGCAGCGACATAATGGCCGTGCTCATGATCAGAAACGATGCATTCCGAAACAGGCTCTGCTCTTTCACGTACTCGATTGGTCGCCATTGCTGGGTCATACAGCTATACTCCTACGACACTTTCTAGCTGTGTTGCGTTTGCCGGGAAGAGCTGCGCCTGGCAACGCGCCGAACACACGTTGCGCATATCAGCACAGGCAGGGCATATCAGTACGAGATTGTTGCAGTCGTTATAAGCACAGTTTACGAAGCGGCTGGTGCGTGCATCGCAATGGATACAATGCCCAATGTCCGTGGCTTTATCCGAGAATTGCGTGATCATGCGACGGTCAAAGACATACAGCTTGCCCTCCCATAGTCCATCGTCGCCATAGCGCTCGCCATAGTTGACAATGCCGCCATCCAGTTGATAGACCTCCTTGAAACCGCGCTTTTTCATCATAGAGCTCAGTACCTCACAACGAATACCGCCGGTACAATAGGTCACCACCGCTTTGTCCTTAATGTCGCCATATTTGTCACTTTCAAGCTCCTGGATAAAATCCTTACTGGTCGTTGTATCCGGCACAATCGCACCCTTGAACCTGCCCACTTCAGCCTCGTGTTTGTTCCGGCCGTCGAAAAATACCACATCATCCCCACGTTCGTCTACAAGTTTGTGAATTTCATCGGGGCTGAGGTGCGTACCACCATTCACTACACCTTGTTCGTCCACCTTGACCTCTTCGGGTACTCCAAATCCAACCAGCTCCTTGCGGACACGCACACTCAGTTTGGGGAAATCATCGCGCGTGCCGTCGCTCCACTTAAAAGCTATGTCCCGAAAGCCCGCGAACTCCTTCGTCTGCCTGACATAGCGCGTCAAATCCTCCAGCTTGCCGCCGACCGTCCCATTGATGCCGTGTGGCGAGATAAGGATGCGCCCTTTGAGGCCAAGCGACTCGCACAGCGTTCGTTGCCATAGCCGCACTGCCTCGGGGTCGCGAAGCGGCGTAAACCTGTAGTAGAGAATAATTTTCTGCATATGTCTATAGATTATAACAAAAAGTTGTTGTCAACCATAACAGAGATGTTTTATACTGGTTGTCATTATGGCTTCACGCCCGCTACACCAGTTACGACCCGTCACCACACAAGCAGCAAAGCGATTGCTGCTTGGGGTCCGCTACGGCAACGCATTCTCTTCGTCAATCGGATTCGCTGCGTGCTTCCACACCGTTTAAGCGATCCTGTTGACCGACACATTACCTAAACAAGCTATACCTTTATTTTACTCCTGGAGTTCTCTATGTCCACAACCCAAAAGTCTATCAAACTATTCGTACATCATGCCCTGCGGTATCCGCACTTTCTGATACCGCTGCTTATCGTGGTGCCAATTACCATCCTCATCGGCGACTTTGTGCAGCCGTTCATTACTTCTGAAGTGTTGCAGCGGATTTCGCAGCTTCATTACAACCCGAGTGATTTGTGGGGAAGCTTCGCCGGCCAGATCGCAATCTTCGCCGTCGCAGTTGTCGGTAGCAATATTGTCGGCTGGCGAATCATCATCTGGCTTATCTGGCATCTGGAGCTACAGGTTGTACGCGATATCTCCCAGCGAATCTTTGACCATCTGCTGAGCATGAGCGCCAACTTTCATGCCAATCGGTTCGGTGGTTCATTGGTGTCACAGGCAACCAAGCTGTCTGGCAGCTACATTCGATTCATGGATGCCACTATTTTCAGCCTATATACGTTGGTGGTGGCAATTGTGGCCACAGTTGCGATCTTGCTGCCGCGCGTACCGCTGTATGCGCTGGCGCTGCTCATACTGTCCGTCATTTATTTGGTCGGCACTGTGCTGCTTAGCCGTTCGGTTCGGGCCGCCAACACGCTAGAGGCTGAGGCGCAGAGTAAACAGACCGGCTACCTGGCAGATAGCATCACCAACGTCATGGCCATCAAAAGCTTTGCTGCCACTCAGTATGAAAGTACGCAGTACTGGAAGGCAACTAGCTTTAGCCGCCAGATGGGCCTGCGCTCTATCCGCACCACTACCCAGCGCGAAATGTACGCCAGCATGGTGACCAGCAGCATCTTCATTGTGGCGTTGAGCCTGGCAGTGCTGGGCGTTGGGCTGTTCCACGCTGACATCGCGACGGTCTTTCTGGTTGTCAGCTACACGGGCGGCATTGGCATGCGGCTGTGGGACTTTCAGAATGTGCTACGCCAATACAACCGTGCCTTTGGTGACGCGAGCGACATGATCAAGATCCTCGGCATCGAACCAGAGGTCAAAGACCCCGAGCGTCCAGAACCACCGCACATCGGCAAAGGTGCCATCAACTTCAACCATGTTACCTTCACCCACGATGGCGCCAGCGCTGACGACACGCTGTTCCGCGATCTTGACCTGCATATCCAGGCCGGTGAAAAGGTTGGTCTGGTTGGGCACTCTGGCTCGGGCAAGACTACACTAACTCGCCTATTGCTGCGCTTCAGCGATATCGACGGCGGCGAGATCTCGATCGACGGCCAAAATATCGCGCGCATTACCCAGGACGATCTGCGCGGAGCAATCAGCTACGTGCCGCAGGAACCATTGCTCTTTCACCGCAGCATCCGCGAAAACATCGCCTACGGCAAACCTGATGCGACCGATGAACAGATTCGTGCCGCCGCCCGCAAAGCGCATGCCGACGAGTTCATCCAGAAGCTGTCGCACGGCTACGGCACACTGGTGGGCGAACGAGGCGTCAAGCTCAGCGGCGGTCAGCGCCAGCGCATTGCCATTGCCCGCGCTATCCTAAAGGACGCGCCGATTTTGGTATTGGACGAAGCCACCAGCGCCCTGGACAGCGAAAGCGAACGGCTCATCCAGCAAGCCCTGACCGAGCTGATGAAAAACCGCACCGCCATCGTCATCGCCCACCGGCTGAGCACGGTGCAGAAAATGGACCGGATCGTCGTCCTAGATGACGGTGACGTGGTGGAGCAAGGCACACACCAGCAGTTGGTTGCGCAAAGAGGCATTTACGCACAGCTGTGGGCACATCAGTCCGGCGGATTCATCGAGGAGTAATTTGACTCTTCCATGAAAACATGATTGTATAGCAACATCCGGTCCAGACTGAAGGAGCCCCGTTGGTTATCATCGTGAAGTACGAAGTGCTATACATCGAACAGCAACGGCGAGACGGCGCCGACATGCTGGAGAGAGCCCTTGAGGCGTTCAAGGCGTTCCCCAATCCGCAAGCGCCACTCTGGATTCGCCGAGGCCGCTCGAAGATGGGCCGCCCGCAGCTCATGGCCATCTTTCCGACCTGCTTCACAGCCAATGCAGCGTACGAGTGGTTCGACAAGAACTTCGATCCTCGGCCCTGAGTTGCCCGGAGGGGACGTCCCGCGCGGTCTCAGTAGGACCCGCGGGGCGCTCCTACGCCACACCGGAGCGATGCTGCTCGCGCCGAAACTTTTGATACTCCCGCCACGTCAGCCACACAATAAACAGATCAAAGAGCGTCAACAGTACCATGCCCACATTCGGCCGGGTGGCAATGATATAGAACTGATACAGAATGAACCCGCCTAGCGCTACAAAGGCAAACGGATATGCCCATGCCAGATTGCGCAGTAGCCCCAGCACCAGCACGACCTTGATCAGCCCGTGCGACAGCAAAAATAACACCACAAACCATCGGTCACCACCTGCTAGTTCATGAGCATATTGCAGGATATGATTGGCGATAAAACCATTCGGGTCCTCATCCAACCTGCGGCGCGTCAGCATGTCTGCCAGGTGTGTGATACGCTCTGGCCGTACCAGAGATAATAATACCGCTCCAGCAAGCTCAATAGCGCCGTCCAAGCCCTTGAGGATAATGCCGATTTCGAACGTCTTATCCAGCAGTGACGTCGGCTGGAACCAGCGGGTGGGCTTTATACTTTTGCTGCCGAGTATTTTCGGGTGATCCATGCTGCCTCGTAGTATGCGCTCGTTGCCGCCACTGCCGCAACAGCAATACCGCCAACGATATCTAGTGGCGAATGTACGCCAGCGCCAATCCGCCCCAGTCCGACCAGCAGCGCCAACAGACCGAGCACCACACCCCAACGCCGCGCATACGGCAACAACACAAATGCCGCCAGCATGGTGAAGGTCGTATGGTCAGACGGAAACCCATTATCGCCACGTTGCACGACCAGCGGAGTAAAATGCTGCGCCACAAATGGCCGCACATCTGAATGCAGCGCACCGGCTAGCTTTACCAGCACAATCGCCAGCCCCAACGCCACAGCTGCGTGCAGCATCACACGCAGCCATAGCCGCCGTGGCAATCGCCACCAGGCATAGACTGCCAGCACTGCAACCAGTACAAACAAATACTTGGCAGCAAAAATGATCAGCAGCTGCATTTACTGGCCCTTGGGCTCAAACTGCTTCTTGCCGCCGGGGCGATCCTCTTCGGCTTGACTTTCTTGCGGCGTGTTGGCACCTTCCTGGGCCTCGACTGTCTCTTCGTCGCCTGGTTCGGCTCCACCGCCAGTGGCTTCGTTGGCAGCTTGGAGCGCACCCGGCTCGTAGACGGTAGCGATGACTTGCTCTGGATCGCTCAGCATAGTGACACCGTTTGGTAGGGCGATATCAGCAACGGTTACGTGGCTGCCAATCTCGGCCAGTTTATCACCTGCTATTTCCAAATGATCAGGCAAGTTGCTCGGCAATGCCTTGATCTGTACGGTTTCGATAGTGGTAAGCACTACCAGGCCAGCCTTCTCGGCTGGCGTCTCGCCGGCACCGGCAATCGTGACTGGCACTTCGGTTTCAACCGCTTCGTTCTGCCTGACGACCTGCATTGCGACGTGCCTGAGACGGCGCTTGACCGGCTCTACATCAATTGTTTTGATCATGGCCAGACGTTTGGTCGTGCCCAGCTGTACCTCGACGGGCTGGTGCTTGCCTGCCTGGGCAACTGCTTTTGCGAAAAGCTGCGCTGGCGCCATGATGTTTTGGGCCGGAAAGTCACGCCCATACAAAACAGCCGGTACGTAGCCATCCTTGCGCAAGTGCTTTACTTTTTTACCAGCTACTGAACGTTGCTCCACGGTTAGCTCTACCTTTTCACCCATAGTCGTCACTCGCCTCCTTCATAACAGCAGTATATAGGTCCTATTATAGCATCTTAGCTGAGAACCAATTGAGTCCGGCCGCGGCCGCCAAGCCATGCTAGAATAAATGCATGCTACCTGGAATTGATGTCACTGAATTTATCCAGGCCGTCGGCGTAGCGGGAGTTATGGCGGTCATTTTTGCTGAATCAGGATTGCTGCTGGGCTTCTTCCTGCCGGGCGATACGCTCCTATTCAGCGCTGGTTTCCTGGCGACCAAGGGAGTCTTCGGCGTCACTGTGCACCTGCTGGTGCTGTACCTGATAGTGGCGGCAATCCTCGGCGAAGCGGCCGGTTATTGGTTTGGACGCAAGATTGGACATCGCATCTTCCGCCGGAAGGGCTCGATCATGTTTCAACCGGAAAATCTGGAGAGAGCCGAACGATTTTACGAAAAGTACGGAGCAATCACCATTTTGCTGGCCAGGTTTGTACCGTTGGTGCGCACCTTTGTGCCGATTGTCGCGGGTGCGGCCAAGATGAACCAGCGCTCCTTCACACTGTACAATGTGCTGGGTGCTGCGTTGTGGATTTCGCTGGTGACCTACATTGGCTATTTTGCTGGTGGCTTTCTGGAAGCACACGGCATCAACATCGATAACCTTATTCTGCCCGTCATCGGTGTGGTGACCCTTATAACACTCAGCTCGCCTCTGTATCACATTCTGCACGAGCAGCAAAGCCGGGACAAACTGCTCAGAGCACTCCGGCTCAAGCATTGATTGCGTGTTGGCCAAATTTATGGTAATGTAGCATTCTGATCAGTCCAGTTGGCCTTCAATGATTCGAATGGAGAAATGCCATGCGCTTAGGCAAAAACGGGCCAGCGCCAGACGACAGAGTTGCCGAGCAGCTGCTCAACAATGTCATTAGCTGGATCCAGCAGCAGGGCCTGGTGGCGTTCTTTGGCCAGCGTGGCCAGAAAGTGCCGACGCCTTTCAACGGCTGCCACGTGAAGATCGGCCACCCGGTCGGCACGGGCGAGGAGCGCCGGCATCCGTTTGCGGTGATCTTCGACAGCAAGCCGCTCGCCACGCTACTGTTCCGGTTCGACGCCGACAGGCGCGCCGCGGTGTACGTCGAGACTCGTTGGGGCTGACCCGCCCGTCATCGGCCCGAGCCACCTATCGCGGTGCGCTCGGGCCGACATCCCAAAATGTATAAATGAGCTTATAATGACAAAGGTCATCCCAGCGATCCGCCCGAGGAGCACTCATGGCAATCTCAGACAAGGCGCTCATGGCCGCGCTGCTGCGCTTCATCGATGGCCAGTCAAAAGGAGCCGGCCACTGGAAAAACCGCGAGGAGCTGACGCCCTCACCCTGGCCTGAAGCAAGGCTGAAGATCGTCGACAAGGTTGACGACAACGAACGGTGGATAAAAGTATACCGGGACGGGCGGCTCGTCGGCTCCCTCGTTTACCAACTGTCCAGCTACGCCCATATCGGCACCGTGCCGGGCCAAAAACCCTTCAAGTAACCATATTGCAGCCCTCTTGCCCCACCGTGTATAATCGACACGGCTTGTCAGGACAATTACGGAGGAGCGAAGTGGCCGTAAGCCCGCAGGACTACCTCGACCAGCACATCATCGCGGCGGCGAGGCGTTACTTCGACAGGGACAGACGGTTCAAGGATTTGCAACCCGGCTTGACGTACCGGCTGCCCGGCTGGAACGCGACCTTCGTGGTCACCGTGAGGGATGGTCGGTACGAAGCCGCAGTGTCTGACGAGAAAGGCCGGCAGATCGTCGTACTCCAGTACGATCAGCGCACTGGCCAGCCGCTGCGTCGGACCAAGTGAGCTACTGCCCCGCCCGTGCCTCATAGCGAGCGCACGGGCGGGGTGCTCATAAGTATTTCGTAGCCTTATATGTATCTGCTGTTCTTAAGATAGACTGATTGACATCCGCGTATTAGTATGGTATTATAAATCAACACTGCACCTACGAGTTACGGAGCGTTTACATGCTTACTACCGCAGGCCTCACTCTCCAGCAGCGCCGCGCAGCCGTGCTCAGCGTTGCGGAGTGGTTCGACGGGCTGGCTGTGGCCGAGCGCCGCAGCTACTTCGACAACTCGACCAACAGGAGT
>Ga0137366_10003642_pt1 | contig 11996 bp, 13 predicted proteins | sample SagtaG_8_FD_104938 | JGI IMG/M metagenome (GOLD analysis project Ga0137366, IMG submission 104938) | Vadose zone soil microbial communities from Sagehorn Ranch, Mendocino, California, USA - Sage1_L_60_16 metaG | ecosystem: Environmental > Terrestrial > Soil > Vadose zone | place: USA... | reverse complement strand
GGCCGGCCTTCCGGTACCGGGTCTCGACGTCCCCTTCAGGCTTCCATCTCTTGTTCGCGACGGGTTCCATGCGAGGCGTCTCCTCGCTCGGTTGTCGCGAATCAGGGGCGCGGCGTTGCCGGAAGCCGGTGTGATTCGGCACGCGGTAGAGCTGCGGAACCTTGCGCTCCCAGTCGTATGTCCACCGTCATGCGGGTTGACGGTTCTGCCTTCCGCCAACTACGGTAGGGGGCTCTGGACGGGTGCACTATTGGCGGGACAGCTCAATGCATGGATCGAACGCCTGCTGGCGCTGGTAGGAAGCGGTTTCCTAGGGTTCATGTGGTTCCAGTCGACCGTCGTGGACAAAGGGTCCACGCTACGAAAACTGTCTCCTGTCAGCCACGGCGTCTTCGCGCTGTCTACCACCGTGGGCGGCATGCTGATCACCAAGTGGCATGGCGACGTGAATCCGTGGACCGGTTTGTTTTGGATCACGGGCTTGATCGCAGGATTTTGGGGCGCCCATCGGCACGTGACTAAGACGATCGTGGACAGCGTCCTCGCGGAGTCTGGACACGACGAAAGAACGCAGGTCCAGTCGCTTGTTAAGGGTCGGCTCCTGCGCGAGGGAGCGAAGGCAGCGGAGCAACAAGCGCTCGATTGCGTAAAACAGTCGCAGGTCCCGGAGAAGGACGCCGCATTACGGGCGACGGCACAGCTTCATCGGTTCATTCACAACGCGCGAAATCGTGCGGTTCCGGAATTCGCGAAGATGGGCAAGAACCTCGCTGAGGCGGCCGCCGGCCGGGGAGCGTTTACTCCCGATCTCAGCGCGTACCTCGAGGAGGTGGTGGCGCTGTACCGCGAGCTGCTCGCTGACGTTACCGGCGATCCCGACAGTCTTTGGGTGGCTCTGCGGCGACTCAACCCGGATGGCAGCTACGTGACGATCCTCAGAAAGGGCCACGTCGACGACTCAGCCAGGGCGCGTCGGTCTCAACCGATAGCTGCAAACGCAGGCTTACCGAAAGCGCTCGAAGACGACCTCAATAATGGAAAGGAACAAACCCGCGGCGTGATTTTTCTCGGGCCAGATCAGAAAAGACGTGCGCAAAAATGGCAAAAAATGGAAAACGACGACCGCCGCGAGGACCTCTACACGATGGCGGCGCCGATCACGATCCGCCGGTGTGGCCCAGACGGGAAGCTGCAGCGGGAGATGGCGATGATCCTTTTCGCAAATCACACGCGCAACGTGTTCCTGAAATGGCACTGCGACATCGTCCGCTGCTGCGTGGACACTGTCTCCACAGCGTTTTCTGTGGGATTCCAGCTCCTTCAAGCCGCGTCAGAAGCTGGAACGGCCCCAACGCCGACTGTCCGAAAGGGTCTTGTTTGAACCGAATCGGTGCGCAAGTTTTTAGCGCATGTGTCGATAATCGTAGTATAGATACGAGCGTTTAGGAGCAATCGGGTGCCTCAAACACAGGCTGACGACGTGGGGGAGACCAGGGTGGTGCAAGCGGGTCCGGAGACCCGTTCGTGGTTGCAACTCCTGACAGGGAAATGGCCAATTGCGGATGCGCCACGGCCGGCTACCCACGAAGGGTCGAACACCCGGGACCCCGGCGTGCTCGCTCCCGGCTCCAAGTAACCGACACGATCAGCCGATATTCGGCTCGTTATCGGCAGCGTTCCACGCCAATCGGACTTTAAGCGCGTAGCGACTTTCGTGCCTCCGCGGCCCACGCCGGCGCAGCGCCACCGGAAGGCGAATGTGGGCCGCCCTTGTCGTCGCGGGTAATCGCGCCCCGCGCTCCTTCGCGGAAGCTGTCGACGAAAGGACCGCTCGCGCGGGCGAGGCCGGACTTGGCCGCGTTGACGGCGGAGCGCCCGAGCGCGCTGACCATCCCTTTCCCAGCGCCGAGCAGGGCAATTACCGGTCCGCCCGCGCCCGCTTGGGCCGCGCCTCGCGCGGCACCCCCAACGGCAGCGCCGAGCGCGCGGCCGCCAACGGCGGACGCGCCCGACGCCGCGAGGCGTGTCATGGCGACCATTCCGCCGACCGCGCCAGCGGCCATCATTGAGCCGGAGGCGACGTTCTGGGCGATCGCGCCCGCGCCGAGCGAGGGTGAGCCGGCGAGCAAGCCAGCGGCCAAGCTCGGCGCGTGCCAGGCGAGAAATGCGATCGCGCAGCTCGTGAGCACCGCGCTCCAGAGCTCGTTCAGCTTGATGTCCTGCGATGCGAAGTGCATCGATGCGAGCACCGGGTTCGTGACCGCGATGATGAAGGCGAGCACCATCAGTTTGATGCCCGCGCTGACCACCGCGCCGATTGCCTTCTCGGCCAGAAACTTCGTCTGCGGCAGGATGCCCCAGGGAACGAGGATCCCGGCGACGGCCGTGATCAGGTAGTACTCCAGAACGGCGAGGAAGACCTGGATCGACATGATCAGGAACGCCGCCATGATCGCGACGTAGCAGATGCCGAAGACGAGCGCGTCCGCCGGGTGCGTGATGCTGATGCCCCCCATGGCCTTCGATAGTTCATCGGTCGTCGTGAGGCCGTAAGCGGCGATCCTCGATGGATCGAGAAGGAGGTTGTATGCACCGCTCTGCCCGCCCGCGGTCAGGCCGGCGTTGATCAGCGAGTCGACGAAGAGCTTGGCGTTGGTCTGGAACGCCTGGGTGAACCAGAGCCAGAAGCCCAGGAACAGCACCTTCTTGATCACCTCGGTCAGGCGCTCGCCGCCGCCGAGCGCCCACCAGAATCCGAGGAGAACGATGTCGATCCCGGCCAGGGCGAGGAGCAGACCGTTGATCATCGGCTGGAGGCGGCTGTAACCGCCCTGGAAGACGCCGATGAAGTTCGTCAGCGTGGTGGTGAGGTTGTTGAACTCCATGCGCCGCTACGGCAACCGGTTGAGCACGCGGGGCGGCCTGCCACGATTCGTGTACCCCTCCCGCCGCCGCTCGGCGGAGTCGCGGATCAGGAGCTTCTCGCCGGCTGAAGCGGCGGCCATGTTGGCCGTGAGGCGATTCATTGTAACGATGTTCTGAATGAGATCGCCGAGTCGCGCGTGGATGAGGCCGAGCTGCTGGTTGATGAGTTGAAGTTGCCGAACCTCGCCACTGGCCGACGCGGACTGGCTGAGGATGTCAGCGACGGCCCGATTGTTGGCCTCCACCACCATGATGGTCGACTGCGCCCGGTCGGCGAACTTCGCCGAGGCGGTGATCTCGGCATTCCAACCCGTGTAGTAGTTGTCGTAGTCGGAGTAGCGGACGGTACGCCACTTGGCCTTGTCCTTCGGGAACAGGCGGTCGAAGTCCATGTTGACGTCCTGGATCGCGAATCCGAGCGCCGTGATGTTGTTGGACAGCATCTGGTAGGTCATCCGACCCTGGCTGATCAGGGACTGGAGGCCCGAGAACGACGTCGGGTTCAGGGTCTGGAGAGTTTGTCGCATCAGCTGAACCTGCTGGATCATGTTCTCGAGCGTCTGGGCGGTGGAGATCGCCGTCGATGTCGTTTGAACCAGGTTCGTGGCGTCGATGACCGCGAACTGCGCTTGGGCCGGGCGGGCGACCCCCGCCAACGCGAGCGCGCAGGCGGACGTGATGATCATTCGCTTCATGTGGACACCTCCTTCATCGATCGGTCACGAGTGAAGATCGCCCGCGCTCGCGCGCGCCTCGGCGACGAGATCGGCGGCCCAGGCGAGCCCGCGATGGCGCAGGATGCGCTCCGCGTATTCCGCGGGCGCGACGGTCCGCACCATCTCGTCGAGGAACCTGTGGTCGTCGGGCGAAGACATTCCCGCGAAGGCGAGGCCTACAGGGCCGAGGTCGAGCCGGAAGAGGCGCCTGCCCTTGACAGACCGGTAGTAGTAATCGCGCTTCTTCTGCGCGCCCGCGAGGATCTGGATCTCCGTCTCGGTCAGGCCGAAATCCGTGTACGCCTTCGTAAGCGTCGGCGTCAGGGCCTCCTCGTCGGGCAGGTAGATCTTCGTGTGGCACGCGGAGACGATCGTTGCCGTGATCGGCGACTCCGAGGCGTCGGCCACCTCCTGCGTCGCGAACACGACGAACACGTTCTGCTTCCGCAACGTCTTGAGCCACGCCTGGAGCCGCCGCGCGAAGATCGGATGGGCGAGAAACAGCCACGCCTCGTCGATGACCATGAGCGTCGGGCGTCCGTCACATCGCTCCTCCACGCGGTGGAACAGGTACGAGAGCGCCGGCACGACGGCGTCGGGCCCGAGGGCCATCAAGTGACCCATCTCGAACATCCGCCAGAAGCCCTCCCGGATGTCCTCGTGATCGGCGTCGAAGATCTGCCCGTACGTCCCCTGGATCGTGTAAGGGCGCAGCGCGTCCTTCAGATCGAGGCTGGCGACATTGACCGCGAAGTTGGTGAGCGTGCGCTGCTCCCTGGGCGCGGACGCGGTCAGCGCCAGCGCCTGGTCGATGTCGCGCTTCATCTGCGGCGTCTCCTCGATGCGCTGGGCCGCGAGCAGGTTCAGGATGAAGCGCGACGCCCACGAGCGCTCTGCCCGCTCGTCGATGCGCGCGAGGGGCTGGAAGGCGGTCGGCGCCCGCTCGTTGCCCGGCTCGTGGACGGTCCCGCCAACCGCAAGCGTCGCGGCGCGCGCGCTTCTGTCCTTGTCGAAGACGATCACCTGCGCGCCCGGGTACCGGAGCCACTGGAGCGTCAGCGTCGCGAGCAGCGTGCTCTTCCCGGCGCCCGTCGGCCCGACGATCAGGGTGTGACCGACGTCGTCGACATTCAGGTTGAGCCGGAACGGTGTCGCGCCGACGGTGCTGCAATGGACATGCGGCTGGCCAACGCCGCTGACCGTTCGGAGATGGGCGTTCTCCGCCTCGCCCGCCCAGACGGCGGACAGAGGCAGGAGGTGGGTGAGGTTAAGCGAGCTGACCAGCGGCCGGCGAACGTTGGCGTAGACGTGCCCCGGCAGCGATCCGAGCCACGCCTCTCGGCCGTTCAAGGTCTCGTCGCGGGCGACGAAACCCTTCGACTGGATCACCTGCTTGACGGCTTGAAGCTTCCCGCGCGCGTGCTGGAGATCGCGGTCCCAGACCGTGACCGTCGCCGTCAGGTAGCCGAAGCCGACCAGATCGTCTCCCAGTTCCTGCAGCGCGGCGTCGGCGTCGGCGGCCTTGTTCGCTGCGGCGCTATCCAGGAGCGCGCTCTCTTGTTTCGTCGCCTCCTCCTTCAGCATCGTCCAGAGGCCCTTGCGCTTGGACCACCAGCGCTTGCGGTACTTCTCGATCTGCGTCTTCGCGTCCTCGCGGTCGAGGCAGATGTACCGGGTGACCCAGCGATACTCGACCTCCAGGTGGTTCAGATCGTCGAATAACCCGGGTAGCGACGTTCCGGGGAAGCCCGCGATCGTGCACGTCGGGACGAATGAATCGCCGAGCATCGAAACCTCGCCGGGCGTAAACGCCATGTCGGGCAGGAGTGCGTCGAGGTACATCGGCGTCTCCGGCACAGCGACCGCGTGACGGTTGGTCGAAACCGTGCTGTGCAGGTAGGTGAGCGTCTGCGCGTCGTCCAGCTCCGCGACCTCAACGAACACGCCGCGCATCATGTCCACCAGCTCCGCGACCGTCTTCTGAAAGACGGCGACGTCCCGCTCGTTGTCTTGGTGGGGGCTCTTCGATTCCGGATCGTCGAAGAACAGCGCCTGGATCCGCTTCTGGCCCGTGGCCGGAAGCTGCCACACGAACGTGAGGTAGTAGGCGCTCTCGAAGTGGGCACCGGCGGACTCGAACGTCTTTCGGCGCTCGAGGTCGACGATCCACGCGGCTGGCTGGCTCCACGTCGCGGACGGATAGCGCGTCGCCTCGAAGCGCTGCGCCTCGACGAACAGAGCCCACCCGGAGCCGAGGCGCTTGAGCGCGTTGTTGAGCCGGGCGACCGCCGACACGAGCTCGGAGGCACTGGAGCTGGCCAGGTCGGGCCCTCGGAACGCGACCGTCTTCTGAAGGTTGGCGTCCTTCTGAAGAACCACGCCCGGCGCGATCAGGCACGCCCAGGGGAGGTAGTCGGGCAGCCGATGCGTCGGTTGGCGATATTCATGCAGTGAAAGCACGTGGGCACCTCACGGATCCAGGCGCCGCTGACCCACGGCGCGCACGATGACGTCGAAGAAGAACGGATCGCGCTTCGCCATCGCGGCGAAGGCCAGGTACAGGACGAACGCGATCGGAACGACCCAGAGCTGGTGGAGACCGAGCGCGAACGACGCGGTGGCGGTCCAGAGGAGGATGGCGAGGTTGCGCGGCAGGCCGGCCATCAGGATCGGCTGCGTCAGCGATCGGTGGAGCGGCACTTCAAGGCCGTGGTGTTCGATTGGCATGGTCGGCGACCTCGTTCAGACCGCGAGCCCGCCGGCGAAGCCCATGAAGCTCAGGAAGAAGCTGGTCGCGCTGAACGCGATCGCGAGCCCGAGTACGACCCAGAGCGCCTTGCGCAGCCCGCTGCCACCCTCCGAGAACGCGATGCCGAAGCCGAGGCCCACGATCGAGAAGACGCCGACCGCCTTGGCCACGGGGCCGGTGAGCGATTGAAGAAGCCGATTCAGAGGCGCTTCCCAGGGCATGCCGGCGCTCGCGGCGAGCGCGTCGTCGACGCCGAGGAGCATGACGATTGCGATCGTTGAAGCGATGAATAGCGTCCTGCGCTGCATGGCGGGCGTCCTTTCGCGACTGGTGGTGGGCTCACCCGGTTGTCGCGATCGGCGCGCCCGCCGTTGCCGGCGGGGAGGGAGGAGCCGGAGCTCCTCCGCCCCGCCGGGGCGCTACGCAGCGGCCTTGGCCTCCTTGTCCTTCGGCTCGAAGTCCCGGAGCTGGACGGTCGTCTCGCCCGGGCGCGCCGGCAGGAAGTCGAACTTGAGGTTCCAGCTCCCGTCGCGGTTCTCGAAGGCGACCCCGATCCGGGTCCAGTAGGTCTTCTTGTCGTCACCCTCGCCGCGCTCGATCGCCGCAACCAGCTGCTTCATGTTCTTTCCGTTCGCCATGTCGTTTCTCCTTTTGATGTTTCCGCTTTCGCGGTTCGTTCGCCCAAGGGCGGGTCCCGGGAGCTCCTCGCGATGGCGCGCCGCTTTCTCGGGGGGAACCCGCGCGCGGGGGGAGCCGGGACAAGCAGAGGCGCGCCACCCGAAGGGCGAGCGGTCGCGAGGCGCGACGGTTTTCGGGATCCCGCGCGGACGGACCGGGGAGGCGGATATCGCAGAAGGAAGAAAGGATCAGGTCAGAAAGCGCGACTGTAGCGGTGCTGCGGCTTCGCCCAGCCGCGAGGAATGAGGAAAGGTTCGGGACAAACTTCGTGCGTTGGGCGCCGGAACTCCGTTCGAGCGATCCGTACGGCGTAGTTGTCGCCAGGAGGCGGTTCAGCGTTGCTGCGAGGCCCCGCGGACCGCGCCTCGGCGTCTCCCGAGGCGGGATGCAAAAGGGCGCAGCGAGACGTTGGTCGTGCAGACCTCGGCATTTCCCCACGCCGTCGGGCAGGGCGACGACTGTCGAAGATGGCCGACAGCGCAGATATCAGGTCGTGTTACGACGCCGAGGAAGCGCTAACCGGCGAGTGTCTTCATCAGGCGCGCGATCAGATCACGCTGCTGCACGCCGCCCTTCTTCCAAGCCGAGTCGAGCAGTCGGTGGAGGTTCCTCGGCGCCTCGCGCGAGTCGCCGGCGTCCTCCAAGGCGCCAGCGATACCCGCCCAGCTCCAGTCAAGTGCAGCCAGCAATCGTTGAAGGGTTTCGACACCGACAGACGAACGGCCCGCCTCGAGTTGTCTTAGATAGCGAACCGACATGGTGCAACGACCTGCCACTTGCTCCTGAGTCAAATGGAGCGCCTCACGGCGGTCGCGAAGAGCCGCCGCGACCTTCTTCCGTAGACGATCAGCATCGCTCATCAGTCGGCGACAGACTCGCCCGAGCTTGCATCGTGCGTCGAGGCTTGATATAGCCTGTGTTAAGGCTTTATAGAGCCTCAGCGGGGAAACTGGAATGCACTGTCCAAGCTTCGGTGACGCCCGTTCCGTCGTCTTGGATGGATGGACCGAGTGTTACGTGACGTTACGCTACAATACATGCTTGACGCCCCGTGACCGGGAGTGGCATCGTGAGACGAACTGCCACTCTTCGAGACGGCCGAAACGCCATGCAACCAGCACACAGCGCCGCGGATGCACGGATGCAAATAGCTGGAATCACGTACGTATCCGCGGCTGCCCTCCAGAAAGAGCTTCGGATTTCTCGGCAGACGCTCTGGCGGTGGAGGCAGGAAGCCAAGGTTCCGGCGGGCTATCGCTTTCGGAACCGGCAGATCCTCTTCACAGCAGCGGAAGTGGAAACCATCCGGGAGTTTGCGAACCGCCTCGAACCGGCTGAGGCGGGTGCTGGCTCAACGAGGAGGCAACTCAGGCTGTTCAATCAGGTGAAGCAAGGAGAACGAAAATGATCGAAGCGAATCGAAAGGCTGTCGTGCTTCTGAGTGGCGGGCTCGACTCCGCAACGACATTGGCCATTGCGCAGCGCGATGGTTTCGAGATTCATGCGCTGTCATTCCAATACGGGCAGCGTCATCAGGCTGAATTGGGCGCGGCCAAACGTATTGCGGAGCGCTTCACCATCGCCGAGCACATCGTCGCCAACATCGACCTGCGACTCTTCGGTGGGTCGGCGCTGACGTCGGAAGCGCCGGTACCCAAGGGACGATCGATTGAACAGATGGGCGTTGGGATTCCCATCACCTATGTGCCCGCGCGGAACACGATCTTCCTCTCCTTTTCCCTCGCGTGGGCTGAAGTGCTTAACGTCGACGACATCTTCATCGGTGTAAACGCACTCGACTACAGCGGGTACCCAGACTGTCGTCCCGAGTACATCGAGGCGTACGAACACATGGCCAACCTCGCGACGAAAGCTGGCGTCGAAGGCAGAAGACACCTCAAGATTCACACGCCGCTGATAAGCCTCAGCAAGGCACAGATCATACGTACGGGTATCGAACTCGGTGTCGACTACTCGCTCACGTGCACGTGCTACGACCCTTCTGCTGAAGGGGAAGGATGTGGCCTTTGCGACGCGTGCCTTCTTCGATTGAAAGGATTCGCCGAGAATGGAGTTCGTGATCCGGCTCCATACCGTCTTCCCGAGGCAGCTAGCGCGTGAGTTACGCAGTCAAGGAGCTCTTCTATACGCTCCAGGGCGAGGGTGCGAACACCGGTCGCCCTGCGGTGTTCTGTCGCTTCGCTGGCTGCAATTTATGGTCTGGACGCGAAGCTGATCGGGCTACGGCTGCTTGCCGTTTCTGCGACACAAACTTTCTTGGAACCGATGGACAGGGAGGCGGGCGCTTCAATGCTGCCGCCGATTTGGCTGCGGCGGTCGGCGCTCAATGGCCGAGTGATGCTCCCTCGACCGCCCGCAAACTCGTAGTTTGCACTGGCGGAGAACCTCTTCTGCAGCTTGACGATCTCCTTGTCGACGCGCTTCATGCAGAGGGTTTCGAGGTAGCGGTTGAGACGAACGGCACCAAGCCTGCTCCCGCCGATCTTGATTGGATCTGTGTCAGTCCGAAGGCTGGAACGGAGCTCGCGCTACGAACAGGGAATGAACTGAAGCTGGTGTTCCCGCAAGAGGGCGCTCGGCCCGACCTGTTCGAGAATCTCGAGTTCGAGCATTTCTTCCTTCAGCCGATGGATGGCCCTGATCGGTCGCTGAACACGATGGAGGCGGTGCAGTACTGCCTCAATCACCCGAAGTGGCGACTGAGCCTTCAGACCCACAAACTCCTCGGCATTCCTTAGGACCAACGTGGAGATCTTCAAGGAATTCACCTTCGAATCCGCGCATCGGCTACCCCATGTCCCGGCTGGGCACAAGTGCGGCCGTCTGCACGGGCACTCTTTTCGGGTGGAGATTTCGATCGCAGGGGCGGTCGATCCACACCTGGGATGGGTCTTGGATTTCGCTGACGTGAAAGAAGCATTTCGGCCGATTCAGGACGAATTGGACCACCGCTATTTGAATGACATTGATGGTTTGAGTAATCCCACGAGCGAGAACCTTGCTCGGTGGATCTGGGCTCGCCTGATCGGGCGCCTACCGAACCTCTCGGAACTGATTGTTCGCGAGACGTGTACCTCAGGATGCCGCTACCGCGGGGAGACCACATGAAGCTCGAGGACGTGCAGAACCGTCAAGACGATCGTCAGTTGGCGCTCGACCAGGCTGGCGTGAGTGACATCCGCCATCCCATAGTCGTCCTCGATCGCGACCATCAAGAGCAGCCGACCATTGCCATGATCGCGATGTCGGTGAGTCTGCCCGACCAGTTCAAGGGCACGCACATGAGCCGCTTCATCGAGGTCCTGAGCAGTCACCGCGGCGAGGTCACCCTTCGAACTCTTCCAGCGATTCTCGATGAACTCAAGCAGCGCCTCCAAGCCAAGAGCGCACGAATGGAGGTCGCCTTTCCATACTTCCTCGAGCGACGCGCCCCGGTCACGGGGGCGACCGCTCTAATGGACTATGAGTGCGCGTTCATCGGTGAAAGCAACGGCACCTACGACGACTTCATGCTGCGGGTAAAGGTTCCTGTCACCAGTCTCTGCCCGTGCAGCAAGGCGGTGAGTGACTATGGAGCCCACAATCAGCGCGGAATTATCACGATCGACGTTCGCACCAACCGAACGGCCGATGGCGCCCCGGCGATCATCTGGATCGAGGAACTAGTCGAACTGGCTGAGCGCTCCGGCTCCGCTCCGGTCTATCCGCTCCTGAAGCGGGCCGACGAGCGCTTCGTCACGATGCAGGCGTACGACAACCCGGTGTTCGTCGAGGACATGGTTCGAGCGGTAGCGCTTGGCCTTCAGAATGACGATCGGGTCGCGTGGTTCCGGGTTCACGCCGTGAACCACGAGAGTATCCACAACCACAGCGCCTTCGCTCGGATCGAATGGCCTGTACCAGAGGTTCAAGCTGCCGAGTTGTTGCGCTCACGCGAGCGCTTCGAACGCGAAAGAACGATCGTCGCCGTCGCACAAGCTGCGCAGGGAGCCGAGATCTGACGGATGGCCCCGATCCTGAACATCATCGTCAGTTGCACCGACCGGAAGCGGTTGTCGGTTCCGTCGCGGCTTCAGGCGCGCGCGATTAGCGGCCTGCCGCTCAAGCAACGCTTCGAGCGTTGGTGGGACCGCCTGTCGGGCGCTCGCGAGCAGTCGGTCCAGGCTCAGGATCTCTACATGGGAGATCACTGGCAAATCTGCCGGTCACTTCCAGCGATGGCAAGAGAGAAGGGCTTTCATCCGAACCTATGGGTCACATCGGCCGGGTACGGGCTGGTCGCGGCCGATGCGCTCCTCCATTCATATTCAGCAACCTTTGCCGGGCGACAACCGGATGCGGTCGTGACCACGGCCGAAGGTCCTGAGGGCTTGAGGACGTGGTGGTCCCTCTTGGCCGGGAGACAAGGTCCCTTGCGGGGCGCGCCCCGGACTCTTGCGGAGGTAGTTCGGTCCTCGCCTCGATGCCACGTTCTCCTGGTCTGCTCGCCGATCTACGTCAGGGCTCTAGCGGATGATCTGGTCGAGGCAGTCGACGAGATGGCGAATCGAGATCAGTTTCTGATTGTAACCTCGCCGGCGTCGCTATCCCCAGCGCTGCAGGAGCAAGTGATCCCGTCAGAGGGACGCTTGAGAAGCTTGGTTGGCGGCGCTCTGCCGTCTCTTCATGCACGTGTGGCACGAAGGATTCTTCGGGAGGTTCGGCGGTCCCGGCTGAACGCGCCAGACGTCCGCAAGAAGTACCAAGCACTGCTGCGACGAACGCCAGACCTTCCCCGGCACGATAGAATCGCGATGACCGATGCGCAGGTCCATCGGTTCATCCGAGCATCTCTTAGGCGCCAGCCGTCCCGCGCTCAGAGCCCCATGCTGCGGGACCTCCGCGATAGCGGCTACGCTTGCGAGCAG
>Ga0137366_10003639_pt1 | contig 11998 bp, 8 predicted proteins | sample SagtaG_8_FD_104938 | JGI IMG/M metagenome (GOLD analysis project Ga0137366, IMG submission 104938) | Vadose zone soil microbial communities from Sagehorn Ranch, Mendocino, California, USA - Sage1_L_60_16 metaG | ecosystem: Environmental > Terrestrial > Soil > Vadose zone | place: USA: California... | reverse complement strand
GTCGGTGATCATGCCCGCCTCGGACCGCTTGACCATGTCCACCTGCTGCGCCTGCTCCTCCACGGACAGGTTGCGGTGCAGCACGCCGACGCCGCCCTGGCGGGCCATGGCGATCGCCATCCGCGCCTCGGTCACCGTGTCCATCGACGCGGAAACCAGCGGCACGCGGAGCCGGTAGCGGCGGGTGATCCGGGTGCTGGTGTCCGCCTCGGCGGGCAGCACCGTGGAGTGGGCGGGCAGCAAGAGCACATCGTCGAAGGTCAGGCCGACAGGGGCGAATTTGCCGTCCGGGCTCGGAGGGAGCTGATCAGTCATGACACCTTCACCAGGAGTGGCAGCGGGGAATGTATCCATCCTATTGAGACCGCGGCTGGCTGGGGCCGAGTGCCCCGAGCTCGCCCGTTCGGCCCTCATGGGCGGCCAGTTTCACGGGCGGCCAGTTCATCGGCGGCCAGCGCCCGGAGGCGGACCAGGGCCCGGTGCTGGGCCACCCGGACCGCGCCCGGTGACATGTCGAGCACGTACCCGGTGTCCTCGGCCGACAGCCCCGCCACCACCCGGAGCAGGAGCAACCGCCGCTGCACGGCGGGCAGGTGAGCCAGCAGGGCGCGGGCGAGCCTGGCGTCGACGCCTTTCAGTACGGTCTCCTCCGGGCCCAGGCACCGGTCGGGCCGGTCGGGCAGGACCGGGACGGGTAGCGGCGCGCGGGCGGCGCCGCGCGCGGCGTCCGCCACCTTGTGCGCGGCGATGGCGAAGACGAAGGCGCCGAACGGCCTCCCCATGTCGCGGTAGGACGGCAGGGCTGACAGCAGCGCGAGGCAGACCTCCTGGGCCACGTCATCCTCGTCCAGGCTGCCGGTGCGGGTGCGGGTGCGGGCCAGCCGGGCCCGGCAGTAGCGGACGATGGCGGGCCGGAACTGGCGCAGCAGCGCCTCGACGGCGTCCGGGCGGGGCGGGGAACACTGGTCCTGCCGGGGTTTCTGGTGGTCCCGGGGTTTCTCGTGGTCCCGGGGTTTCTCGTGGTCCCGGGGTTTCAGGCGGCCGGGGTCCAGCAGGTGGTCGTCGTCGGTCGTGGCTCCCGTTTCCCCGCTGGCGACCGCGAGGTGATTCGATCCTGTCACGGAGAGTTAATGCCCGGAGACGTCCGGCCGTCCCCGCGAAACGCCGGACGCGGACGCCACATTCTTATGACCTGAGCGTCATTAGATTGTTGCCTTGCGTCACGACCGAAGCGGGTGCTGTACCAGGCGGCGCTTCCGCGACGGGGTGATTCCATGATCGTGGCCAGTTTTTGGGCACATAGCACGGTGTTCTGGCCCCTGATCATGAACTGCGCGTCTCAGCCGCCCTGGAAGGGCTTCGCGGGGTGCCCGTTCACACCCCACTGGTCACATCAACCCCAGCGCCATGGTCCGCGAGCCCCTCCCAGGAGGGCTGTTTCATGATCGTGAGCAGTTCGGGACACATAGCGCCCAAAACTGCTCACGATCATGAAATCCGTACCTTGGGTGCCCTGAAAGTGGAATCCGGGGTGAGCGGGGGTGGGCTAAACGCAGCGCACCCGGCTCGGCCGGGATGGCTGAGCCGGGTGCGCTTGGGTGTTGCCTTAGTGGGGGTGGCTGTGCCCGTGGCCGTTGGCCGCGGGGGCCGTGTCTTCCTCCGGCTTCTCGACCACCAGGGTCTCGGTGGTCAGCAGCATGCCGGCGATCGAAGCGGCGTTCTGCACGGCGGACCTGGTCACCTTCACCGGGTCGATGACGCCCTGGGCCACCAGGTCGCCGTATTCGCCGGTGGCGGCGTTGTAGCCGTGCCCGGCGGGCAGGGTGGCGATCTTGGCCACCACGACCGAGCCCTCCTGGCCCGCGTTCAGCGCGATCCAGCGAGCGGGCTCGGTCAGCGCACGCTGCACGATCCGGACACCGGTAGCCTCGTCGCCCGTGCGGCCGAGGTCGCCGAGGTTGGTGGACAGGTGCACCAGGGCGCTGCCGCCACCGGGGATGATACCTTCCTCGATGGCCGCCCGGGTGGCCGAGATGGCGTCCTCAAGGCGGTGCTTCTTCTCCTTGAGCTCCACCTCGGTGGCTGCCCCCACGCGCAGGATGCAGACGCCGCCGGACAGCTTGGCCAGCCGCTCCTGCAGCTTCTCGCGGTCCCAGTCGGAGTCGGTGTTCTCGATCTCGGTGCGGATCTGCCTGATCCGGTCCTCGATCGCCTGCTTGTCACCGGCCCCGTCCACGATCGTGGTGTTGTCCTTGGTGACGACGATCCGGCGGGCGCGGCCCAGGTCCTCCAGGCCGACCGACTCCAGCTTGATGCCGAGGTCCTCGCTGACGACGGTGCCGCCGGTCAGCGTGGCGATGTCGGCCAGCATGGCCTTGCGGCGGTCACCGAAGCCGGGCGCCTTCACGGCCGCCACGTTGAGCAGGCCGCGGATCTTGTTCACCACGATGGTGGCCAGCGCCTCGCCCTCGATGTCCTCGGCGATCACCAGCAGCGGCCTCTTCACCTGCGCGATCTTCTCGAGCAGCGGAAGGAAGTCGGCCATCGAGGAGATCTTGGCCTGGTGCACCAGGACGTACGCGTCCTCGAGCACCGCCTCGAGGCGCTCCGCGTCGGTGATGAAGTACGGCGAGATGTAGCCCTTGTCGAACTGGAGGCCTTCGGTGAACTCCAGCTCAAGGCCCATCGTCGGCGACTCCTCGACGGTGATCACACCGTCCTTGCCGACCTTGGCGAACGCCTCGGCGATCAGCTCGCCGATCTTGGGGTCCTGCGCGGAGATCGTCGCGACATGCGCGATCTCGGTCTGCTCTTCCACGTCACGCGCGACCGCGAGCAGCCGCTCGGACACCGCCGCGGCGGCGGCGTCGACACCGCGCTTGAGGTCCATCGGGTTGGCCCCGGCCGCGACCGACCGGAGGCCGAAGTGCACCATCGCCTGGGCCAGGACGGTTGCCGTCGTGGTGCCGTCCCCGGCGATGTCGTTGGTCTTGGTGGCGACCTCCTTGGCGAGCTGGGCCCCGAGGTTCTCGTACGGGTTCTCCAGCTCCACCTCCTTCGCGACGGTCACGCCGTCGTTCGTGATGGTGGGGGCGCCCCATTTCTTGTCAATGACGACGTTGCGGCCGCGCGGCCCCAGCGTCACCTTGACGGCGTCGGCGAGCTTGTTCACGCCGCGCTCAAGCGAGCGCCGGGCGTCCTCGTCGAACTCCAGGATCTTGGGCATTTACTACCTCAACCTACGGTTGGATCGAGTTCTCAGTCAGCGTGCCGACACGCTCCGGCGGCCTGAGCCGCCGGAGCGCGCGGACACGAACTACTTGTCGATGACGGCGAGTACGTCGCGAGCGGAGAGCACGAGGTACTCCTCGCCCGCGTACTTCACCTCGGTGCCGCCATACTTGCTGTACAGCACCACGTCGCCGACCTTGACATCGATCGGCACGCGCTTGGTTCCCGCGTCGTCGAAGCGACCCGGACCAACCGCAAGGACTTCGCCCTCCTGGGGCTTCTCCTTGGCGGTGTCCGGGATCACCAGGCCGGATGCCGTGGTCTGCTCGGCTTCGAGCGGGCGAACCACGATCCGGTCTTCGAGCGGCTTGATAACTACTTTGGTGGCGGTCGTCACGATCTGACCTCCCCCTCCGGAAAGGCTAATGGCGAGTCGTTACTAGAGAGGGCGAACGTGGCGGCCTGCCGTCGCGGGTGCCAGACTGCCTCGTCGCATTAGCACTCTACATCAGTGAGTGCTAATCCGGAACAGTAGTGGGCCGGGGCGGACACGTCAAACGAGCGAGCGGGAACCAAACGGATTGTTTCGCTCCCCGCGCACGAGCGATTACTAAGAGCTACTAGAGTTGACCGGTCCCCGGTGCCGGCGGGACCGAACTGCCGGATGGAACGGCAGAGCCACCGGGATGGGCCACCCCTTCTGAAGGAGCATCATGGATCAGCCGGGAAACCACATCCTGCTTCGCGGAAACCAGCCGGCCGCCGCCGACCGCATGCGCGAGCTGCTCGCCCGCACGGTACAGGACCAATTCGCCGACCAGAGGTCGAACGCGGGCGCGATCGATGACGTCCGGCAGCGGATGGAAGGGCTCGAATGGCTGGTAAAGGAGGTCCGCGAGCAGGAGATTCCCGGCATGGCGGCCCAGCTGGACGGCCTGGCCAGGCAGTTCGAGGAGACCACCCAGCGGCCGCCGCCGTGGGCCGAGTCGCTCGCCGAGCACATCGAGGTGCTCCGCGCCCAGGTGGCGCCGGTGGCCGAGCTGCACTCGCTGTGGGCCGACCTCGGCAACGTCTCGGAGAACGTCGAGCACGCCCTGCCCCAGCTGCAGGCGGTCTGCGACACCGTCGGCCGGGCCTTGGAGGCACTGCAGGCGCAGGACGACCGGCTGACCAAGCTGCACCAGAGCGTGAACAAGGTGCAGCAGAGCATGGAGTCGGCGGCGGGCCGGTTCAGCCGGCTCGACAAGGCCGTCGCCGAGCTCGCGCAGCGGACCGGCCAGCTGGACAAGGAGCTCTCGGCGGTCAAGGGGCGCGCCGAGGTGGGCTTCGGCGCGCTGGCGGCCAAGGTGGACCAGAGCGCGGAGACCACCACACGCCAGCTCACCCAGTCGATGGCGGCGATGACGGCCACGGTCGACGGCCTGTCGGACAACGTAGCGGGCGTCGGCGGCCAGGTCGACCTGCTCGGCGGCCAGGTCCAGGCGGTGCACGGCCGGATCGAGCGGCTGGATGAGCGGCTCGCGGACACCGACGACAAGCTGGGTTCGGTGGACGCCAGGCTGACCTCGGCCGACGACAAGCTCGGCGTCCTGGACACCAGGCTGACCGCGGCCGACGGGAAGATCGGGTCAACCGACGCCCGGGTCGCCGCCCTGGACACCAGGCTGGAGCGCCTGGACGAGCGGCTCGACGATCAGTACGACCGGGTGAGCGCCATCGACCACACGCTCGGTGCCACCGATACCAAGCTCGGCGCGATCGGCAACACGCTGTCCGCCACCGACACCAGGATCGGCGTGGCCGAGGCCGCGCTGGTCGCCGTCGACACCAAGCTCGGCGGGCTGGATACCAGGATGGAACGGCTCGACGAGCGGCTGGGAGAGCACGGCCGCGGGCTCACCTCGGTCGACGGAAAGCTCGGCACGGTCGCGGGCCGCCTCGGCCCGGTGGACAGCAAGCTCAGCGCGCTGGATAGCAGGCTGGGCACGGTCGACGGCAAGGTCGGCACGCTGAGCGGCCGGCTCGACGGGCTCGACGGCAGGCTGGAAGGCGTGGGCGCGAGGATCGAAGGGCTCGGCGACAGGTTCGGCAGCCTGGACACCAGGCTGGAGACCGCGAGCGGCCGGTTCACCGACCAGCTCGAGCCGCTCGCCGACGAGCTGCGGTCCCGGCCGGGGCAGATCGAGATCCAGGAGACGCTGGCGAAGATCGTCGACGCCGCCCAGAGCGACGTGACCACCCAGCTCGGCTCGCTGGAGGAGACCGTCCTGACCCTGGCCGAGGCCCTGCTGCGGCCGAACACGCCGCAGATCCCCGCACCGCGGGAGGCCAGCCGCGACGGTAGCCGTGACGGCAGGCGCATCTGACGCCGCAAGGCGTTGGCCTGGGGGGATATCGTGAGCGGTATGTCCCAGGTGTCCTTGGCGCGGGAGTACGCGGAAAAGCTGGACGCGGATGATCCCCTGGCCGGGTTCCGCGACCGGTTCACGCTGGACGACCCGTCCCTGGTCTACCTGAACGGCAACTCGCTCGGCGCGCTCCCCCGGGCCACGGTGCGGCGCCTCGAGGAAGTGATCCGGGAGGAGTGGGGTACGGCGCTGGCCCGGTCCTGGGATCACTGGGTGGACTTGCCCGGCCGGGCGGGCGACACGGTCGGCAGGCTGACCGGGGCCGCGCCCGGCCAGGTGCTGGTGGCCGACAACACCACGGTGAACCTGTACAAGCTGGCCTGCGCGGCCCTCGACGCGAGGCCGGGCCGGCGCGTGATCGTCACCGACCAGGACAACTTTCCCAGCGACCGCTACGTGCTGGAAGGAATCGCGGCCCAGCGCGGCGCCGAGCTGCGCATGCTGAGCACCGACATCGACCAGGGCCTGGACCCCGGTGCGGTGCGCGCCGCGGTGGACGAGGACACCGCGCTGGTCAGCCTGTCCCACGTGGCGTACCGCAGCGGCGCGCTGGCCGACATGGCGGCCGTCACCGAGATCGTGCACCAGGCCGGGGCGCTGATGCTCTGGGATCTGTGCCACTCGGTCGGCGCGGTGCCCGTCGAACTCGACCGCTGCGACGTGGACCTGGCGGTCGGCTGCACCTACAAGTACCTCAACGCGGGTCCCGGCGCGCCCGCGTTCCTCTACGTCTCGGCCCGGCTGCGCGAGGTGCTGCGGCAGCCGATCTGGGGCTGGTTCTCCCAGCGCGACCAGTTCGCCATGGGACCCAGCTACGACCCGGCTGCGGGCGTCGCCAAGTTCATGACGGGCACCCCGTCCATCCCGGGAACCGCCGCGGTCGAGGAGGGCGCGCGGCTGCTGCTCGAGGCCGGCCTGGACCCGATGCGCGTCAAGAGTCAGCGGCTGACCAGCTATCTCATCGAGCTTGGCGATGCCTGGCTGGAGCCGCTCGGCTGCGCCCTGGCCACGCCGCGGGACGGCAGCCGCCGCGGCGGCCACGTCACGTACCGCCACCCGCAGGCCGAACGGCTCGTCGAGCTGCTCGCCGCCGCGAACATCATCACCGACTACCGCACCCCGGACCGGCTCAGGTTCGGCCTGCCCCCGCTCACCACCCGCTTCACCGACGTCTGGACGGCCGTGACCGCTACCCGCGACATCATCGAGACCGAACGCTGCGAGAACCATGGCTGAACCCGTCACTTACTCCGGTTACCTGCGCCTGGACCAGTTGCTGTCCGCGCAGCAGCCGAAGTCGAGCGAGCACGACGAGATGCTCTTCATCGTCATCCACCAGATCTACGAGCTGTGGTTCAAGCAGCTGCTGCACGAGTTCGGCAAGGTGCAGGCCGAACTCGAGGCCGGCAGCACCACGCACGCCATGCGCACGCTCCGCCGGACGCTGGCCATCTTGAAGATCGTGGTCGCCCAGCTCGACGTGCTGGAGACCATGACGCCGACCCAGTTCACCCGGTTCCGCGACTGGCTCGGCACCTCGAGCGGGTTCGAGTCGGCGCAGTTCCGCGAGCTGGAAGCCGTGCTGGGCCGCCGGGACCGGATGATGGTCGCGCAGTACGACCAGGGCAGCGCCGAGCGGGAACGGATCACCGCGGCGATGTCGCGGCCGTCGCTGTTCGACTCCTTCGTCCGCTACCTGGCCGGGCAGGGCTACGACGTGCCGGCCGAAATCCTGCATCGCGACGTCAGAGCGCCCAGCGAAGCCTCTGACGCGATGCAGCAGGTACTGAAGAAGGTCTACGACGACGACACCGACGCGACCGCGGTGTGCGAGCTCCTGGTCGACCTGGACGAGGGCATGCAGGAGTGGCGCTACCACCACGTCAAGATGGTGGAGCGGACGATCGGCGGCCGGCGCGGCACCGGCGGCTCGGCCGGTGCCACCTACCTGCGGACCACGCTCGGCCAGCCGACCTTCCCCGACCTGTGGGCCGTCAGGACCATGGGCTAGGGCGCCGGCACAGGCGCGCCGGGCGGGGTGCGCGGGGGCGCGGACGCGGTGGAGGGCGTCTGGTCGGGGTCGGCGGGGGGTGGCTCGGCTAGCTCGACGCGGTTCCTGCCCTGGCGCTTGGCCAGGTAGAGGGCGGCGTCGGCGAGGCGCTCGAGCCGGTCGAGGGTGCTCGCCTGGCCCGGGAAGCCGGCCACGCCGATCGAGGCGGTGACCGACACGTCGGTGCCCGGCAGGGAGATCTCGGCGACCGCGGCGCGAACGCGCTCGGCGATCTCCAGCGCCGCGTCGATCTCGGTGTCCGGCAGCAGGACCGCGAACTCCTCGCCGCCGTTGCGGCCGGCGAAGTCCCTCACCCGCAGCACACCGCGGAGCGTCGCGCCGACGTTCGCGAGCACCTGATCCCCCACGGCGTGCCCGCGCTGGTCGTTGACCTGCTTGAAGTGGTCCAGGTCGAGCAGGAGCAGGGCGAGCGGCGCCTTGGTCGTCGCGGCCTGCGCGAACGTCCGCTTCAGCGCGTCGGTGACGGCGCGCTTGTTGGGCAGCCCGGTGAGTCCGTCGGTGGCGGCGCGGATCTCCGCCACGGCCAGGTTGCGCAGGTTGGCCAGCACCGGCGCCGCCTGGCCGACCGACTCGCGGATTCGCTGCTCCTCGGCCTCGGAGTAGGGCGCCCGGCGGCTGAGCAGGACCGAGCCGATCACCTCGCCGCCGACCGTGAGCGGAACGCAGGAGGAGCACCCGGGCGCCGGGGCGCACACCGGGCAGGACAGCAGGGCCGGCCGCCCGCCGTTCTCCCGGTGCGTCTGGCCGGACCGCACCGCCAGGCAGGAGCGCGGCTCGGCGCCGCGCAGGGTCGCGGGCAGCGGCGAGCCGGGCGGCAGCGGCGTCACCGCCTCCAGCCGGTCCGCGCTGTTATTCCTGTTCAGCACCGTGGCGCTGGTCGTGGGCAGGGTTCGCTCCAGGTGGCGCTGCAGCAGCCGGTGCGCCTCGTCCTCGTCACCGGCGATCTGCAGCGTCTCGGCGAACTCGGCCTGATCCTGGCCGGGCTCCAGGTTCCGGCGGATACGGCGGATCCCGTGCCACAGGACGAGCAGGCCGATCACGATGCCGAGGGCCGCGGCGCCGGTGATCAGGCCGGTGACCCGGGCCGCGCCCGCGGACGCGTCGCGGTGGTCGGCCTGCCCGTCGTCGAGCTCGCGCCGGAACAGCCGGTCGAGGCGGGCGCTGACGGGCTGGTAGGCGGCGGTCAGCCGACCGGACGCTGCCGCCCCGCCGGTCAGCGCGGGCGGGCTGAGCCGGTCGCGGACCGCGGTCCACTGCCGGATGAACAGCGCGAAGTCGGCGCGTTCGGCGGGCGGGTCGGCGGCGTGCAGCCGTTCCAGCGCGAACAGCCGCGCGTCGACCGCGGGGAGCAGGCTGGTGTAGAGGGTGCCGAGGAGCCGGGCCCGTTCGGCCTGATCGGTAGCCAGGACGGCCGCCTGCCCGGCGGCGTACGCCGCGTCGATGTCCCTGGCCAGCCGGCCGGTCACGACGGCGGTGGTCAGCTCGTCCTCCGCGATCGCGTTGCCCTGGCTCGCGGCCGAGCGGGTGCCCGCGATGCCGATGGCGGCCACCGCTACCGCCACGAACGCGAGCGCGACGCACAGCGATGCGAGTGAGCTGGCCGCAGCTCGGGCAAGGGTCCGCATTCAACTAATGGTAATGGATAATTTGCAGATGCAAATTATCCATGCTTTTCCTTTAATTAAGGAATTTATCTCGAATTGAAGGGAAACGGGAGCCGGGCTATTCCCACTCGATCGTGGCCGGCGGCTTGCTGGTGACGTCGAGGACCACCCGGTTGACCTCGGGGACCTCGTTGGTGATCCGGGTGGAGATCCGGGCCAGCACGTCGTCCGGCAGCCGGGCCCAGTCCGCGGTCATCGCGTCCTCGCTGGTCACCGGGCGGAGTACGACCGGGTGGCCGTAGCTGCGGCCGTCACCCTGGACGCCGACCGAACGCACGTCGGCCAGCAGCACCACCGGGCACTGCCAGATCAAGGTATCGAGCCCGGCCGCGGACATCTCCTCGCGGGCGATCGCGTCGGCCTCGCGCAGCACCGCGAGCCGATCGGCGGTCACCTCGCCGATGATCCTGATGGCCAGGCCGGGGCCGGGGAACGGCTGGCGGCGGACGATCGCGGGCGGCAGGCCGAGCTCCTCGCCCACCCGGCGCACCTCGTCCTTGAACAGCCAGCGCAGCGGCTCGACCAGGCCGAACTTCAGGTCATCCGGCAGCCCGCCGACGTTGTGGTGGGACTTGATATTGGCGGTGCCGGTGCCGCCGCCGGACTCCACCACGTCGGGGTACAGCGTTCCCTGGACCAGGAACTCGCACGCCTCGCCCGACCCGGCCGCCGCGTCGGTGATCTCCCGGGCGGCGCGCTCGAAGGCGCGGATGAACTCGCGGCCGATGATCTTCCGCTTCTGCTCCGGATCGACCGCCCCGGCCAGCGACGACAGGAACGCCCCGGCCTCGGTCGCCACCGTGAGCTTGACGCCGGTAGCGGCCACGAAGTCCTGCTCGACTTGTTCGGCCTCGCCCTTGCGCAGCAGCCCGTGGTCCACGAACACGCAGGTGAGGCGGTCGCCGATGGCCCGCTGCACGAGCGCCGCGGCGACCGCCGAATCCACCCCGCCGGACAGCCCGCAGATGGCCCGGCCGTTGCCGACCTGCTCCCGGATCGCCGCCACCTGCTCCTCGACGATGTTCAGCATGGTCCAGGAGGGGCGGCAGCCGGCCAGCTCGAGGAAGCGGGCCAGGATGCGCTGGCCGTGCTCGGTGTGCATGACCTCGGGGTGGAACTGGACGCCGAACAGCCCGCCGCGCACGTTCTCCATGGCGGCCACCGGGGTGGCCTCGGTCATGGCCGTGACCGTGAAGCCGGGCGGGGCGGCGGTGGCGGTGTCTCCGTGCGACATCCACACCCGCTGGCGCTTCGGCGTCCCGGTGAGCAGGCTGCCGCGGCTCGAGGTCTCCAGGGCGGTGGCGCCGTATTCGGCCGCGCCGGTGCGCTCGACCGTTCCGCCGAGGCCGGCCACCATGAGCTGGAAGCCGTAGCAGATGCCGAGGACCGGTACCCCGGCGTCGAACATGCCCGCCGGGGCGGGCGGCGCTCCGTCGGCGTAGACGGAGGAGGGCCCGCCGGACAAGATGGTCGCCTTCGGCCGCTTGGCCAGCATCTCCGCCACCGGCATGGTGGAGGGCACGATCTCGGAGTAGACGTGGCACTCGCGCACCCGGCGCGCGATCAGCTGCGCGTACTGCGCGCCGAAGTCGACGACGAGGACGGTGTCAAAGCCACCGGGCACGCTGATCACCCTTCACTCGTGCGGGGCCTCCGAGTCTAGTCGGACCTGACCAGCGGAAACCCCGTTAGCGGCGGACGGCGCGGCGGGCTGGGCAGGCGGGGCGGGCGGAGCCTGTCCGGATTGGGCCGGAGCGTTGGCGGTCACGCGCAGGCGGGCGATGCGGCGGCCGTCGAGTTCGGTCACGGTGATGGTCCGGTCGGCCACCGGGACGGTGTCACCCACCGACGGCAGCGCGCCGAGGGCGGCCAGGACGTAGCCCGCGGCGGTCTCGTACGGGCCCTCGGGCAGCTCGAGGCCGGTTTGCTCGGCGAACTCGTCCAGGTTGAGCAGGCCATCGACCTCCACGTCGCCGGCTGGGAGCCGGGTGGCGTGGTTCTGCTCGATGTCGTACTCGTCCGTGATGTCGCCGATCAGCTCCTCGACCAGGTCCTCCAGCGTGATGATGCCGGCCGTGCCGCCGTACTCGTCCACCACGATGGCCAGGTGGGCGCGCTCGCGGCGCATCTCGGACAGCGAGGAGAGCACGGTCTTGCTGATCGGCAGGTACTTTACCGGCCTGCTGATCTGGCGGACCGGGACCGAGCCCTTGGCCACGCCGGGGGTCTGCTGGTTCCGGGCGGGACGACCCCGGTCCCCCCCGAGGCTGAACAAGTCCCGTACGTGCACGAAGCCGATCACGTTGTCGTAGGTGTCCTGGTAGACCGGCAGCCGCGAGTGCGGCACGCCCGCGACGATGGCGGCGGCCTCGGCGACCTGCGTTTCCGCGTCCAGGAAGACGACCTCGGTGCGCGGCACGAGCACCTCGCGGATCTGCCGCTTGCCGGCGTCGAAGACCTCGCCGACGATGTGCCGCTCGTCCTGGCTGAGCGTCTGCGCGCCGGTCACCAGGTCACGCAGCTCCTCCTCGGTAATGGCCTGGCGGCCGACCCGGGGATCGCCGCCGAGCAGGGCGACGATCAGGTTGGTGCACGTGGTCAGCAGCCAGACCACCGGCCGGGCC
>Ga0137366_10003634_pt1 | contig 12008 bp, 12 predicted proteins | sample SagtaG_8_FD_104938 | JGI IMG/M metagenome (GOLD analysis project Ga0137366, IMG submission 104938) | Vadose zone soil microbial communities from Sagehorn Ranch, Mendocino, California, USA - Sage1_L_60_16 metaG | ecosystem: Environmental > Terrestrial > Soil > Vadose zone | place: USA... | reverse complement strand
TTGAGAATGGTGCAGAGTATCATGAGAAGGGTGGTCTTTCCGGAGCCGTTAGGGCCAAGAATTACCATTATCTCACCTTCATCGACTGTGAAGTTCAGCTCTCTAAGAGCGTCCGTCTTCCCATACCTCTTCGAGAGACTGATGGTTTCCACTGCGTACAAGATGCAGCGTCATCTCTGAAATGAGCGATAAAAACGTTGGAACGGCGTTCAGCGTTTCGTGAGAGAAGCGCGGTTACTTCGGATTTCCGAGAACGATTAGTTCCTTGTAGCCCGTTCTTCCTGACCCTACGCTGTTGATCGGCCGATTTACTATCACGCTTCTCACCTTAAAATCTCGGTAGAGGCGGGTTGTGAGAGGAGTCTCTGAGTTCGACAGCAGGACCGTGGAGCCTCGATCGACAAGTTTCTCAAATTCCTCGGCAAGTTCGTTTTGGTCTCGTTCGGAGAACCCGCCTGGGGTGTAGTCGGTGAAGGACGAGGTCTTGCTCTGTGGCTGATATGGTGGGTCGAGATAGACGAAATCGTCCTTGCCGCAAGTCGATAGAGAGGCCCTATAGTCCGCCGAGCGAAGACGAGCGTTGGTATCTCGGAGTGCCCTGCTAACGGCTCGAATACTTTCAGCATTCAGTATCCTCGGCTTCTTGTATCTGCCGAATGGAACGTTGAATTCTCCACGAGAATTTACTCGGTACAGTCCGTTGTAGCATGTCTTGTTGAGGAAGATGAGTCGTGCAGCAGATTCAATAGAGCTTGAAGGCCGCCATGCTCTCTTCTCGTAGAAGTAACTAGCCGGGTCCTTCGAACGATAATACTCGTGCTGGAATTCCGAGAGTAGCTGAATCAGCTCGTCAGGCTTGTCCTTGATTACTCTGTATGTGTTGATGAGGTCATTGTTGATGTCGGACAGGTGGGCCTTGAAGCTGGTGTCCCTGGCGCAGATGGCGAAGAAAAGCGCTCCTCCTCCGAGAAAAGGCTCGTAGTAGTTAGAGAGATGAGATGGCACATGACGAAGAAGCTCGGGAAGAAGACTAGCTTTCCCACCTGCCCACTTGACAAATGGCGAGAGGTGCATCTTGCCAGAATCTGCCGAGAATAGAGTCTCTTCAGATACTTGAAACACCGACCTGGCTGCGCCGCAAACACTACCTTCACTGTACGACTAATAAGCCCTAGTAGGCCGCCATCGCTGGGCGACCTTATTCAGACTGAAATGAATGTTCGAATGCGGCTCGATTCAGGACAAACCAAGCTATCTGGCGACCGCTATGCTTACCCGGAGACTCCTCGGAATAGAGAGCAGGGAAAAAGCCTAAATTCTATGCTAATGAACCGAGTGAATGCGAGGGTTCTGATTGTGAAAAAAATCCTTCCCTTGCTGCTTCTCGCGACTCTCGGAATACTGGCAGCACTGCCGCACATCGCCGCGGCTAATGACCAAGGTGACCAGGGACTAAACGGAGCCCATCACCAAACAGATCACGAGATTGGGCATGAGACTCTTGCCGAGTTTCATATTCGTCTGGCTGGGGACCAGCAGATACCGCCCGTCAACACTACAGCCTTCGGGTTTGCTGAGGTCCGCCTCTTCCAGAATGGCACCAGCACCGCCATCGAATTTCGTGTAGTGGTCTGTAACATTGCAAACGTTACCTTAGCCCACATTCACGTTGGCGCTGTGGGGATCAATGGTCTCCCCGTCGTCCCGTTCTTCGGAACTTCCAGCCCAGTCTCAAGCACACATGGGTGCATCGTCTTGGCACACGGTGTGCGTGGTCCAACAGATCTGATCCCGCGCCCAGATGCTGGAATAGGGAACTGGACTGACTTCGTCCATGCGCTCGAATCCGGAAACACCTATGTGAATGTCCACACAACAGCACATTCTGCCGGCGAGATTAGGGGCCAACTGGTGTCCGAGCACGAGCAAGAAGGCGAATAGACTAACTCAATACGTTCCCCACCTTTTTTCTCAGAAGATAGTTGAATTACGGCGGTCGTGTCGCCGCCATGGCCATCGCGTGTGGGGCTAGATTCTAGCGGGTTCTGGATCGAGAGCCAGTCCTGAGGTCCCCTCTATTGATCTGAATCCCAGTCAGGTACGATCACTGCTCTCAAGAATTCTTGTACTGTGACCCCTCTCTCTTTGGCCATTGCCTTCAGTTCCATGTAGACCTCTTTCTCAAGGGTCTGCATGAACTTAGCATTCATTCCGTGTCCAGACTTGAATTGAGTCCGTCCTGCTCATATCTGTCATGTCTACATGTGGTGCGTCGTGTGATGGATTGTGATAATCGACCCTCGGAGATCGAGAAATTGACAGAACTGAAACAGGAGTCGGAGAGAAATAAGCGATCTGTACTAGTTGTCAGAGATGAAGGATCTGGTAAGAATTCTCACAGGGCGACCCCATGGTCGCCTTGAGCTGGCCAGTGTAGAGATCCATTACCACAGAGACCACCGTCTGGTATCGCTCATCCTCAGGAAACGCAGAATTCGGGTGGCGACACACCGACTCTGGTCTACCGTCATGGTCCTTCAGCAATGCCTCAGCCTTTGTCATGTTCAGCTTCTCCTTTCCGCCCCTAATCGGCGTGAGAAGCTGGTTTATCCTCCGGTAGCGGTGAAGTGTTGACCTTCGCTCCTCATCCAGTACCTGCTTCACACCAAGCTTGTCGGGATCCGAGAAATGATTCGTATGGGCAACCACTCCCTGCTCGGGCGAGAGCGCTAGTGTCGACTGAGGAGCTGATTCCATATCGACAATTCTGCCGGATCCGAGTTTTTTCTGTTGTCCGACTATGAAGTTGGCCGAGCAAGACCTTTCCCCGCTGGTAATCTTTCCGAGCGCCTCTTTGAGAGTCCTCGAGTTTAGAATCTCCCAGCATCTCACATGGAACGGCTTTCTGAGCCTCTCCCAGTCGTCCTTGTTGGACACTAGTCCGTTGATTGCCAGCCCTACCCCTTCAGAATTCAGCCCAATCTTTCCCCCGACGACTCCCGCCTCTGTAAAGCAGAGCACTTGAGGACCTGTCTGAGGCCGAATTTTCAGAAACAATCCCTCCACCTGGGGGATCCAGTCCCAGTTCTGGGCTAGAAGCACGTGACGCCTGACTGTTGCTTCGGGCATGGCTCCGAATGCTGTGCAGCCGTCGGAAACGGGAAGAGGCTTCAGACCTACCTTTGCGAACTGGCTGTACATCAACTCATAGCGAACATTCAAAGCAGCAATCTCGAGGAGCTTGGTTTCCGATCCCAACGCAATTCCCTCCATCGCTCGAGCGTATGCTGGGCTGACACGTCTGATCATGTGCAGATATTTGCCGGCTCGAGAGAGGGCCTCGTCTCTTGGTAACGCAGTTTCGTTCTTGAATCGGCGGAAGTAGACTTCCAGATTATGGAGAATCTTGTCTTTGGCAGCCCTCCCGTGATTGTAGCCTATCTCGTATGGAGAACCTTTCAGTCTTAGGACGGGTAGTTGTTTTGTCGTTTAACAGATGCTCCTATTCTAGGTTCTTCTCAAAAGTGATCCAGGCGGAGTCCCGTCTGAATCCGAGCTTCGCGTTGATTGCTAGCATGCCCTCGTTGGTTGATGCGTTGAAGGTTCGGATGTTGTCGAAGCCATTCTTCCGGGCGAAATCCAAGACCCGCAGCTTCAATGCCATGGCTATGCCCTTACCTCGGTACTCTCGGAGAACCCCGGTTAGTCCCTGGTAGAGACTTCGAGGCTCCTTCTTCAGCCGCCACACGACGCTCGTGCCCACATACCGATCATGATGTTTAGCTATGATGTAGCCCTCAGGCACCAGATTTGGATTCTTCATCTCAAACGTGATCCACTGTTCATAGGGAGTGTCGGTGGGAGTATCCGCAATGGGCACGTCTCGAAAGGTGGTCTGCACTAGCTCGTACAGCTTAGGGTAGCACTTTTGGTCTTCTCGGAGCTCTCGCTCTAGTGTCGAGAACTCGATTCCTGCCCTGGTGGCCTTTACTGAATAGGTTTCGAACTTTGTAGCGTCTACATGTGAGGGGTTGATCGTCGACTCCCAGCCTCGCATCTTCTCACTGAAGCCGCGCCTCTGGGCGAATGTGATTGGCCTGCTCATGTCCTCCCTGATGCCCATCCAGACAACTGTCGCGGCGCGGCGTTTCAGCTCGGCCTCAAGTGTCTTGTAGATTGCTCTCCCGACGCCTTGACCCTGATGTTTAGGGTCGACCCATCCGTCGAGCCAGAACTTGTTCGGGTGAAACATCCAGGGCGGGTTCCACATCTCTCCAAAGCCTAGAACCGCCCCGTTAGCGGTACTCGAGCAAGTGTAGCGTTTGAAGTAGTACTTTGACTTGTCGAGGCTGTCGTCATAGAACCGCCATTCATCAATGCTCCTCGACCGTTCAGGAAAGATCGCGTCGTAAATCTCAGCCAATCTCCGATAGTCCGACGGATCAAAGTCTCGGAACTCCATCGAGACTGTGTGCTGAGTCAAGATAACCGGCGTCTTGCGCCCGGTCTGTTAAACCCTTTCCACGCGAGCATCCATGCGAGGCATGAGCGATCCCCGTATTGTTAATGAGAGACACCGGCCCATAGTTTCTAGAAGCCTTCGGTATGCAATCGTATCGTGAAGGTTTCGTGCATGTGCTCTACGCGATCATTCTGGCACAGTTCGTGGTCATAGCCGTATTGATGGCCGGTTTCAGTAACGAGTATCTGTCCAACATCTTCTTTCGATCTTGGATCGACGGCAATTATCCCTGGCTGGGCACCCTCCTTCAGGGCCAAGTCGAGGCTCTTCTTGTTGGCATGACTGTGGGCGCGACAATACTGCTGATCCAGCGGATTCAGAAAGAGAACCTAATGCGATTGGGCGACCGACCAGATGTTGAGGACCGCATCAGAGTTCAAAGCGCAGATGTGTCGCCTGCTGGCCTTGAAAGTGGAGTCAGTGCTAGCGAACAGTTGGGAGATGCGCCTGAAGATGTGCTCGCAGAGCTTGAGAGACAAGATATCTAAAGGGGCAGTATTCTATTCGGAGTAGTCCTCTGAGAACCAGTTCGCTATCTTCAGGCCGCAGAACGTAGGGATGGATCTATGTTCCAGTTATCGTAATCTGCCCGTTAACGGTCTTGATGTTCACGCTTGCCCCGTCGGTTCCGAACGTATGGTTGAGCGAGGTTTGGTTGGTTGTAATTAGGTCTGGGAAGCCTGAGATCTGAATGAAGCCGTTGAGGACGCTGGCGTTGAGCCTAAACGAGGCTGAAGAAGAAACGGTGAAAGCCAAGTTTGAGTTTGTAGCGGTCAAATTGTAAGATCCCTGGTCGACCAGGGTGGGGAATGTAGCGGTGATGTTTCCGTTAGTTGATGCAGCAGTCACGTTCAGGCAGTACCTACATCCAACGAACACGGCGCCATTCATCGTTTTCAAGTCGACCGTCGTCGAATTGAGATTCTCGATTCGCACGCCCCCATTCACATTTGATACTTGAACCGACGTGAAACGGATTGTTGATGGGACGAATACGTTGACGTTCACGCTATAGCTCTGGGAGAAGAAGAACCCCGCGTTTGCAGGAAACATGGCGTGGAAGGCGACGTCTCCATTGCTGCTAGAGTTACTGAGGTTGACTGTCGACAAGGATGAGCCGAGACCTCTTGCAGTGACCGTGCCATTGATCAGGACGTTTGGTTGGAGCCACGGGACAATCGTTACGAGACCGTTGACGTCGGAGATTGAGAGTGTGCCATAGGTTCCGTTTGCGTCTGGAGGAGGAATGTAAGAGAAAGTCTTCGACGACACTTGGGCGGTTGAGAAATAGATCAGAGAGAATAACGCTCCGACGATTATCAATCCGATGATTACTAAGGCTAGGACCCATCGATTCAGAGCTGTCTTTCCGGATTCTGGTGGACCAATGGTCGAGGTCAACGAATATGAGGGAAGACCCAACATTGCTGTCTTCGGTTTAGCTTGATGCTTTGTCGATCTCCTGCATCTCATCTCTGTTCAGGAGAAGTTCAGTTCCACCTGTCATCTCCTTTGCCTCTTTCTCGCTGCGTATTCCGATGATGGCGCCTGTGAGTGCAGGGTGCGTCAGTTCCCAGGCAACGACGACGTCGACCATGGGTTTGTTGTGGGCTCGGGCGATTTTGGCTAGTGTATCTCTCACCCTGGCAACTTTGGCCTGGTTCTCGGGTTGGGCGTACCAGTGGTTTCTTCGGAAATCCTTAGGGTCGAGTTTACCTACGCTGAAGTTGTCGGTCAGAAAGCCTTCTGCCAAAGATCCCCATCCAAGTACTCCTATCGAGTTTCGCTGCGAGAATGGCAGAATGTCCTTCTCGATCTTTCTCTGCAGCGGATTGTACTGGACCTGATTGGACGTAACCGGCCCCACTTTCATGGCTCGCTCGATGAGGTCGACTGTGTGGTTTGACAGCCCGCCGTATCGGACCTTTCCGACGCGGATAAGTTCCTGAAGCGCCCGCCAAGAATCTTCCACCGGCGTGGTTGGGTCTGCGTCGTGGAACTGGAGGAGATCGATGTAGTCGGTCTGAAGCCTTCCGAGGCTTGCTTCCACTTCGCGTTTGATCATGTCGGGCTTGAGGTTCTCTGTGGACCCTCCTTTCCCATCAGGGATCGTTCCGCATTTTGTGAAGATGTAGACTTCTTCTCTCCTCTCTTTGACTGCCTTGCCGACTATCTCCTCGGCCTTGCCCCAGCCGTAGAATGGGGCTGTGTCGATCCAGTTGACCCCGGTGTCTAGGGCAGTCTGAATAGCCCGGATGGCGGTCTTCTCGTCTTGGGGACCCCAGTAGACTCTCCAGTTCGGTGTTGAGCCTATGGGAGCGGTTCCGACTCCCACCTTGGTTATCTCAAGATCGCTTCTTCCAAGGCGCCTCATCTCCAGCATGAGCAGCTCCCGCCAAGGCTGGGGTTTTGAAAACCGCTATTTGTAGTTTGAACCAGTCAAGTCACGTCAGACTATGGTCCTGGGACCCAGGCCACCAGCTGCGAATGACAATACGGACACTCTCTGGGGGTCCGGGCCAGTCCCATGCCGAATGGCTTGCACCCCTTTGCGCATCTCCAGTATCCTTTGCTGAAGAGGGGTTCCTCCTCAACGAGCGCGGCCGCTGTCTCCATGAATCCTTGGATGTAGGCACCTCCAATTCGTTGGCGGTCGGCATCCTCGCGCTGTTGTTTCCATCGCTGTTGTCGGTCCAGTGACTCGGACATGAGATCAGCTACGCGGTCAATCGAGTGACAATATCAATCATGTTGTACTCGCAGACGGAAAAGCTGATGCAGAGATAAGTGTTGTTGGACTGAAACGGCGCAAGTTCCCGAATTCTACTGTTTCAGTCTCTCTCGGTAGTGTTCACGGAGTTTCGCGATCTTTGGCTCGATGACCACTCGGCAATACGGCTGCCTAGAATTCTTTGCATAGTATTCCTGGTGGTAGTCCTCGGCCTTGTAGAAGTCTTTGTAGGGCGCGACCTCCGTGACAATCGCCCTCTTCCAGACCTTCGACTGCTCAAACTCCTGGATGACCTGCCGCGCAACCCGTTCCTGTTCGGCGTTGTGGTAGAAGACCGCCGAGCGATACTGGGTCCCGACGTCTGCTCCCTGCCTGTTGAGGGTCGTGGGATCATGCGTTGTGAAGAAGATTCTCAGCAAGTCGGCGTATGAGACGATGCCGGGATCGAAGGTTACTTGGATCGACTCAGCATGTCCGGTCTCTCCTGTGCACACGTCCTCGTAACTTGGATTTGGGCCATTGCCGCCAGAGTAGCCGGATTCAACCTTCACCACTCCTTTCAGCTGATCGAAGACTGCCTCGGTACACCAGAAACAGCCCCCGGCGAAGGTCGCTACCTCTAAAGACTTCGAAACACTTGCCTGGCCCGGTTCCTTTATCATCGTTGCGAGTTTCTCTACTGATCATAGTCCGTCTGGGTTATCTGAATCTTCCCGTCCACCAGCCGAATCTTCCGAAACCCGGACATAGGTCCAATCCGCTGATCGATTACAAAAAAGCCCCTTCGCTCCCTTTGCTGTTACCATTCACCGTTACCAAACCAGTTACCAGCCAAGAAATCCGAAAAACGTTGGTGCTCAGGACACAGAACAGCCCTTTGGAAAGCATCCAATCCTGAAAATCGCCCAGAACAAGCCCGGATCGGCGATCCGGGAGGGGGGTCCCACTGAACACCTTATTCACGCTTGAACGGCCCTCACCAACACTTCCTGAAAATCACCGACGAGCCCGTTCTGCGCGACAAACCGATAATCTCGCCCAGAAACGTTCCAGATGGCGAGACGACCCCTCCTAAGATTTAGAAATAAAAAAATTCCCGCGACACAAACCAGCTCTTTGGAAACCCTCAATCATGGAAGAAGCGACCCTGTGGAATCCCGAAAGGGTGATTACTTTCACTGCTCACTTCGAGAGATAAGTCCAGACCCTACCAACGCTCAAGCAGATAGTCATTGGCTGAAGCAATAGTCGACATCCAAGACCTGAACGGTGTTGGACCCGTAACCGCAAACAAGCTCCGAGAAGCAGGCTACGACTCGATCGCCTCCCTCGCAATAGCCCCCATCCGAGAACTCATCGATAAAGCAGGCCTCGAAAACAGCGTAGCAACCAAAATCTCTAGAGCAGCACGCGAAACAATACAGACAGACTTCATAACAGCAAAACAGCTCTACGAGAGACGCAAAGACCTTCAGAGGCTAAGCTTTGCCAGCAGCAACCTCGACAAGCTACTAGGCGGCGGACTCGAGACCCAGGCAATAACCGAGTTCGTAGGAGAGTTCGGCGCAGGCAAAGCCCAGATCTGCATGAAGCTAAGCGTCATGACACAACTACCAGCCAAAGACGGGGGCCTCGAAGGCAAAGTTCTCTTCATCGACACTGAAGGAACCTTCGCAGCCCAGCGGGTCTACCAGATGGCCACGGCCATGCAGCTGGACCCCGATAAGATCCTCGACGGAATCATCTACAGCCGCGTCTACAACAGCGACCACCAGATCCTCACAGTCGACCATGCATTCAAGATCTGCCAAGAAGAAAAGATCAAACTCCTAGTCGTAGACTCCATCCTCTCCCACTTCCGAGGAGAATACATAGGACGAGAATCGCTAAGCGAACGCCAACAACGCCTAAACAGCCATCTCCACAAACTGCTCCGAATAGCCCAAGCCCTCAACCTAGCAGTCGTAGTAACAAACCAGGTCCAGGCCAACCCACAAGCATTCTTCGGAGACCCCACACGACCCGCAGGAGGTAACATTCTAGCCCACGCCTCAACCCACCGAGTAATGCTCAAAAAAGCCAGCCAAGGACTACGAGTCGCAAAGATCATAGACTCTCCCTACCTCCCAGAGTCAGAAGCATACTTCCAGATCACAGAGAAAGGAGTAGAGGACGCAGCACCAAAGAACCGACGCGACGATTAAGACCCCAATTCCAACGACCCCGCGATGCAGACACATAGCACCATCGAACTTCTACAGCCAAAGACCTGGCAACTAGAAGCTACGAACGGGGTCGAAGGCTACCTCTACCACTGTGTCCTATGCGATGAGGCACTCATCCTCTCCAAGCACCAGATCAACCCCCAAAAAATACAGATAATCTTCAACAACACTTGCCCCGGATGCAGCCTCGAACTCGACAAAGTCCTAGGTTGTAGACCCTCAATTCTCCCACCCGGGAGACGACTCCTCACCAACCTAAAGTGCCCGGACGCGGAGATACTCCTAGAGCCAGACGATCCTCTCGAACACCAAACCCGGAGAGGAAGCAGTCTACCAAGAGACCTCCAGCCCAGCATAACAACCGGAATAGAAGCAATAGACAAGATACTCATTCTGAAGAAAGGCCAACTAGCTTACCTCCAGGGCGAGCCTTCCAACGCTCTCTCACTCCTACTCTGTGTCAGGGCAACACTCCCACCCCCAAGAGGCTTAAACAGCGATGTCGTCTTCATAGACGCAGGAAACCTATTCGACACCTACACAATCTCCCAACACATCACCAATCTCGAGCTGGACGAAGAGAGAGTTCATGAACGCATCCATCTCAGCAGAGCCTTCACACACCATCAAGTCTACAACCTCATAATAGACAAGCTGCCTTCAGCCCTGGACGAGTACAAGGCAAGGCTGACAGTAGTCTCTGACATCACAGCGCTCTTCTGCGACCCAGACGTACGCGACAAGAAAGAATCCCTAGACATTTTCCGCAAAAGCATACGGTTCCTAGCAACAACCGCAGAGGCAAGAAATATTCTGATCCTAATCACCAATCTGAAGGCGAGAAGCAAGACCATGGAAGACGCGCTCACTCGCACAGCCCATGTTTCCGCCACTCTCAAAGACAGAGGCGCCTACACAAAGCTCACCGTCTCCCGCCATCCCTTCATACCAGAGAAGGATACAGAAGTGCCACTAGACAATCCAACACTAGCAGGATACTCTCAGTAAGCAACTAATACTGTTCCGACAGGCCGACCTTCCCCAAGGTCTTCAGCCTAATCAAACGATCCCTGTCGTTCGCGACAGACGGGTCCTTCGAAAGCTCGCCGTAAGCTGCTGCAAACCAGTCTTGAGCTTCTTGCTCTCTTCCCAGGAGCACGAGGCATTCAGCAATCTCCTCATAGACAAACCCGCTCTTCCGACCCGCGGACTGATATTCCTGAAAAAGCTCCTGCTGTATCTCAAGCGCCTCCTCGGTATGGCCCATCATCCTAAGCGTCTTGCCAACACACCACCTTGCAACCCCAATGCTGACCGGATCGCCTTGTTGTCTTCGAAACTCCAGAGCTTTCTCGAACATGAACAGAGCCTCTTGAAACTCTCCCCCGTCGAAGTATGTCCAGCCGATATTGTTGTAGAGACTACCCTTCCAGTTTCTCGCCCTTTCATCCAGGGAATTCTCGGCCAGATCCAGAGCTTTCAGATTCCACTCCAACTGGTTCTCCGGCGATTCGACAATCGCCACCATGTGAGCAGCATCCACCGCGTAAAAGTCCTCCTTCGACTTGACCGCCAAGTCAAACGCTTGTAGCAACAAACGCTTCGCATCGTCAACACTCCCCGAAGAATTATAGACCCTTCCACGTTCCAGCAGATACCTGATCAGCGTCCTGCCATCAGTTTTTGGCAGCGCCTTGTCGACTCGATCCAGAGTCTTGTGAGCATCCTCAAACTTGCGCTGCAAGCCCTCCGCCCTCGCTATCTGCGTTAGGAGCTGTGCAAGATAGGAAAGGTCGAGCGAGTCCAACGCCCTTGGAAGAAGCTCACGGAACCTCTGCTCGCTAATGTCCGGGTGAGCATAGTCCCACAGCTTGTCGAACTCAGGCAACTTACCTGTTCTCTTCGGAACCTCAGCTTCTCCCATCCTCGCCACACGTTACGACAACTCTGGTAGTAGGAGTCTACTCGTATGAAAGACTTCCAGAAACGATTGTGCACGTTACTCGCTGTTTCGCAATTCTTTCACATTCACTCTTCACATTTCTCTTCTGAATTTCTCGAAAGAGAGGATACCCAGCATGATTACCTGATGAAACATCTGGGCTGGATCCTCGACCTCTATCACAAGCCCGGCTATATGGTAGTCTGGCTGAAAAAACCTGACGGAAGATGCGTAAGGCTCATCGACAGATGGAAGCCAAAGCTGCACGTAGGAGGAAACTATCGAGAGCTCGTGGACCTAGCTTGCAAGTCATACATCGAACAGTGCCGCTTTGTCGACAAGTTTGAGAGAGCAGGCGATATCGAAAAAACCAGAGTCCTCGAAATAGAAGTTGAAACTGACGATGAGGCAGCGAAGCTTGCGAACAGAATACAGAGAGAAGGCAAATACTCCCGTTTCCGCCTCTACGATGTCGACATTCCCTCTCCCCAAGTCTACCTCTACCGGAAAGACCTCTTTCCCTTAGCCCTAGTCGAAGCTGATGCGAAGGATGATGAAGTTCAGTGGAATCTGCGAGACTCGAGAGAA
>Ga0137366_10003631_pt1 | contig 12012 bp, 11 predicted proteins | sample SagtaG_8_FD_104938 | JGI IMG/M metagenome (GOLD analysis project Ga0137366, IMG submission 104938) | Vadose zone soil microbial communities from Sagehorn Ranch, Mendocino, California, USA - Sage1_L_60_16 metaG | ecosystem: Environmental > Terrestrial > Soil > Vadose zone | place: USA... | reverse complement strand
GCATCATCATGACGAGGCCGGGCACGATGAAGGCGCCGTAGCTGACGCCCTCTATCTCGGTGATGCGCGAGCCGATCGCCGCGCCGAACACCACGAAATACAGAGACGTCGAGATCACCGGGGAAATGATGCTTTGCATCAGCGTGCGCCCGGTACGTGCCATTTCGAAGCGATAGATGGTGCGGACTGCCCGAAGGTTCATCATCCCTGCCTCACCAGGTGGACGAAAATGTCTTCGAGCGAGTCTTGCGTCGTGTGTAGATCGCGGAACCGGATGCCGGCGGCGCCGAGATCGGACAGCAGTGCCGTAATGCCGGTGCGCTCGCCTTGCGTGTTATAGGTGTAGACAAGCTCGCTGCCGTCGGCGGCGAGGGTCAGGTGATGCGCGGCAAGGGCGGCCGGAATGGCGTCGAGCTTGGCGTGGAGCTGAAGCGTCAATTGCTTCTTGCCGAGCTTGCGCATGAGTTCCGCCTTGTCCTCGACCAAAATGATTTCGCCTCTGTTGATGACGCCGATCCGGTCGGCCATATGCTCGGCCTCCTCGATATAGTGGGTGGTGAGAATGATAGTCACGCCCGCGGCGCGCAGCGATCGCACCACCCCCCACATATCCTTGCGCAGCTCGACGTCGACGCCAGCCGTCGGCTCGTCGAGAAACAGCACCTGCGGCTCGTGCGAGAGCGCCTTGGCGATCAGCACCCGGCGCTTCATGCCGCCGGACAGTGTGAGGATTTTGCTGTCCTTCCTGTCCCACAGCGATAGCGATTGCAGGACCTCGGCGATGTGATCTGGATCAGGCGGTCTGCCCCAGAGACCGCGGCTGAAGCTGACCGTCGCCCATACCGTCTCGAATGCGTCGGTCGTCAATTCCTGCGGCACGAGACCGATGATCGAACGTGCAGCGCGGTAGTCACGGACAATGTCGTGACCGTCAACCGTGACAGAGCCCTCGGTGGCGTTGATGATACCGCAAATGATGCCGATCAGGGTCGTCTTGCCGGCACCGTTTGGGCCCAGCAGCGCAAATATCTCTCCACGGCGAATATCGAGACTAATGCGCCTGAGGGCGCGGAACCCGGACGCATAGGTCTTGGATAGATTCGAGACGGATATGATTGGCTGCATGAGGGGTGCCATGCCTATTGCGACAGGTTTTCGCGTTGGGCGCAAGCGTAGATGACTAGCAGACTGGAAGGAGCGGAGATGAGGCTCAGGCACACGTCGTTGGGCGCCCAGCCGATGTCTCAGATGGGTCAAACTCGGCGGTAGGAGCACGTTCTCGACACATCCGGTCATGTCCAGTGACCGGACTTGCCGGTGCTGACCGCCTCTTCCGGCATGTGCCAAAAACAGACCATTGGTGTGCCAGCGAGCTCAGATATCGCAAGGACTTCACACAGGAATATCTGGCTTGAGCACACGCCGTTGAGAGGCAATGCGGAAAATCGCGTTGGGTGCGCCGTAGCCAGAATAGCCGCCGCTTCGCTGAACAACCTCCAAGAAGAACCCTTCGCCAAAGACAGGGCTATAGAGCTGGAAGTACTCTCCGTCGCTGTCGCGGTCGTACAGGATGTTGTTCACGCGCAGGCGATCGATCATCTCGGCTGCCAATCCGAACCGCGCCCGCAAATCTTCGTAATAGTTCGGCGAAATTTGCAACGACGAGAACTTTCTTTTCGCCAGAGCCCGCGCCGTGTGGAAGATATCGTTCGTGCTGAACGCAACATGCTGCACGCTCGGGCCGAAATTACCGGTGAGGAAGTGCCCGGCAAAGGAGCGGTAATTTTCCGCTCCATTCAGGGTAAGTCGGAATCGGCCGCTACGGTTCTCGATGACCTGGCTGCGCACGAGCCCGCCTGGGTCGACAATGTCGACTGGCGCGTTCTTCCGCACGTCGAAAATCGACGTATAGAACAACACCCAGGTTAACATCTCGTCGTAATCCATTGTCTGGGCGACATGATCGACCCGAACGAGACCGACGTCGGGAGCAGCGGACTTGTCCCTGCTGAACTCGCTGTCCCAGACGCCGGTAAGATCGGGCCTGTCATCGAGGAGATAAAGCACACTGCCGCCGACGCCGCGGATTCCCGGCAACATCACCTCGCCTTTGCCGGGCTGTTGTTCGAACGGCTCGGCGCCCAACATTCGCGCGCCTGACGGCTGCAGCCGCATCATCGACTTTGAGCCCCACCGCGTAGGCCGACGTGCCATGCGTCACATACTTGGAATGTGAGAGCCCGGTTCGCTCCGTGTTTACGACCAGCCGGATGTCGCCTTGCTGATATAGCGTCACAGCCTTCGATTTGTGTTGGCCGGCGCGAGCGAAGCCCATCGTCTCCAGGAATGCAGGCAGTTGCGGAGCCTGCTGGTCGCTAGTTGCGAATTCGATGAACTCGACCCCCGTAACGCCGATTGGCGGTGGCAAGTCCGGCACCGAGAAGTGCATGTTGGGCTCGGCCCGTTTCACTTCGTCCATCAGCGCGAGCAGCGAACGCTGGCCATCGACGGCGATCGTCTTGGTCGCGCCGCCACGAAATTGATCGTTGAAGATCTCCAGCGACAATACGCCGTGATAGCCGGTGGCGGCGACAGCGATAACGAAGTCCCTCACCGGAAGATCGCCCTGGCCGGGCATGTTGCGCAGATGCCGGCTCCATTGCAGCACGTCGAGCTGGATGGCCGGCGCGTCGGCAAGTTGCACAATGAAGATCTTGTCTCCGGGAATGGCGCGGATCGAATCTGACGGAATGCCGCGCGCCAGTGAATGGAAACTGTCGAGGATCACTCCGATATTTGGGTGATTGGCGCGCCTGACCACCTCCCAAGCGTCGCGATGGTCGTTGATGAAAAGGCCCCAGGCGAGGGCTTCGTAGCCGACGCGAATCTTGCGCTGGGCGGCGCGTTCGCCAAGCGCCGCGAAATCGTCCGCTGCCCGGTCGATGCCTCCAAGCGCTGCCGGCGAGCAGTTCGAGCAAATGAGCATCACGTCGACTCCCATCTGCTGCATCACGTCGAATTTGCGCTCCGCGCGATCGATGGCGCGCTGCCGCTCGCCAGCCGGCATGCCTTCGAAGTCGCGGAACGGCTGATAGAGCGTGATGACGAGCCCGAGGTCGCGCGCGATGCGGCCGACGTCGGCAGGCGATCCGTTATATGTCAGAAAATCATTTTCGAAGATTTCGACGCCATAGAAACCGGCCGCCGCGATGGCCTGGAGCTTTTCCTCCAGTTCTCCGCTCAGGGAAACCGTGGCGATGGACGTCTTCACGCCATCACCTGCTGTGTTTGGAGGTGCTGCAGTGCCTTTCGCAGGCCGGCCGCGTCGACATCGAAACCGGTGAAAATGCGGAATGCGTCAACGCCTTGATAGAAATAGAGCTCATAGCCGGTCATGACCGCGATACCTGCACTGCGCGCGCGTCGGATAAAATCGGTTTCGACCGGCGTGTAGACAGCGTCAAACGCCCAACGCTTTCCCGTGAGCATGCCGGGCGGAAATGCGTTGCCGCCAATGTGTTCCATGCCGAGCGGCGTGCAGTTGATGAGGCCGTCGGCGCCGTCGCAGGCCTCCTCGATCGATGTCGAGATGTGGACGGCAAGAGATGGAAAGACTCCAGCCAGCGCGCGCCTAAGCTGCTCGCTTTTCGGGCGCTCGAGATCAAACAAATGGAGCGCCTTGGCTGTCAGCTGGCCCAACGCAAACGCGATCGCCTTGCCGACGCCGCCGCTGCCCGCCACTGCCACAACTCCTGGTGATGCTGTTCCGTAGCTCACGCGATAAGCGGCGATGAATCCGGTATAGTCCGTGTTGGCTCCCCGAGGGCGCGCAGACTCGAATATGACGGTGTTGCACGCCGAAATCGCCTTTATCGATGCATCCTCGACAGTCAGCCGACCAACGACCTTCTCCTTGTAGGGATATGTGATGTTGAGGCCGCGATAACCGCCCTTTTGGGCGCGATCGAAGACGCCGTCAAAGTCAAGATTGAGGTCTCTCGGCACGAGCAGATCATAGGTGACGGGGAGTCCGGTCAGCTTACCGCAAAGCCGATGCAGTTCAGGCGCCTGTGAGCCCGCGATGTTGTCCCCGATCAACCCCAGACGGATACAGGCCACGCAACCGTCCTTTCACGCAGAAGCGGCATACCGACGGGACGTCTTTGCTTGTCTTAGCGCTGGCGCGCTGCCGTGCACGCGCAGTTCAGAAGGCCAATTCGCGAGCGTGTAGCTCACGCAATCCTGAATGTGTTTGATCAGCACGCCCTGCGCCGACTTTGCGTCGCGTCTGAGGGCGCAGTCGAGCAATTGACGGTGTTCGCGCGCCGCGATCTCGCCGCGGAAAACGACCGCGATCATCTGATAGCGAAGATATTTGTCGTAGGCCGCGCTGTGGGCGTCCAGATGCGCTTTCGAACCACAGGCCGATATCAGGGCATGGTGGAATTCCCAATCGTACCGCTTCCAAAGGTCCGGTGTGCTGGGATCGCCTGCGAGCATCCGATTTTCGATCATTGCCAGCTTGTGATGTGCCGCGACACCCCGCCCCTCCCATTCCATGTCGCCGGCCGCGAACGACAGCTCCATCGCATGGCACTCCAGGAGCTGGCGGAGGTTGGCCACCTCTTTGAGGTTCTCGGGGGAAATCGGCGCGACCTCAAAGCCACGAGCCCCCTCTGCGACGATCAGCCCCTCGGAGGTGAGGCGGTTTAGCAATTCACGCAGAGTGCTGACGCTGACGCTGTAGCTCTCCTTGAGACCGTCGAGCTTGAGTTTCTGGGCGGGAGCAAGACGCCCGAACAGGATGTCGTGGCGGATGCGACGGTAGGCCCGTTCACCGGCGGTTTCGGCGTTGACGTTCACCTTGGCTCCCTCCATCCGAGTCTTTATATATCATAGGATGATTTTATTTTTGCCTATTGACGGCCGTTTTGCAAGAGCCAATAAATCCAAACTGAGAAAGGGCACCGAAAATCGAGAGCCTGAGGATCGAGAGCCTGAGGGAGGATACGATGAGAAAAATCAGCACCCGCCGCAGTGTCATTGCCGGTGGCGCTTCGCTTCTCGTGCTCGGAGGGGCCCGACTTGCCCGCGCCCAGGCCAAGATCAAGCTCCGCTTCAGCTGCGCCTTCACCGAAACCGATCCGCGCGCGGATGCCTACAAGGCCTTCGCCGCGGCCATTAAGGACGACTTCGATTTCGAGTCCTATTGGGGTAACACCCTGTTCAAGCAGGGCACCGAGCTCGTCGCTCTGCAGCGCAACAATCTCGATCTGTGCAACCTGGCGCCGGCCGACATTTCCAAGCAAATCCCGGCCTGGTCGTTGCTGACCTCGGCCTATCTCTTCCACGATGCCGATCATCTGAAAAAGACATTCATGAGCGACGTCGGCAAGGACTTCATTAAGATGGCCAAGGACCAGCTTTCTATCCAGATCATCACGCCGGTCTATTTCGGTTCGCGCAACGTCAACCTGAAGCCGGACAAGAAAATCACGACGCCGGCCGACTTGGCTGGCATCAAGTTGCGCATGCCGCCCGGCGAATTCTGGCAATTCCTGGGTGAGTCGCTCGGCGCCAATCCGACGCCGGTCGCCTACGCCGAATTGTATACGGCACTGCAGACCGGAACAGTCGACGGCCAGGACAATCCGCTGGTCAACAGCCGGCTGATGAAGTTCGACGAAGTGACGTCGCAGTTCGTGCTTACTCGTCACGTCATCGGCTACGACGTGATGGCGATCCGCTCCAAGATCTGGGACGCAATGAAACCCGAGCAGCAGGCCAAGTTCCAAGCCGCTGCCGACAAGGCGATGGATGACAACACGGCGCGGTTCAACAAGCAGGAAGCCGAGGTGCTAGACTACTTCAAAAAAGAGGGCAAGAAAGTCTACGAGCCCGATCAAAATGCCTTCCGTACCTACGCGCAAAAGAAATACATCGAGAAGTACGGTAAGGACTGGCCGAAAGGCGCGCTTGAGCGCATCAGCGCCATCCAGTAGACGCCCTGATGCGTGCCAAAGTCGCAGCGGCGGCGCGGTGGCTGCGCCGCAGGGCCGAGAACGTAGCGGTGGCCCTGCTGGCACTGATGTTCGCGACCTTCATCATTCAGATTGTCTTCCGCTACGTGCTCAACCGGCCACTCGGCTGGTCGGAAGAGGTCATCATCACGACCTGGCTTTGGACCGTGCTCTGGGGCGCGGCCTTCGTTCTCGGTGAGACGGAAGAAATCCGTTTCGACATCATCTACTCCAATATTCCTGAAAGCGTCCGGCGAGCGTTCACGGTGCTCACCGGCGTCGCATTGGTCTTTCTTTACGGCATCTCGCTGCCTGCCGCGTACAGCTACGTCGGCTTCATGAAGGTGGAGCGTTCCGCCTATCTGCATGTGCCTATTAACTGGCTGTATTCCGTCTATGTGATCTTCGCTGTGGCTTGCATCTGCCGCTATTGCTGGCTGGTGTGGCGCGCCATGATCGGCAAGACGTCGCCTGCGACCGATCCTGCCAAGGTCGGTGACTGAGAATGGTGCCGAGCCCTTTCGTATTTTGCGTCATCGCAATCGTTCTGCTCGGCGCGCTCGGTCTGCCGATCGGACACGCGATGATCGCTGCGTCGATCCTTTATCTGCTGCTGACCGGGCTCGATCTCGGTACCGCCGCCGAGCAAATCCTCAACGGCCTATTCAATAGTTACGTATTGCTTGCCATTCCGTTGTTCATCTTGGCCGCCGACTTGATGAACATCGGCAGTCTGACCGACCGGCTCTTGCAGTTTTGCCTTGTGCTGGTGGGACGCTTCCGCGGTGGTCTAGGCCACGTCAATGTCGTCTCGAACATGATTTTCGCCGGCATGTCGGGTTCGGCGATCGCCGACGCCGTCGGTATCGGCCGCATCATCGTCGGTATGATGACCAAGGATAATCGCTATCCTGTGACCTATGCCGCGGCGATCACGGCGTCGGCGGCCATCATCGGGCCGATCATCCCGCCGTCGATCCCGATGGTGCTATACGCGCTGATTTCGGACACCTCGATCGGCTACCTTTTTCTCGGCGGCGTCATCCCCGGGGTCTTGCTCGGCATCGGCTTCATGATGATGAACTCATGGATCGCGCGCCGCCGCTCTTATCCGGTGGAGCCCGCCATTTCGCTGCGCGAGATTCCACGCATCACACTTAGTGCTTTCCCGGCGCTGATGCTGCCCGTCATCCTGCTGTTCGGCATCTACGGCGGCGTGATGACACCAACGGAAGGCGCCGCAGCAGCGGCGTTCTATGCCTTGCTCGCCGCGACCTTGCTCTATCGGGCAGTGAGCTGGCAGCAGCTCTATGAGGCAATTCTTACCAGCGCCAAGGCAACGACCTCGATCGGCATGCTGATCGCCGGCGCATTCGTCTTCAACTATGTGGTGACTATCGAAGGCATCCCCGCAGCTCTCGCCCGTTTCATGGGCGGCTATCAGCTCGGTCCAGCGGGCTTCTTGCTGCTCGTCAATATCATTCTCTTGATCCTCGGTTGTCTCCTCGAGGGCAGCACTATTCTTCTCGTTGTTGTCCCGATCTTCATCCCAACCGCGAAGGCGCTGGGCATTGACCTCGTCCATTTCGGTGTCATGGTAGTGGTGAACATCATGATCGGCCTGCTGACGCCGCCTTATGGTCTCTTGCTGTTCGTCATGGCGAGCATGACGCGCCAGCGGCTCGGACCCATCGTCCGCGAAGCGTTCCCATTCATTTTGATGTCGATCGCGGTTCTCGCGGTCATCACCACTGTTCCCGCCACAATTCTGTGGCTGCCGAGGCTCCTCGGATACAAAGGCTAGGTTTTGCCAATGAACAAACCCATTTACGTTCTCAATGGCCCAAACCTGAATCGCCTCGGTAAGCGCGAGCCTGAGATCTACGGCACGGCAACACTTTCCGATGTCGAAGCGTCTTGTCGGCAGGAGGCAGGTAACTGGCCCGTCGAATTTCGGCAGACGAACAGTGAAGCCCAGCTCATTGAGTGGATTCACGAGGCGATCGACAATGGCAGCGGCCTCATCATCAATCCGGCGGCATTCACGTTCACATCCATTGCCGTTCTCGACGCACTCAAGATGTTCTGCGGGCCTATCATTGAGCTACATATTTCAAATATCCACAAGCGAGAGCCCTATTACCATCATTCATACGTGTCCAAAGCCGCCACCGCCGTCATCGCCGGCTTAGGCCCAGAGGGATATCGAACGGCAATGAAAGCAATGGTTCGGCTGCTGTCTTAACGCTGAGATGCGTGTGGACGTTATTTTCAACCCCAACACGGCCGCTTGTTCTTTCCGAAATTTCGGTTAAGGGCAGCACTCACTGAGCAAAGTCATCGGTAGTCATGGACACTTTGGGATCGAACCTTCCGGTTCAGTTCCTACATCTAATTTTACTTCAATAGCCGTGAGGAGGCGACTGACCCCGGCTCGCCCCTTCTTCGGTGATGTCGCCTCGATCGAGCGCAAAGATTTGTGAGCCAAATCCTGACCTATTACGCTACCTGCGCGTCCTGTTCGTGCAGGCAGCCTGGGTCGTGCTGATCAGACCGAAGACCTGGGAGCGCCATGGGCTCAAGCCCTGGATCGAAGCCGCCAAGAAGCGGCTCACCACAACGTGCTGGCAATCGCGCTCGCCAACAAGCTTGCCCGTATCGCCTGGGCCGTCCTTAGCAAGGAGCGCGAGTTCGAATACGCCAGGACAGATGAGATGACATCCCGATCGGCTTGAGTGTCGCGCCGTGCTTGGGGGTCCAAACGTCGGCCGGAACGAAGGAACAGCCGGCCTTAGGTACGAACAAAGGAACTGTGCGAGATGAGGAGTTATCGATGACGTAACCCCAACATCGGTTACCTGCCGAGGTCTGCGAGAGGATGAGACGAGATGGAGGATCGGTCTTCCCGGCGCGTACGAACACTGGTGACCCAAATGGCCCGTTCGAGGTCTGTCCGGTAATGAGGTCGCACGCGCGCTGATATCCATGATGGCCGGGAGCACGACGAGCTCCAATCAGAGGCCGGATACATTGATGCAAGACCGCACATCCGCCAGATCGACAAAAACCTCTTGCGACGCAGGGCCGGACCATACATTAGGGTCAATCTCGCCATTTCGAGCGCGGAGTCACCTTGACCGCTTCACCCCAATGAACGGACATGTCCGGCCGTGATCGGCTCGTCTGAGCGATCGGATCGAAGTTGTTGGCCATAACGACGATCGGCACGGCGGGCCGGGCCGCTGCCACCGCCTGCAGCCCGATCTCGGCACCGCTGACGACGAGCACATCCGCCTTCGCCGCAACTAGCTCGTTGGCAGCAGTGAAGGCTTTAACAGCGCCCTCGTCGATCCGGCGATGTTCGATCACGAGATTCTGCCCTTCTGTGAACCGAGCTTGCGCAGTTCAACGAGCATGGTTTGATAACCTTGACCAGTGATTGGGTTATCGCGGCTCGAGGCGAGAACGCCGACGCGAGCGATCTTGCCGGTCTGTTGGGCGCGCGCTGCGAGCGGCCAGGCGGCCGCTGAGCCAGCAACCGCTTTGATGAAATCGCGCCGTCTCACGCAGCTCTCCACTCACACTCTGCGTTTCAGCGGCACCACGTCAGCCGCCTTCCGGCCGGCAGGGCCCGCAGCGATGCGTTCGCTCACGATGTTGCTCAATGTCCTTACTGATCATCCGCCCGGTTCACATAGCGTTCGGTCATTCCGAGGTTCCGGTGACGAAGCAGATCACGCACCAGGAAGGCATTAGCACCCGATTGCCCCGCATAGGTGCCCACCGTGTGCCGTAGATCGTGCAGGTGTACGTCCTTGATAGCGGCGACGCGACGGATCGCACCCATGCGGTCTCGAGCGCATGCTTTGAAAGCGGGACCGCGGAGTCCAATCGGCTCGGCAAGATCCATGGCGAATTGCCCGTGATGTGCTGAAGGGCCTTCAGCAGTTGCCGCCTCCTGATCGACCATCAGAGCGGTTTGTTCCAGTTCGTCAGGGATATCGAACTTCCAGCACTTCGCGCGCACGTGACTACGCTTGCGAAAGTGGCGCATCTCGCCAAGATTCCCACCCTTCACCACGGCCTCGGCCCCGGACGGGCCGAACGGTCCGCTCACCGGCCGGTTCATTTCGGTGAGAGACCAGCAATGAGCGCGGTTATGGAAATGGGCCCAGCAGAGCGGTTATTGGCTGGCATCGAACAAGTTTCGTGTTGAGTGGAATTGTTCCACCAACGCATGGGGTCGGAGCAACGCGAGGAGCATTTACAGGAGAGTGTGGCTTTTCAGCACTGGTCCGCGGCTCCACGCCTTGGATAATTGGCTGGGAGGGCTAATTGAGGCGACTTTTGGCAGCCATGGCAGTTCTCGCGGCGCTTATCGCGCCGGCTAGCAGAAGCGCCTCGGCCCCAATCAGGGGCGCATTTGATGAAAATCTTTGGTATCGAATTTGAAACACTAGGCAGGAAACCTGGGCAACAGGCTTCTAGCCAACGGGAAAATTATCTCTCCTTCATTCTCGACAGGGTGCCGGTCGGGATCATGCAGACCGGATTGGATGGCCGGTACGTCTACGCCAACTCGCATTTCTGCAAGCTAACGGGGCGGTCATACGAGGAGCTTGTCGGATTGCACTTTGAGAGCATCACCCATCCCGATGACGTCTTCGAGAATGCTCGCTTGTTTTCCATAGCCGTTGATACCGGCGCACCATATTCAATCCGCAAGCGTTATTTGAGACCAGACGGAACGGCAGTGTGGACCGAGGTGAGTGTGACGGTGCTCTCGGAGCGCCACGAGGGCCTGTTGTCAGTCTGCGTGGACCTGACCGACCGAATGCGCGCCGAGGCGCAGAAAAACGTTCTCATCGAGGAGCTAAACCACCGAGTGAAGAATACGCTCGCGTCCGTCCAATCGCTTGCTGCGGTGACGATGAAGCACACTTCATCCCCTAAGGCATTTTACAAAGCGTTCTCCTCTCGCTTAATTGCCCTTTCCGCCGCGCACAATCTGCTCACTCGTGGAACATGGGAGCGTGCGCCTCTCCATGACCTGCTGGCGGTCGAGCTGCAACCCTATGCAAGCCGCGAGCACGATCGCGCGACGATAACTGGTCCGCCGGTTGACTTGAGCACCGGACAAACAATCAGTCTCGGCATGGTGATCCATGAGCTTGCCACCAATGCAGCGAAATATGGGGCGTTATCCGCGCCAAACGGCCGGATTTCGATCAGTTGGACGATCACGGCTGATCACGGCAAAGATTGGCTGTGCATCGATTGGTACGAGCGAGGAGGACCATCTGTGAAGCCGCCAATCCGTCGCGGATTCGGGTGGCGTCTCATAGAACGCAGCATAACGGACAACGGCGGACGATTCGAGCCGATCTACGCGGAGGAAGGTTTCCGGTGTACTATCCTTATACCGGTGTAGCTGACGACTCCGGCCGAGCAGCTCGTCGCGACGTCTTTGTGAACCTTGCGGTGATTTTTGCGAGCCGGAGCTTTAGGGTTTCGGCGGCGGTTCATAAAGAAATGGCCCCGACCAACACTTCGGGGCCAAGGCATAGGGAGAAAAGCCCTCTTCAGGGTGCTGGCTCGGTACTTGCGTTTTATGGCGAATTCGGGACCGTGCCACCCGGTTCAGCTCATCTGCGCGCCCGGGCCGCCAAAAACACCTGCGAGCCGCGGTGCGGTATCGGTCGCTATTCGCTGTGCGCTGACCCGCAAGCTCTCTCGCCTGCTCTGTCGTCCTCTTGAGCTGCCGCCGCGAATGCGAGGTCGATAGCTCGATCAGATCTGTATCGACTGCGCCTGCACCGCAATTTTGCCGCATAGACTTTTCCGTCGCGACACCGCCAAGAGGTGGAAGCCTGCCATGTATGCGATAGATCCGCTGTACTCGGTATGCGGGTTTTTCGGTGGCCTGTTGGTGGGGATGACGGGAGTCGGTGGCGGATCGCTCATGACGCCGCTGCTCATCCTCTTGTTCGGG
>Ga0137366_10003617_pt1 | contig 12030 bp, 11 predicted proteins | sample SagtaG_8_FD_104938 | JGI IMG/M metagenome (GOLD analysis project Ga0137366, IMG submission 104938) | Vadose zone soil microbial communities from Sagehorn Ranch, Mendocino, California, USA - Sage1_L_60_16 metaG | ecosystem: Environmental > Terrestrial > Soil > Vadose zone | place: USA... | reverse complement strand
CGGACTCCCCAGCCGCTCGGGAGATGCTCGCGCGCTACATCGCCGCCTTCGAGACCTCCGATCTGACCCAGCTCGCGCAGGTGTTGCGCGACGACACCACGATCGAGCTCGTGCCGACGCGCGGTTGGTTCGCGGGCCGGGCGACCTGCCTGCGCTTTCTCTCTCGCGTGCTCGACGTTCCGGGCTCATGGAAGATGACGCCGACGTCGGCCAATGGTCAGCCCGCCGCGATCGCCCGCCATCGCGGCGCGTTCTTCGGCCTCGGCATCCTGGACGTGACGCCGACGGGGATCATCGGCATCGTCGCTTTCGGGGACGGTCGCCTCGCCGCGCGCTTCGCGCGCTGACGGCTTCGGGCGAAATGCCGCGAGCTCGGTCGGCGCCGTCAAGGATCAATTCGGTATGCGCTTTAGGCGGGTTCGCTCTGGCTCTCTGGCGAGGGCGTCGGGGTTGGCCGCCCGCTTGATCGGTGCGGAGCCGGCCCTCCAAGATCGTTCGCCTGTCCCGGGTCATGAGCGCTCCCGCGTGCGTGCGCCACGCCGGATCGATAGAGCGTGTCGCCCGGAGCAAGGAGCGAACGGGATTTCGATCATGCCTCGAGGCAGCGGATGCGGCAGCGGGTTTCGAGGTTTGGTCGGAAGATCCCGGCGCGCCGGCGTGGTATTGACCGGGTGGGCGGTTACGTGCGCACGCTCGCCAGTTATCCACGGCTCGTCCGGGAGTTCGACTTCGAGCGCAACGCGCCGCTCCTGCCGAAGCAGGTCGCGCGCGCGTCGAATCGGCTCCTCTGGTGGCGCTGCGCCGCAGGGCCCGATCACGGGTGGCGCGCCACGGTCGCACATCGGACGATCCAAGGCACGGGCTGTTCGTTCTGCGCGGGCAAGCGCCCGTCGGTGACGAACTCCCTGGCCGTGGTCGCGCCGACTCTGGCGCGCCAGCTCGACAGCGAGCGCAGCGGCGACATCGACGCGCGCCAGGTATTGGCCGGCTCCGAACGCAAAATGTGGTGGCGCTGCCAGCGCGGGCCGGATCACGTCTGGCGTGCGGCCGTTCGCGACCGCGTCGGCAGCGGGGGGCGCTGCCCGTTTTGCATCGGGCAGAAGGCCTCGGTGACGAATTGCCTCGCCTCCTTGAGACCGGAGCTCGCCCGCGAGTGGGACGACAAACGAAACCGACCGCTCACTCCCCGCGACGTCACTCTCGGCACGGACCGCAAGGTCTGGTGGCGCTGCCGGCGCGATCGCCGGCACTCCTGGCTCGGGGCGATCTCAAACAGAACGCGGGCAGGCGGCGACGGGTGCCCGTACTGCTCCCACCGCCGGATCTTCTCCGGCGCCTCGCTTGCCGATCGCAAGCCGCGCATCGCAGCGCTCTGGCACCCGACGAGAAACGGCCAACTCACGCCACGCGACCTGTTTCCTTCGTCAGGCAAGCGCGTGTGGTGGAAGTGCTCGAACGGACCAGACCACGAATGGGAGGCGGCGGTTTACGCCGTCTCGAACAGCAACGGATGCCCTTACTGCGGGTACCGGCGAGTCTCGGTGACGAACTGCCTGGCCACGCGCTTTCCAAAGGTGGCCCGGACGTGGCACCCGAAGCGGAACGGCAGCGCGACGCCCAGGGACGTCCTCGCGACGGGGAAGAAGCGATACTGGTGGGTGTGCGCGGCCGGTCACGAATGGAGCGCGGTCATGGAGAGCAGGACGATCCTTGGTACGGGGTGTCCGGTGTGCTGGGCGATTCGTCGCCGCCCGCGCGTGGCGATCACTCGCCGGAGTGGCTCGCGGTGGTAACCCAAGCCACCGACTACGCAGGTTTCGGCGGCGCCTCGAAAGACGTGCCAGACCTCCGGACGGCGGACAAAATGACCAACGACGGGGCCGTGCGCCCTGTCGACCCGCCACACGCCGACGAATTGCGCCGTTCCGGTCGGCGTGTGGCGGGTCGCGTTCCCTCGACGCGCGCATCACTCCCCTTCAACCTCGTCGCTAGGCCAGCAAACGCATCCACCTACAGAAACCCCGCTTCGATCGCTTACTCTCGCCCGAGAACGCCGACCGTCGCTTGTTCGGTAATGACCTCCTCCTCTCTCGGTTGGTCTCTCAGAGGAGCAGCCAGCCTCCATCGACGTAGAGGTTGATCCCATTCACCGCCTGATTCTCCAGCAGGAACTCCACCGCATGCACGCGCGACGGCGGCGCCGGATACAGCCGGCGCCGCCGCCTGCCAGAGCCCTCGGCCGATCAGGCCGCGTGCCGTAAGGAACCCGAAGTGAACGAGCGACGAGAGTCGCATACTGGAGGGCGTGGGAAAGGGAGCCGCAGATGTTCAGCAGCGGATCGCGACTGCACCGACGAGAGGGCAGTCCCGCGGCCAGCGGTTCCGCAATCCGGAGGAACTGCTGGTCGCCGTTCTGGCCCACGCTGGCAGCGAGTGGAAAGCGGCGACGGGCCGCGAGATGAGCGAGGAGGATCGTGGCCACTTCGCTGATGCGCAGCTGCCCGCGCTGGAGGACCGTGCGCGAGAAGTGAGCGCTAGGCTCGCTGACGCTCTCGCCGGAGTCGGCAGAGTCGTAGCGGCATGCCGCGAGGAACTCGGCCCGATGGCGACCGCGCGGGTGACGGCATACCTGGGACAACGACGCGAGCAGAAGGCGGATGCACCGAGGCGGACGGAGAAATTGGCCGTTGAGGCGTGGGCGGCGCGGAAGAACCATGTACCGCAGCCGCTGGCGATGGCGCGGATTCTCAACGGCTGGGTCATCGGTGCGGAACTGACCGAGGATGAATACGATGCCGCCGTGGCTCTCCGGCTCTCGGGGGCGCATCAGCTCACGAAGCTCCTGCAGTTCGCGACGGACCGGCTGCCTTTTCTCGTCGAGGGGCCCTTCGCCGGGAAGACCGGTGAGCCAACCGTCGTCAACATGCTGCGTCCAGAGGACGCCTCGAACTGGTCGGTGGGCATCCGGGGCCGCGTGGTCGCTCTCTTGGGTACCGACATGCCAGGGCAACACGGCGAACCGGTCTGGGAGGAGTTTGGTTTCTCGAATCGTCCGACGGCCCGGATGATGGCGTACGCGTCCCTCCTGCTTGGTTCGCGGCCGCACATCAACGAGAAGTCGAGGGTATCGAAGGGCGGAAAGGTCGCTCCGGGCTTGGACAAGGGCTTGACCGTTTGGGACGTTATCGACCTCGAAGAAGCTGCGATTCGCGCTGTCCGCAGTCGGCTACTCCGCAAGTAGAACCCCCGCACGCTGAGACCCGCCCCAATACGTGCGGGGGTCTGCCGCCACGATCTTGCGTCACTGTCTTAGGCGCCATGAGCGAAACGGAAAAAGCGCGGGACAAGAGAGGCATCGCGGCGGCCATCCGGACCTTCGGGCTCGTGTCTGCGTTGCTGCCAAAGCGGGTCGTTCATACGGAACTCGATGACGCACTGAAGGACATCAAGGCGCGTGCTGCGAATCGCCGACCGGCGATCGAGATTGGGCTCAAGATCGGCGCCACCGTTGTCTGGGCCTTCGTACACACGGGCCTGTATCTGCTTCGCCGGATCGCGAAGGCGGTCGGCATCGCCGACGTGATCAAAGCGTTCAAGGGATAGCCTCCCGTATGTCACGTGGACCCGCGTCAGCGTGATTGGGCAGGACGGGACTGGCGCCTGGGCGAGGCAGCGGATCGAACGCGGCGCGGTCAGCGTCGCCGTCGATCGGCACGCATGAGAGCAGGGAGCGCGTCTTTTTCACCCGGCCAAGGTATGTCCGGGAAAGCCTTCGCCCAGTCGGCTTGCAGATCGACCGGTGGCAGCGGCGGTCCCTCCGGCATTGATGGCACGCGCGGCGCCTCAGGGATTGGCGGCGTGGCGCGGCGCCGTTCAGGCCGCTTGGCCGGTGGCCGATTCTCAGCCTTCTGGGCGGCGCGCACGGCGCGGCCCAGCCACTCGGGGTCGTAATACGGACATTCGTACCGGACATAGAGGAACTTCGCGATGTAGTCCCAGAAGTGGCCCTGTGCCTTCATCTTCGCCGCGAGAGCGATCCCTTCCGGTGGGTATTGCCACCACTTGACCTCGTCCACCATAGGTGACCAGGACAGCGCGGGAGTCTGCGCCTGTCAACCGGGCAGGAACCATCGCAATTGACCACTTATCGAATTTAGAGAGACGATTCGATCATGTACCGCGTTCGTCGTGCGGCCCGTTCTGACAGCTTGGGTCTGATCAGCGTCGCCAGAGACTGGCCGACCGAGAGGGGATCGATGATCGTTCCGCTGGACGAGGGAGGAGCTATCGACATCGTAGCCGAGGCGCGCCACCTCGACGATGAGCGGTACTGCATTCTTGTGGCGGCAGGGATTAGCGATGACATCGTCGCGTACGCTGCAGGCCTCATTGGCTCGACGGGCCAGATAGCGTCGCTCGAGGAATTGGTGGTCGCGGAAGCACATCAGGGGCGGGGAATCGGCACCCTGTTGGTCCGAGCATTCGAACGATGGGCTGGTGAGCATGCTTGTAGGACCGTCTCCATCGCCGGTGGCCCGGCGCCGGGGTTCTACGCGAAGGTCGGTTACACGCGCACCCAAGCGTTCCATTTCTCTAGACGTCTCTGAAGCGGGAATTTCAAGCTCTCCATTGGTCGGACGAACGTCAGTACTTTTCGAAACGACCCGAGCGGACGCCACCGTGATGTAGAATGCCCAGTACGACCCGCGCACGCCGGGAAACGCGGACTCACCGTGCCCAGACAGAGCGATCTCGTTCGCGAGTGCAACGACATGCTGGCGAGGATCGACGCGTTCTGCGCCAGCGGGCGAGGTCGGCATCGGAAGAAAGCCAGCCTTCGGCGAGACTTGGTCAAAACCGTCGCGCTATACGAAGCGACGCCCGACAGTCTACGGCGGAGCATCCGCTATTCGTGGGACAAGTTTGATCGGAAGCACTGGGAACGGTGCGCTCAGCTTTCGCTGGCCTTGCTCCTCCACCTGGGACGGCGCATGTCCCTCCGCCACGCATCTGCCATGGTGGACCTGCCCATGAGCCAAGGCACCTACGCATTGCGATTGGTGAAGTCGACCATGACCGAACTGGAAGCGCTACAGATCCTCGAAAAACACGAGGCAATTCGGTCTTGGGTCGACGGCCATCTCGAGAAACTGAAGGTCTTGATTGAGCCGCGGGCCATCGAGGATCTTCTGCTCGCAGCAGCCGAAACCTACGTCGTGCCGGCGCGCGGAAAAGGGAATCGCTACACCGAATGCTACGGCGTCTGTTATGGGAGCCGCAGGGACCATGCGCCGTTCCCAGATGGACGATTCCGACGGACGGTCCACGTTTCCAGAATCGTCACGCAGTTGCGGGCGCGCGCGAACGCTAACGAGGTTTATCCCAACGCCCAGAGTGCCAAGATTCACGGCGAGGTCGCCGACAAGCTGTTCAGCCATCTGTCGGTCGTCGGCGACTACCATACGCACCCCTACGCGTCGATCACTCGGCTGCGGTCCGTGAAGGGCTGGATGTACAGCGGCGACGACCAGAAGCATGTGGCTGGATGGATCGACGAACAGCGGGAGGTCGGGCACGATCCGCGGTTTTCGTTGGTCGTCGGGGTCGCTCGTGGGAAGCGGAAAGGCAAGCCGGTTCGTTCCGCGCGGAATCGCGTGCGCGTCTGTTTGGGTCGTGTCTTCCTCGAAATCGCTGCGTACCGCATTCTCCACGACCGGCAGTACGACGAAGAAATCGAGTTGGAGCTTCCGTCCGCTACGATGAACCTCGTCCAGTAGGGCGCCAGCGGACCAGAAGATTGGCGTCGCGTACGCGGTCGGCCTCGCGATCTCCCCACCCAGTAGACCGGCAGCGAGCTCCACTCTTCGGTGAAATGTTCTCGCATGCCCGGCGGCGGCCTATTGTGCGGGCGGTCAGCGGGTTTGCCGTCACGAGCGCCGCTTGTGTCGGGACGCTTCGAAGCCCCTTCTCTTCCGTGATTTCGAGATGGCGGCGGCCCCTATCCTCGACCCACCGATAGAGCATCACTGCGAGGTCGAAGTAACTCGTTCGCGGCATTCAGCTGCTCGGCGGCGGCGCTGCGCCACTCTCGTCGACCAGCGCCACGGCATCGATCCTTGTTGGCGGCTTTCCGAAACCCAGAATTCTCGCGCAATCGTCTCGCGACGTCTTCTGGCTCAGGAGGTGACGAAGCGTCGCCGCGTAGACGACCGCCTGACGGAGACCTTCGCCCACTCGGTGTCGGCCGCTGCGAACGAGAGCGCGGCATACGCGGCGCGATCGTAGGCTTAGGGCGAATCGTGGCCGATGCCAGGTACGCAACTGCTGACCGGAGCGGAGATAGCCTCGCCGTAGGCGTGCCCATCGATACGCACTTTGGAGACCATCGACCGGGTCGGCGCCGTCGACTAACATGAAGGCTCATGAGGGCGCTCGGGAAGATAGCTGCCGTTCAGCTTGTGCTGCTCGCGGCCTTCGAGCGGGTTGCCTCCGCCTGCCCCTTCTGCGGCGGCAAGGGGGCGAGCGGTCTGTTCGAGAACCTCCTCTTGGTCGCGGCGCTCTGGTTCGGTGCGCGCGGCATGATGCGCGCGATTCAGCGTCGCCGGTTGCGTGAGCGTCCGGCGGCGCCGGAATCCGGTGACGACGGCGGGTCGTCAGCGACGCGCACGGCGAACTGATCGGCGGGCGCGCCTGCGGCGGTGCTCGATGACGGCGACAGCGCCGCAGGCGAGGGCGATGACGCCGACGGAAACGGCCAGGGCCGGCAAAGCCCACGGCACGCCGCCGTTGTGCTCGGAGGCGAGGACCTCGCGACCCTCGCGCGTGACGTAGTCGCTCACGACGGCCTGGTAGGCAGCCTCGGCGCCGCCAGCGGTGGCGAGGTCGCGACCATGGAGCAGCTCGAGGATGTGCTTTCGCTCGCGGGCGGCATCCGGGCAGTGGCAGGCGGAGAGCGTCAGGTGCTCACACCGATCGCAGAGGCAGACCAGATCGCTCCATAGCCGCCGCGCCACTCCGGCGGTCTGTGAATCGAGCTGCGCCGCCTCGGGCGGCGGCGCGGTGTGGTCGTGCTGACCCTGATGTTCTTCCGAAGCGGCGCCCGTCGCCGGAGCCAACAGGCACGCGAGCAACGCGGCGCCGAGCTTCGAGGCCCGGCCGCGGCTCACTGAACCTTTACGGTCCCCGAAAACATGTTCATGTTGCAGACGTATTTGAGGTCGCCGGCCTTGGTGAACTTCGTCTTGATGGCGACCGGCTTGTTGAGCGGGAGCGGCTTCTGGACCTTGGCGCTGCCGGTGTCGAGGATGACCTCCTTAATGCAGGTCTTATCGGTCGTGCGCGTGAACACCAGCTCCACCGGTTGTCCCTTCTTCACTTCCAGCTTGTCGGGCTCGAAGCCCTTGTCGGTGATGGCGATCTCCAGCTTCGCTGTGCCCTTCTTCGCTTTCGCGTCGGCGGCCGGCTCCTTGGCCGGCTTGTCCATCTTTTCGCTCTTCTCGGCCTTCGGTTTGTCCATCTTCATGCCGGCCATGTCGTCGGCGCGGGCGGCGCCGGATGCGCCGGCGAGGACCAAGGCGGTGATGGTGACGAGCAGTCTCTTCTTCCCTGATGTGGCGTTCATGTCTCCAGCTCCTATTTGGTGATGTGTCAGCGCGGCCAGACCACCTGGCGCGCGGCGGGTCGGTGAAGGACGTACGAGGCGATGCCTCCGAGGAAGACCAGTCCGGCCAGCATCTCGCCGAGGAGCAAGGTCTTGCCCGGGAAGGTCAGATAGATGCCGGTGAGGCCGATGGCGGCCGCGGCAGCGGCGCCGATCGCGGCGAGGAGCGCGTCGAGCTTCAACCGTCGTAGCAGCTCCTGGCCCGACGATTCGAGGCGCTCCCACAGCAGCTGCTCGAGCCGCCAGTAGGTGACCACCACGGGGATGATCTCCAGCGTCAGGAAGGCCGACGTGATCAGGCCGCCGACCATCGGGGCGGCGATCCGTTTCATGACGTCCGCGCCGGAGCTGGTCGCCCACAGCAGCGGCACCAGGCCGATCAGCATGGTCGACACGGTCATCAGCTTTGGACGCACGCGCTGGACGGTCCCTTCCATGTGGGCGGCGACGATGTCGTCGAGGTTGTTGATCAGCCCCGCCGCCTTCCGGCGCTGGAAGGCATGGTCGATGTAGACGATCATGACGATGCCGGTCTGGGCCGCGAGGCCGACGAGGGCGATGATCCCGACCCAGACCGCCGTCGACAGTCGGTAGTCGAGCAGCCACATCAGCCAGACGCTGCCGATGAGCGCGAACGGGATCGAGAGCAGGATGATCAGCACCTCGATGAAGTTCCGGAACTGCAGGAACAACAGGAGGACGACGATCAGCAGGGTGATCGGTACGACGATCTTCATTCGCTTGAGCATCTCGGCGAGCTGCTCGTACTGGCCCGTCCACTTGAGGTAGTAGCCGCCGGGGAGCTTGAGATCTCCGCTCTCGATCGCCTTGTCGACGACCTGCTTGGCCTCGTTGACGTAGCCGCCGATATCGCGCTGGGTCTGGTCGATGTCGACGTAGACGTAGCCAACCAGGAGACCGGCCTCGTCGCGGACCATGGGCGGGCCGCCCGCGACTTTGATGTCGGCGACCTGGCCGAGGGGGACGAACGACTGCTTGCCGGGGCCGCCAGCGATCGAAGGAGCTCCGCCGATGGGCGCGGGCATCTCGGACCCGCCCATCGAAGGCGAGGAGCCGGCGCCCATCGTGCTCCCCATGAGACCCGCCGAGGGCATGTCCGAGATCGCACCGATGCCGGCGGGCAGACGGGGCCTGGCCATCCCCGAGCCGCTGCCCGACGGCGTCCCGCTCCCGCTCCCCATACCCTCCATGTTCTGGGCGAGGAAGATCGGGTGCGGGGAGCCGACGGCGCCCGCGAAGGCGAAGGCGCTGTTGCTGGGCGGCGTCTCCAGCGCGCCCTGTGTTCCCATCGGCATTCCGCCGCCCATCGATCCGTCGCCGCTGCCGCTGCCTGCGCCGCCGACCGGGATCAGGACGCGGCGGAGCGACTCCATGTCGCTGCGCATGTCCTGGGGATAGCGAACGTTGATCGAGAAGCGGTTGCGCCCCTCGATCGTGGTGCCGATGGGCGTGCCGCCGATGGCGCTCTCGATGACGCGCTCGACGTCGGCGACGCGCAGGCCGTAGCGCGCCAGCTCGTCCGGCTTGGGGATGATGTCGAGGTATAGGCCGCCCAGGTTCCGCTCGTAGAGCACGCTGCGCGTCCCCTTGATCGGCGCCATCAGGTGCTCGAGCGAGACGCCGACGCGCTCCACCTCATTGAGGTCGGTCCCGAATACCTTGATGCCGATCGGTGTCCGGACGCCCGTCGTCAACATGTCGACGCGCGTCTTGATCGGCATCGTCCAGGCGTTCGTCCAGCCCGGGAACTGCATCTTGCCGTTCATCTCGGTGGTCAGCTCTTCCCAGGTGAGCGGCTGCTCCTCGGGCCAGATGGGACGGAACACCGGCTTGAGCCAGCCCGGCGCCCAGCCCGAGTACCAGCGGTCGTGGTGCTTCTTGCGCCATTCGTTCGCGGGGCGGAGCTGCACCGTCGTCTCGATCATCGTGATCGGCGCCGGATCCGTCGCGGTCTCGGCCCGGCCTACCTTGCCGAAGACGGTGCGGACCTCCGGGAACCCGCGCAGGATGCGGTCCTGGTATTGGAGCTGCCGCTTCGCTTCCTCGATCGAGATGTTGGGGAAGGTGATCGGCATGTAGAGCAGGTCGCCCTCGTTGAGGGGCGGCATGAACTCGTTCCCGAGGCGCATCGCCACCGGCAGCGCCGAGGCGAGCGCGAACAGGCCGATCGCGATGGTGGACTTCGGACGGCGGAGCGCCACATAGACGAAAGGCTCGTAGAGGCGGATGAGGAAGCGCGAAACGGGGTGCTTCTTCTCGGGCATGATCTTGCCGCGGATGAACAGGTCCTGGAGCGCCGGGGCAAACGTGATCGACAGCAGAGCCGAGATCAGCATCACGAACGTCTTCGTGAAGGCGAGCGGCTTGAAGAGGCGGCCTGCCTGGCCGGTCAGCGTGAAGACCGGAAGGAAGGCCACCGCGATGATCAGCAGCGAGAAGAAGATCGCCGGCGTCACCTCCTTCGCCGCTTCGATGAGGATCCGGTGTCGATCGGCGCCGGGCCCGGCGTGTTCGAGCTTCTTGTGCCCAGCCTCGATCATGACGATCTGCGCGTCCACGGTGGCGCCAATGGCGATCGCGATCCCTCCCAGGCTCATGATCGTCGACGGGATGTCGAGCAGCACCATCGGGATGAACGAGATCGCCACGCTGATGGGCAGCGAGAGGATCGGGAGCAACGAGCTGCGGAAGTGGAGGAGGAAAAGCATGATGACCAGGCTGACGACGATCGCCTCCTCGGTGAGCGCGTGCTTGAGCGTGTCGATCGACCGCTCGATCAAGCCCGAGCGGTCGTAGGCGATGGTCATCTCCACGCCTTCGGGGAAGCTCGGCTTGAGTTCTGCGAACTTCTTCTTGACCCGCTCGATCACGTCGAGCGCGTTCTCGCCGTACCGCATGACCACGATGCCGCCGACGGCCTCGCCTTCGCCGTTCCACTCGAGCAGGCCACGCCGGATGTCGGGCCCGAAGCGAACCGTCGCGAGGTCCTTCACGAGCAGGGGCGTTCCGCCCGAGCTGCCGGCGCGGACAGCGATCTTTTCAATCGACGAGAGGTCCTTGATGTAACCGCGCCCGCGGACGTAGTACTCACGACCCGAGAACTCCAGGATGCGGCCGCCAACGTCGTTGTTGGACTGTCGGATGGCGTCGATGACCTCCGTCAACGTCACGCCGTAGGCGCGCAGGCGGTTCGGGTCGACGGTGACCTGATACTGCTTCTGGTAGCCGCCGACACTCGCCACCTCGGCGACGCCCGATACGCTCCCGAGCGCGTACCGGAGGGTGAAGTCCTGGAAGGTGCGCAGGTCGTCGAGGCCGTGCGTGCCGGTCTTGTCGCTGAGGGTGTACTGGAAAACCCAGCCGATGCCGGTCGCGTCGGGCCCCAACGTCGGCGTGGCGCCTTCAGGCAGCGCCCCGCGCAGGCCGTTCATGTACTCGAGCACGCGGCTCCGCGCCCAGTAGATGTCGGTCCCTTCCTCGAAGATCGCGTAGACGAACGACATCCCGAACATCGAGAAGCCGCGCACGTCCGTCACGTGGGGCGTGCCGATCAACTTGGAGACGATCGGATAGGTGACCTGGTCCTCGACCAGGGTCGGGCTGCGGCCCATCCACTCGGTGAAGACGATGACCTGGGGATCGGACAGATCGGGGATCGCGTCCAGTCTGGTCCGCTTGATGGCAACGATCGAAGCGACGAGAGCGAAGCCGACCCCGATCAGGACCAGCAGCCGGTTGCGCGCGCAGAACTCGATGATTTTTTCGACCATGACTCTTGCTCCTCAGCGCCAGGGCTTCGCGATCGCCTTCTTGCAGTCGTCTTCCATCGAACCCATCCCCCGGTGCTGCACCTCGCACGCACGGCAGGCCTGGTACGCGACGGGATACTTCTGGGCGTCGAAGTCCGTATCGCAGGCGGACGCCGGCGCGGAGCCGCCAGCGGCACCCGCCGCCGGCCCCGACGTTTGGCCTTCGATCGCGGCGCGCAGGCGGCTCTCGGAATCGATCAGGAAGTTGCCGGTGGTCACGACGGTCTCGCCTTCGCTGACGCCGCTCAGGATCTCGACGCGGTCCTTGAGGCGCGCGCCGACCTTCACCATGCGCGGCTCGAAGTGGCCACCCTCCTTCGCGACGAAGAGGTAGTGGGTCTCGCCCGTGTCCACGGCCGCCTCCGCCGGAACCGTCAGGCCGGTGGTCGAGGGCAGATCGAAGAAGACCGTGCCGGACATCCCGGGGCGGAGCCGAGGGCCGTTGCGATCGGTTCGATTCCTGAACTCGAGCCTGACCCTCAGGGTTCGGCTCCCCGAATCGAGCACCGGTTAGATGAACTGGACCTTCCCGGTGTGCTG